>WNFP01003652.1_pt1 | contig 14353 bp, 14 predicted proteins | sample 5400201 | NCBI WGS metagenome assembly WNFP01 (sample SAMN13153355, study PRJNA577476) | soil metagenome | isolation source: 115 cm saprolite under Madrone tree | place: USA:California | collected 2016-06-14
ACCTCGGTACTCTTCATAAGATCGACGTTGAAAAATGGAAAGTGGTCGATGAAATCGATCCGCCGGGAATTGTTTGGGCCGCGGTGGCGACGAATGGCGCGATGCATTTCACCGTCGGCAAAGGATTGAATGACGATCGTTACGTTTATCGATACAGCGACGGGGCATTTTCAAGACTGTTTGCCTGCCCTGATTTCACGGGCTCGTACCTCAGTTACGACGGCGCGAACCTGTATCTGAGCCAATGGTATGAGAAGCGCATTCTTAAGTACGATGAAAAGGGCAATGTTATTGGCAAGATCGACATCGGCGCGGAGATCTGCGGCCACACATTCGTCGATGGGATGATCTACGTCCTTCGCGGCAAGGAGAAGCCAGATGAGGATTGGCGGATCGCGCGACTCGATCCGCAAGAGGAAACGCCGCTGGTCAAAGATATCGCTGTTGTCCCATTTGCTTGTCGCTCACTTACTTTCGACGGCGAACTGTTTTGGTCCAATTATCGCGCGAAAGACACCGTCATTTCCTTCGCTCTTCCGAATTGAGAACCGGACGGAATAGAAAACGCGCTAGCAACGCATCGGGGGTTCTTGCCGCTCAGCCAACGGGTTCGGCGTTGGCCAAAGCTACGCGTGAGTTCATAATCAGTGCGATGCAGGATAGACCGGTCGGTACGGTAACTTTTTTGTTCACTGATATGGCGGGTTCCAGCAGGGCATGGGAGTCGTATCCGTCTGAAACTCGTGCTGCTCTGCAGCGACACGATGAGATCATGGCGCTGCAAGTTGAAGCTCATGACGGCGCGATTATCCTCGAGCGCGGCGAAGGCGATAGTGTCTTCGCCGTCTTCACGCGCGAGAGCGACGCTGTCTCAGCAGCGTTCGATATTCAGCGCGCGTTTCAGAGAGAACCATGGCCAAGTCATGTGCCCGTTCGCGTTCGCATGGCGATTCATACTGGCGAAACGGCCCGTGATTATCGTGGTCCGGACGTGAACCGGGCGGCCCGCATCCGGGGCATCGCGTACGGTGGGCAGATTCTTGTTTCGGGTGTTACGGCTGAGATCGTGCGCGGAACGCTGCCCGGAAACGCGACGCTCATCGACCTGGGTCAGCATCGGCTGCGAGATCTGGCCCAGACTGAACACTTGTTCCAGTTGGCGCATCCAGATCTTCGAGGAGAATTCCCGCCACTCAAATCGCTTGGTAATTTTCGTCAGAACCTGCCAGTCCAACTGACCTCGTTCATTGGACGAGAAAGCGAACAGAAAACAGTTCGCGCTCTGATCAACGATCATCGCGTCGTGACATTGCTCGGCTCGGGCGGATGCGGAAAGACACGACTTGCGATCCAGATTGCAGCGGACTTGCTTGAGCAATTTCCGGATGGCGTGCGCTTTGTAGACCTGTCGCCGCTTAGCGATCCGTCGCTTGTTCTGGATGGCATCGCAGCGGCAGTCGAGGTCAAGCTTGAGCAAGGCGATGCCAAGGATGATGCGCTGGTTCGAACGCTCAAGGGCACAAGGACACTTATAATCCTCGATAACTGTGAACATCTCGTGCGGGCATGCGCCGACGCGGTGTCAGTATTGCTTCGAACGGGCGAGCACGTGCGCATACTTGCTACAAGCCGCGAACCGCTCGGTCTGCCGGGCGAAAGCACGTGGCACGTGCCCTCGTTATCGCTGCCCGATGCCGCGGCAAGTGTGAAAGACGTTAGTGCGTGCGAAGCGGTCCAGCTTTTTGTCGATAGAGCAGCCGCGGCACGGCAAGGATTTGTGCTCGGCGCGGGGAATGCTCAAGCGATTGTCGATATCTGTCGCACGCTCGAAGGCATGCCGCTCGCAATCGAGCTGGCTGCGGCCCGGGTCAAGGCGTTAAGTCCGCGCGAAATTTGGGACCGTTTATCGGATCGATTCCGGTTTTTGACCGGAGGACGCGGCCGCCACGAAACGCTGCGATCGGCGATTGACTGGAGCTACGATCTGCTTTCCGAACAAGAACGTGGATTGTTCCGGCGGCTTTCGGTTTTTGCCGGCAGCTTTGATCTGGCTGCGGTCGAAGCGATCTGGTCGGAGGGCGATCCTCTCGATCGTATTGAGCAGCTCGTCGACAAGTCGCTGGTGACAGTCGAACAACTTAACGAAGATAGGTTGCGGTATCGATTGCTTGAAACTTTGCGGCAGTACGGCGCCGAGCGGCTTGTCGAAGCGGGCGAGGAACAGGATGCCCGCGAACGACACTTCCGCCATTACCTGGCGGTTGCTGAGGGTGTTTACCAACAACGAATCGAAGACGAGGCAGCTTCGCTCGCCGCGCTCGAAGCTGACCACGATGATTTTCGCGTCGCGTTGCAGTGGGCACGTTCGCGTCCGCGGGACCTTCTTCGGCTTGCATCGGCACTCGGGTGGTTCTGGCACTTGCGCTCCCATTATCGCGAGGGAAGAACGCGGCTGGAGGAAGCGCTGAGATTGAACCCGGCAGAACGATCCGGTGAAAAAGCGCGCGCCTTATGGGCGTTGAGCATGATCCTTAACTGGCAAGGCGATGTCGCGGCGGCGCGTCCGCTGGCGGAAGAGAGTTTGGAGTTATGGCGCGAAAGTAACGACCCGTTGGAACTAGCTCTTGCCTTGGAAAGCATCGGCTGGTCGCACTTCGCTGCCAGCAACTATTCCGAAGCACTGCGCTCGATGGAAGACTGCGTCGCGTCCTACCGCAAACTTGGTTCGGCGAAGTTGATCACGCGCGGTCGCGTCGCGGTCGGACAAATGCTCGCAGCGTTGGGAGATGTCGAACGTACCGAACAACTCGCGCGCGAGACGCTGGCCGAAGGGCGCGCGCAAGGTGAGCCGAAGTTTGTGCATTTCTCACTCCACTATCTCGCCGACTGTGCGTTGTGGCGCGGTGATGCGAAGAGCGCGGTGCAACTTTATGGCGAGAGTTTGCGTGCCGCGCTTGATTACGGAAACGAAATGGAAGCTGCAACCGAAATGCAAGGTATGGCGATGGGTTTGATGGGTTCTGAACGCGAAGAAGAAGGATTCCGCCTTTACGGCGCATCATGTGCGCGCTTAACAGAATTGCACACGACGATGATCGATGAGGTCGCGTTTTGGGTGAAATTTCGCGAGCGATATCTTCCTCCAGCACGAGAACGCATTGGAGCTGTCGCCGCCATTGAAGCGGAACAGGAAGGGCGTGCGATGAGTTGGCAAAAATCACTGGCCTATGCCTTCGCTGCCGCCGCCGAAGGTGGCGCGGGAGTCGACTGATGCGAACGCTGACGCAATCTGATTATCCAGGTCGCTGGTGGATGATGTTGCCGGACGGGCGCATCGAGTGCCAGCTGTGTCCGCGATTTTGCAAACTCAACGAAGGTCAGCGCGGATTTTGTTTTGTTCGGCAACGCAGGGGCGACCGAATGGTGTTGACCACGTACGGGCGGAGCAGCGGGTTTTGTGTCGATCCGATCGAAAAGAAGCCGCTAAACCATTTTCTGCCGGGAACAAGTGTCCTCTCGTTCGGAACGGCGGGATGCAATCTTGGTTGCCGGTTTTGTCAGAACTGGGACATCTCAAAAGCGCGCGAGTGGGACAAGCTCGCCGATGCGGCGTCGCCGGAGCAGATCGCGCTCGCTGCGCAACAGCTCGGCTGTCGATCAGTCGCATTCACTTACAATGACCCAGTGATCTTTGCCGAGTACGCGATCGACGTCGCTGATGCGTGTCGCGAACGCGGAATTAACGCAGTGGCAGTTACTGCCGGTTACATCACCGATGATGCGCGCGCAGAATTTTATCGGCACATGGACGCGGCGAATGTCGATCTGAAGGCGTTCAACGACGCGTTTTATCACCGACTTTGTTTTGCTCAGCTTCAGCCAGTGCTCGACACGCTGAAATATCTCCGGCACGAAACGAACGTCTGGTTTGAAGTCACGACGCTTTTGATTCCCGGCGAGAACGACAGCGACGAGGAGCTACATCGCGCGTCGGAATGGTTCATCGAAAATCTCGGACCGGATGTGCCGTGGCACTTCACGGCGTTTCATCCCGATTTCAAAATGCTCGACAAACCGTACACGCCCGCGACCACGCTCACCCGGGCGCGTGAGATCGCGCGCTCGAAAGGCCTCCACTACGTTTACACCGGAAACGTGCATGATTGCGAAGGCGGCAGCACGTGGTGCCCAGGCTGCGGCGAATTACTCATCGAGCGCGATTGGTACGAGCTCGGTGAATGGAATCTCGAGGACGGCAGGTGTGGCTCTTGTGGTCACGAAGTTGCCGGACGATTTGAAGAGCAGCGCGGCGATTGGGGCGCGCGGCGTGTGCCAGTGAGACTGGGCACAGCTGGATTGACTTGTTAGGCATCGTCAGGTTCACAGTAATCGAAGGGCATTTACCGTCGTGAGTTCAATAATTTATCGCCAGATCGAGCCGTTTGAAACCGTAGCTGTGGCTACGCTCGCGCGCGAGGTATTCGACCAGTTTGTCGCGCCGGATTATCAGCCCGACGGCATTTTAGAGTTTCACCGCTACGCTTCCGCGGATGCCCTTTCACAGCGTCACGACTCGGGTCACGTCACCTTGGTTGCCGAACACTCGGGCGAGTTAGTCGGTATGCTGCATTTGCGCAACCTTTGCCACGTATCCATGCTGTTTGTCCGGCCGTCTTTCCAGCACAGGGGCATCGGTCGGGGACTGCTTACTGCAGCTGGCGCTCTCATTGGCGACGCAGACTGCGAGTTCACCATCAATTCGTCACCGAATGCCGTGTCGGTCTACGAACATTTAGGTTTTCACACCGTCGGCGCGGAGCAGTGCGTCCGGGGCATACGCTTCATCCCGATGCGAAGACAGAGTAGTCGAAAGCTGTCAGACACGATGCCTAAGGCAATTTTGTAGGGCGTCTGTGTCAGACGCCAACCAGAGGCGTTTCACAGAATGGAGCCGCGGGGGTGCGAGCGACATAGACAGGCAGGTTGATAGACGGAGTTGGCGGGAGCGAACCAGTCAAACGCACTACAAAAAATAACCGGCTTCGATGTCAAATGTTTGTTTGACATTACCCGCCTTCGCTCGCAAAGCCGAGGTACGGCGTGGCCGGCAGCGTTTAGAAATCACAGGTGAGAATTCAATGTTTGTTGGACATTATAGTGTTGCTTTCGCAGTTAAGACTGAGAGAAACAGAATCCCGCTCTGGGTTTTATTCATCGCTGTCCAGTTTCTCGATTACATTTGGGCGACGCTGGTGCTGCTCGGAGTTGAGAAACTGCGCGTGATCAAAGGCTTCACCGCTGGCAGCATGCTCGATTCGTATTTCCATCCGTATTCGCACAGCTTGTTTGCAGCGATGGCGTGGTCAGCGATAGCCGCCGTCGTTTATAAGACGTTTTGCAGCCGACACGGCTGCCTCCACAGCAACACTGCAGCTTTGATCGTCGGTGTCGCTGTTTTCTCGCATTGGATTCTCGATCTGGTGGCGCATCCGCGTGACCTCGCGATCTATGACGACACTTGGAAGGTTGGTTTCGGTTTGTGGAATTATCGGGACCCGGAGTTCGCATTGGAAGTCGCGCTTCTCGCGGGTGGGATCATTGTTTACCTCGCGCGGAATGTGATGCCGCCAATTCGCAAAACGGCGACAATCGGCTTTGGAATCGTTCTGGTTATCGTTCAGATCGGGGACACGTATGTGCCTCGCACTCCATTAACCGATAAGGCGACTGCCATGGGCGTTTGGATCTTCTACACATTGTTCGTCGTGGTTGCGTTCCTGGTGGAGAAAATCGGGCGACTGCGACAAATTAATGCGCCGTGGTCGTGATCATTTTCGGTGTTTCCGGAGCGGGCAAGACGGCTGTCGGCAAACTGCTCGCGCAGCAACTCGGTTGGCACTTCCATGAGGCGGATGACTTTCATTCACGCGCTAATATAGAGAAGATGCATCGCGGGGTTCCACTGACGGATGAAGACAGATGGCCGTGGCTGGAGAATTTGCGTCAGTTGATTAAGCGCTCTCTCGAAGCAGGCGAGAACGCGGTGCTGGCCTGCTCCGCACTGAAGCGCGCGTACCGCGAGCGATTACGTGTCAGCGATGAAGTGAAGTTTGTGTTCCTTCACGGAGACTACGCACTCATTGAAAAACAACTGCGCCAGCGGCGCGGTCATTTTATGAATCCGGAGTTGCTAAGAAGCCAGTTTGTCGATTTGGAGGAACCCAAACCGGATGAACACGCACTAACGATCGAGTTGGGACGAACATCGCCAGAACTGGTAGAGGAAATCAAGGCGAAGCTGCATCTGGCCAGTAGGGATTAGATCGAGATTCCGCTTTTGAGAGAAGCAAGGAACAATTGCTTACCGTCAACACGCGTCTTCTACTGAGTGCTTCGTTTTCGCGTGAGGACTATTTAAGTCTCATATCGCATCACGCTGCGATAAATTCGGAAATGCGCGGGTAGCGGCGGCTGGCGTCAGTAACATGAAGATCGCCCCCGCAAGTGCACAGAACATCAAGACCCCAAATCCAGCGACGAGAGATCCAGTTCGAGTATGCAGATACCCGAACACGTAGGGTCCCGCAAAGCCTGCGATGCTCGCGAGCGCGTTGATCATTCCCACTGCAACCGCGGCTGTGGACTCGCTGAGGATTTCCGTTGGAATCGCCCAGAACGCGGGGAGAAACGCCATGAACACACAAATCATGCTGAACAACAAGACCGTCATCAGAGTTGAGCTGGGCACACTGATGAGGCACAACAACCCGCCTGCAGTGATGAAGAGAGGAACGGCGGCATGCCAGCGTCTTTCGCGACTCCTGTCGGAATGCCACCCATTGAAGAGCATGGCGATAAACGCCACCACGTAGGGCACGGCGCCAAGCATGCCGACCCGCACGTCGGAAAATCCGGATTGGCGTTTTAGAACAGTCGGCCACCAAAAGATTACAGCGTATGCCGTGAAGTACTGAAGAAAGGCTGCTGCGGCGAGCAAGAGGACGGTGTGCGAACGCAGTGCCTGACCCAGGGTGAACGATTGGCGGTTCGATGGCTTTTCTTCTTCCAGCCTCTGCGAGATCCATTGCCGCTGCTCGGGAGCCAGCCAGCCCGCCTCACTCGGCCAATCCGTTAGAAAGAAGAACGCAGCGATACCTAACAAAACGGCAGGCGCACCTTCCATGAAAAACAGCCAGCGCCAGCCTTGAACCATGAACCAGTTGTGACCGAGTATCCAGCCCGCCACGGGTGACCCAATGATCAATGACAGAGGAATCGCAGCCATGAAGTTGCTCGTCGCCTTGGCTCGGTCCTCCTGGATGAACCAGTGGCTCAGATAGACGATGACACCCGGGAAGAAACCGGCTTCGGCGGCGCCCAACAAAAAGCGGGCAAGGTAAAGTTGTACGGGGGTGTGCACCAGTGCAGTCAGCGCCGTCAACGATCCCCACACTATCATAGTTGCCGAAATCATCCCGCGTGCGCTCCACCGTTCGACTAGCAAGGCGCCAGGGATCTGCAAGGCGACATAGCTGAGGAAGAAAATGCCAATCCCCATGCCAAACACGCGATCGTTGAATCCAAGGTCGCGAGCCATTCCAATCGCGGCATAGGCCACGCTGGTGCGGTCGAGATAGTTGGTGATGTAAAGGACAAAAACAAATGGAAGCAACCGAAGGGCAATGTAGTGCCGTGTGCGGTCGGCAGACTGGGCTGCAGCGGGCGCAATCGCGCATAAGGGAGCTCCGGCCATTTCAGGTGCCTCCGGCGAACTGAGTGTGGGACAGGCCGAGTATATCCGATTTCCAGAATTGAGTAGGCGAAATATGGCAGACTGCCAGGGCGCTCGCCTTGACCGCACCCTCGCGGTCAAGGTCTTGCGGGCTCTCTATTTCCGATAATCTCGAAGCCCTGCATCGCACGTCGAGTGCGATGTGCGAATGATCTTCAGTCGCTATGCCGCTTGCGCGACCACGCCCCAATGAATCCTCCAGAACGAACTACACCTCTTAAAGCAACAACTTCATCGCGCATGCGTTGCGCGAGAGTGGAAACCCCCACTTCCGCCGCACTGGCGATCTTCAGTTTCTCCATCGTGGGTAGCAGACTCTGGATCAGTTCCGCTAAAATTTCGTACAGTGCGCACTGTGGACCGCCACCGATCAAGGCGTCCACCCGCATTGAAGGTCCGGGCAGACCCGCCGCTAGAAACACCGGATATAGTTCCAAGCCCAATTGTATTTGCGCGCCCGTCGCACTAAGCGTCTGTTTTATCCACGTCATAGAACGCTCGAAGAGCGGAGCAATGGGCAGGGATCCGGCGTTCGCCAGGTCTAGTTCCTGGAATACAATCAATCCTTCTGGCCGAACATGCCGCATCAACTTGCGAATGGTGTCAACGGGGTCTGGACAGTACATCAGTACCAGCCGACCCACGATCGCATCAAACTGTCGATCAAACTCCATTTCCGCCGGGTCGCCTTCGATAAAGTTCACATTTCTCATCCCCCGCAAATGCGCGCGCGCGTTGGCCCAATCGACAGCTGTTCGCTCGCGGTCTACACCCACTACGTTACCGCTGAGTCCCACCAGATCAGCAGCTAGAAACGCAACATCCCCACTACCACAGCCAACGTCGAGGACGCGCATACCTCGGCTAATCCCAGCCTCTTGGAATAGCTGACGAGTAAACGCTCCAAAGACCTCGCCCTGACGACTGAGACGCCGGAGTTCCTTTTCGGAATGACCTAACGCATAGAAGGACTGCCGACCTACTGGCGCTTCCATCTCTCACCCTGAATAAACGAAGCGCTGAAAAGAAATCAAAAGGAGACGGCACCTTGCCAGCAATGATTAGATCCACAGTCGCGCTTTCAGGCTCTTCGCGATTCCTGCGAGTGAGCTGCGTACGGCGCGTACAGATTGTCACTTTCGACGTTGAAAATTCGATTCCAGCGTGCGCGATAATTCTCGAACGCGATCTGAGCTCCCAATTGCATCAGTTGTTCTTCGGAAAATTGGTTTCGCAAGTGCGCATACAAATCGTCGGAAACATTCGCCGGCGTGTCTGTCATGCCGTCAGCGAGTTCAATCACCAGTCGTTCCGTGTCATTGAACGCTGTCCTGTCGTCGCCGAGAACGGCGCGGAGTTTGTCATCGCTCAAGCCAGCCTTTCTGCCCACGGCAGAATTGACGTCTATTCAGAATGGGCAACCGACGCGCGCCGCGGCCCGAATTTTTCCCAGTTGAATGTAGCGCAGTGAGAGAAGTCGTTTGCGGCCAAGGGCAGCTTCCATGGCGACGCCGCCCCACACGAGTCCCGGCAAGCGCATCTGCACTTTCGCGGGAGTAAGATCTTTGCCGAACATTTTCCGCATCACTCCGTAGAACCAGCGCAGATGCCAAGGAGCCTGTTCCTTCTCCAAACCTGAAATTCTGGCCATGACTAATCGATATCGTTTTGCCCAGTGCGTTCGGTTCTAACATACGAGGCAATTACTGTACGCGGAGCAATCTGCTTCCCAACCAGAGAAGCGGCGCGCTAGAGGCGTGCGCTTACAGTTTGTCGACGTCAGGTGTGCGCTGCTATGAGTGCGCTGGTTTTCTGAGCGAAGCGAGTTTGTTGACGAGGGTGTTGGTGGCCTTTTCCAAAAGCATTCCCCACGCACTGAGCACGGCCAGGGTCACAACTGCGATTAACAGGAACATCCAGATCGGCACTTCGCGAATGCGGAGTCCGAGCCAAATGACATACGGTTGGTGAATGAGATACAGGCCGTACGAATAGACTCCGACCAGGCCAAAGACTTTAGCTGGCCCTTGGAAGAGCGAAATCATTCCGGCGATACCGACGATTTCAAGCATACAACACGCGCCTGTAGCGAAATCGACAAAAATGTATTCGTACAGCCCGTGATAGAGCTGTAGTGCCGCTGGATAGAGGATTAAACCAAGCACGAAACCTGCGCCGCGAAGCAGGAACCATTCCACGCGCGCGGCCGATTGGCGGTGCAACATGGCGAGCGATATCCCGAGCGCGAACTCAGGCAAGCGACAAATCGCGAAGCCGCCGAGTACCCACAATCCATTTTGTGGCCAGACAACGAGCAATATGTAGCGGGCGAAAAATCCCGCAGCACACGCGATTGTCAAAAACCACCATGGTCCAACGCGGCGCGCTGCCCAGAAGAGTAGGGGAAAGATCAAATAAAACTGGATCAGCATGGAAAAGTACCACCACGCCGCGTTGAGGTACATGAAGTTCATCTGGATATCGATGAAGCGGAGCCCGAGCAGGCTCAGAATGATGCGGCTGTCCACCGGTTCGAGACGCGCGACAAAAGGTGAAACCAGGTAAACCAGATGTGCGACCCAGTACATCGGATAAAGCCGCAGAAGCCGCGCGCGATACCAGCCGTCCCAGGCAAGAGGACCCGATTCGGCGCGTCGCATCGTTGATTGCATCAGCGTCCAGCCGCTCAGAATGATGAAAACGCCGACAGCATGGAATCCAAGTCCCGATACTTTGAACCAGACCAATCTGAGGATGGTCAGCGCGCTTGCCGCGAGATCGCTCCAGTCGGGCGGCGGAAGAACGCCATATTGGAAATAGGTTCGGAAAAAATGAAAGTAAGCGACGAAGAGAATTGCCAGGCCCTTTGAAATGTCGATCCAAACGAGCCGTTTCATCCGCATCGGCTTAGCAGGAAGGACACGAATCGGTCAAGAAAGCGCGCATTCGAGGACAACCTGTGGCTGTGTGAATTATTTGTTGATTGGCGATGGATGGGAGCAACGTATTGAAACTCGTGAGACGCATCGTTTCGTTGTTGCCGGCCGCAACCGAGATAGCCGCTGCCATTGGCTTGATGAACCAGGTTGTTGGCGTTTCGCACGAATGCGATTTTCCGAGTGATGCAAATGAGCGGCCGCGCGTTACGCATTGTCCAGTGCACAATGCTGGCGTAACGAGTAGCGAAGTGGATGAATGGGTGCGTCGCGCGCTGCGCGAGAACGGCACGATTTACATCATCGACGAACCGCTTCTTCGCAAGCTCAGGCCCGACGTGATCCTCACCCAGAAGTTGTGCGATGTGTGCGCAGTCGGTTACGGCACAGTCGCGAGACTCGCTGAAACTTTGCCAGGGCCGCCACAGGTGGTGAACCTCGAGCCATCGAGTGTTTCAGATATTTTTGATGACATTCGACGTGTCGCTGAAGCGTGCGATGTGCCCGAGCATGCGCACAAACTCGTCACCCAATTGTCGGATCGGATCGAAGGAGTGCGGGGCCGCGCTAATCGCATTAGGCATCGGCCGCGTTGTTTCTTGATGGAATGGGTTGATCCGCCGTTTTGTTGTGGTCATTGGGGACCAGAACTCGTTGAGATCGTCGGTGGTTACGATCCGCTAGGCTGTAAACATCAACCCTCCATGCAAATCGAGTGGCAGGAAGTGCTTGATGCGCGTCCTGAGATTATCGTGCTCGCACTTTGCGGCTACGACATCCATCGCGCGCGGCGCGACTACGAAATTCTTCGGGGATTTCCTAATTTCAATTCACTTCCTGCGGCGCGCCGAGGCGAAATTTATCTGGTGGACGCGATCGCGTACTTCGCGCGCCCAGGACCGCGCATCGTCGATAGCGTCGAGATTCTGGCTGGAATTCTCCATCCAGGAGAATTTCCCGAATTCGGTTCACGCGGGCCTGACGACCCGCGCGTGGTGCGCGCGGACACGTCCGCGCTTTAAAAGCGGCGACATGTCGCCGCACTCCAAAAGGGAACCCGCTATCACACAAATCTTCGTGAACTAACGAAACCGTAGGTCAACTTGTGATATGCGAATCAGTGAAATGAATTGGATGATGGTGGAAGATTATCTGGAGCGCGACGATCGCGCGGTGTTGCCACTGGGTAGCACAGAGCAACACGCCTATCTGAGCCTGAGTGTGGACAGCATTTTGGCGGAACGCCTCGCCGTTGAAGCCGCGGAGCCGCTGGGCGTGCCGGTCTTTCCCGTGCTGGCGTACGGAATTACTCCCTACTTTCGCGCGTTTCCAGGTACGATCTCGCTGCGTGTCGAAACGTACATGTCGATCCTGCGCGACATTCTCGACGCGATGGCAGAGCAGGGGTTCAGCCGAATCCTGATCGTCAACGGCCATGGCGGCAACACGCCTGCACAAGGATTCATCGGCGAATGGATGGCCGATCATCCCGGCGTGTGGATCAAGTTTCACAACTGGTGGAACGCGCCGAAAGTTTGGGCACAGGTGCAGTCGATCGATCCCGTCGCCTCGCATGCATCGTGGATGGAAAATTTTCCTTGGACGCGTTTGGCAAACATCGAGATGCCGCGTCAGCAGAAGCCGATGAGTGATGTGGAGGAAGAAACGCGTGCCTTACTGACCGAAGCGTGGGATTAAGAGAAATCGTCGAAACGATTAGTCACCAAAAGCGCTGCGAGGACGTCCCGCACTCCAAAAGCGCTTCGCGCGAGATTCTGAGCGGACGCATTCTGTTTCGCGGAAGCTTTCGGAGTGCGATGCGTCCTCGCATCGCTTTTAAAACGCAGGGCGCCCCGAACGGTCTAGGGACGCCATCAGCCATCCGCTTCGATTTCCTTAATTTCCTCGGGCGTCAGGCGGAAAGTCGCGGCGCCAATGATGCCCTCAACCTGCTCCGCATTGCGCGCGCCGACGATTGCGCCCGTGACTGCGGGGTTTCGCAGTGTCCAGGCGATGGCAACTTCGCCTGGCGATTTACCGTGACGCGCACGAATGGCGCGCAGCCGTTCAACCAGCGCTAGGTTTTTGGATAACTTCGGTTCCTGAAATTCTGGATTCTGCCTGCGCCAATCGTCAGCGGGAAGATTTGCGACGCGCTCGCGTGTCATCGCACCAGTGAGAAGTCCCGACGCCATCGGCGAATAAACGATCACGCCGATATTTTCACGTTGGCAAAAAGGGAGAAGATCTTTCTCGATGTCGCGACGAATCAGTGAATAAGGCGGTTGCAGCGATGTGACCGGTGCGAGCTCCTTGGCTTTTCGCAATTCCTGCACACTAAAATTGCAAACACCGATCCAGCGCACTTTGCCTTCCTTTTGCAACTCCGCCATCGTTGCCCAGCCTTCCAGCGTTTCGGCGAGATCATCGGCAGGCCAGTGGATTTGGTACAGATCAATGACGTTTGCGTTCAGTCGCCGCAGACTCGCCTCGCATTCGCGGCGAATTGATTCCGCGCGCAAAGAATAGCCGATCTCGCCTTTCTCATTCCAGATCATCCCGCATTTCGTGAAAACATAAGGACGTTTTCCGGTCCAATCGCGTAACGCCCTGGTCACGACTTCCTCGGAATGGCCAAGCCCATAAACGGCCGCGGTATCGATCCAGTTGATGCCAAGTTCCAGCGCCCGATGAATCGCAGCGATCGAGTCGTCGTCACGCTGTTCGCCCCAGCCGAATTGCCACGGCCCGCCAACTGCCCATGCCCCGAACCCGATGGGCGTGATCATCAAATCGGAGTTACCGAGCTTTCGGGTGTTCATTTACCTCTTTAATTTCGATGTTCGCGATCTAAGTGCGTGGGCATTCAATTTACGCGCGTTCTAAAGGTGGATCGCGTTCTCCCGAACGCGATTGCTAATTAGGCGCCAAAGGCGCAATTACTTTGCCAACGCGTTGAGCCGCCTTCGTATCGCTACGGCGTGCCAAGGGACAACGCGTTCCACCTACTCTCGGCCAAAGACATCACGGAGTTCGTCTTTAGACTTCTCCAGAACACGCTTTTGTTTCTGCGGCAGATTTTTGCCGGCGCGATTGATGTAAAAGTTCAACATCGACATCGCCGATTGATACGGCTTTGCTTTGCGTCGCTTGCTGTGCTCGGCAGACCGTTTCAGCGAGAGAGCAATCTTGTGTGGATCTTTTGATTTGAACACATCGGGCTTGAGATCCAGCGCGTTGCTATGCTTGGTGACCCGCGCCGACCAGCGTTTGGTCTTTCCCGATCTTTTCTTCCTGGCGTTCATAGGCTGCCGAAATAAAGACGATAAGCTTTCATCATCATTCGTAAAAGTTGCTTCCGTTGACCGGAAAGTGACGAAACCCCGGCCTACTATCGTTCGCGCCCTGAATCGTCAGCGCGTCTATTTTCTTATTGGGCGAACTTTTTCAACCGGGCGTCGTCCGGAAATCGACAGCAACAAGGTGCCGACGAGAGCAATTGTCGCTGCTAACGCCAATTCGGCCGGGTGACTGAGCGAAATGTGTCGATAGCGCTCAATGAGAGAAAACCCACCGATCGTCATCAGAGCCAGGGCCACAAAGACAGCGACCGCTTTCGCAAGTT
>WNFP01002616.1_pt1 | contig 14346 bp, 7 predicted proteins | sample 5400201 | NCBI WGS metagenome assembly WNFP01 (sample SAMN13153355, study PRJNA577476) | soil metagenome | isolation source: 115 cm saprolite under Madrone tree | place: USA:California | collected 2016-06-14
CGGAAGCACACCGCCGTCGTCGTCCATTGCGAACGCGGGCATCGGCGAAAGCTGCTCCCGCCGATTGAATCGAACGGCCAAACATGCTCGTGGTTCAGTAGCGCCATGGCGACATAAATGAAGGACTAGCAGAACCTGACTTCGTCCGTTTTGTTGAGGAAACGGTAATCAACCATCGTGGTGGCGGAAAGATTCTACGCGGAATGATCCTGGGCATACCGCTTCATTCCATGGCGAAGAATTTGCAAAAATGTGTGATTGCGACACTCCGCGTCAGCTACAATTGCGTCAAAGGACACAAGAAACACCGGCGTCGGAACGAGAGTCTTGTTAGGTCGCTCGGTCGGGAACTCTTGGTAGAAGACCGTGCCTTGGGAAAAAAGTGGCGCCCACTTTTGCTGCCGAAGGCGCGTGATCATCGTCTTATTGATATGGAGCACGGCGTAATACCAAATACGCTGAATATTTGGGCAATGTGCCGCGAGCTTCACCGCGCGGTCGAGCAATTGATTGATCACATATTGATTCTCTTTTTCTTCATCAGTTTTCTTCTTGATCTCCATAACGACGACATCAACCGCCGTCGCGTCCGCGGGATCTGCTGAGAAAATCATAGCAATATCAGGTCTGCCGCCGTCGATGATTGTCTCGTTCTCAAGCGTGATCGCTTGAATGATCGCATCCATTCGCTGTTCGCTGAGGACCGTCTGGAACGTCATGAACTTGTCATCTAGGAGCCAAGCGTTATTGCGGTACAAACCGTCGGTAAACGCCCCTTTCTGAAATTCGCTCCATCTCGGCACTATCAGATTATGGACATACGCTTCGGAAGTTGCTGTCGTCGTTTCGCGCATTTTCGCGATGATCTTTTCGCGGTAGAGCACGTATTCAGTTAGGGCACGAGATGAAAGCTCCAAAGACTTCTCAAACGTCGAATCGTCCAGCTTTTCGCATTCCAAAATTTCTTTCTGTGCCTTGAAGAATCTTCTCTGCGCAATTTCCAAAGCTTCGTCTTTGTCAATAAGACCGACCGTCGTTTCCTCGAAAAGGCCTAACAAGTGTGGAAACTGCTGCTCAAACTGCATTTCGGTGCGGGTATTCTTTTCGCGGATTTGAGGGATCGACTGTGAAAGAACCTTGCCAACCTCTCGACGCAACACGCGAAACAGTTCTGCTTCAGGAATATCATCGGGTAAGTTGAGCTTTTGGCGTGAAGTATCCGCTCGTCCCTCGAACAGCTTCGACGAAAACAGAAATATCGCTGAATGATCAGGTGGCACAGCGCCCGGCTGTAGCAGCTTAATTGGAATCGTGCGTTGATCGATGCTAACAGCGGTTAAAACACTTTTCTCTCCCATGCCGCCTTTCACCCGGTAGAACATCTCGACTTCCTCGAAAGCATCCAAAAATGGATCTTTGATGCGCACGGACGCGAGCTCAGGCAGATCTGTTGCCGTAATTACTTCCTTACCAGAAAAGAACTCTTTTTGCGCGTCGGACTCCTTGGTGTGAAGCCCAATGTTGATCTTAAAAGGGCGATTATTACGGCGATAGTCATGCAACCTCGGCAAAAATTGTTCGATTATGCGCTCCTTCAGTGTTCCGGGTTTGAGATCATCATAAGATTTCACCCGCTCTCGAATGAACTCCGAGAAACCGAGAACAGTGTTGTTGGGCTGAGGGGAAGAAAGCTGTTCGACTCGGCTATCACCCTTGAACGCCTTCGAGAAGGCGAAAGTCCGCCGCTTCGAATTCCAGGTGCTCTCGACATCAACGCGGCCGAAATAGTCTAAAAAGACGAGTCGCCCTAACCCCTTGTGGAAGGGATCTTGAGTCTTGAGGAGCTGTCTGAACCGGCCGAAACTCTCATCGGTAAACCCGCTGCCATTGTCAGCGATTAGGATTTTCAAAGTTCCGGACGCCGGAAATGCTTCGATATGAACGTCGATCGCGATCTCGGTCGCGCCGGCATCTAGCGAGTTTGCAACCGCTTCAAAGAAAATTTGCAATAGTGAGGGACTCGGAAAAAACAGCTTGATGGCGTTCGACGGCTCAATGTCCATGGAAATCGATGTTATTTAAGTAGCGCCTAGTTTCCAGGCCAACCTTGTAAGAGTACGATCAGCCGACGAGAAGCGGTCTTCTCGCTCGTGATGGTATTATCAGTCGGCCTTTCCAAAATCCAGTTCCTGCTGAAGGCCAAACTGGCCCAGACTTCGATCTCGACGGCGCCATGGGCTACGTCCGCAAATCCCAGCGCCAGAGCGGACTCACCCAAAAGTCGAACGTCCCGCCACCGACACCCCCAACCCACTAAAGCTCTCTCCCCCCAGAGCCAGGAAACGCGCGTTGTCGCAAGGCAGCGCGCGTTTTTCTTTTTCCCGAGGTTGGCCGACGCTGGCACTTCGCCACTCTTCGCTCTTCTTATTCCTCGTTTCGCAGGATAAACTGGTGCCACGTTATTAGCTTTACCGCTTACCGAGCACTAGCCGGATGGACCAAGCCACTCACAACAAAATCGTCTCTTTCATCTGGGGCATCGCCGATGACGTGCTTCGCGATTTGTTCAAGCGTGGCAAATATCCGGACGTCATCTTGCCGATGTGCGTCCTCCGGCGCTTCGACGCCGTTCTTGAGCCGACCAAGAAGGCAGTGCTCGAAACAAAACAGATGCTCGACAAGGCGGGCATTACCGAGCAGCGCGCCGCGCTCGCTGCCGCCGCCGGCCAGTCGTTCTACAACACGTCGAAGTTTAGTTTGCGCGACCTAAAATCGCGCGGCAATCAGCAGCAGCTTCTCGCCGACTTCGAAGACTATCTGAACGGTTTTTCCGAGAACGTTCAGGACATTGTGGAGAACTTCAAACTCCGCAATCAGCTCCCAACGCTTTCCAAGTCCGACTCACTCAGCACGCTCATTGGCAAATTCCTCGATCCCGAGATCAATCTTAGCCCCGAGCCCATCCTTAGCTCCGACGGAACCGTCAAACATCCCGGCATGGACAATCACTCAATGGGCACCGTCTTCGAGGAACTCGTCCGCAAGTTCAACGAAGATAACAACGAAGAAGCCGGCGAACACTGGACACCCCGCGACGCCATCCGACTGATGGCCAACGTCATCTTTCTGCCCATCGCCGATCAGATTAAATCCGGCTCTTATCTTCTCTACGATGGCGCAATCGGCACTGGCGGCATGCTGACCATCGCCGAGGAAACCTTAGTCAAACTGGCTCGCGAGCGGGGATACCAGATAACTACCCATCTGTACGGTCAGGAAATTAACCCGGAGACCTACGCGATTTGCAAAGCCGATATGCTGCTTAAAGGCGAAGGCGAAAGTGCCGACCACATCGTCGGCGGTGCAGAATGGTCCACTCTCTCGAACGATGCCTTCCCCGCCGAGGAGTTCGACTTCATGTTCTCAAACCCGCCGTACGGTAAGAGCTGGAAAAAAGACCTAGAAACAATGGGCGGCAAGGACGGCATGCGCGACCCGCGCTTCAAGGTCATGCACAACGGCGAGGAACTTTCCCTCGTCACGCGCTCCAGCGATGGCCAGATGCTCTTCCTCGCCAACATGGCGTCGAAAATGAACCACCGCACACCGCTCGGCAGTCGCATCGCCGAAGTTCACAATGGCTCTTCGCTTTTTACCGGTGACGCTGGCCAAGGCGAGAGCAACGTCCGCCGCTGGCTTATCGAGAACGACTGGGTCGAGGCCATCGTCGCCCTTCCCCTGAACCTCTTCTACAACACCGGTATCGCTACCTACATCTGGGTGCTCACCAACCGCAAGCCCGAGCATCGCCGGGATAAGGTGCAGCTCATCGACGCAACGCAATGGTTCAAGCCGCTCCGCAAAAACCTTGGCAAGAAAAATTGTGAACTCGCTCCTGACGACATCCAGCGCATCAGCGATACCTACCTCGCATTTAAGGAAACGCCGCAGTCCAAGATTTTTCCAAACGCTGCCTTCGGCTACTGGAAGGTCACCGTTGAGCGGCCGCTCCGCCTACACAGCCAGCTTTCGGTTAAGGCCATCGAGTCGCTCCGCTTCGCCTCCGGCGATGAAGACCTACGCGCTCCGCTCTACGACGAGTTCGGCGACAAGCTCGTGGAAAACTTTGCCGGCATCGTCGCCGCGCTGGAGACCCGCATCGTGGAATGGGGCAGCGACGAGGAGGAGGAAGAATCCGAGGACGGTGCCACTGCAAGAAAAGGCCTGTCCGAGAAGAAAAAGCGAAAGCTCCTCGACGCCAAGACATGGGAACGCGACGCCCGCCTCGTCGAAACCGCCACCGCGCTGCGCCAGGAACTGGGCGGCGACCTCTTTGAAGACCACAACGTCTTCCGCCAGAAAGTGGACGCCGCCCTCGACAAACTTAATATCGACCTCAGCTCCTCAGACAAAAAAGCCATTCTCCGCGCCGTCAGTTGGCGCGTCGAAACCGCGCCGCCGGTTATTGCCAAGGTCCGTAAGCCGGGCAAAGCAAAGACCAATCCGCTCCATGGACTCTATGAGACTGAGTCGGGGGGAGAGAAATTCATCGTCGAATACGAATCCGACCCTGAACTGCGCGACACCGAGCAAGTCCCGCTTCTCGAGCCCGGCGGCATTGAAGCCTTTATCCGGCGCGAAGTGCTGCCCTACACGCCCGATGCGTGGATCAAGGAAGACGCCACAAAGATCGGTTACGAAATCAGTTTCACCCGACACTTCTACAAAGCGCAGCCGCTCCGCACTCTTGACGCCGTCCGCGCCGACATCCTAGCACTCGAGAGAGAAACTGAAGGTTTGCTCAAAGAGATCATTTCCTGAAACCGATGACCTCGCTAAGCACGTTTCCCCTTCGTCACGTATCAATCCGTGTTCCGTGGCACGACGCGGGATGGATCGGAATCGTGTGTCGGGCGCCCGAACTGAATGGCGCATGCACAAAACTCAAGCGGATCGCCGAAAGGAAAAAGGACGCGGATGAGGTTCCGGTGGCGGGTCGGAGTTTAGAGGAATTGCCAACAGATCAATGGCCTTGCTGCGTTGATGAACGCGCGACCTTTATGGCGCCGTTCGAAATGGAAGTGGTCAAACGCCATGCGTTAGCCAATCGCAATCCAAAACATTACGGCCACTTTAAGCCGACGCCGCAACGTTATCCGCCGTATTCGGCTGGAATCGTGCCGTTCCGATGGATGATGCGAGACAACATCGAAGGTTACCGAAGTCTTTATGATCTTGATGTCGATGGAGATCGCGAACCCGATTTGGGCTATGAAACGAATTGGGTCCATGAAGCACAAAACCAGTCGGCGCTGCTCGACGGGTTCGCGGCGCACCTTCGCAACGAAGAATCCTTGTGCTTCTTCTATGCAAAGCACGTCCCCTTCATCGAAGCGACCGGTCGCATTTTAATTGGCGTCGGTAGAATCAAGAACAAGGGTGGTTTGCTTGAGTACAAACGCGAAGGAGAGGGCATGCGCGGTATGGTCTGGGAGCGCCCGATCCAGCATTCCATCAGGGCCAAAGGCGGAGACGGATTCCTAATCCCTTACTACGACATTCTCAAGCAATCCGCGCAAGACCCGTCACTCGATCTCGAACGCTACACGGCGCGAGCGCCGGATGAGCACTGGAATGAATTTTCCTATGCGAGCGAATTGGTCACTCACGATGGAGCAATCGCGGCGTTGCTGTCGATAGATACGGCGCTGACTCGGATCGAGACAGACCTGGGAATTGCGACTGCCAAGCAGCGGGAATGGCTTCATACGGAGTTGGTCCGACTGTGGAAAGTACGCGGTCCATTCCCCGGCCTCGGCGCCGTGTTGTCTGCTTTTGGTTTGTCCCGTGGCGTGTTTGTTGCGCACGCGCTTCAGCAAAAAGCCGGCGAGAATGCCGATCCTTGGCCTCTGGTCGACAAAGCATTTCTCACTCCCGATAGCGTGCTGCCCAAGGAGTTGCAGAAGGATCTGAAGGAACTCACCCCGACATGGAAAGGACTTCCGAACGAGCGCCGACGCTTCATCCGGCTCTTGAGTCGTTTCGAAATGACGGTCGATCAAGCTGACGCGCTGTATGAGGAAGCCAGCCGACAGAAAAAAGGTTGGGGTGGGACTGATCGGGAGATTCTCGAAAACCCCTACCGAATCTATGAAGTTGCACGGCACGATGACGAAGGAATGGGGCTACTTTCGATAGACCGCGGCGTGTTTCCTGATGATGAGGTGCGGTTAAAGCACCCTCTCGAGGCCCCGTCTGCCTTGGATTCAGCGATCGATCTCCGCCGTGTCCGAGCTTTCACCATCGCTGCACTGGAGCAAGCTGCTGCGAACGGACATACGCTGTTGCCTCAGAGTGACGCAGTTGAAGCGGTGCGCGGATATCCGGTGCGCCCTGAATGTCCCCTGACGGGCGACATGTTAGCGGCTCGCGCGAAGGACATGAAACCGGAAATTGTTCCGTTAACTTTCGACCAGAGCCTCGGGGTTCAACTAATCAGGTACAAAGACATCGGTGAAATCACACGCAAACAAATCCTCGGCCGAATCGGCGGCAAGAGACACGTTGTCGATCGAGATTGGGCCGCGCTTCTAAAAAAGAAATTTGGTCCGGCTTTGGATGAAGAGGAGAGACGGGCTCGCACTGAAAAGGCGGCGTCACTGAAAGAATTGGCTGAAGCGCGGTTCAGTGTTTTAGCCGGGCCGGCAGGTGCGGGCAAAACATCGCTTTTAAGTATCTTGTGCGCTCAGCCTGAGATCAGCGACGCAGGAATCTTGCTTCTGGCGCCGACTGGCAAGGCGCGCGTCCGAATGCAGGAACTGGTTGGTGCCGGTGCCAAAGCGATGACGATCGCGCAGTTTCTTAATAAGAACGGCCGCTACGACGGTCGGACGGGGCGCTATTATATGACGGGTGGACCAAAATGCACCGGCTTTGGCACCGTTGTCATCGACGAGTCTTCGATGCTCACTGAAGACATGTTAGGCGCGTTGCTCGACACGCTACAGGGTGTAAAGCGATTCATATTTGTTGGCGATCCTTCGCAATTGCCACCAATCGGCGCCGGCCGTCCATTCGTGGACATCATCGCGAAGCTGCGTCCCGCCGACTACGAAGCGCGGTTCCCGCGTGTCGCTCCAGGTTACGCAGAACTCACCATTGAACGTCGTCAGGTCGGAGCGGAGCGACCTGATCTTCGGCTCGCTCGCTGGTTCAGCCTTACGCCGCCTTCGGCGGGAGACGACGACGTATTTTTTGCAGGGGCAGACGAGCATCCCGCGATTCGATTTGTCGAATGGCAGAAGCCGGACGACTTCCACGAGAAATTGTTGAAGATGGTGACGGAGGAATTGAAGCTGGAGAACGCGAGCGATATTCGTGGCTTCAATCGTGCATTGGGCGCAGAAGCCAAAGGCGAGTACGATTATTTCAACCGCACGCGCGACGGCACTCCTGGCTCGGTTGAGGCAGTAGACACCTGGCAAATTCTAAGTCCACTCCGCGGAATGCCGTTTGGCGTAGGTGATATCAATCGCCAGATCCATGAACGATTTCGGGCTGCGTTTATTGAACTAGCAAGCCGTCAATGGCGTTCGATTCCGAGGCCTCTTGGTGCAGAGCGGATCGTTTACGGCGATAAAGTGATCAATCTCAGCAACCATAGGCGCGATGGCTTTAAAGTTTACCCGAAGGAGGATGCGCTGGGCTACCTGGCAAATGGCGAGATCGGAATCGCGGTGGGTCTTTGGAAGGCGAACTCGAAGATCCTCAAAGTGGAATTCAGTTCTCAGCCAGGATTTACCTACGACTTCTACAAAAAAGATTTTCGAGAAGAAGGCGATCCCGCCCTCGAACTTGCCTACGCTCTAACGGTTCATAAAGCGCAGGGCAGTCAGTTTCGATTGGTCATTCTCGTTCTGCCCGAAGGGCATCCGATCTTGTCGCGCGAGCTCGTTTACACCGCGTTAACACGACACCAGGACAGAGTTGTTGTGATGCACCAAGGGCCGCGAACACTTCTGAAGGATTTCGCTGCACCACAACGCTCGGAGACGGCTCGTCGGATGACCAATCTCTTACAAGCCTGCCGAATGTTGGAGTTTCCTCAGACCAAGGGGAGCGTCTTCCTTCAAGAAGGCTTGATCCACCGTACGGGCAAAGGCCTGGCTGTCCGCTCGAAGTCGGAGCTCAGCATTGCCGAAGCACTAACGACTGCCGGCGTCGCGTTTGAATATGAGAAAGCTTTGGTGCTAGGTGGTGCCACGCGGTACCCCGATTTCACTATCGATGATGAGATCTCCGGTAAAACGTTTTACTGGGAACATCTCGGACTACTTCACCGCGACGATTACCGCCGCAGTTGGGAAAAGAAACTCGCGTGGTATCGAAAGAATGGTGTTGCTCCGATTGAAGAAGGCGGAGGGGAAAATGGCGCTCTCATTGTTACCCGCGACAATGATGATGGCGGACTGGACATGCAGAAAATCAAAGGCTTCATCGGAGATATTCGATGAGACCTGAGCTGAATCTCAAAGGGCTGAAGCCTTACCCGGAATACAAACCTTCCGGTCACGAATGGCTTGGCCCTCTGCCTGCACATTGGAGGCAATTACGGGCCAAGTTTCTGTTTCGCGAAGTCGATAACCGTTCGCAGACGGGAAAGGAAGAGCTTCTTTCGGTCTCCCATTTAACCGGCGTAACGCCACGCAGCCAGAAGACGATCACGATGTTTCTCGCGAAGTCCAATGTCGGCCACAAGATATGCCGGCCCGGTGACGTGGTGATCAATACAATGTGGGCATGGATGGGTGCCCTGGGTGTCGCTCGACAGACTGGCATCGTGAGCCCTGCGTATGGCGTTTACCGTCCTTTAACTGCTGGCGAAATGCTGCCTCGTTACGTGGACAACTTGCTGCGAACCCCGTCTTATGCTTCGGAGTATCTGCGACGTTCAACTGGCGTGAACAGTTCGAGGCTGCGCCTATACCCGGAGCATTTTCTTCGGATACCGATCGTCATTCCTCCGCCCGACGAACAAGCTGCCATCGTCCGATTCGTCGAACACGCAAACGGGCGGATTGAGCGCTATCTAAGAAGCAAGAGAAAAGAACTGGCCTTGGTCAGTGAAATGCTGTTGAACGTCACACAACGCACATTGCAGTCGTCTGGCTCGAGAACTCTTCGCCTGTCGACAGCAGCCGAAGTAATTTCGCGTCCAATCGAGCGGCGTGCCGTCCAAAGTTATACGCCAATCGGTCTCTACAATCGCGGCCGCGGGATTTTTCATAAAACAAGCAGAGACGGCGCTGAGCTTGGCGATTCAGACTTCTTCTGGATCAAAGATGCTGATGTCGTGATCAGCGGACAGTTTGCGTGGGAGGGGGCTGTTGCATTGGCAAGGGAGAGTGATTCGGGATGCGTAGCGTCGCATCGATATCCCATCCTGCGTGGGCGGCAAGAATATGCCACATCAGCGATGCTCGTAGCGCTGCTCAGAACGCCTTATGGCGGGATGTTGCTGGACTTGCACTCCCGCGGTGCTGCAGGGCGGAACAGACCACTAAATACGCGGACGCTTCTCAAAGAGAAAGTCCCGATGCCACCGCTGCCTACCCAAACACAAATCGCTGAGCTACTCAACCAAGAGCATTTAGTGGCGCGGGCTCTCGCACAGGCTATTCGCCTTGCAAACGAATACCGCACGCGGCTGGTTGCGGACTTTGTGACGGGCAAACTGGACGTGCGCCCCGCAACCCTCCAGTTGCCCGCCGAGTCCATTGAACCTGAATCCGCGCCCGACACGGAGGAATTCGCCGAAGCCGAGGAAGCCGCGACGTGAGCATCACCGACACTTCCGAGAAAGGTCTGGAAACCCTGATCACGCGACACATGACCGGCGCCGACGGGCTCGCTTTCGGAGTTGACGGCGTCGTCGCGGAAATGCCCTTGCCCGCTGCTAGCGGTTGGCTGGCTGGCAATCCCAAGGATTACGACCGCGCACACGCGCTCGATGTGCCGCAGTTGTTCCAGTTCCTGCGCGCCACTCAGCCGGAGACTCTCAAGAAACTCGGCATCGTCGATTACAAGGACAGTAAGGACATCAACCGTCAGAAGTTTCTCGCGCGACTTTCTAATGAAATCGGAAAGCGCGGGGTCATCGACGTGCTCCGTAAAGGCGTAGACCATGGCCCGCTGCATTTTGATCTCTTCTATGGCACGCCATCAGCTGGGAACCCGAAGTCCGCAGCGCTATTTACTAAAAACCGTTTCAGTGTCACGCGCCAGCTGAGCTACAGCCTAGATGAAACACGGCGCGCACTAGACTTGTGCCTATTTATCAACGGTGTTCCGATCTCGACGTTTGAACTCAAGAACAGCCTAACTAAGCAGACGGTCGAGGATGCCGTCGAGCAATACCGCCGTGACCGTGACCAGCGTGAGAAGCTGTTCGAGTTCGGCCGGTGCGTTGTGCATTTCGCCGTTGATGATGCCGAGGTGCGCATGTGCACCGAGCTTCGCGGTAAAGCATCTTGGTTTTTGCCATTTAATAAAGGCTGGGGCGACGGCGCGGGTAATCCACCCAACCCAACCGGGCTCAAAATCGATTATCTGTGGAAAGAAATTCTCACGCCAGGCGGCCTAACGAACATTCTCGAAAACTACGCGCAAATCATTGAGTTTAAGAACAAGAAGACCGGTCGGAAGAAGCGCGCGCAGGTCTACCCGCGCTATCACCAGCTCGATGTCGTGCGCAAGACGTTGGTCGATGTCGCGAACAACGGCGCGGGGCAGCGGTATCTAATCCAGCACTCCGCTGGAAGCGGCAAATCCAACTCTATCGCTTGGCTGGGGCATCAACTGATCGCGCTGAAAAAAAACGAAAAGGAGATTTTCGATTCGGTTATCGTGGTGACGGACCGACGCATTCTCGACGACCAGATTCAGAGAACAGTAAAACAGTTCATGCAAGTCGGCGCGACCGTGGGCCACGCGGAGCATTCGGGCGACCTGCGGAAGTTCATCGAGGAAGGTAAGAAGATCATTATCAGTACGGTCCAGAAATTCCCATTCATCCTCGACGAAATTGAAAAGGAGGCGAAGGCCAAAGCCTTCGCCATCATCATTGACGAAGCGCATAGCAGCCAGGGCGGCAAGACTTCCTCCGCCATGAGTGCAGTACTGGCCGACCCCGAAGACACCATAAACGACGCTTTGGAGAAGCGGATGCAGGCGAGGAAGATGCTGACCAACGCCAGCTACTTCGCCTTCACGGCAACTCCTAAGGCCAAAACACTTCAGATGTTTGGCAAGCCGTTGCCGCCGGACGCAGAGGGTAAGATGAAGCACGATCCCTTTCATAGTTACACGATGAAGCAGGCAATCCAGGAAGGCTTCATCCTCGACGTGCTCAAGAGCTACACGCCCGTGGATAGCTATTACAAGCTAGTCAAGAAGATCGAGAGTGACCCTGAGTTCGACACCAAGCGAGCGCAGAAGAAGCTGCGCAAGTATGTAGAGAGCCACGATCACGCGATCCGCCTCAAGGCGGAGATCATGGTGGACCATTTCCACCAGCAGGTGATGGCGTTAAACAAAATTGGCGGTAAAGCGCGCGCGATGGTCGTATGCAATGGCGTCGATCGAGTCATCCAGTATTTTCACGCCTTCAAGGCTTATCTCGCCGAGCGCAAGAGTCCCTACCAAGCCATCGTTGCTTTCTCCGGTGAACATGAGTTCGGCGGCGCGAACCTGACGGAGTCATCGCTCAATGGATTCCCGAGCGGGGACATCGCGGACAAGATTCAGGAAGATCCGTATCGGTTTCTCATCTGCGCAGACAAGTTCCAAACCGGCTACGACGAGCCGTTACTCCACACGATGTATGTGGACAAGCCGCTATCCGGCATCAAAGCCGTGCAGACGCTATCGCGCTTGAACCGTGCCCACCCGGAGAAGCACGATGTGTTCGTCCTAGATTTCCAGAACAACACCGAGACAATCACCGCGGCCTTCTCGGATTACTATCGCACCACGGTATTGAGCGAGGAAACCGATCCCAACAAGTTGCACGACCTCAAGACCGCGCTCGACAACGCGCAGGTGTATTCCCCCGAGCAGGTGCAGACGCTGGTGGATTTATTCCTCTCCGGTGCGGAGCGCGATAGGCTCGACCCCATCCTTGATACTTGCGTCGCTGTTTATAAAGAGGAGCTCGACGAAGACGGCCAGGTGGATTTCAAAGGCAAGGCCAAGGCGTTCGTCCGCACCTACGACTTTCTCGCTTCGATTATCCCTTACACTAACCGCGAGTGGGAGCGGCTCTCCATTGTCTTAAACTTGCTGATCCCCAAGTTGCCCGCTCCCAAGGAGGAGGATCTCTCCAAGGGAATCCTTGAAGCGATCGACATGGATAGCTACCGCGTTGAGAAGAAGGCGGCTATGAAGATAGCTCTGCCGGATGACAACGCCGAAATCGGTCCTGTCCCGATCGAAGGCGGTGGCCACAAACGCGAGCCAGAACTTGACCGCCTGAGCAATATTCTCAAAGCATTCAACGACAACTTCGGAACCCTGTTTACTGACGCCGACCGCGTGGGCCGACGCATCAAGGAAGACATCGCGCCGAAGGTTGCCGCTGACCCGGCCTATCAGAACGCGAAAAAGAACACGCCGAACGCCGCTCGTATCGAGCATGACAAGGCCCTGGCGAAAGCGATGCTCACGCTGCTCAAGGATGACACCCAGGTTTACAAGCAGTTCGTTGAAAACGAATCATTTCACCGATTCGTTACCGACATGGTGTATTCCATCACCAATGACTGAACCCGATCGTGCGCCTATCGCCCAAATTTGAGAAAGCGCTAGTTTACGCCACCCGCATTCATGGCGGTCAGCTTCGTAAGAAGACAAGGATTCCGTACATCGCACACATACTTGGCGTGACGGCTATCGCGATGGAATATGGCGCAACAGAAACGGAAGCGATCGGAGCGCTGTTGCATGATGCCGTCGAAGATTGCGGCGGCGCCAAACGCCTGCGCGATATCGAACGCAAATTCGGCAAAGCCGTCGCGAAGATTGTGGACGGCTGCACTGACACAGACCAGACGCCCAAACCGCCCTGGCTCATCCGCAAGAAAGCTTACATCGCACATCTCCGACACGCGCCGGTCTCGACGCAGATCGTGTCGGCTGCGGACAAACTGCATAACCTCCGCGCCATTCTTATGGATTACCGGACCGAGCACGACAAACTGTGGAGCAGGTTCAACGGTGGCAAAGAAGGCACCCTTTGGTATTACGCCGCCCTCCTCGAAGCTTTTCACGGTGGCAAACGGCTCGCTCCTCTTCTCGCAGAGCTCGATCGCACGCTCACAGCCCTCGAAGCTCTCGCCAATAACGGCCGTCGCGTGAAGCACCCGCCGGCCAAAAGGATTTAGCTAGCGATATCTATGCTCTCTGAAATGAAATGCCGTGCTCATCTAAGAATCGAGCGATTTCCGAAATATATGCCGCGGCTCCTGAATTCAGAAATTGATGCTCAGCGACTTTTTTCGATTTTGTCTGAATCTCAGGGGTAAATCCGAGCGCCAGGCTATATGTTCGACTTTGAACGCCCCAGACGGTCCCTTCAACATCGAACCAGGGACCACCACTTTGGCCCTTCAGGCCAGGGGTAGACATCTCTACAAATTTTCGCGCTGACCCATCCGCGCCCTGGATGAGATTGTAGCGCGTCACGATTCCATCCAGTGGATAACGAACGAGCGGAGGAAGTTCCTTAATTAAGAACTTTCCGGTTGTCTCGTCGAAATCGGTCTTAAACTCGTGGAAAGGGAAACCCAGTTTGCACAGAGACCTGCCTTGTGGCAGCTCGACACCGGGGTCGCCAAACTTGGCAAATTTTTGTTCACTTGAAAATTTGCAGTCCTCCAGCCTGACAGCTGCTAAATCCGCCGGACCATTGACGTGGTATGTGCCGCCCGAGATGCCCTCACCACCCCACCAGTACGAAACATGAGTCACCCACTCGCGATCGCACTTCAACGCCTTGATTTTGTCCTTTTTCTTCCCTTTTGAGAGGCTCGCATCTGCGTCGACGGCGTCCCGCGCCGCACGATAAGCTTCGTATTTCGGCCGATCCTGATGGCATTTCAGCAGTGGACCGACAACATGGCCGGCAGTGAGAATCCAACCATCTGGGTTGAGGAAGATGTACGTTCCGCAACTCGTCTCTATTTTCCCCGAGTGCTGCCGCGTCGAAATGAGCACAGGTCGAGTAAACTCCGAAGCCAAAGTTACGGCATTCGCGAACATGTCTTAATAAATGATAGACATAATTCCTCA
>WNFP01007951.1_pt1 | contig 14343 bp, 10 predicted proteins | sample 5400201 | NCBI WGS metagenome assembly WNFP01 (sample SAMN13153355, study PRJNA577476) | soil metagenome | isolation source: 115 cm saprolite under Madrone tree | place: USA:California | collected 2016-06-14
TGAACCAGACAGTGACGGCGGGGCAGACGGCGACGTTCACGGTGGTGGCGACGGGGACGGCGCCGCTCGGTTACCAGTGGCAGAAGAACGGGGCCAGCATCGCGGGAGCCACCTCAGCGAGCTACACGACCCCGGCAACCACGACTTCAGACAGCGGATCGGCGTTCGCGGTGGTGGTGACGAACACGGCGGGGACGGTGACCAGCGCTTCCGCGACACTGACGGTGAATCCGGCGCCAGCGCCTGCTATTCAGGTTAATCCGACCTCCATCAACTTTGGAAACGGTGTGGTAGGCATTAGCTTGTCCCAAGCCTTGATCATCAAGAACACCGGTACGGCCACGTTGACCATTACTCAAGTGACTGCGACTGGTTCAGCCTTCAGCGTCAGTGGATTTTCGCTGCCCTTGAATGTGAACGCAGGACAACAGACCACAATCACAGTGGCCTTCCTGCCGACCGTGATTGGGTCTGCATCCGGCAACATCTCGATTGTGAGCAACGCGCCCACTTCTCCGACTTCCGTGGGTCTCAGTGGTACGGGAATCGCCGCAACCTTCACCCTGAGCATCAGCCCGACAAGCCTGAGCTTTGGCAACGTGACGACGGGAACTTCCTCAGCCACGCAAAACGTCACGATTACCAACACGGGCAATTCCAACGTGGCAATTTCGCAGATCAACTTGATCGGCGCTGGCTATACCATGACGGGCGGCGGTGCACCTGTCACGCTCTCTCCGTCCCAGACCATCACCCTCGTTGTGCAGTTCAGTCCCACGACGGCTGGGGCCGTAAGCGGCAGCATCACCATTGTGAGCAACGCGACCGGATCACCTGCTACGGTCTCTCTGTCAGGAACGGGTGTCACACCGGTACAGCATTCCGTGACGCTAACCTGGAATGCGAGCACCTCGACGGTGTCCGGGTATAACGTCTACCGCAGCACAGTGAGCGGGAGTGGATACGTGAAGTTGAACTCTTCGCTAGTTGCCGTTCTCACTTACACCGATTCGACCGTGCAGAGCGGAACGACGTACTTCTACGTGACTACAGCGGTAGATTCTAGCGGCAACGAGAGCACGTTCTCGAACGAAGTGTCGGCACCGATACCTTAAGTGCGAGAGCGCCGCTTTTCAAATGGAAATCGTTCTCCGGTAACAACAGCTTTCCTGAGGAGTCCAGTGAGTCGAAGGCCGCCTCACATTGGGAGGATGTCGCTCAGACATGAGCGCGTTTGACGCGCACTCGCTGGCGAAATCGCGTGAACTCTATCTGGCGATGATGTTTGTCCAGGGGAGGCTCGTGCGTCCAAGTCATCGCTTCGGACAGATAAGGATACTCGCGTCCGCACTCCGTGCACCAAGCGCGAAAATACGGCCGTTCCGCTGGCAGTCCGATATCGCCAGTCGTGGGAGCAGGAACGGCCGAAACACCGACTGGTTCCGCATAAAGAGGAATTGGATTCCGACATCCCAGGCAGTTTACAACCCAGTACCGGAACGAGTATTCTGTGTCGCTCATAAACAGTGCTCCAAAGGAAAAAGTTGGTCGGTCAGAGTGCCTCATCACCGTCAAGCGAGGACAGAAAAGTACACCTCGGCGGTCACTTTGGTAAGCGGTTCAAGAGCCGGCGCCCCAGATTGAAAATGTCGGTTGTGGAAAACAGGAATGTCCTGTTTTATGGGAGGCAGAAGCTTCCACGGAAGCGATCACGAGCTAATCGCGTAGCCGTGGGCGCGAATTGCTTCCACGGCCTCGCTTCGGCTCCCGGCATCCACCTGTTTCAAGATTCGATGGATGTGATTCCTCACCGTGAACTCAGAGAGATTCAAGTGAGAAGCGATCTCCTTGTTCGTCAGACCTTTGGCGACCAAGGCAACCAATTGCTGCTGTCGCAGAGTAAGATCAGGTCTGGCGGCCGAGCGCTCGATGGGCATCTCGTCGACCATGTGAGCAACGAAGCGGAATAGGGTGGAACAAAGTTGAGGAGGACAGACGGCCTCCCCTCGGTAGACGGCGCGCACAGCGGCAACCAGGTCTGAAGCAGAAGCATCTTTCAACAGATAACCCATCACCCCAGCACGGACAGCAGCCATGAATAGTTCTTCGTCAAGTTCCATGCCGATCAGGACGGCCCTATAAGCAGCTGGTCCTCCAGTTTCGCGAGCGAACTTTGCCGCGGGCCACATGGTTTGGAAAGAGTCGGTGACGAGCACATCGAATTGAGTCTCAAGTGCCTGGGAAGTGGTTGCGTCGGCTGGCCCGTCGTGACCGAGGACGACAAGATCGGAGCGCTTGCGGAACAGCCGAATCAGCGCTTCGCGTAGCAGACGATTCTCCATCATCAACAATACGCGTATGGAGGAGCCGGGGACGATTTCGCTCACGGGATCCATTGTTTGCTCGGATGCTGGGTGTTCCGACCGAGAGCGATGGCCCAGTCACGAAGAAAGCAAGTAACCTGCTCGTAGTCGGGAGGCCATAAACTAGACTTGATGCCTGGTCCGTGTCAAGTGAAATTACTCCAATCGATATAATTAATTTATGAATTACCATATACATTTTGTTCATTTTAAAGGAGGCCTTTTTGTGTCGTTTTCTTGCATCTTGGGGGTATTGCATTGCCCCGATAGGGTGTGCTTAGCCGTAGTGGTACCGCAGAAGTACCGCAGACTGTCGATCCCACTGTCACCTTTGACCGACAGTTCCAAAACGGGTGTTAAGTGCATTTGATTAGGTCATCTTTGGTATCTACCAAGTTCGGCTTGGTACATGACCCAGCCCAGTACCGGTCTCTCCTAATAGCCATTTTTTGAATCTTTCCCTAACTAGCTGACAAAGGGACACTTGTCGAATGTCCACTTGGTGGACTGACACTTGGTAAACCGACGCTAGCCGTGCGGGGTGAGCAATGGAAAAAGCTATCCGGGTCCTCGTAGCGAATCGTCCTCGGCTCATGAGGGAAGTCATACTTGCAACGTTCGCGGATCAACCCGACATCGAAATTGTCGGGGAAGTCACCGAGGAGTCGGAGATTTCCGAGAGCGTAAAGAGAACTCTGCCAAATTTTGTGGTCATTGCGCTCGATCAGCCGGGCATAAGACCCCGCATCTGTGACGATCTGCTGCGTGAGCATCCGGAGGTGCGCGTCATCGCGGTCGCGCCGAAGAACAACTACATCGTTTACTACTGGGCTTCTCTCGATATTCATTCCAACAATATCGAGGCGTCTGAAGAAGGGATTTTGAACGCGATGCGAACGAGGATGGTCGCGAATGGGGCGAATTAAAAGATTTCATGCCCAGCAAAGGGGCAAAACTATGTTGAACTACACGCAATTCGGAAGAACGATCTCCTATCTATCCTTGGTGTTCTTGTTCTGCGCGCCAGCTTACGCGCAGCAGGGGGCCGATAGGACGCGCGGGACGCGCGAACCAGGCCGGAACAACTATGGTGTTGAAGAACCCGCCGATTTTGCCCAAGAGAATCTGGGCCGGGTGGCGGCTTCGGCAAGGCAGATTCGAACGGTGTTGGTTAAGGATGAAGGGCTCCTGGTGGAATTGAAGCGCTGGGTGGCGAAGGAGGCGACGGATAACGGCCAAGTCGTCGAGGATTCGAATCTGACGGACCAAGCAATCTTTGAACGCTTGGAGCAGGACGTGGCGTTTCGTTCGGTAGCAACACGGCTTCTGCAACGCTACGGATACCTGATGCCGACACCGAATCCGGACTCGGACTTTGCAAAAGAAAGGGAATTGGTTCTTAAGGAGCGGGCGAGACGTCTGGTGCAGATTGAATCGCAAGAAGATACAGAGTCGCTTCGTCCTCAAAAGAATGACCAAGATATAGAACGCACGGCGACGTGCGATCCACGCCGCGACGAAGACTGTCCGCAGCAGTCCCCCACAGACCGCCGGCAAAAGATGCGCATTCGAGGAGCGATGCCTTCACCTGAGGCGAATCCTCAAGGGGCGCCAGAGCAAATACCATCGCAGAATACGTCGCGGATTCTGCAAGCCGACGGATTACCGCAAGGCCCGGAACTGAGAGATGGTGCGAGTTTTCCAACGGAGCTTGAACTGACTTCCAGCCCAATTAAGCGCGACACAAATCCTTTTGCTGGCTCTCAACCCCAGAGCTCCGGCGCGATAGACGGTTTGCCGCTTGGGCGGGATGGTTCCTCCGTGCCTCTAGAACGAACTAGCGGCAGCGAAGCGATCACAGATAAGAACGGAATGGAACAGCCGCTTCGCCCAAGGGCTGCGCAGGGGAGGGCCAACGAGGAGGATGTGACGCCCGTCAGAATGGTTCACCGGGCAAATCCTTACGCCGACATTCCTTCGCTGTTTGACATGTATGTACAAGCCTCCGCGCACCAGCGGCCGACCGAGCGTTTTGGGTTGGAGGTCTTCCGCAATACTGTGAATGACCCCGAAGCGATTCCCATGGACCTCCCTGTTGGCCCGGATTACGTCGTGGGGCCCGGGGATGGCCTCTCAATTGATCTTTGGGGAAGCGTTTCGCAGCGCCTGGTTCGAGTCGTGGACCGGGAGGGCCGCGTCTCCCTGCCGGAAGCCGGCCCATTGCTTGTAAGCGGGCAGACGCTTGGGGAAGTTCAGCAATCAGTCCAAAGAGCTTTACGTACGCAATTTCGTGAAGTCTCGGCGGATATTTCACTCTCGCGGTTGCGCACGGTTCGTGTCTACGTGGTTGGAGATGTAGCTGCACCCGGCGCGTACGACATCAGCTCGCTTTCAACCGCGCTGAATGCGTTGTTTGCTGCGGGCGGAGTAACGCCCCGCGGTTCGCTGCGCGCGCTCAAACACTATCGTGGCAAGCAGCTTGTGGAAACAGTGGACGCGTATGACTAGTGGACGCGTATGACTTGCTCCTGCATGGAGTTCGCTCCGACATGCGCCATTTGGAGAATGGTGACACGCTGCTGGTCCCTTCCATCGGACCCCAGGTGAAGGTGGACGGAATGGTTCGACGGCCGGCGATCTACGAGTTGCAGGGCGAAACTACGCTTGGGGACGTGCTCGAGCTGGCCGGTGGAATCCTGCCGACGGCGACGCTGCGCCATGTTGAAGTCCAGCGTGTCGAGGCGCACGAAAAGCGTACGATGCTCACCTTGGATCTCTCGCCTGCGGGGGACACGGATGCAGTCAAGAAACAGCTCGACTCCTTCAGGGTCAGCGATGGCGATGAAATTCATATCTTTCCGATAGCTCCGTACAACGAGGACGCGATCTACGTGCAGGGACACGTGCTGCGGCCCGGCCGCTATTCCTACAAAGAAGGGATGAAATTGTCCGACGTCGTCGCGTCATACAAAGACTTATTGCCGGAGCCCGCGCCGCACTATGCCGAGATCGTCCGGCTAAACGCGCCGGACTTTCGCCCCAGCGTCGAGAGTTTTGATCTCTCTGCGGCTTTGGCAAATCCTGCATCTGCGCCGAAGCTGCAGCGGCTCGACACCGTTCGTGTGTTCAGCCGCTACGATTTTGAGCCTGCTCCGGCAATTTGGGTGGGCGGGGAAGTTCGGATGCCCGGGAAGTACCGCACCTCGGGTCAGGCGCACCTGAAAGACGCAGTCTACCTGGCGGGCGGAGTCACGCAGGACGCTTCGCTTGATTCCGCGCAGCTTTTCCGCACGCAGCCTGACGGCACGATGAGAATTCTCAGCGTCGACCTTCGCGAAGCCCTCGCGGGGAATCCAGTAGACAACATTCTCCTCCAACCGCGCGACCGTTTGCTGGTGCACCGCAATGCTACCCGCGTCGATCCCCCGACGGTTTACATCAAGGGTGAGGTAGCCAAGCCAGGACGTTATCCTCTCACAACAAATATGCGCGTCGAAGAACTAGTTCGCGTGGCCGGTGGATTAAAGAGGAGTGCGTATGCGGAGAGTGCCGATCTGGCCCGCTTCGAGAGTCAGACGAAGGGAGCTCAAAGGGGCGCCGGTGAACGCCTTGAGGTTAACCTTGCGGCAGCGATGAGTGGAGACGCGAAGAACGATGTGCCGTTACGCGACGGAGATATTCTGACGATACGCCAGCTTCCGCGCTGGAACGACATTGGCGCATCTGTCGCGGTGCGAGGGGAAGTTCTGCACCCAGGTACCTACGGTATCGGGCCTGGTGAGCGGCTGAGTTCCATTTTGTTGCGAAGCGGGGGGTTCGGTTCGGAAGCATATCCCTATGGGGCGGTATTGATGAGGCGCGAAGTGCGCGACTTGGAGATGAAGTCCCACATGCAGCTCGTGGAGCGGGTAAAAGCGGAGCAGGTAACGCTCAAAGCCCTGCCGGAAACAGATACAGATCAGAAAAACGCCAAGCTAACCGCAATCGGTCAGACAGAAGCAACACTCGTTCAACTGCAAGCCAGCGCCCCAATCGGCCGCGTCGTGATGCATATCTCGCCGGATATGAAGACCTGGCAAAACACGGCGGCAGATGTGCCGGTTCGCGATGGCGATGTTCTTTTTGTTCCTAAAAAGGCGGGCTATGTGTTGGTGAACGGTCAAGTCTTCAATCCAACCGCCGTCAGTTACCGGCCTGGCCACAGTGCCAAGTGGTACCTCAGCCAAGCGGGTGGGGTGACGCAGATCGCAGACAAGAAAGCGATCTTTGTGATCCGCGCCGACGGCTCTGTGATCGCCGCGAAAAACAACAGCAGTGGTTGGTGGGGAGGCGATCCGATGAGCGCGACCTTGCGCGCGGGGGACACTATCGTTGTTCCCGAAAAAGCGCCAAAAATCGGTGGTCGTAACTGGGCGCTGATCATGCAATCAGCGCAAATGGCCTCGTCGGTAGCTTTGGCGGTGGCGTACATCCATCCGTAACAGGGGGGATACCGCAAGTGAAGAGGAACGGCATCTTCGTGGGCATTGGATTGCTGGTGGCCAGTCTGAACTGGTCAGCACAGGCTTATTGTGCTCAACAAGGGCGGGCTACAGAGGCTAAAGATGAGAGTGCCCGGCTATCTAGCCATTCCTCAGAGAACCATGCAGAGGCTAAAACACAACGGCTAAAGGATCCACTCGATTTCCAGCAGACGTACGCAACGGCATCTCGGCGCAGCTTTAAAGGCCTAGCAAACGATTTCCTCAGGGACCAAGAACACATCTGGATGAGCCCGGCACGGCTCCGGTTCTTGGATACCGAGTGGCTTGTTCCGCTGAGTGGTATCACGGCCGGACTTTTCGTGACGGACCGAGATTTCAGTAAGCACATCTCGCAGAATCCGACGACGATCAGTCACTACAAGACACTTTCGAACGCCGGTGTGGCAGCGCTTGTCGGTGGTGCAGGCGGAATGTGGGTGCTGGGTCACGTTAAACACAACGAGCACTGGAGCGAGACCGGATTTCTGGCCGGTGAGGCGGCCGTAAATAGTTGGGTAGCGGTTGAGGGATTGAAGTACTCGCTGCGGCGCGGACGACCTTATCAAGGCGATGGCAGCGGATCGTTTTTTCAGAGCGGTGGCACCTCCTTCCCCTCGGGGCATGCGGCAACTGCATGGTCCATTGCAGGAGTCGTCGCCCACGAATATCCCGGTCCACTCACCAAGATAATGGCTTATGGCCTGGCCTCTTTGGTTAGCGTCTCCCGCGTGAAGGCTCATAGGCACTTTCCTTCGGACGTGGTCGTTGGCAGCGTGATGGGTAACCTCATCGCGCAGAACATTTACAGCCGGCATCACGATTCGGAACTCGGCGGCGGGGAATGGCGATCGATCAGCCAGGTCTTTCGGGGCGATGGAACGTACTCTCCAGCGAACCAGGGCTCGCCCTATGTCCCCTTGGATAGCTGGGTCTATCCAGCTCTTGACCGCCTGACAGCCATGGGTTTGATTGATAGCGCATTCGAAGGGATGAAGCCTTGGACGCGAAATGAGTGTGTTCGCCTCTTGCAGGAAGCTTCCGAGTCAGTAGACGGAGAAGGCCGCGGGGGGACTGAGGCAGAAAAGATTTATCGATTGCTAGAGACGGAATTCCGCGACGAAATCGAAGGAAGGGGCGGAAACGGACGTTTTCGCGGGCGCGTCGAATCTGTTTACGCGCGAGTTACAGCAGTCTCCGGAGAGCCTCTCACAGACGGCAATCACTTTGGGCAGACGGTGATTAATGATTACGGCCGGCCGTACCAGGAAGGGTTCAACTCCGTCGATGGCTTTTCGGCTTGGACAACAACCGGGCGTTGGGTTGGTTATGTGCGCGCTGAATACCAACATTCCCCATCAACTCCGGCTCAGCCCGATGGCGCGCGACAATTTATTGCTTCGGTCGATAACATTCCCGGAGTTCCGCCCGCTACGCCGTTTTCCTCCGTCAATCGAGTTCGATTGCTCGATGCGTATGTCGGGATGAATTTCGAGAACTGGCAGGTTTCGTTCGGAAAACAAAGCCTGTGGTGGAGCCCTACCGAGGGCGGGCCACTGATGTTCAGCGACAACGCCGAGCCGATGAACATGTTCCGAGTCAATCGTGTCTCACCATTCAAGCTCCCCAGCGTCCTGGGTTGGCTGGGGCCCATCCGGGTGGAGTGGTTCCTCGGGCAGTTCGACGGCCATCAGTTTGCCTTCCAGACCGACACCGGTATCGTGGGGCAATTTGGCCGTCCGTTAGATCGGCAGCCTTTCCTCCAAGGACAAAAAATTAGCTTGAAGCCGACGCCGAACTTTGAGTTTAGCGTTTCGAGTACGACTGTTTTTGCGGGTGGTCCGGGCGCGCTGACTTGGCACACCTTTCTGCGGAGCTACTCCCTCGGGAATACCTTCTATCAAGGCGGCCCCGATGATCCGGGCGACCGGCGCTCGGGTGTGGACTTCAGCTACAGAATCCCAGGGATTCGTCAGTGGCTGACTTTCTATGGTGATGCTTTCACGGAAGATGAGTTTTCTCCTTTAGGTTATCCCCGCAAGTCCGCGATCAGAGGGGGCATATACATGCCTCAGATTCCAGGCATTCCTAAGCTTGACCTACGAGTAGAAGGGGGATCGACGGTACCGCCCGATTTTCCGGGCTGCAACGGCTGCTTTTACGTGAACGGTCGTTATCCGGATGGTTCTTACACAAATCTCGGCAATCTTGTGGGCAGCTGGTTGGGGCGCGCTGGACAGGGCGAGCAGGCTTGGAGCACGTACTGGCTCACTTCCCGAAACAAGATTCAATTTAATTACCGGCACCAGAAGTTGAGTGGGCAGTATCTCCCACAGGGCGGAACCTTGAACGACGGAGGGGTGAGGGCCGATTTTTGGTTGGGTGCCACAGTGATGCTGTCGGGGTCGGTGCAGTATGAGAAGTGGAATTACCCGGTGCTGGACCAGCTGCCAAGATCAAACGTGGCGACTTCAGTCCAGTTCACGTTTTGGCCTCGATCCTTGAAGTAAAAAAGTGATGGACAGCATTGACCGAAAGAGCGGAGAGAAAGAGACGTGACGCAGACAGCAGCCAAGCCGCAGCCTGAGACCCCACCGCAACCGGTTGTGGGAGAGGTTTTGCTCCCCGAAGTGCCACTCGAGGATCCTCGCGAGTGGCAGGCGGAGCGGCTACGTCTGCTTTGGGAACGCCGCCGGCTCTTTTTCCGAGCTGGGGCAATCGGTCTCCTCGTCTCAACTCTGGTCGCGTTCCTGATTCCGAAATCCTACACGTCGACTACACAACTCATGCCGCCGGACTCGCAATCTTCCTCCGGGATAGCGATGATGGCCGCTATGGCTGCAAAAGTTGGTGGCGGCCTGGGATCCATGGCCGGTGATTTGCTCGGAGTGAAAAGCTCCGGCGCGCTGTTTATCGGAGTTTTGAGGAGCCAGACCGCGCAAGATCGCCTCATACGGCAATTCGATTTGAAAAAACTTTACGGCAAGCGCTTGATCGCGGACGCGCGGACGAAGCTCGACGAAAACACGTCGATTTCGGAAGACCGCAAGAGCGGCATCATCACCATCAGCGTGACCGATCACAGCCCGCAGCGTGCCGCAGCCCTTGCGAACGCCTATGTCGACGAGCTGAACACACTTGTTTCCGAGCTGTCGACTTCCTCTGCGCACCGCGAACGAGTGTTTCTCGAGGAGCGCCTCAAAGTCGCGAAGCAAGACCTTGACAGTGCCGTGAACGAGCTTGCTCAGTTCTCCAGCAAGAATCGGACACTCGACATCCAGCAAGAAGGAAAGGCGATGCTGGACGCAGCGGGAACGATCGCAGGCGAAATGATTGCCGCGCAATCACAGCTTGAGGGCCTCCGCCAAATCTATACCGATAACAATTCTCGGGTCCGCTCATTGAATGCTCGCGTCTCGGAACTTCGCAAGCAACTCGAAAAGCTCGGCGGTACACAGGGGAATGGCGCGAATGGCACCAGCGCGTCCACTGACCAGACAGGCGATCCATCCGCCGCTAAGGCCGGTGGCGGTTTGCCTTATCCCACAATCAAGAGTTTGCCCCTGCTGGGGGCAAAGTATGCCGATTATTATCGGCGCGCGAAAATCCAGGAAACCGTCTACGAGCTGCTGACTGAACAGTACGAACTCGCAAAAGTGCAGGAAGCGAAAGAGACTCCCAGCGTCAAAGTGCTCGACCCGGGAACGGTCCCGGAAAAGAAGTCGTTTCCTCCACGCTTGCTGATCATGTTTCTGGGCACATTTTTGACGACCGCGTTATGCGTGGTGTGGGTAGTCGGTTCGGATCATTGGAATCAAGCTGATCCGCACGACCCGCGCAAGATGCTGGCGCAGGAAGTCGCCGCCACGTTGAAGGCGCATGCACCATGGGCTTCGCGGAACGGGGCCGGGGCGGTCTCCGGCGAGGGAAATTCTTTGAGTCAGAACGACGGCTACGGCCCGCCATCGAGCGGGTCGTTAAAACCGTAGAACTGGCTCTAAGTAAAAGAAGCAAAAAGGGTTAGGTCACAAACAGCCCTGTAAGTGACGGGGCGAAGCTGTATGTGGAGTTCGATGTGGCATCTTCGATACTGACGACAGCAGCAAGCGGGGCGGCAGATGGGGGCGGCGCGGTTGCGCTGCCCGCGCTTTGCGCCGAACAGCACTGGTACGCCGCGTACACATGCGCGAACCACGAACGCCGGGTCGCGGACCAGCTTGCCGGCCGCGAAGTTGAACATTTCCTGCCCCAGTATGAGTCTGTGCGGCGGTGGAAAGACCGCAAAGTGCGACTCCGGCTGCCGCTCTTTCCCGGTTACGTCTTTGTCCGCCTTGCGCTACGGGAGCGCCCGCGTGTTTTGCAAGTTCCCGGCATCGTGCGGCTTGTCGGGTTTGACGGCCATCCCGCACCGGTTCCTGATGAGGAAGTAACGCGCATCCGCGAGTTCCTTGACCAAGGATGGCGCGCTGAGCCCCATCCGTATCTGCAGGTTGGGAAACGCGCGCGCGTGGTGAGCGGGCCACTCGAGGGCATGGAAGGAGTCATCCTACGCCGGAAGAATGGCAGTCGTTTTGTGATTTCTTTTGAATTGATCCAGCGTTCGATGGCTGTGGAAGTCAGCGGCCTCGAACTGGAACTTGTGTCCAGCGCCTCTGCACGAACGGCACTGACATGCATCCATGGCTGAGACCACTTTGAAACCCAATCTGCACCTCGTGCGCGGCCACCTGCTGGCGCGGAACGTCATTTGGAACCTGCTGGGGACGATGGCGCCGTTGCTTGTGGCGGTGCCGGCGGTGCCGCGACTGATCAATGGGATGGGCACGGATCGCTTCGGTGTGCTGACGCTGGCGTGGGTGGTGATCGGGTATTTCAGCTTGTTCGATTTTGGATTTGGGCGCGCGCTGACGAAGCTGGTCGCGGAAAAACTGGGCGCAGGACGGACCGAGGACATTGCTCCCCTGTTCTGGACGTCGCTGGTCCTGATGCTGCTGTTCGGTGTTCTTGGGGCGGTCGTGATGGCCGTTCTTTCGCCCTGGATGGTTCATTCGGTGCTGCGCATCCCGGCGGCGATCCAGTTGGAAACCTTGCGTGCCTTTTATGTTTTGGCGGTTTCGCTTCCTGTGGTCATAGCAACGACAGCTTTGCGGGGTTTTCTTGAGGCGCACCAACGTTTCGGAGCATCGACTGCAGTTCGCATCCCACTGGGCGCATTCACGTTTGCCGGACCGTTTCTCGTGCTGCCGTTTTCCGCGAGCCTTCTCTCCATCGTTGGAGTTCTTGCGCTGGCGCGGCTGGCTGCTTGCGTCGTTCTGTGGGCTCTCTGTGTGAAGACAGATCCCACGGTTAAGCATGGGATTGCAATTCGCCGGGACCTTGCGCTCTCCTTGCTTCGGTTTGGCGGCTGGATGACGGTGACAAACATCGTCAGCCCACTGATGGTTTCGCTGGACCGTTTTTTGATCGGAGCCGTGGTTTCGATCAGCGCGGTGGCGTACTACGCGACGCCTTCGGAAGCCGTCACCAAATTGCTTGTCGTTCCTTTAGCGATTGTGGGTGTGCTCTTTCCGGCGTTTTCGTCCGGATTCGCACAAGACAAGGCACGCACAAAGCTTCTTTTTGTCCGTGGAGTGAAATATACGTTTCTAGCGATCTTCCCTTTTCTGCTGATTGTGATCGTGTTCGCCCGCGAAGGCCTGAGGCTATGGGTTGGCGCAGAATTCGCTCAGCACGCTACGGTAGTCTTGCAGTGGCTGGCCATCGGCGTGTTCTTCAACGGCATCGCTCAGATTCCTTTTGCGCTGGTACAAGGATCAGGCCGACCGGACATCACGGGCAAGCTTCACCTATGGGAGCTTCCGGCATACGGGCTTTTGCTGTGGGTGCTGATCCATACGAATGGAATCGAAGGAGCAGCCATTGCCTGGACCGCGCGCGTGGTGGTGGATGCTCTCATTTTGTTCGGCTTCTCCTACCGCATCTTGAGGGTGGAGCCGCAAAATCTCCGCCGGTTCATTCTGCCTCTGGGGTCTGCAATTTTGCTTTTGACGCTCGGCGGTGTTCCGATGAATGTCTACGCGAAAATTTCTTACGCGCTTTTGACCTTATTTGCATTTGGTTTTGTCACCTGGTTCGCCCTTCTTGACCCATCCGAACGCCTGTATGCGCGAAGTCGGATTCGCGCCTATTAGGAAGAACTAAGACTGTCGCACATGCGATTGGCAGTGCTAATCAGTCTGCTTGGTTTTCTCGTTTGGAATTTTGGCGTTTTTTGTAGAGCCGTGACATGGGTCACTCTACGCAGTTTTATCGTTTTACTTGGTTGGGTTGTAATCCTGAACTATAATCAACCACAGTTGACCGTGGCATGTGTGAGTACGGTGCTGTCGCAGTCGTACCCAAGCATGGATGTCGTGGTCGTGGACAACGCGTCTGCACCTGAGCTTTATTCGCAATTAAGGGAGCAGCTCCCCAGCAACATTCCTCTAATCCGGAATGAAACCAACCTTGGGTACTCTGCCGGCAACAATGTAGGAGCTCGGGCGTCGGATATTCTTCCTGCCGCGGCCTTCACCATGATCCTTAACAACGACGTTATTTTGAAGGACGCCCACACGGTTGCGAAACTGATTGCAGCCTTGAAGGCCAGTCCCGAGAGGGTTGCAGTTTCACCGTTGGTGAACAATGCGTGGATAGAAACGGCTCCGGAGAAGCAGATACAGGTCCGCCGGGACGCCGATTTTCTTGCGTGTGTAGTTTCTGGCAGCTGGTGGCTGCGAAGGCTCCCTGTGCTGCGCGAGATTTCAGATCGGCATGTTTATGGAGACATGAGGCCCTACCGAAGAAATGAAGACTATGAATGCGATTCGATCAATGGCAGCTGCTTTGTGATTCGCACGGATTTCCTAGAAAGCATCGGCTTTTTGGATGAAGGCACATTTCTAATGTTTGAAGAAGTAATTTTGGGCAGACAAATTAAGCAGAGACATAAGAGATGCTGCCTGGCGACCTCCGTCGTTGTGGACCACCTACAGGGGGCTTCAACGGGGCGTGCGAGCAGGATGCCCTACCGGACGTTTAAAGAGTATGTAAGAAGCCAATTATATTATTGTGAAAAATACTTGAAGGTGAATCTTCCCGCCCGGCTTCTGCTGATTGCTGTAAGAGCGTTGGATTTTCTAAGCAAGGGTATTTATCAGGGACTATTTCGTAGAAATGGCGACAGGACAACTGCTTGATCTATATTTTGATTAATCTGGTAGGCCTCTTTGGCGTATTGGCATTGTCCAGGGCAATTTACAAGAGAGAAAAAAACGCTGGTGACGTTCAGCAGTGCTTTCTCTGTTGTTTGGGGAATTTCGCTGCTCATCAATATGACCTACGCAGATGGTTCACTGCGCGTCTCAACCTCAACTCTGGTCGTCCTGTACGGCGCCTGGTGGGCTTTGCTGATCGGAGCC
>WNFP01002620.1_pt1 | contig 14336 bp, 10 predicted proteins | sample 5400201 | NCBI WGS metagenome assembly WNFP01 (sample SAMN13153355, study PRJNA577476) | soil metagenome | isolation source: 115 cm saprolite under Madrone tree | place: USA:California | collected 2016-06-14
GGAGCAGGCGATCGCGCCCGTCAACGAGAGTGACGTCCACGCCGAGGGCTTTGAAGATGGATGCGTATTCACAGCCGATAACGCCGCCGCCGATGACGGCCAGGCTTTTCGGAATGCGATCCATCTGGAGAAAAGTGTCGGAGTCAAATGTGTGAATGTCGTCGAAGGCAATCTCCGAGGACCGGTGGGGCTTGGAGCCGGTGGAGATGAGGATAACTTCGCCCTTTAACTGACGTGTGCCCTGAGCGCTGGAAACGGCCACCGTATGGGGGTCTGCAAATGCGGCCTGGCCGTGCACGATTTCGATGTGGTGGAGTGCGAGATTTTTCAGAATGCGCTGGCGCTCCATATCGACGACCTCACGCTCATGGTGCATGAAATCGTTGACGGTGAGATTTTCCTTGAGCGAATAATCGATCCCGTAAAGGCCGCGCTGCTTGAGGCCGGAAAAGTAGAGCGCGGATTCGCGAAGGGTCTTGCTGGGAACGGTGCCAGTGTTGATGCAACTGCCGCCCATATGTTCGGCGCGCTCGACAATGGCGACGCGTTTGCCGAAATAGGCGGCCTGCGCGGCGCCCTTTTCCCCCGCAGGGCCGCAACCGATCACGATGAGGTCGAAAGCGTCGCTCAAAGTCACGCAATCCTCCGCAGAGTTTTCGAATCTGGAGCAGCTATTCGCATCCCGGAGGATTGTAGGTGAAGGGGAGATGAGGATGCGGAACTTTCTTGCTGGAGTGTGCCGAAGAGCCGCCTTCGCAGAAACCGCTTCGCTCGCACACCGCGTGATCGCAACCGATGTAACTTTTGGAAAAACTGGTGCCCGGGGTGGGAGTCGAACCCACATGAGGAAAAATCCCCGGAGGATTTTAAGTCCTCAGCGTCTGCCATTCCGCCACCCGGGCAAGGTCAGATAAGGAAAAGTAGCATGGGCGGGGGAAGGGCTCAAATTAAATTAGAGGGGGCGGCCAGCGGGGCGTTGATCAGTCTCTGGTCTTCAGTCTTCAGTCTTCAGTTTCAGTTTTCAGTAAGAGAAGAATTGGTTTTGCTTGTTCGGAACGCCTCCCGGCAATCATCGAGAAGAAGAATGCGCCTACAGGGCTGAGGAGACGGAGGTGCCGGCGGCGGCGAAGACGGGGGACATTTCTGCTTCCGCGAAGGAAAGGAAGGACCGGACAACAACTGGGTCAAACTGAGTGCCGCTGGCCTCGTTGAGGCGGCGTACGGCCTCTTCGTAGGGCAGGCCTTTACGATAGGGACGGGACGAAACCATGGCATCGAAGGCGTCGATGACGCAGACGATGCGGGAAACCACGGGAATTTCGGCGCCCTGAAGGCCCGCGGGATACCCCTTGCCATCGAAAGATTCGTGATGATGGAGAATATCGAGGGCCGCGCGTTCGAAGCCCGGGAGCATGCGCAGCACAGCCCAGCCGTACTCGGAGTGTTTTTTCATGAGCGCATATTCTTCCGGGTCGAGACGCCCAGGCTTGCGGAGAATGGCATCCGGGATGCCTACCTTCCCGATGTCGTGCAGGAGCGCGGCAACTTCGAGATTCTGAAGCTCGGCTTCTTCCAGGCCCAATTCCTGGCCGACGCGCATACCCCATTCCGCCAGCCGGGTGCTGTGCACGCCGGTGTTGAGGTCTTTCAGGTCGAGGAGCTGGTTGAAGGCGCAGATGACCGAATTGCGAAGCGCGGAAGTCTGTTCCTCAAGTTGCTTGATGCGGAGAGACTCCAGTGCCCCGAAAGACGGGGAACCCTCCATGGGCACTGGAATCTGGTTATTCGACATTGCGGCTACCAGCAGAGCAAGAAGCAGGTGCCTGAGCCGGAACCGGATGTTGTGCCAGAGCTATTTACCCAGGCAGAAACCGCCTGATAGACGTCGAGGCGTCCGTGATTGAGATCCGGTGTGAGAGCCTGTCCATGCGATAGGGCGCTGGCGGCACTCGACTGGTTGAGGCCCGCTTTCGCATTGAGGAGCAGATCGGCGGCGCCCGCCACGAGCGGCGAACTGAACGACGTGCCGGAAGAGCTGGCGTACGTCCCGCCGGGGTAAGTGCTGATGACGTATTCGCCAGGGGCGGCGATCCAAACGTCATAAGAGCCATAGTTTGAGAAGGAGGACCGACTGTCCCAATCCGTCGTCGACGCGATGCCCACGACATAGCCGTTCAGCGCGGCCGGATAGACGCGCGCGTTCGTGTTCTCGTTTCCTGCGGCGGCCACGAGAACAACGCCCGCTTTGTTGGCATAAGACACGGCCCGGGAGAGCGCGGACGAAGAAGAAGAGAGGTCGAAGCTCATGTTCACGACGTTCGCGTTGTGCTGCACGGCATAGTAAAGCGCAGCGACGATGTTGGCGAGATAGCCCGTGCCGTTCGCCGAGAAGGCCTTGAGGGGAAGAATCTTGGCCTTGGGCGCAACCAGGTGAACTAGGCCGGAGGTCATGGTGCCGTGGCCGAAGGCGACATAAGGCGAGCCGTCCAGAACCGCTGCGGTGGATTGATCGAGCACGGCAGCCGTAGATTGCTGCACGTAGCCAGGCTGCTGATTCTGAGTGCTCGTGTCGGTGTAGCCGCTTTGCATCCCGGTGACATCGAGCCACTCGGAGGCGCCGGGCTGGTTCCGCGTGAAGTCGTATCCCTGCAGAAGGACGGGGTAGAGGACTGGATGATTCGGGTCTACGCCTGTGTCAATGACGGCGACAATTCCTTTGCCGGCTATGCCAAAGCCGTTCTGTGCGTCGGTGAGGCGGATGATCTGGGCAGCAGGCTGGGCCGCATAACCGTGCCAAACGACCGTGCCGTAATACTTGACCGGCGACGTATCGTACAGCCCGGCTGGAATGCTCGGAAGCGGGGTATGGGGGACAGGGAGGAGGTTGTCCGCTTCAATACTAACGATCCCTAACAACGACTCCACCAGAGTCAGCGCAGTGCTCAAGAGGTTGGTGGACGTCACGAGAAAAGTCTGGCCAACCGTGCCGTCCAAGTTGCCTTGCACGTGGCACCCAAGCAGGGAACAGAGATTCAAAACAGAGGAAAGCCCGCCAGTGGAGACCACGATATACCGTTGCTGCGCTGCCGCCGGTTTTGCAGCGGCGAACATGAGGACGATCATCGCGATAATGATGGTGATGCGTTTCATAGTTTTAACCCTTTGTGGGGCTCTCCTACAAATGAATTACTCGCTATGGGCGCAGTTGATTGCCTCTCTAGTCTTCCCGGGCAGAATTTCTCAGCCAATAGTACGAGTGTGTCTTCCTGTCTAAACAAAATTGCCAGCGGTCTTGGTACCTTGGTACCAGGGTCGCGACGTCCGGAAACCACGTGAATTGATTGCCGTTCATCGCTTGTCCCCATGCAGAGTACCGAGTGCATCCCGGAGCGAAATCACGATGGGCTGGCTTCCCGGGCTTGCGAAGGTCATCTGCAGGTCTCCGCTGTTCTCGAACTCTCCGCTGAACTCGCCAAACTGATTGGTGATAGCGTTTACGACTTGACCCTGCATGTTCGAGAGAACGATGCGAGCGTCGCGCCCGATGACCCCTGGATTGCTCAAGTCGAGGAGCTGGCCGGTGACCACGATGCGGTTCCCGCCGGGCTTGGCCTCCAACTGAACATCGATCTGAAATGGGTCCGCGCGATAAAGCATCTGCCTTGTGACAGCGCCTGCCGATCGAGCTCCTTCGAAAACCGGTTGCAGAAAACTGTCGAAGAGAACTTTGATGCGGCTGCGTGCTCCCTTTCTTTGACCCGCCAAATTGGCTCCTGCAAACGTTGCCTTGGCGACTCTGACGGCGTGCTCGGGAGGCTGGTAATTTGCTTCCGAAGCCGCTGATTGCTGAACTCTTTGCCACAACGAAACTGTATTCGTACAGCGTTTGCAGCCTTGCTTCAGGTGGCGCTCCATCGACTCTTTCGCGTTGGTATCCACCGCCTGATTCACGAAATCGATCCAATTCTCCGTCGTAAAGTGTTCCATTTCTTCCCCCCAGATTCGTTTCTGCGCCCCAAGCACTCCCCGGTGGATGGGACGATCTATGACCCTCGTGGCATAAGGGAAGGCGGAGGTCCAAAAGATATAGGAGGCCGAGAAATTAGGTAAGTCTTGCGGAATCAGCGAGTTTGCCGACCAGGACGAAGGGTGCCCAGAAGTAGGGATGAGGATTTTGGCGTCGAAGTTCTTGCATCGCGTGCTGGAGTGCGCCGCCCATGCTACCGGTTCGTATGTATTCTTGATAAAAGTGTTGCATCAACTGCGCGGTGCTTTGATCGTGCACATCCCACAAAGACAGCAGCAATGTCGTGGCTCCGGCACAGAATAAGCCTCGCTGAAGCCCCAGCAATTCATCACCGGCCGCAACGAAATTCATCCCCGTGGCGCAGCCGCTGAGCGTTACCAGCCTGGCGTCCAACCGCATCTGGTAGAGGTCGTATAGATTCAAGTACCCATCACCCAGCCGGATGCCGGAAAACATCGGGTTGTCCTGCCGGTAGATGCCGTGAGTTGCGAGATGAAGGAGGCCGCTCTGCGGACCATTTTCGCGAAGCACGGAGGAGGTTGCATGGTCTCCAAGATGAAGAGAAGAGTGTGGCAAGAGCGCTGCCACGGATTGTGCTTCCTGCAGGATTTGGGGCGCTCGCTCGTCGGGGATTCCAAAAACGAGGGAGCGCGTGCTTTCGCTCGCCGGTTTCTCCTGGCACCAGGAGAAAACCGTGGCACTGGGAGCGTAAGAAACCGTGAAGGCATCGCAGAGATACTCTTCCTCATTTCGCAGAGCGTGGAACGGCAAGAAATGAAGAGGGCCGTGGGGCACGACAATAAGGTGCTTTCCCTGGAAAAATGGGCGCAGCGGCGCGATGAGCTCGCCATAGAGAGATTCCAGATGACTGTGCGTGGCGCGCAAGAGCGGTTCTTCAAATCGCCGGACGTATTCGTTGCCCATGCGAAACTTGGAGAGTTGAAATCGCAGCAATTGCAGAAAATGAGCGGCTCGGGAAAGCACGGTCACGGGCTGAATCTGGATTTTCTCGCGCGTGATGACGGCGGCGACGAGTCGGTCCCCAGCCACAAAGTATTCAACGAGGGTCGCGTCTTGCGGAAGATGCGTTTGCAGCTTGGTGAGGGAAAAATCCGCGGGGGCCTCCAGGGTGGCGTTTTCCCGCTCGTGCGCCGGGAGCTCACGCAGAGTCCGCAACAGCTCTTTCTCGTGCGATTGCGCTTTTTCCTGCAGGCTTTCGAGCCTTTGGTGGGATTTTTCTTCGGGCCGAAGTTGTTCGAGCTCGATGCGGTGGTAGTACCAGTTGAGCTCCTCGCGCAGGTCCCTGATTCTGCGGACAAAATCGCTCTGACCCGCTTCGCCCAGCGGGAGACTCTGTCCGCTTTGAAATATCATCTCGATCATGCTGCGAGATTTCGCAGCTTCCATGCAGCTGAGGGCTTCTTCGGTGGAGGTGCCTGTTCCGTTTCCCGCAATGTACAAATCCACCAGCGCTTCGTAGACCTGCATTCTGTTTTTGACAAAAGAGATTTTCAGCTCTTCGCCTTGCAACCGGCTGCGCAAGGCTTCCAGCGCTTTTCGTGCTTCCAAGTAGGCGTGGAGCGCGGCAGGGAGGTCGTTGCGAGCCTGCGCAATCTGTCCTGCGAGCAGTTGAGCTTGATAAGCAAGGACGGGGGCCTGGAGGCATTTCAGCCGCGCGAGACATTCGTCCGTTTCCTTTTGTGCTTCCGCCGAGTCTCCCACTTGCAGGGCAATCCGTGCGAGCAGCAGGTGCGCGAGTACTGCTTTCCCGGAGAGCGCCGATTGATCGAAAAAAGCAGCGGCCGCGACGCAGAGCTGCCGTGCTTCAAAGTACCGGCCTTCATGGAAGAGCAACAAGCCCTGGTACAAGTCGATGAGCCAAGGCCAAACAAGATTTTTCTCGCGCAGGAACATCGCTCGCGCTTTCGCAAAGCGCTCCAGAGCCTGCACTGTTTTTCCCTGCTGGCCGAATGCCGTCGCTTCATTTGCGAGTGTTTTCGCGGCCTCGTAGCCCATCCCGAGCTTCTCAAATCGGAGGAATCCTTCATGCGCCATTTCCCGGGCTTCGTCGCTCAAGTTCAATTCCAGATAAATATCAGAAAGGTCCAAATGGCATAGGGCGAAGTGGTAGGCGTCGCCAGTTGATTCACAGGCGCGCCGTGCCGCGTAGAGCGCCTCGATGGCGCGGCTGTACTCGCCGCGCAGATAATAGAGATACGCAATGTTGTAATCCGCCTGGGCCACGAGAAGAGGCATGTTGTTCTGCTGGCAGAAGGAACGAGCCCCCCGATAGGTGGCCAGGGCACGTGGAAAATCGTTCAGACTAATCAGGCAGACAGCCATGTTGCTGAGGACGACGGCGATTCCCTCGGCGTCTTTGCATGGCGTCAGTCCGGCGTAAGCGCGCTCGTAATGCGCGATCGACTCTTCGAATCGGTCTTGGCGGTGATAAATGTTGCCGACGTTGATTTCCAACCGGGCCAGGCGCCTGGGATCGTTGAGGCGCGTGAATATCTCGCGGGCACGCTCGGCAGCCTGAAATGCCTGGTCGTATTCACCCACAAGGATCATCGGCTGGATAGAACTACTCAAAGTCCGCGCGGCTTCGTTCCAAATGCCCAAGGATTCGTACAGCCGGAAAGATTGTTGATGGTGCTCGATTGCGGCTCGATTATCACCAGAGGAATAGAGAGCGTTTGCCTTTGCGCGCAAGCCAAGCGCCAGCGCCTCCTTCCGGCGCAGGCGTTTCGCGATGAGCACGGCGGCCTCAGCCAAGTGGAGCGCTTCTTGCGTGCTAACGCGGACTCTCTGGACGACGAGCTGTGCGAGTTGCTCGACAATCTCATTGCGGATCAACTTCTTGTTCTTGTGCTGCGCAAGAAATTTGCGGCGCGCCGTTTCGCTGGATAGCTGCCCCAGCTCGGCGATCAACGTGTCGTTTGAATTTTTCCTGAGGGTTGCGAGCATCAGTTAAAACCCAGTTCCTCGAGTTGCCCACGCAGCCGCTCGAGGCATTTCTGGCGAGTAAATCCGATGGAGCCCACAGCCAGGCCCAGTTCCGCGGCGACTTCCGTGTAAGGCCGCGAAGGCGTTTCAAAGAACAACAACTCCACAAGCCGGCGGCATTGTGGCGTTAGTGTCGCCATGGCTTCACGCAACATCTGCTCTTCCTGGGTCTGCTGAACGAGACTTTGGGCTATCGCAGGCGTTGCCGGCTCCGGTAAATCCGTTTCTGCATCATCGCGGCTCACCACGCGCTGGCTTTGCCGCTTCCAGCGGTAACTTTCGTGGTGCGCCACCTGCATCAGCCATTTGGGCAGCGCACGCGGTTCGCGCAGTTCGGGCAGGCGCACGAGAAGCTCCGTGCAAGTCGCTTGAAAAACGTCGGCGGCTTCCTGCCGCGACAATCCGTATTTCACGGGAATCGAATAGATCAGCGCCTTGTACTTATCGATGAGCGACGACCACGCTTCTTCATCGCCGGAGAGACAAGCTTTGACGAGCCGTGTGTCGTCCCACGCGGCTGGCGGCTTCTTCCTGGCTTTGGTCAACACGGGGCTCATCGTGTGGCATTCTCCGCCCCATTCTTGAGATAAAGCTGCTCCACATTCCAGAGTACGTAGGGTTCCAGAACGGCGGGATGAAAATTACCGACCACGTTCTTTGCGCCCACCAGGATGTCTGGACTCGCCAGAAATATCATTGGCTGTTCCTCGGCGAGAATCTCCTGCAAACGGTCGTAGAGCTTTTTACGTTGTTCGTAACTGGGCGCGGCAAGCTGCTGCTCCATCAGCCGGTCGATTTCTGCCTCCCATGCTGTGGCGGGGTGCGCCTGCGATGGATTCCAGAGATGCGATCCTCCGCTCGACAGCCAGACATTCGTGTCAGCTGTGGGGTCCGCATCGAAGCTCACGAGTCCCAGCAGACAGGCGTCAAACTCCTTCGTTTGCAATACGCGGTCCAGCAAGGAGCGGAATTCGAGCGGCACCACCTGCACTCGCATGCCCAACTGCCTCAAATCGTCCTGAACGAGCGCCGCCATCTTGGGGTAGTTTGCATTGGAAGAACTCGTGAGAATGGAGAATTCCACGGGCTTTCCCTCGGCATCCAGGAGCCTGGATTCCCCGTTGGGGCCATTGTTCCAGGAAAAGCCGGCTTCTTTGAGGAGCGTGCGTGCGCGTTCGAGCGACCTGGCCGGATGAGCGAGTTTCTCATTCCCCCATCGCCGGTTGCCCGGTGCTACCAATCCCCAAAGCGGAGCGCCACGTCCTTGATAGACGAGCCGCACAATTGCTTCACGATCCGCGGCCGCCGAAACCGCCTGACGGAACTTGACCTCGCGGAACCACTTTTGTTTCCGCAGCATTTCAGCCGGTGTCTTTTCACCGGCTTCGCTCAAATTGAAAAAGAGAAAATAGTATTCGAGTCCCGGTCCGGCATCCGTCATGTTGTAGCCGTATTGCTGACGCGATAGCACCGTGAAGTTTTCCGCTCCAATCTGGCTGATCACGTCCGTCTCGCCCGATTGGAACTTCAACACCTGCGCGTCCGCGTTCTGCACGAAGAGATATACGAGATCGTCCAGATAGGGCAGGCGATTCCCTTTCAGATCCGTTTTCCAATAATAGGGATTGCGCTCTAAGACCAGCCGCTGCCCCGCGACGTATTCCTTCAATCGAAATGGGCCGAGTCCCGCCCACGCGCTCGCGGCCGTTGCCAGCGTCCCCGCCTGGTCGAACTTTCCTTCCTGGTATTGTTTTTCGAGGAGGTGCCGCGGCAGGATGTAGAACCCGTCAAAGAGCCTCTCTCCTGCTCCGTAGGGCTTCGCAAGCTGAAAGACCAGTGTGTACGCGTCCAGTTTTCGAACGGAGATGGGCTTGCCGCCAACAATCAGAAAATCGTGCTGCGTGGCGTGGACCTTTTCGTCGAGATACACGCGGAAGGTAAAGAGAACATCATCTGCATCCAGCGGCTGACCGTCCGAAAATTTTATTCCCTGCCGCAGCACGAGGGTGTACTCAAGCCCGTTTGGAGAAACCTTCCAGGATTTGGCGAGCGATGGTTCCGTCAATTGAGTCGCGCGGTTGATATGGACGAGGTCGGCCTGCATAACGCCGATGACCTCGCGAGATCGCGCATCTGCCGCAATCAGGGGATTCAAGGTCTTTGGTTCTCCACGCAGCGACATGACGAGGCGGCCTCCCGAACGGCCCACTTCTCCGGGAAGTACGAGTAATTCTTCTTTTGCGCTTCTCTGCTGGGGAAAGACCAGGGTAGGGTGGCCGAGAAGAGCGACAAGGGAGAGGAGCGGACCCAAGAGCATCCGGGCACAGAGGAAGTGCGCTTTATTGTTCTTCACATCAGGCTCCCGAGACTGCTCCTTTCTATCTTGTACGCCTCCTCGCGCCCCTGCAATGAACTCGCGAGACCCAAGTATCCCAGAAAGAACGGCACCATGAAAAGGGCGGGCAAATACATCCACCAATAGGAGACGAGCACGCTGTATTGTTGCAGGCTTGAGAGCAGGTTGCCCCAGCTTGGCGCCGGCTCGGGGACGCCCAGTCCGAGAAAAGAAAGGGTCATCTCTGCCAACACGTATTGCGGGATGAGAATCGCGGCCTGTGTCAAAAGCACACTGCAAGTCTCCGGTAAAATGTGGCGCCGGAGCAAGTATCCATTTGATGCTCCGAAGCCCCGCGCGGCGCGAACGAAGTCGCGCTCCTTGGCACTAAGGACCACGCCGCGAACGAGTCGCGCTGGACGCGCCCAGCCCACCGTTCCAATCACCGCGATGATGAGAAAAAAGGCTTCGAGCGGGCTGACCGCCAGGGGCAGGAAAGCGCGCAGAGCGAAAAGAAGATAAAGCCACGGCAACGCCAGAAAGAGTTCAGCGAGGCGCATGAGCAGGCTATCTCTCCAACCACCGTAGTAGCCTGCCACCGCACCGATGCACAAGCCGATGAGCAATGTGATCCCCGCGCCCAGCAGGCCCGCAAGAAGCGAAACCTGCCCGCCAAAAAGGAATCTCGAAAACTGGTCGCGGCCATAAGCATCGGTGCCGAGAAGATAGATTCGCGCGTTCTCAGCGCCAAAGAAGTGCATTCGACACGGCAGAAATCCCAACAGCCGGTAGCCAGCCCCACTGAGGAAAAACTTAACGGGATGGGGCTCATTCGTGTCTTCCTCATATTGGTCAAACGAGCCTTCGCGCAATCTCAGCGAATACACAAAGGGCCAACGGTGGAAATGGCCGCGTGCGTCCGCGAGATGAAGCCGCATAGGTGGTAGATAAGGGCTCTTGCGGTCCTGCTCGACGGGATCGTAAGGCGCGAAGAAACCGGCACAGACCACAATACCGTGCAACACGCCAAGGACGACGAGCCATCTCGTGAAAGTGCGCCGCACTCTCATCGTGCGCTGCTCTCCGTCCGGATTCGGGGATCGGCCCAGAATAGAAGCAAGTCGGCCAGCAAGTTTCCTCCGACCAGGAAAAACGTCGAGAACAGGATTCCTCCAACGACTACGTACAGATCGCGCGCCAGAATGGCCTCCAACAACAGCGGCCCGAGCCCCGGCCAGCTCATCACAACTTCGATGAGCAGCGATCCGCTCAACAATGCTCCGATGCTGAATCCAAAAAGAGATATGAGAGGATTGGCCGCCACCGGAAGCGCATAGCGATATAGAAGTGTGCGTCGCGGGATGCCATGCCCCGCCGCCGCCAGCAGAAATGGAGCGTTGAGCACATCCGCCACGGCTGCTCGCACATGACGAACGAGCAGCGGCAGAGCGGAGAGAACAAGCGCCGTAACGGGCAGAATCATGTGTAACGCGAGATCGCGCAGCTTGTTGAGGGGCGAAAGAGTTTCAAAATCGACGGAAGCCATTCCTCCCGTTGGAAACCACCCACTTCTCACTGCAAACACCAAGAGTCCTAGTGCGAGAGCCAAGTCAGGAATAACCATGAGCGCCGCGGTTCCCCAGGAAAACAAACGGTCCGGAAGACGCCCGAGACGCGCCGCGCTCCATACACCGAGTGGTAGAGAGATCGCCCAGGCAAGCAGCGTGGCGGTGATTGTCAGGAGGAGAGTGTTCCTGGCGCGCCCCAGCAAAAGTGGCGCTACGGGGCTGTTGTAGGCAAACGAAAATCCCATCTCACCGTGAATTACGGAATTTACCCAGGACGCATAACGGACAGGAAGCGGCCTGTCTACACCATATTGGGCACGCAGCGCCGCTACCGTTTCCGGGGCAATCTGCGGGTTCAGACGCATTTCGTCGAAGTAGGATCCCGGGGCCAGCGTCGTGAAGAGAAAGGCGAGAATGGATACGCCGACTAATAAAAACATTCCGTGACCCAGCCTTCGCAACAAGTAGCGCATCATTGCTCCAACGCAGGCTGGGACCCGCCCGTGATTCTAGGCACGGCCGCGAGTAACTGGCGCGTAGTTTCATGCTTGGGCTGCTGCAAGATAATATCCGCCGGGCCCTGCTCCACGATGCGGCCGCGATTCATCACGGCGATTTCGTCAGCCAGGTGAGCGGCCATGGCCAGGTCATGCGTAATGAACAAATACGTCATCCCGAGAGAACTCTGCAGCTCCATCAGGAGATTGGCGATTTGCGCCTGCACCGAACAATCGAGAGCCGAGAGCGCTTCATCCAGAATCAAGAGCTTTGGCTCGAGGGCCAACGCGCGAGCGATGGCCAGCCTTTGGCGTTGACCGCCGCTCAACTCAGTGGGAGGCCGCTCCACAATGTCTGGAGAAAGACCGACTCGTTCGAGGAGGGAATTCGCGCAGTGGTTCCTTTCTTCGCGGGTGAAGTTGCGCTGCAACATTAGCGGCTCAACGAGTATCTCCAGGACGCTCCATCTTGGGTTTAGAGAGCTGGCGGGATCTTGAAAAATGAGCTGGAGTTGCGGGCGCACTTGACGTCGGGCGCGCTCCGCGAGCTTGACGAGGTCTTTTCCTTCATACCAAATGCTTCCTGTCGTGGGAGATTCCAGGCAGGCAAGGCACGCGGCCAGGGTGCTCTTGCCGGATCCCGACTCCCCCACTACCGCCAGCGTGGTCCCCGGAAAAATGGAGAACGAAACGCCGTTCAGTGCGTGCAGCTCTTCGCCCGCGTCAGCGAGACTCCGCTTAGCATAGCGCTTCACGAGATTTTCAACTTTCAAGAGTGGCTGCATGTTGTGGCCGCTTCTGGATGCTTCAACCTTCATACTTGAAACAAGAAACCGTGTGCGAGGCGCTTAAGTTCACCACGCCGGGTTCACGCTCCCTGCAAATGCCCATTCTTTCGGTGCACCGCGGTTCGAAGCAACAGCCCTGCCGCGGCAGAGACGAGGGCGACGAATCGCCGGGGATTACGGGGAGTCGCTTCCTGCGAACGCTTCCACTCTCCTCGAAAACCGCCGGAAGGGACGCAAAGAGAGCTTTAGTGTAGGGATGCCGTGGCGAGGCCAGCACTGCTGCCGCTGGGCCCAACTCGGCGACGCGGCCACTGTAGAGAAGCAGCACGCGATCGGCAAAGCCGGAGAGCAGCGCGGGGTTGTGCGTGATGAAAATCATCGACAGACCCAGCCTTTCCCGGAGCATTCGAAACACTCCGAGAATTTCCATTTGCGTTGCCGGATCGAGCGAAGCCGTCGGCTCATCGGCAATCACCACGGCGGGGCCGCAGGCGATGGCTTGCGCGATCAGCACGCGTTGCCGTTGTCCCCCGCTCAGTTGGTGCGGATAGGAGCGCGCAATGCGGTCCGCATCTTCCGGAAAAACTTCGGCGAATACTTGCCGCGTCCGTTCGCTCAGCGCGCTTTTTCCGGAGGCGCCGTGCGCGGCCAGCACCTGGCGAACTTGTTCGCCCACGCGCATGGTGGGATGAAGCGCGAGGGACGGCTCCTGGAAAATCAGCGAAATGCGCCGGCCACGGATTTGTTGCAGCTCTTCAGCCTTGGCCTGCAGAAGATCCTGCCCTTCAAAATGCGCCGTCCCGCGAATGATCTTTCCGTTCCCGGGGAGAAGCCGCAGGAGCGACACGGCAAGCGTGCTTTTGCCTGATCCAGACTCGCCGAGGACGCCCAAAATCTCGGCGGGCATGAGATCGAAACTTACGCCGGCCAGCGCCGGGTGAGAGGCGCCCTCGCGCGACCGGTACGAAACGTGAAGGTCCTGGATTTCAAGAACGGATGCCATGAGCCGGGCCTATTTTGGCCCATCCCCCACTCGGATTCATGTTGAGGCAGGATCAGGAAGCGAACAAGACAAACATCATCGCTCGCGCACCAAAAGTAATTCTCTGAGGCCGGTAGAAGAGGAGCGCGGAACTGCATGGCAAGAGAGGTGAAATGGGAAAGTTCGCAGGAAGCGTGAAAAGAAGCAAGATCGGGATGCCGGAACTAAATCCAAGTGCGGGATTGCAGGAATTCCGCAAGGGAATCGCCGCAATCCCGCACTTGTGCCGTACACCGGCAATACAACGAAACGTATGCCTATGCTTGGCTCGCGCCCGGCCTTAGACGGTTAGCGAGTTTCTCCCCGCGCCGCAAGCTTACTGGCCGCGGTCACATCCGATCGCGGAGTCATCGAAAGAACCACGTATTCGCGCTCCTTGCTGTCGGCTTCGGGAACGCGAAGCAGCATTTTATCCTTATGAATGCGGAATTGCGCGGTTTCGCCCACCGGCAGGAGCACGGGGTGCTTGTCATCCTTCGGCTGGATCCGATAGGTGACGCGCTCGGTCTGCAGCACGTACTCCTGACACAACAGTTGCTTGGTGTTCTTATGCTGGCCGTCGGTTCCAAAAATTTGGCCGGCGATGGTTTTGCCATCTTTTTCGGCGTAACCGCAAGCCGATGAATCCATTTGAATCAGCACGCCTTTTTCATATGCCGGCGCGTCTTTCGCCTCGGCATTGAGCGCGGCAGCGACGATCAACCCCATAACCATCCCCATTCTCATCGATATTCTCCCTTCCACCAGTCTTTGCGCCACGCAGCTTAGGAAAATGACTTCGCCACGCACTTGACCCACAACGCAGCGCGCGACTCTTCCGCCGTTCTGCAAGGCTCGTGCTATTCCTCATCGCATAAGGGATTCTCGCCCACGCAAAAATATAGGCCTTAGGGGGCTTGTCCCCATCCCCCCCGCGATTCCGCCAAGCCCCCGACAGGGCCAAACGAGCAGCCCGCTTCATTTTGGCGTAAAATCTATGGGTCCGTTGCGTTCCGCGGTGCATCTAAAATTTGACCAAAATCTGCGGGAGTCCTCCTGCCCGCAGCAGGAGCGAATGTGAGCCAGCCGAACCT
>WNFP01002628.1_pt1 | contig 14325 bp, 8 predicted proteins | sample 5400201 | NCBI WGS metagenome assembly WNFP01 (sample SAMN13153355, study PRJNA577476) | soil metagenome | isolation source: 115 cm saprolite under Madrone tree | place: USA:California | collected 2016-06-14
CCTCCGCCGCCAAGGTCGCGCGGTTGCGGCAGCCCGGCCGGCGACCGGCGGGGTTGCCCGACTGGCCCTTCTGGAAGAGCCGACCGGCCGGACCCTGGCTCTGCTTCTGCAGGGAATCTGCAGTCATTCTCGTCTCCTTTGCCTCGAGTGAAAGCGGTCGAGCGGCTACCAATGCGCGCTACCGGGACTGCCCGCGATAAAATCCGCTCGCACGCGCGGTTTCTTCGATTATTGAAGGGTCAGGACTCGAAGCTTCTTCCAGGCCCGCCTAAACTGAGAATATACGTAAAAGACGTATATGTCAATGCACACTTGCGACTACATCGCTACCCCAGGTAACCATCTTTATGCATTCTACGTTATTGCTCGCCGGCGAGGGCGTGCTTGTTCGAGTTTTGCCAGGGGCCACCTGGGCATCGCAGTTTGTCGGAGATAGGGGACCGATTGTCTTCGACGGCCGCTTTGGCGGACCGGCGTTCGGCAGGCATCGCATTTGTCAATCTGACGCCCCTAACGCCATCATGTGCTTTGACTGAAGTGAGCCGTGGGTGCGTCGTGGAAGGCGGATACGACTTGGTGGTGGAGGTTCCCTCCTCCGAGACATACCGGCGTCTCAGAGTAGCCGCCGGCCTGAGCCCGAAAAGCGCGGAAGCAGCGACGGCCGGTCTTCCGAATACGCTGTTCGCCGTGCTGGTCCGCAAGGACGGGCAAGTCGTGGGAATGGGTCGGCTGATCGGCGATGGGGGTCTATTTTTCCAGGTCGTGGACATCGCGGTCGAACCGCGTCACCAGGGCCGAGGTCTCGGCAAGGCGATCGTCGGCAAAATCGTCGAGCACGTCAGAGCGACGGCGCCAACCGGGGCCTATGTGAGCCTCATGGCAGATGGTCGTGCCAACCGTCTTTATTCCCAATTCGGCTTTGTTCCGACGGCCCCGACCTCGATCGGCATGGCATTCACGGTTCGATGACGCCGCCGGCGGCCGCGAACATAGCAGGGCCAGCCCGTTTACCTGACAAAACATTAATAATTTCAAATAGATAAATGCCTACATGATCATCCGCAGGATAACCTTCTGTCGTGCGTGTAATTCGTTGCCGGGTGCTCGTGGTTTATCGGGTGCACCCGAAGGAGTGAGCCTAGGTGACCCGCACATCGGCTTTCCTCGTTGTCACCGAGTCATGGCGCGCCAAGCCGCGCAACCTGACGACGACAACCGCTCATTCGCTTATCCGCTTCAACCCCACAGGCGCATCATGAACCCCCGTCAATTGCTTGCCGGCTCTTTCTTGAGCGTCACCTTGGGCTTCGCTCCGCTGGGAATGGCACTGGCACAGTCGCAGCCGGGCGACCCGCCGACCCGCGTCGGACGCCTCGCGGAGATATCCGGCACCGTGTCGTTCCATACCGCCGACGCCACGCAATGGCAGCAGGCAACTCTGAACTACCCAGTGACCAGCGGCAATTCGTTCTGGACTGAGCCGCGTTCTCATGCGGCCATCGACGTAGGGGCCAGCCGCATCTACCTCGACAGTTCCACCGAGCTCGATCTGGGCAATCTCGACAATCAGTCTGTGGTCGCCAGCCTCGGCCAGGGCGCGATCTTCATCCGGGTTTCACAGGCCTCTGGCAACGATCAGTACGAGATCGATACGCCGCGCGGCGCGGTGCATATCGTGCAGCCGGGCAGCTACGAGATCGTTGCGGGTGACAGCGATCACCCGACCACCGTGACGGCCTTCGAGGGCTCGGCCCAGATCGTCGGTCAGGACGTCAACTCGATCGCGAATCCGCAGCAAGCCGTCTATCTCTCCGGCCAGAATCCCGTTTCGGCCGCCGTCAATCCGCCTGCGAGCGACGATTTCGTCCGCTTAGTCCAGGAGGAAGAGCGGCCATATCAGAACGCCGGCCAGACACCGCAATACGTTTCACCGCAAGAAACCGGCTATCAAGATCTCAATCGCTATGGCCAGTGGCGCCAGACGCCGGACTACGGGCCGGTCTGGGCCCCTCAGGTGGCGGCAGGCTGGGCGCCCTACCGAGATGGCCATTGGGCCTATGTGGCGCCCTGGGGCTGGACCTGGGTCGATGATGCACCCTGGGGCTTCACCCCGTTCCACTATGGCCGCTGGGTGGAGATCGACAGTGAATGGTGCTGGACGCCCGGTGTCGTGGTCGAGGAGCCGGTCTATGCCCCAGCTCTGGTCAGCTTCTTTGGCGGCATTGACGTGGGCGGGCTCAGCATCGGCTTCAGCGTTGGCCCGAGCGTGGGCTGGGTTCCGCTCGGTCCCGATGAAGTCTATGTCCCGTACTATCGCGCAAGTCCGGATTACATCCGAAATGTAAACATCACCAACGTGCGTAACGAGACGACGATCATCAATGTCGTCAACAACAACACCGTGATCAATAACTACAACAACTACCGCAACCATGACGGGGCCACATTCGTCTCCGCCGATGCCATGACCGGCTCGCGGCCGATCGGTCCCGCCTTCGGCAAACTTTCGCCTGATCAGCGCAGGCAATTTACCCAACGTTGGGCCAATGAAAGAAGGACCGGCGCCAACCCGCCGGTGAAGCCGACCTGGAAGACGGAGGGTGTCACACCGCGCCTCGCCCAACAGGTGGGCCTGCCGCCGCCGGCAGACGGGCAAAGCCACAGTCGCCCCATCGCTCCGGGGCCGAATGTCGCGGGCAATGGCAAGTGGCAGCAGTTCAACGGAGGCGGGCATAACGGAACCCAGCAGACGGCAGGGACCGGGCTGCAAGGTCAACCTCAGGGTCAATTCAAAACCCGGCTGCCGGGCCAGAACAACAACGCTCAAAATTGGACTGGCCAGACCATCAACGGCCAGAACGGTGGAAAATCCCAGGCTCTGAATGGCAACGGTCAATTCCAGCCGCAAGGAAGTGGTCAGGGCTTGAAGGGTTTCGATCCCAAACTGCCGCCACTGCGCACTGGCCAGAGGCCCGGCGACAGCAGCCGTTTCGTCAAGGGCCAGTTGCCGCCGATTCCGCCGGCCTCGCAGAGCGCGTCCACAGGTGGCTTCGGCCAAGGCCAGACTGGCCAGGGCCAACAGCTGGGCCAAGGTGGTGGCGCGACTTGGCTCAAGAACGGGTCGAACAAACTGGGCGCTCCCGGACCGGCGATCCCGCCACCGACGCAGTTCAAGAACGGCAGTCTGGCGCAGGGCCAGCAGTGGAATCAGCCGCGCAATTGGCAGAACGGAAGCGGGAACCAAAACTGGAGCAACCTGCCCCAGAGCCAACAGCAGAACTTGAAACGCAACTGGCAGAACGGAAACGGAAATCAGAACTGGGCCAACGCGCCGCAGGGCCAACAGTTGAACCAGCCGCGCAACTGGCAGAACGGGAATGGGAATCAGAACTGGGGCAACCTGCCGCAGAGCCAGCAGCAGAATCTGAAGCGTAACTGGCAGAACGGAAACGGGAATCAGAACTGGGCCAACGCACCGCAGGGCCAGCAGTGGAACCAGCCACGCAACCGGCAGAACGGGAATGGGAACCAGAGCTGGGCCAACGCGCCGCAGGGCCAGCAGTGGAACCAGCCGCGCAACTGGCAGAACGGGAATGGAAATCAGAGCTGGGCCAACGCGCCGCAGGGCCAGCAATGGAATCAGCCGCGCAACTGGCAGAACGGGAATGGGAATCAGAACTGGGGCAATGCGCCCCAGGGCCAGCAATGGAACCAGGCACGCAACTGGCAGAACGGTGGCTCCGGCCAGTCAGATCAAAAGACTCGCCAGAACCAGCCGAATAAGAACGGGACAATCCCGCTTTACAACAATTAACGTGAGTCAGCCGCAGGGCTGATGACGCTCGCATCAGGCCCGGCGGTGTGTCGAGCGGCGAGAAATAAGCCGCGGTTGTCCGGCTAAGAGTATGACTGGGCCATGATGCTCGATCGCGCCGCATTCCGGGAGGCGCTCTCCCACTACAGCAGATATGGGTATGCGGTGGTGCGCGGTGTGTTTTCGCACGATGAGACGGTCGACCTGGCCGCCGCCTTCGATCGGCATTGGGCCGAAGGTATGGCCCATACCTCGAGCTTCCGACACGGCAATCTGCTCTATCGTCTGGGCATCGATCCGAAGCTCGGCAAGGTCGTGCGTCTGGTGCAGTGGCCGTCCTATGCCGACACCGCGCTGGAACGCGTCCGGCGGGACCCCAGGATGTTCGAAATCCTCGAGCCCTTGCTGGGGCGCGATATCAAGCAGATTATCAATCAGCTGCACTGGAAGCCGCCGGGCGCCGCGTCGGCCAATTTCGCGTTTCATCAGGACGCGCGCTTCCGACGGCCGCCCGGCGCCTACCGGAATCTCACGACCTCCTATGTCCAGACCGGCATCGCCGTCGATCGGCACAGTCCTGCCAATGGTGCGATGCTCGTGGTGCCGGGTTCCCATGGTTTGGGCGAGCTCGTGATCCGGGGGCCCGAACGCATTCTCGACGGTTCGCCTGAGACGGCAGCACTCGAGGCGGCTGGCCTCGATTGCGCGACCGTGGTCGAACTCGAACCGGGTGACGTCGCCCTCTGGAACGTGTATCTGGTGCACGGCTCAGGCCCCAACGTCACCTCGGGCGATCGACGATTCTATCTGAATGGCTATGTCCGCGCGGCGGATTGCGATCGCGGTGAATGGGCATTTCGCGATGGGGAGCCCGTGGCGCTCGGAGCGCCTACGCTCGTTCACTATGACGATCTCTTCGAGCGACCGGAACCGCATTACATCGAGGATTGAGGCAGCGGGTAGAGTTCGGGTAATGGCGCAATGCCAATCGCCTCCGAATTCCGGGGCTACCGCGCTCGCGAACTTGACGCCGAAGGCGTTTGCCGACCAAGCTCAACCAGCCCGAAGAGTTGCATAGCCCTTGGACCAGGGTTGGGGTGGCAGGGCCAATCTTTGCCAAAACTAGGGCTCAAGGTGGGTCAATTTACTGAGGGGAGCTCACCGCGGCCTACGCAACAATAACGCCACGGAAATGTCTGGGATATTTAAGCTCTCGACGGTCTAGAAACTCGTCATGCGTCTAGCCGTCACGCCGTTGGGAATCCGAGCCATGCAAAACCGGGACAAGTGGAAGCCAAGCAAATTCGTCTACAAGAGCGGCCACCTCGCCGCATCGTCCGATCCGGCGGAAGTAGGGGTGGGTTCGCGGCTAGTAGCCGACACTATCGCGAAGTTTTACGACCGCAATCTCAAGCTGCATGCGCGGGGCAAACTCCTGGATCTTGGCTGTGGAAAGGTTCCGCTTTATGCAGCCTACCGTGAATTCGTGACAGAAAACACGTGCGTTGATTGGGGCAACACGTTGCACAAAAATCCATATCTGGATCGGGAACTCGACCTTACGAAACATCTGCCTTTTGATGACGGGGTATTTGATACGATTATTCTTTCCGATGTACTTGAGCATATCCCAGTGCCAGAATATCTTTGGCGGGAAATGGCCAGGATCCTGTCGAGAAATGGAAAACTCATCATGAATGTGCCATTTTTCTACTGGCTGCACGAAGTGCCTCACGATTACTATAGGTACACGGAATTCGCTTTGCGTCGGTTTGTGGAAGTTTCGGGCATGCGACTGGTTGAATTGGTGCCAATGGGCGGCGCGCCGGAAATTATGGTGGATATTTTTGCCAAGAACGCCATGCGGTTGCCTAGAATGGGGCGCGCGCTGGCGTCCACAGCGCAATGGTGCGCGTCTAGTTTCTTAAGAACCAGGATCGGGAAAAAGATCTCTCGCGGAACAAGCGCATCGTTCCCACTCGGCTATTTCCTCATTGCCGAGAAAATGTAGTGAAATCAAAGTGCGCTTGGAGAACTTTTCCAATCAAAATTGCTTCAACTTCATAATCCCACATTTGCGCACCGAAGGGTCACCGTACGGCGCCGAACAAGACCGATCTCAATAGTCGATGGGTCGGCCAGCTTCGGGAGCGGCGCGCCTTCAATCGTGCGGGGTTTCGGTCACCGACAAGAATACACAGATCTTCTTGGCCGATTTGATCGGAAGAGCCATACCGCGCCACTTTCCGAGCTCCTGCCTTGGAATTTGCGAGACGACGTAGAAATGAGATGCATAGGTCGGGCCATACCCGCACCCAAAGTTTCAGCCACCGATGAGTAGAGTCCATTCATCATCGACGGGCTCTGCCCAAATCTGGAGGAGTTTTAGGCGCTCGGTTCAGATCAAATATCCATCTCATTGTTATCTCATTGTTATATAGAAGGCGGCCGCTAGATCGAGGGCCCGTCAGCCTACCGTCTGCCCAAGAAATGTACCGACGCCGCGCCCTGTCTCGTCGCTAAGCAGGTGAAGGATTCAAGCTGCTCAGTGTTGCAAGCCTAAGACGCACACCTCGGCATTTTCGGCTCACGTCCTTCCCGTAAGCTAGTGAGCCACTATCGGCGATCCTCCCGTCCGCCACTTCTTGGTCACAGCCCCCGGAGGTGGAAATACGCTATCCAAAACAGGGTTGACGGGATGGTTCGCGCGGTGCCTAGGCCTAGGGTGTTGCCGGGGGATCACCGTCCGAAGGGCGCAATGTTTGCCAGAAAAGTGCTAGCTCCGCCTCTCAACGCCGAACAAAAGCTACGGCGGCGCAAGTGTACTCTTCATAGTGGCGCAAACGTACTCTTAAGGTAAGTGAGCGATCCGGGAATTACAGGTGAGATGAGTCAGCCGTTGCCTGGACCCAATCGCGAGCACGTACGTGACAGCGTCACAGTCCTGATCCCTGCGTACAATGCTGGCCTCTTCCTGCATCGAGCGGTTCATTCGGCTCTCAATCAGACATGGCCGCCGCTTGAGGTGCTCGTTGTCGACGACTGTTCGACGGATGACACGGCAGCGGTGGCTCAGAAGCTCAGCCTCGCCGGTCCGCACGTTCGTCTCGTTCGTCTGCATGAGAATGGCGGCCCTGCAAAAGCTCGAAATGCCGGCCTGGACGCAGCATGTGGAGAATGGGTCGCCGTTCTCGACGCTGATGATGCATTTGTGCCCGAGCGCCTTGAGCGCCTGACCAGGATTGGATGCGATCTGAACGCTGATGTAGTGATCGACAATTTCCTGTGGTACGACGCCACAAAGAATTCAGTTGGCTCGCCGGGAATCCCATCTTCTTCTGCTGTGGAGATTATTGATAAGTACGAATTCGTTAGACACGCGCAGACGAGCAAAAATAATGAGGCGGACTGGGGCCTGCTGCAACCGATGATCAGGCGCCGGTTTCTTAACGAGCATAATATTCGATACCCAACATCTTTACGCCATGGTGAGGACTTCCTATTCATGATCGATTTGCTTATGGCTGGCGCGCGATTTGTCTTGGTCCGAACGCCCGGCTATCTCTGCACGACTAGGCCCTCTGGGCTGAGCCAAACGAAACTAGACTACGACACGATGGCGGCGCATACGGTTGCTTTGCTGAGACGCGATGGCATTCGTTCGGATGAAGGTCTGAAGCGGCTGCTTTCGAAACGAGCATCCGCAATCAGACGCCTGTCAGCCGAACGAAAACTTCAGTCTTACTCGCGCACACACAGTTACCGTCGACTAGCCCTTCTGCTGACGGACTACTGGATGGCCGAGGCTGTTGTGCGCTTTGGGTTGCGAAAGGTTCGGCGATGTCTCAGTTGGCCGTAAACTGCAGCCCGAAACTGGCTTGCGAGCAAAGGGCTGCCCGCGAAAGCGCCCACCTATCTCAGCAGCTGTTGTTCACGCCCGAGCGCCTTGAGACAATGCTTGGAGGACTACCTCGCCAAGGCCGAGGCTAGAGTGGCCTTGTCGCCGCGAGAAGTTGCGGCAAGCTCGTGAGGCTCGTGGCGACGCCGAGGCCAGACCCTCGAATTGCAGCTTGCCGAGCACATCGAACATTTGCGCGAACCTGCGACAATACGGTGGTGTTGGCGCCGAAATGGGCATCCAGAGATTTTCTGCGAAAAGCAGGTAAACCCGCCCATCACTCGACGATCCAGGGCAAGATCGAGCGCGCTGGCATCAGACCATGTTTCGCGGCGCTGGTCTGTAGACGACAGCCGGGATTTTTGCCTATCTCCAAAGCCAAACGTATGTGTTCCCTAAGTCGATCACAGACACTGGCTCGATCCCAGTCAGGCTTGCTGCGTTGCACTCGACATTACCGGTGAGCTCGCTCTCGGGTTCACACCAGTTCGGGTTGTTAGACATCATGATTTAGTAGTTGAATGTGTCATCTGCGGAGGCTCTCCATATGCCTCAGCCTCAAAAAGATTGAAGCTAGGATCTAGTCGAATAACAGTGGTTTCTCGTCGAACATCATGGGTGCGATGGCCCCATAGTCGACGCCGAAAGTTAGGCCTTAATCACAACAGCTCCGCCCCGATTGCGCGCTTGTCCTGCACAGACACGATGAGCTGATTGGCACGTCCGCCTTGGCCAGGGCCGCGGCGAGCCTGGCCTGCAGTGCTGGCAGTTCTTCGGTCTCCCCGCGGAGTTTCAGGCATTCCACCAGCCCGTGCAGTGCCCACACATTGTTCGGGTGCTGGGCGCAGCGTTGCACCTTGCCGCTCAGCCCGAGATCATCCCGATAGACCTGCTCGGCCTCATCTCGGTGGCCCTGATCCAGAAGTAGCGCAGCCAGCGCATGCCGCGGTGGATGCATCCACGCCCAGGGCTCGGAGTAGGATAGATTGTCGTCAAGCTCGACCGCATGCCGCAGACGGGCGTAAGCTTGGTCATGGTGGCCTCTGTGATAGGCTAGCTCACCGTCGAGCAAAGCGGCGCCGATGGCCAGTGAGTCCCGTGTCGGGTTGCTCAGGAAACGCCGCTCGGGCGGGATGCGCGCCAAATGCCGATGAAACAGCTCGCGGTGGAGTTCCGCCTTGGCAAAATCCCTGAGCGTCGCATGCGCAACGCCCTTGGCATAGTGCTGCATGGCGGTCGTCAGCACGTAAAGCTCGGGCTCGTCAGCCATCGGTTCGTCGACTATTTCCTGCCAGCGGCCGAAGCGCACCAATACATGTGATTTCATGGCGTGGTAGCCTTCTACCGTCTGGGTGAGCTTTGGTCGGTCTGGAATGCTTACGACATTCCGCGTTACCTGGCTGCGCACCTTATCGGCAGCCCAGAGGGCCGGCGCGTACTGGCCGAGGAACATGCAGGTGAACATCATGAGATGGAGGTCGTGGCAGCAGCCAAGCAGATAGTAGGTCGGAGCGTCCGCGTAGGCGAGATACATGTCGTTCGCGCGAACCGCCTTTTCGCTGGCAACCTTCGCCTTCTCGTACTCGCCGCACAGCACGTAAATGTGCCCGGGCATGTGATTCATGTGCCCGGCATCGGGGCACATCGTGCCAAGCAAGTCTGCCGAGCGCATCCCACGTTCCGGCATGGTCGACATTTCCAGAAGATGAATGTGCAGGTGGACGATCGCCGGATGCTGCTGCACGCCGGCCTCTTCGGCGAGCTTGATTGACCGCTCGCAAACCTGCAGCGCCTCAACGACGTCCGAGTTCGGCGCGGGCGCGCCCGTCCTGAGGTCCCAGAGACGCCGCACGGTGCGCATCATCAGAGCCTCGACCAAGAGCGCCATCACGTCACGATCGTCGGGAAAGCTGTAGTAGACGCGCCGCATCTCGGCGGCGTAGGCATCGTCCCATTGCTCGAATTCCGGTGGAGGCACGCCATGCGGCTTCTGGAACCGGCAGGCCAGCGCCTCAATCAACCGCCTTTCCACGTCGCTGGCGTGAGCGGCGTTGGAGCGCGCAAGCTGGACATGATCGAAACAGCGCTTAGTTGCCCTGTTCGCTTCGGTCTCGCCATGCTCCTTCCAGGTCAAGTTGTAGAAGGGCCCGGCGCCATAGGCGATGCCCCAATGCGCCATCGCACAGCGTGGGTCGAATTCCAACGCCTTCTCAAAACACTTGATGCCCTCTTCGTGGTTGAAGCCGTAGCACCAGTTCAGGCCGATATCGAACCAGCGCTGGGTTTCCGCCGATCGGGTGGAGACAGTTCGTCGATAGTCGCCGAGGTCAAAGTGATCCATTCCTGCTTTTTCTCACGCAATCGGCGAGCCAAACCCTGTTTCCGATTCTAATCGGCCGACCGTCGCCGTCTTATACCGCGCCCGGTCCTAAAGACCATAACGGGTAGGCTCTGCTCCCTTATATCTGGATCTCTCTGGGATGTGGGGTGCGAAGAGTGGGCGTCATCCACGGTTCAGGGCTGCCCCAAAAATCGGACACTTGCAGCGGCGGGATTTGACCCTCCGCCATCGCGAAGACGGAACTTCCGGAGCTGAGGATTGAGGACTTTGGGAAACTGCCCTCGCTTTGAGGCGTCGAACCTATCGAGCATCCATGTGTGTGGGAGTTCCCCCGCCCCCAATCTCTCGGAACAGCACCACGACTGAGCGCGCCACAGCCCGATAGGTTTGATCGGAAAGCGTGGGCGCCGTCTGCCACGGGACGATATCCTGCGGCGAATCGAGGCAGGTATCGATCCATCTGCGCCACCCAGCAGCGTCACTTCCACCGACCGGCGGCAGCTCGAAGTCCAATGGCTCCCAATACGCATTTAGGATCACGTAGATGTGAAGATCTTGTCGGATCACCGCCTCGAAGGCGAGGCTGTGGGATTGATGGCTCCAGTCGGGTTGCCCGAGCTTCACGCCGTGCCATGTCTTGTCCGCCTGCCGGATCAGCTGGTTCAGGCTCAGGCGCTCGTGCTCCACATCTCGCAAGAGTCGCCGCGCATTGAGCAGAGAGACGAACCGGTGCACGTCCGCATGCCTGTCGAGCAGCGTCCAGTCGAACCAGCTGGTCTCGTTGTCCTGGCAGTAAGCGTTGTTGTTTCCCGACTGGGTGCGCCGCGCCTCGTCGCCCATCAGGATCATGGGCATGCCGAGCGAGAGCAGGGTAACGGTCAGCAAGTTCTTCACCTGTCGGTTTCGCAGCCTCTCGACGCCCGGATTGTCGGTCGGCCCCTCCACGCCACAGTTCCAGCTGCGATTGTCGTTGGAGCCGTCGCGGTTATCCTCGCCGTTGGCCGCGTTGTGCTTGCCGTTGTAGGATACCAGATCGTTGAGCGTGAAGCCGTCGTGACAGACGACGAAGTTCACGCTCTGCTCGGCCTCGCGTTCCTTATGCCCGTAGATCTCGGGGCTGCCCACCAGCCGGTCCGCCACCCGCCCCATCGAACCCGGCTCGCCGCGGAAGAAGGCGCGAACGTCGTCGCGGAACCTTCCGTTCCACTCCTTCCAGCTATCGCCGATGAAGCTGCCGACCTGGTAGAGGCCTGCCGCGTCCCACGCCTCGGCGATGAGCTTCGTGCCCGCCAGCACCGGGTCTGATTCGATATCCCAAAGGACCGGCGGGTTTGGAATCGGCTGACCCGTCGCGTCGCGTGCCAGGGTTGATGCAAGATCGAACCGGAAGCCGTCCACATGCATGTCCCCCACCCAGTACCGGAGGCTGTCCAGGATCATTCGGCGGACAATCGGATGGTTGGCGTTGAGGGTGTTTCCGGTGCCGCTGTAGTCGGCATAGCGCGAGCGATCTTTCTCGAGGATGTAGTAGGCGGTGTTGTCCAATCCGCGGAAACATAGCGTGGGCCCGTCGTGGTCGCCCTCCGCGGTATGGTTGAACACGACGTCGAGGATGACCTCGATGCCCGCCCGGTGCAGGGCCTTCACCATATCGCGGAACTCGTCCACCGGCCCGAGCGGATCCCGGCGGGAGCTGTAGGCCTGGTGCGGCGCGAAGAACGAGACCGGCGCATAGCCCCAGTAGTTGACCTTCTCCGGCGGGGCAGCCTGGGCATCGAACTGGAATACCGGAAGCAGCTCGACGGCGCTGATCCCCAGCTTCTGCAGATAGGGGATCTTCTCGATAAGGCCGGCGAAGGTGCCGTGGGTTTTCTCGTCGAGGCCGGAGCTGGGATGCCGGGTAAAGCCCCGCACATGCATCTCGTATACGATGGTCCGCGCGGAGGGGTGCCGCAACGGCGTATCACCTTCCCAGTCGTAAGCGGACGGATCCACCACGACGCTTTTCATCGCCGTCGCGCTGTTGTCGCCGGGCTCGCGGGCGGCAGTCCGACTGTAGCAGTCCGGAACGGCTACGCCGCGGCCATAGAGGTCAAGGAGAAGCTTAGTGGGATCGAACCGCATGCCGTTGGCAGGATCTGAAGGCCCCTCGGCACGATAGCCGTACATCTGGCCCGCCCTCACGCCAGGGACGAACACGTGCCAGTAGTGGTATGTGCGATCGGCCACAGGGTCCATGCGGATACCGCGCACCGCCTCCGCATCGACGTGATCGAAGAGCAGCAGCTCGATCCCGGTGGCATGCTTCGAGAACACGCTGAAGTTCACCCCCTCGCGGCATGGCGTCGCCCCCAGCGGCGAACTGGCCCCTCGCGTCAGGCGAGGAGAGGTATCCGAGCCCATCAGCCCTTGATTGGACTTGATCATCTTCGCCATGGTGCGGTTCGTGCAGCCTTTCGCGGATCCGGCTGCCTCATCTCGCCCCCATGACCGGGTCCGGGATCATGACGAGGACCGCAGCGCGTCGCTCACGATCTTCTGGGCCTCGCCCACAATGGCATCCAGATGACTCTCGTCCCTGAAGCTTTCCCCGTAAAGCTTGTAGACATTTTCGGTCCCGGAAGGCCGGGCCGCGAACCAGCCGCTGTCAGCGACGACCTTCAGCCCGCCGATGGAGGCGTCGTTGCCCGGAGCCCGGGTCAGCTTGGCGGTGATCGGCGCACCGGCCAGCCTCGCCGAGGCCGGCACTGCGTCCGGCGACAATTTTGCCAATTTCGCCTTCATCGCCGGCGTCGTCGGCACGTCGATGCGCCTGTAGCAGGGCGCACCAAGCTCCGCCGTCAGCCGCCGATAGTGCTCGCTCGGATCCTTGCCCGTGCAGGCGGTGATCTCGGCGGCCAGGAGGTCCATGATCGGGCCATCCTTGTCGGTGGTCCAGACGGTCCCGTCCCGGCGCAGGAAGCTCGCCCCGGCGCTCTCCTCGCCGCCGAAGCAGCAGGAGCCGTCCAGCAGCCCCGCCACGAACCACTTGAAGCCCACCGGCACCTCGTAGAGCCGGCGGCCCAGCTGCGCCACCACGCGATCGATCATGCTGCTGCTGACCAGCGTCTTCCCGACGGCGGCATGGGCAGGCCAGCGCGGGCGGTGGGTCAGCAGATAGTGGATGGCGACCGCCAGGAAGTGATTGGGATTCATCAGCCCCGAGGGCGTCACGATCCCGTGCCGATCCGAATCGGGGTCGTTGGCGAAGGCGAGACCATATTTGTCCTTGAGGCCAAGCAGACGCGCCATGGCATAGGGGCTGGACGGGTCCATGCGGATCTTGCCGTCGTGGTCCACCGTCATGAAGGAGAAGGTGGGATCGATCGCCGGATTCGTCACGACGATGTCCAGCTTGTAGAGGGCGTTGATCGGCTCCCAATAGGGCAGCGCCGCGCCGCCGAGCGGATCGACGGCCAAGCTGAGGCCCGCCCCGCGGATCGCATCCATATCGACGACATTGTGCAGATCCCTGACATAGGGCAGCACGAAATCTTCCTGCCGAATCGTCGGCGCCTTGATCGCCGCCGCAAACGGCACGCGCTTCACCTTGGCGATCCCGTCGCGCAGCAGGTCGTTGGCCCGCGCCTGGATCCAGCCCGTCACGTCGACGTCGGCCGGGCCGCCGTTCGGCGGGTTGTACTTGAAACCGCCGTCCTCCGGAGGATTGTGCGACGGCGTGACGATGATGCCGTCCGCCAGTTGATTCTGCCGACCGCGATTGTGGACCAGGATGGCCCAGGAAATGACCGGCGTCGGAGTGACACCGTCATCACGCTGGATGATCGCTCTCACGCCGTTAGCGGCGAGGACCTCGACCGCCGTGCGCTCGGCCGGCCCGGACAAGGCATGGGTGTCCTTGCCGAGGTACAGGGGACCCTCGATGCCCTGGCCGCGCCGATAGTCGCAGATGGCCTGGGTGATGGCCACTATATGAGCCTCGGTGAACGAACCCGCGAACGGGGACCCGCGGTGCCCGCTCGTGCCGAAGCTGACGCGCTGATTCGGGTCATCCATATCCGGCTTGCGTGCGTAGTACGCCCGTTCCAGCCGGACGAGATCGACCAGCATTTCCTTCGGGGCCGGCTTCCCGGCCAGTGGAGAGATCCTCTGTGTCACCGACCCTTCCTCTCTACGGCACCGCGCAGGGCTTGGCATCCCAGATGCCGGCCGCATACTCAGCGATGGTACGGTCGCTGGAGAACTTCCCGGAGCCGGCCAGGTTCGCAATCG
>WNFP01002630.1_pt1 | contig 14323 bp, 15 predicted proteins | sample 5400201 | NCBI WGS metagenome assembly WNFP01 (sample SAMN13153355, study PRJNA577476) | soil metagenome | isolation source: 115 cm saprolite under Madrone tree | place: USA:California | collected 2016-06-14
CCACTGGCTTGCGCCTCGCGGCTCGGCTCCAGTCGAGCGTTAGTGGCTAAAGAACTGATTAAACCGATTGGAATCCTGCTTGGGGTTATGGGGATGGGCGCTTTTCTAGCCGGGATCATCGGTTTTACACTCGCCTCAAAAGGGTCAATTCGACTCACCGATGCATTCGGTTCAAAGATTCCCGAGTCCAAGCACATTTCATTTATCGTGGACATGTGGACACATTCTGCGAGTTACCTTTTTGGTTTTGTTGGGGGGATCGTTCTGATCGTCCGAATCTGGCGGAAACGCGAGAGAAATATTCAGCGGCCGTCAGCGACACATTTGGTGTAACAATGAGCAAGCCATTCAAAGCCATAGCTGCGATGTCGCTCAATAGAGTGATCGGCGCGGGGAATGAGATTCCGTGGCATTTGCCGGAAGATTTTAAGTGGTTCAAAAGGATGACGACGGGTCACGTGATTGTGATGGGACGCAAGACTTTCGAGTCGATTGGAAAGCCGCTGCCCAATCGGACGACGATTGTGCTGAGTCGTTCGCCACTCAAGATTCCTGGTGTCAGCGTGGTGGCGAATTTGAAGGAACTGGGCTCGTTAGAGGGCAAATTGGCTGGACGAGAGATTTTCATTTGCGGCGGGGCGCAAGTATACGAGCAGGCGTTGCCGATGTGTTCAGATTTGTATCTGACGCTGGTGAAGCGAAATGTGGAGGGGGATACGTTTTTTCCCGCGTTCGAGGATGAGTTTACCTTGAAGGAGGAAATTTTGAATGGGCCGGAGTTCAAGATTTTGCATTATCAACGAGTTTCTGGGCGCGAAGTGGTTATGACGCCGGAATTGGAAAAGTTGCTCGACGAAGGCATGCAAGATCTCGACAAAGCAAAGACAACCGGGGAACTTCGGCGTTTGCAGTGAACAGGCGGCTGGTTTATGAATCCGCGACCGCCGACAAATCATGCGGAAACTGTTAAAACAGTTCGTTCTGAGTCGTGATCGCTCGCACACCCCGCTAAAGCAGGGTGTTAATGAGAGGGTGCGGAATTTCTCGAAACAGTCTTGGCAATGAGCAAGGCCCAAATCGAGAGGAGAGTACACACGAAGGTCGTATGCTTCGGCACGGGCGACGGCGCGCCGTGCGAAGATCGGAATCATGCATCGTTTCTTTATCGGCTCGGGCAAACGACTATCCTTGTGGATTGTGGCGAGTCGGTGGATCGGAGTTACAAGGCGAGCGGGCTGAGTTATGATGCGATAGACGCGATTTTTCTGTCGCATCTACATTCGGATCATGTGGGTGGATTTTTCATGTTCGCGCAGGGGATGTGGCTTGAGGGGAGGCGAAAGGCGTTGAAGGTTTATTTGCCGGGGAAAGCGATCAAGCCGCTGCGCGAAATGTTGAACACGGTTTTTCTTTTTGATGAGGTATTGCCGTTTCGGCTCGAGATGATTGCGCTCGAGGAGAAGAATTGGATCAAAGTTCGCGATGTGCGGGTGACGCCTTTTTACACGACGCACCTGGAGCGAACGCGGGCGCAATTCGGGAAGAAGTATCGAGCAGATTTTTCGGCGTATTGTTTTTTGATCCAGCATAAAGGCGTTCGGATTGGGCATAGCGCCGATCTTGGCAGACCGGAGGATCTGAATCCGCTTGTAGCAGAGCCGTTAGATTTACTCATGTGTGAACTTTCGCATTTTGCTCCTGACGAAATCTTTTCTTACTTGCGAGAACGTCCGATCAAACAAGTCGCCTTCGTGCATATTGGCCGCGATTATCGTCAGAATCTGCCGGAATTGCGCCGCCTCGCTGGAGTGAAAATTCCAAACGCTCGCTGCCACTTTCCAGATGACGGCGATGAACTGAGCTGTTGATTTTTCCGCCTTTTTTTCCGCAAGAGACTTTGGGCTTTGGACTTTGGACCTGGGTCTCTAGACTCCGGCGCGATGTCGCAGATGTTGAAATCTTCCGGGGCGATGGCGGTCGCGACGATGACCAGCCGGCTGCTCGGGATGGTGCGCGAGATGGTTTATGCCGCGTTCATGGGAAATACGTGGGTGGCGAGCGCGTTCACACTGGCTTTTCAAGTGCCGAATTTATTTCGCCGCCTGTTGGGTGAAGGCGCATTGACGGCGGCGTTTATCCCTATTTTCAAGAACAAAGAGGTGGCCGAAGGCGAGGGGGAGATGTGGCGTTCGGCGAATGTCGTTATCTCAGGGTTGGTGACAGGCGCGGGGTTAATTTGTCTGGTCGCGGTGATCGGCATCACGATTGCGTTGAAATTGCCGATCCTGGATCCGAGCAACGCGGATCGTGGCACAATTCTGATGCTGAAACTTCTGCGGCTGATGTTTCCGTACATGGTGCTGGTTTGCCTGGCGGCAATTCTGATTGGCATGGCGAATGCCCGTGGCCACTTTTTCGTTCCAGCACTTGGTTCGGTGCTGCTCAACGTGATCATGATTGGCAGTGTTCTTTTTCTGGCTCCGAAAATGGGCAGAAGCCGTGAGGAGCAAATTTTTGGGCTGGCGATCGGAGTTGTGCTCGCGGGTTTAGTGCAAGCCTTTTTTCAGTTGCCAAGCCTTCGGCGGGAAGGTTTCCGCTACCAGTGGGTCTCGCCCTGGCGCGATCCGACAGTGCGCGAAGTTCTCCGAAAAATGTTACCGGGCTCGATTGGGGTCGCTGCGTTTCAGATTAACGTGCTTGCGACGCAGTGTTTCTCCTTCTGGTTCGACCAAACCATTGTATCCACGTTTAACTACTCGGTCCGATTGATGGAATTGCCGCAAGGGATGTTCGGTATTTCGCTGGCAACGTATTTGTTGCCGACACTTTCTGGCCTGGCTGCAGAGAAGAAATATCCGGAATTCCGCCAGACATTGGGCCAAGGACTTAGCTATCTATCGTTCGCTAACCTGCTCGCATCAGCTGTTTCACTTTCCCTGGCGGTGCCGATTGTTCGATTGATCTTTGAGCGCCACGCATTTGACTCGGCGGCTACGCAGCGGGTGGCTCTTGCGCTGGCATGTCTCGCGCCGGGGCTTTTAATGTTTTCGATGAACAACATTCTTGCGCGCGCGTTTTATGCATTGGGGGATATTCAGACGCCGATGAAGATCAGCGTGCTATGCCTTGGGCTGAATCTCGCGTTTGCGATTTGGTTGGTGCAGCGATACCGCGAAGCGGGGCTGGCGGTGGCGAATACGATGAGCGCCACATTTAACATGGTGCTGCTGATTTACGCGTTGCGCCGCAGGCTTTCGCGGCTTGGGTTGTCGCAATTGAAGCAAACGTTGCTGGTGCTGATTCCGAATGCGGTTTTTGCGGGACTAATCGCCTGGGTTCTGGGGTCGGTGTGGGAGAAGCGATTGGGCCATGCGACGGTAGCGCTGAAGATTGGGGCAGTGTTTGTGCCGGGAGGGATTGCGAGCCTGATTTATTGGCTGGTGGCCGTATGGGCAAAAGTTCCCGCGGCGCATGATTTGTTTGTGCTATTTCAGCGGCGGGTGGGTAAAAAAGAGTAGCCGTGTTCTGTTGACAGGTGGTTTTTCGCTGATAATCTGGCGCGCTTCGATTACGGGTGTTTTCCGGGCAAAATCGTCCCTTGGACACGAACTGACAGGTCGGCTAATTTGAGTAGTTTATGAAACGACAATATCAACCATCGAAAATCCGGCGGAAACGCCAGCACGGGTTTCTGAGCCGCAATTCGAGCAAGAGTGGCAAGGCCATTCTTCGCAACCGCCGCCGGGCGGGGCGCAAGCGCCTGACGCCGGTTTGATTACGACCACGCTGCGCATGGCCGCCGAAACTCCACAGCGCCTCCGGTTCGGCCGGGGGGCGCGAATCAAACAGGGCCGCGATTTTGCGCGGGTGCGTCAGGAAGGCGAGCGGCTGGCGATGGGTTGTTTGATCGCAAATTGGCGGAAGTTGCCTTCGGGTTCGGTTTCGCGGCTAGGCGTGATTACTGCGGGAAAAATTGGCAATGCAGTGGTTCGGACCCGGGCGCGGCGTCTGTTGCGGGAAAGTTTCCGACTTCATCAAAATGAACTGGCGCAGCCGGTCGATCTCGTGCTGGTCGCAAGGCCTTCGATCGTGGGAAAGGATTTCGGCGAAGTGGAGAAGGATTTTTTGACAAGCTTGCGAAAATCGGGATTGTTGAAATAGACGTTAAAAACGTTGAAGCGTTAAAACGTCAAAACGGGAAAACAGGATAACCGAAACACATTAATCATTAAACCCTGAGGCAAAGTATTGGGTGAATCCGGCGCAACATATATTAATTTTAGGGGTGAGACTTTATCAATGGCTGGTTTCACCAGTCCTGAGAGTCGTATTTGGGCCATTGGCGCGTTGCCGCTTCGAGCCGAGTTGTTCTGCTTATGCCATCGAGGCGTTGCGGGTTCACGGCGCGTTGGCGGGAAGTTGGCTGGCGTTGAAGCGAATCGGCCGGTGCCAGCCGTGGGGTTCGTGCGGGCATGATCCGGTGCCGGGGAGGAAACCCGAAATTCGAAATCCGAAGGTCGAAACAATATCGAAATCCGAAGATCGAAAACTAATCTCTGCGGGTGAAGTCACATAACGCTGATACGCTTTCATGGATCGGACCTCAATTATAGTCATAGTCGTTTGTTTCATTCTGATTGGAGTTTGGTCATTTGTACTGATGCCGAAATGGTATCCGCAAAAACCGCTACCAACCCGTGGGACGAATGCACCTGCGACGACTGTGACAGGAACCAACCAGATGACGAACCCGCCCGTTCTAGCCGAGGCGCCAACGAATGCGCCACGTGTAGCGGTCAATACAAACGTGCCTGAGGACTTGGTGGTTATCTCAAACGAAAATGCGCGTTACACATTCACTTCGCACGGTGGCGGGTTGAAGTTGGTCGAGCTTGTGAAATATCCGGAAACGGTCTCCACGCGCCGCGAGAAGCAGCCGCAGACCAATCGTGTCGCGACGCTTAATAGTGTGACGCCTGCGCCAACGTTGGCGATCCTGGATGGAGAAGCGGTCCAAGGCGACGGAATTTTCAAATTGTCGAAAACCGATAACAGTGCTGTCCGAGCGGAGAAGGCGCTCCCGAATGGTTTGACGATCGTGAAAGAATTCCAGTTGAGCACGAATTATCTCGTGACTGCGACTGTGAAGCTCGAAAATCATTCGGGGCAGACACTGACAGTTCCGCAGCAGGAATGGGTTGTCGGTACCGCGACGCCGATGGGCCCGCGCGATGATGGGTCGGCCGTCGGAGTAACCTGGTATAACGGTGCGAAGACGGCAGGTGACATCGGAACGGCAACGTATTTCTCGCCCAAGGGATTCATGTGCATGCCGAAAGTGCCTCCGCTGGAATATCGCGGCGGTGAGAGCAATGTTTATTGGGCGGCGGCGCATAATCAATTTTTTGCCCTGGCGGTGATGCCGCCACAAGCGGCGCAGTCTTTGGTTGTGCGCAGGCTAGACCTACCACGTCCGACGGGTGAAGAAGCGCAGTATGTTTCGGCCAGCGGGCCGCCGCCGCAGGGTTACGAAGCGGCGCTCATCTATCCTCCGCTCACGCTAACGAATAATCAGACAATCGAGCGCCAGGTACTCATTTATGCGGGGCCGAAAGAGTATCGCACGCTGGCGACGATCGCAGATCGATTGAACAACAATCTCGATCAGGTGATGAGCCTTGGTTTTTTCGGATTTGTCTCGAAGGCGTTGCTGCTCGGGATGAATTGGATGCACCAAAGTCTGAAGTTTTCTTACGGCTGGGCGATCGTTGCGATTACAACGATGATCAAGCTGGTCTTCTGGCCGCTGACGCAGGCGAGCACGCGCTCGATGAAGCGGATGCAGGCTTTGCAGCCGGAGATTAAGAAATTGCAAGAGAAGTACAAAGACGAGCCGCAAAAGCTGAGTCAAAAGCAATTGGAGTTCTGGAGGAAGAATAAGGTTAACCCAATGGGAGGCTGTTTGCCAATGCTGCTACAGATTCCCGTGTTCTTTGGGTTTCTGACGATGATTCGGAGTGCGATTGAACTGCGTGGCGCGCCCTGGCTTTGGGTGCCTGACCTGTCAAAACCCGATACGTTGTACATGATCCCCGGCCTTGGCTTCATTCCGTTCATCGGTATCGCCGGCCAAGGCCTTCCCCTCAATCTGCTGCCGTTGTTGATGGGCGCGACGATGCTTTGGCAAGCGCGCATGACGCCGCCATCACCCGGCATGGATCCGACGCAGCAGGCAATTATGAAGTATATGCCGCTCATGTTCCTGGTGGGCCTGTATAACTTTTCTGCCGGAATGACGCTTTATTGGACTGTCAATAACCTCTGGACGATTTGCCAGACCAAGCTAACCAAGACAAAACCCCCGGACCCTACGCCCCCTACCGGGCCTGCGCCAGCCAAAGCTCCGGTATTGACGCCGCTCCAAAAAAAGAGGAAATAAGGCAGCGTTAAAACGTTGAATCGTTAAATGCGTTAAAACGGGAAGACCGCCAGCTCGGACTGGACTATCAACTATCAACTCTCCACTATCAACTAACTGATGCCTGCCGAACCTAAAGTCATACTCGAAAAGATTCTGGAGCTTCTCGGCTTTGGAGTGACGGTCGAAGAGCATCGCATGGATGACGGCATTTTGTTGGACGTGAAAACGGAGGATTCGGGCCGGTTAATTGGGCGCCAGGGGCAAACACTTTCGGACCTCCAATACATAACGAATCGTTTGCTTTTTCAGCAGGATCCCTCGGCGCCGAAGATAATGGTGGATGTGAGCGGCTATCGTGCGCAAGCCCGCGAGGCGCTGGTGAAGAAGGCGAAAGATGCGGCCGAAAAAGTGCGGCGTTGGGGCGATGTGGTGGAATTGGAGCCACTGAGCGCGTTTGATAGGCGGATCATTCACCAGGCGCTTAAGGATGACCCCGGGATTGAAACACACAGCGTCGAAGTCGAGGGGACGGATAAAAAGGCGATTTTGTTAAGGCCAAGGCACTGAAGTACGACTCGCCGATCTCGTAATTTGCTGTTGGCTCACTCGAATTTGCCGAGAAACAGGCGTGGGTCACGATTTCGATTCCGAAAGGCTTTTCCAACTGCAGCAAATCCTTGTCCCTCGAAACGATAATCTTCGAGTCACTCGCGAGAGCACACGCCAGAAATGGATCGTCGTCTGGGTCTCGGCTGCGCTGTTTCCCGATCGGAGCCGGCTCGTATACCCAAGCCTTATCTTCAATCCACTTCAGCCACGGCTCTGGATTTACGCGAGGAATCTTTATCGCGATACGTTGAGCAACCTCGGAATACTCGTGGAAAATATCAACAGTTATCGCGAGGTGAAATCGTCGTTTGGCCCAAAGCGCCATACACTGCCGAGATTCGCCCGGCCAAAAGATTGCGGATACGATGACGTTGGTATCAACGACAACGTTCATCCGCGCTTACGACGAGTGGACTTTCTGTGTTCGCCAATGGCGTTCTGGACCATTTCCTCTTCCTCGGGAGTCTGGGAATGAATTAGCGAGCCCGCGGCGGTAATGACTTTTTGCAGTTCCTGTTCTGTTGGCTCCAACAATGGCGTCACATACAGGCCGTTGCCGACTTCAGTTACTCGCAATGCCGTTCCTGGCTTAATCTTTCTGCGCTTTCGAAAGCTTTCTGGCAATTCAACTTGTCCCTTTTGCGAAACGTTAACCGTTGTTGTCATGGGGCTAGAATACGCTATGCCCTGCACTTCAACAAGAGCGCAAGACGGATAGAACGAAAAATTGATTATAACTTTGCAAAGGCTATATCAAACACTCCAAGCATGAAGTCGGCGTCGGCTTGAGTGAGGCACATTGGCGGTGCAAAACGAATCGTGTTGCCGTTCAAACTACCTTTGCCGACGAGCAGGCCGAGTTCGCGGCAATTTTCCATCACCTGGGCGCATTCGGCTTTCGCGGGCTCTTTCGTTGTGCGATCTTTGACTAACTCGATTCCGAGCATCAGGCCTTTTCCGCGCACATCGCCGATTATGTTGTGTTTTTCTTTGAGCTTTTCCAAACCGGCGAGAACGTAAGTTCCCATTTTGAGCGAGTTCTCTTGTAGCTTTTCGCGTTCGATGACTTCGAGGACAGCTTTGCCCATCGCACAGACGACTGGATTGCCGCCGAAGGTATTGAAATGAATTTTTTTCGTGAGTACCGCTGCGATTTGAGGAGTTGTGACGACTGCGGCGAGCGGGCAACCGTTGCCGATGCCTTTGGCCATGGTGACGATGTCCGGAATCACGCCTTGAGTTTCGAATCCCCAGAAGTGCGTTCCCGTGCGGCCCAAGCCGGCCTGGACTTCGTCGGCGATGCAGAGACCACCCGCGGCGCGGACGTGTTCGTAAGTCTGTTTGAGATAGCCGTCCGGAAAAACGACGACCCCACCGACGCCTTGAATAGATTCGGCGATGAAGCCGGCGATTTGGCCAGGCGAGGCGAAATCGATCAGCTGTTTAACGTCCGCCGCGTATTTCTTTCCAGCATCCGGATCGTTACGGCCATAAGGTCCACGGTAGGGATCTGGGGAAACTGCGTGGTGGACGCCAAAACTGTGCGGGACGTTGAATTTCCAAGTGTTATGGGCGGTCATTCCCATGCCGGAGACATTTCCGCCGTGATAGGCGTTGCGGAGCGCGATGACGTCGTAATTGCCGGTGTAGGCGCGGGCCATCAGCAGCGCCAGGTCGTTGGCTTCGGAACCGGAATTGACGAAATAGCATACTTTGAGATCGCCGGGCATTTTTGAAGCGAGCTTCTGCGCATACTCAGCAATGTTGGGATGGAGATAGATCGTCGTCGAATGTTGCAACGTCTCGTTCTGGCGGCGGGCGGCTTCAACGACGTGCGGATGGCAATGGCCGACGCTGATAGTCACTATGCCGCCGAGACCGTCCAGGTAACGCTTGCCGGTATCGTCCCACACATATTGCATCTTGCCTTCCACAATCATCAGCGGCTTTTTGTAATATAGAAAGATGCCGGGATTGAGGAACTGTTTGCGCAAAGCGAGCACCTCATCGGCTGAGGGGCCGGTATAGGGCTTTGGCGTGTGTTTCGTGGGCGGGAGTGTTGGGCCAGTTACGCGAGATGAAACGGGAGCTTCGAGTGTCGTTGACATAAATGATTCGTGATGCGTGATACGTGATCCAGAAAGTTACATGAGTTACATTGTTACAAAGTTACATGGGCTAGCGAATCGCGGCTTCGCGTTGATCGAGGGCGACGGCTGGTGGCGCAAGCGCGGTTATTTTTCTTCCAGCCAGGTACGTTACGAAGGCAATTGCGAAGCCGATAAACCATGCGTAACTGTAGAGGCCCCCGAGCGATGGCGCAACTTTGGCTGCATCGACAGCTTTGATTTGGACAAGGAAGCCCGGCAGGCTGGGGAGCACTCCCGCGAACAGCGCAATCAACGCGACGATGCTGAAACCGTTGGTAAACCGATACTCACCACCCGACTGGTAAAGTGCTGTCAGATTCAGATGGCGACGTCGCCAGACGAAATAATCGGCGATCAGGATGCCGCCGATCGGGCCGAGCAGCGCGCTATACGCGATCAGCCACGTGAAAATGTACCCATTTGGATTTGCAACCAACTTCCACGGCATCATCAAGACCCCAATTAATCCAGTGATTAATCCACCCATTCGGAACGAAATATAGCGGGGAGCGAGATGGGCAAAATCATTCGCGGGACTGACGACGTTCGCGGCGATGTTCGTCGCGAGTGTAGCGATACAAAGGCCCACGAGCGCGACAACAAGAATTATTGGGCTATTGAATTTGGCGAGGACATCGACCGGGTCCCAAATCTTATCGCCATAGATGATCGCGGTAGCTGAAGTTACGGCGACTCCGATGAACGAATAGAGCGCCATTGTCAAAGGCAATCCGAGTGCCTGGCCGAGGACCTGGTCGCGTTGAGACACGGCGTAGCGGGAGAAATCGGGAATGTTGAGGGACAGTGTCGCCCAGAAACCGATCATGCCGGTAAGAGCCGGAAAGAAATAGGTCCAAAATTGTCCTGCTTTGGGTCCGCCCGGAGCGAAGTCTGATGGTTGCGACAAAATTGGGCCGAAACCGCCTGCTTTCGAATAGGCCCAGAACAAGAGCATCAAACCAAGGGCGATGAGAAGTGGAGCTTTTATGTTCAACAGCCAGCGAATGCAATCGATGCCTTTATAGACAACGAGCATGTTTATGCCCCAGAACAGGATAAAACAGGCGAGTTGCGCTGGAGTGATCGCGAGGAATCCCAAAGGATGGCCAGTTCCAATTGACGGTATGAAGATGACGAGAATTTTGTAAATGGCATTGCCCCCAATCCAGGTTTGAATGCCAAACCAACCGCAGGCGACGAAAGCGCGGAGGAGGGCCGGAATGTTCGCGCCGACAGTGCCAAATGAGGCGCGACAATAAACGGGAAACGGGATGCCGTAGTGCGTTCCAGCATGCGCGTTGAGGACCATCGGAATGAGAACAATGAGGTTGCCGAGAAAAATTGTCACAATTGCCTGCCACCAATTCATACCGCCCCCAATGAGAGAAGAGGCGAGCATATAGGTTGGGATACACGCTGACATAGAAATCCATAGTGCAGCAAAGCTACCCAGGCGCCACTTGCGACGGGATGGTGGCACAGGGGCAAGGTCGGCGTTGAAGAGGGTGCTAGCTTGCAATTCAGCCAATTGCCTTTCGGTGAGCTCGATTCGCGGCGAGGTCATGGACTTAGTGCTTGCGCCCAGGTAACTGAGAGTATTAAGCCGCAGAAATCAGGGCAAACCTTAATATGGCGTCGAATCGCATTGACGAAGATGCCTGCGACTCGCCATTTTTTCCCGGTTCGCCAAAAAAAGAATTATGCAAACCCGATTTGGAACCTTATTCATTGGTACACTCCTCGCGCTTACTTTCAGCATTTGCGATACAAGCGCTTCATCCTTCAACTGGCCGCAGTTTCGTGGCCCAAACAGTTCCGGCGTTGCTCCGAAGGGAAGACCGCCGATCAAAATTGCGCCGACCAATAATGTTCGGTGGTGCATCGACGTGCCGTGGTCTCCGTCTTCGCCTTGCGTTTGGGGTGACCGGATTTTTCTCACCACGTATGAAGGTGGTGAATTGCAGACTCATTGTTACGCGGCTCGCACCGGCGATTTGTTCTGGTCTCGCGGCATCAAGCCCCGCAAGCTCGAAGATTTTCACAGTACAGACGGGAGTCCTGCAGCTTCGCCTCCAGTCACGGATGGCAAGCGGGTGGTCAGTTATTTCGGCTCAATCGGGCTCGTCTGCTACGACTTTAAAGGCAAGGAATTGTGGCGTTTTCCATTGGCCGTGGCGTTGAGCGGCGGGAGCTATGGATCGGGCACATCTCCCATCATTGTCGGGAATCGGATTATTCTGAGCCGCGATCAGGATGCAGGCTCGTCGTTGATGGCGGTCGATCTGGTTAGCGGAAAAATGGTATGGGAAACGCCGCGGCCCGATGCGTTTGGTAGTTTTGGAACACCAATTCATTGGAGAAACAAGGGTATGGATGAAGTGGTCGTTCCTGGCTCGTCCCGGCTGAAAGGTTACGACATCAAAACCGGCGAGGAGCGATGGTTCGTCGGAGGACTGGTGAGCTTCGATTGCACGACTCCTGTTGAGGGAGCCGGCATGATTTTCTTCGCCGGCTGGACTCCCGGCAAAGGCGACTCTCCTTGGGGCACATGGGATTCGTTCCTGGCACAATACGACAAGAATCATGACGGGGAGATAGCGCTCGACGAATTCCCCGCCCCTATGCGCGAATACATTCGCGGGATGGACTCCGATCGCGATGGCAAGATCACGAAGAGCGATTGGGACAAAATGCAGGCGCGTCTGGCCAAATCTCAAAATCTTATGGTGGCGGTCCGCCCAGGTGGCCGTGGGGACATCACCGAGACACACGTCGCCTGGAAGGCGACGCGCGGGCTGCCTTATGTTCCGTCGCCGCTGTTCTACGATGGACGCATTTATCTCATTCGCGATGGCGGGATGATCTCTTCGTTTGATGCAAAAACGGGCCGCCCGTTCTATTTGCAGGAACGCCTGGAAGCAACGGAGAGCTACTACGCCTCACCGGTGGCAGCCGATGGCCGCATTTATCTTGCATCAGTTCCGGGGAAACTGACCGTCATCAAAGCGGGTGGCGACAAACCGGAAATTCTGCATCAGGCCAATTTCGGCGAACGGATTTTCGCGACCCCGGCACTGGCCGGCGATCGGCTTTATCTCCGCACGCAAACGAAACTTTACGCGTTTTAACCCGGATACTTACATCTCGGCGTAGCCATTTTCATATTGTAGCAGCCGACGTGAGGAGGCTCTATTTCTGCGCACATTATTGCAACAGGGGAATATTGAGCCTCCTCACGTCGGCTGCTACGTCGGGTTATGAAAAGACGGGTTGTGCCGCCCTATCTGCGGCTTGCAGAGGCCGAAGCGGTCTGCCTTTGCCCGTGATCGGTCTCGACCATTTCCAGGAACTTGTTGATGCCTTCGGTGAAATGATTCGGTTCAGCGATGGGGTCGTTATGGTCGCCGTTAATTTCCCAAAAGAGTTTGGGCTCATTGGCCAGCGCAAAATTCTTTTGCGCATGATGAAATCCGATTAAGCCATCGACGCGGCTGTGCATGACGAGGACGGGGATTCTGAGTCGCGGCAGCTTTTTGCAGGTTTCGTATTTGATCGTGCTCATCAAACGCACGGGCAACCAGGGAAACAATTCCGCCCCGATGTCCGGCACGCTGCAAAAGGTGCTTTGCAGAATCAGCCCGCCTAAGGTTTCGCGCATTGCCAGTTCGGCAGCGACTCCGCCACCGAGTGATTCGCCATACGCAATGATGTTCGTCGCGGCAAAACCTTTGTGTTGAAGCCATTGATGAGCGGCCTGGGCATCGAGATACGTGCCCTCTTCAGTGGGGCGGCCACGGCTGCGGCCATAGCCGCGATAATCGAACACGAATACGCTGACGCCGGATTCCAGCAGCGCCCGGCACATGTCCAGGCGGTGGCCAATATTCCCGGCGTTGCCATGGCACAGGAGCACAGCGAGGGACACGCGCGAAGAATTTGTGTTTCCCGGGAAAAACCAGCCGTTCAATTCGACGCCGTCTTTGGCTTTGAACCAGACGTCTTCGAGGGGCCGGCCCAGTTCAGCGCCGGTTGCAGTGAGGAAACGGTCGGGATGATAAACCTGGGAATGTTCAAACCAGCGCAACATAATGAAAAGGAACAGGAAAATTGCCAGCAGTTTGGCGAGTATCTTCAGTGCTTTTCGCCGCTGCTTCATCGGAAACCAGGATGCCACAAGAAGTTGGTCGAAACAACTTCAATGGGATGCACCCTGGCGCGGAGGGAGTTGCAACCAAGGTAACTGGGTTAAATCGGTTAAATAAGTTGAAAGGGAAAACGCGCTTGGGACGCCAGTGTCCGCGGAATATCCCAAATAATGCAGACAAAAAACCAGCGCCAAACGGGCCGCTGGTGGTGGGTTAGTATATGAAAACACCTGATTTCGCAGCACCTTGTTTCTCCCGCGAGGTGCCCGCTTTTTCCGCATAACCCGGCTGCGGAACTGGGGCCATCATACATAACGCTCAGGCCTTGGCAATCCGTTTCAATACGGAGGTGATGAAGTGTGGTTGGCGAAGGAAATCACTTCTTTAACCGATAAAATCTGCTGCTACCGTTGTTGGTTTCGGTTACGACATTTTGATTTCCGGAGATGAGAGGGGCCGTGATGACATTCGACCATGCGTTGGTGCTCAACACATCTTTTGCCTGCAGACCGAAATTGGTCAAAGCGACTGGCCAGGAAATGTTTAATAAATCATTAGTCGCGCGCCGGATGGTCAACAATGGCAAGGGCAGGACAGTCGTGACGGCGTTGAAGGTGTTATTTGCCGATGTCGGATCCGGATTGTCGCTCGCGACGGAGACGGTATCGATGATTGCCCCCATCGAATGGGGGACAACAGTAAGCGTTACAATAACGGCTGTGCCATTGGTGACGCTTCCGAGTGCGCCGGTAATTGGATTACTGTTGGTGGAAAGAGTTCCTTGAGTGGTCGCAGCGGATTTTAGAGTTACCGAAGCAGGCAGAGTATTGGTCATCTGCACATTGGGCGCGATGAAAGGTCCGCTATTCCCAACCGTGATTGTATAGGTCAGATTGCTGCCGATGAAGACCGGGTCCGGCGCGTCGCTGATTCCGACGGTGAGATCGCTGGTGTAATCGAGAACGAAGGTTGCCGCGCTGGTGTTGGTGCCCGCAGGC
>WNFP01004646.1_pt1 | contig 14322 bp, 12 predicted proteins | sample 5400201 | NCBI WGS metagenome assembly WNFP01 (sample SAMN13153355, study PRJNA577476) | soil metagenome | isolation source: 115 cm saprolite under Madrone tree | place: USA:California | collected 2016-06-14
CGCCCATCGGCGAAGAGGAAGATTCGCATCTTGGCGACTTCATCGAAGACAAGGCCGTGGTGTCGCCTTCCGATGCGGTGATCAACCTTAATTTGAAGGAGCAGACGTCTTCGGTGTTGAAGACGCTGACGCCGCGCGAGGAAAAAGTGATCAAGATGCGTTTTGGCCTGGATGACGGCAGCGAGCACACGCTCGAGGAAGTCGGCCAGTCCTTCGCCGTCACTCGCGAGCGCATCCGCCAGATCGAAGCCAAAGCCCTACGCAAGCTGCGTCATCCATCGCGTTCGCGCAAGCTGCGTGCCTTCCTCGAAGGCCCATCCCGCGATTATCTTTAGAGCGAATCTCGCTCGGAATTAGCAAAGAAACGCCTCCGATCTCGGAGGCGTTTTCATTTAGGCCGACAATTCGATGTCTGCGGACTGTCAACGAGCTGTAGTTCTCGAGAAGTGGAGGATGAGGCGGAGGACTAACATAGTGTCGAAGGCAACGAACACCAGTAGGGCGGGAACGAAAGCAGCGTTGTTGAATTGCGGCGGAGTGTGCAAGTTGGCGCGGAAGACTAACTCCATTGCGAAAAGCAAAAACGTCAGGAGCCCGCAGCCAAACCACGCGGACCACACTCGAATATAGACCAGCGTGCCTTCGCGCTGCTCAGGGGCCAGCCAATATTCTTTGTGAGGCAGGTTGATCAGCGCAACCGGCGCAGCCGCGATGATTCGCGGAATACCGAAAGAGACCACCGTCGCCAATATAATCATGGCCAGTTCCGTGCCAAAAAACGCAGCCTTGGTTTGCCAGCCATTGACGAACCCGCCCCCGGAAAAGTGCGAGCCGAGAATCTCCGGAATGCGCGGTGCGTAGTAGGAGAGCTGTACGGCGCCCAACGCCACGAGAGCAAAGAAGATCGAATTAGGCAGACGAGTATTGAGCATGGACACTCTTCCCGCAGAGTATCCAGGGACGGCCGCTGGTACAAGGTCTCTACCGCCTCCTTGTGCTAAAAGTGCGCCTAGTCCCATCCGCATCACTGAGGCTGGTAAGACGCTGGCGTAAGCGTCGATAGGAGTTAGAATTGGGAGCTTATGAAATCAAAGCAACGATCAGCCGCCATCATTCTGATACTGCTCCTCGGCGGCACAGTTTACGTCCTGGTTCGCACTCGCACGACCGCGCCAACCCTCGTCTCGCAAAACGCAACGCAAGGTGAAAACTCCACGCAGCGGGAACTTGTCGACCAGAGGCCGCTGCAAACCGCACAGCAGTTTGCCAAGATGGCGACCAGCGCCGAGGAAAAACCCTTTGCCGAGCAAGCCTTAGCCCTTGGCGATCACGAGATGGACCTCGCCTTTGCCGCTGCGGTGCACGACGCGCAGGAGCACCCGCCCGTTTTGAGCGCGGAAGCCAAAGCCATCCAGGCGCGTTTGCAAAAAGCGGAGGACGCGGTGGACTCCGCCAAAAAGAGCGTTGACGCGCTCACGGCTGCAGAAGCAAAGGCCAGCGGCTCAAAGAAAGACGCTTTGGATGACCAGCTTGACCTAGCCAAGGCCCAGCTCGAGTTGGCTCAGGACGAAGTCGACGACGCAAAGCAAGACCTGATACGCGCGGGAGGCGATCCGCAGGGCCGCATCCAGACCATGGTGGAGCAGCACGAAGCTGCATCGCATTCCTCGGACACCACACAAGTTACTGTCACCGAGCCTCCGGAAACCGGTGGCCTGATTAATCGCTTGCGGCGATGGATGGAATTGCACCAAAAACAACTCCAGCTGTGGCGCGCCAGACATGACGCGCAAAACGCGGCAGCTTCGCTCTCCTTACAGCACGACGCGCTTGAAAAGCAGCTCAACGGCCAAACGCAGCAATCCAGCCAAAGCTCTTCTCCCTCGCAGGAGCAAGTCAACGGCAGCCGGGAAGAATCTGCCGCGATCGTAAAAAGCACCAAGCGGCGCGCCGGCGATCAGAAGGCGCTAACCATCCTCGACAAGCGGATCGGGGACGAGAAACAGCTTGCTGATGTCTATGGCAATTGGATTTCAATTGTAGCCGCAAAACAGCAAGCCGTTTTGCATCGCGGCATGATCGGCTTGGCCATCATTCTTGGACTCCTGTTGGTCGGGTTGTTCTTCGACGGATGGCTCGAGAATTTGCTGGGCAAAACGTCGCTCGACCGGCGCCAAGTGGAGACGTTGCGCACGGTTACTCGCGTTTCGCTGCAGGTCTTTGCGGTACTGTTCATTTTGCTGGTCATCTTCGGACCCCCGAGTCAGCTCGGAACATTTCTCGGGCTGGCAGGCGCCGGCCTCACTGTTGCGCTCAAGGATTTCATTGTGGGCTTTCTCGGCTGGTTTGTTTTGATGGGCAAGAACGGAATTCGTCTGGGCGACTGGGTGGAAATCAATGGCGTGACGGGTGAAGTAGTCGAACTCGGCATGTTTCATACCGTCCTGCTGGAAACCGGAAATTGGACCGATTCGAGCCATCCCACCGGACGTCGCGTGACCTTCACGAACAGCTTCGCAATCGAAGGCCACTACTTCAATTTTTCAACATCGGGACAGTGGCTCTGGGACGAGCTGCAGATTGTTGTGCCGGTCGGACAGGATCCATACCCAATCGTGGATGCTATTCAGAAGAAAGTGGTCGAAGCAACTTCCGAAGGCGCGCTACAGGCGGAAAAGGAATGGAAAGGCACGACAAGATCGCGAGAGATGAGTTCGCAGACTGCCGCGCCCGCGATTAATATAAAGCCCGTAATTAGCGGCATTGAAATCTCGGTGCGCTACATCACGCGCGCCAACGAACGCTATCAATTGCGCGCCAAACTCTATGAGTCAGCCGTCGGCCTGCTGGGGCAGAAGCCGCAGGCCCTGCAAGAGAAAGTCGCACGCTAGCGCCGCCAGAACTTCATCACCGCGGAGTAGTCCAAATCTTCTTTCGCGCTACCTTTCACGTAGCTATAGATTTCTCGCGCCGCAGCCGTCGCGGGTAGTGCCACGCCGATTTGATTTCCCAGATCGAGCGCCAAACCGAGGTCCTTGTGCATCAGCCGCAGCGGAAAGCTTGGTTTGTACTCGCCATTCAAAAGGTTCGGCGCTTTTATGTCCAGCACTCCGGAGCGCGCCATGCTCGATTGCATCACTTCCACCAGGCCTTCGCCTTTCAGCCCGGCGCCGGTCACCAGCGCCAAAGCTTCGGCCAGCGCGTCCACTTGCAGCGCAAGAATCAGGTTCATGGCCAGCTTGATCGTTTGCCCTGCGCCGTTGGGGCCGAGATGAAACCAGCGCTTCCCCAGAACGCCGAGAACGGGCTCTACTGCCTTCAGTGTTTCGGCCTCTCCTCCGACCATGAAGACCAACTCGCCCTTCTTCGCGCCCCAGTCGCCTCCCGTAACCGGCGCATCGAGGAAGCGCACTTTCCGTTCGGCGCAGGCCGAGGCAATTTTTCTCGCCAGCGCAGGCGAGACGCGCGCCGGAATCTTCACCCTTCGTTCCCCAAAGCACGCTTTCCAGCGCCGGCGGGTCGCTGACCATGGTTATCAGAAGATCCGAAGCCGCGGCGACTTCCCTCGGCGAAACCGCCAGCGTTGCCCCGAGCGCCACCAGCTCATTCGCACGCGAAGGCGTGCGATTCCAGACGGTTAGGGAGTAACCGGCCTTCAATAAATTCATGCCCATCGGCTGGCCCATCAAACCAAGGCCAATCAGGCCAACTTTCGTTTTGGAAGTGGCGGTGGATTCCACGGAGGTCTCCTATGCGAGGTGTGTCGTGAAGCTGGGATGCGAGTCGATTGTACAGGTTTGGCGAGGAATGCTGGAACGCATTTGCCGGCCAATCATTGCCTGATTTTGGAGAGCCACATTCGAGAGAGAGCTAAGCGGTTTTGGGCCGGTTGCGCAGCGGGAGTAGTGTGGGCGTGCCAGCCGAAGCACTGGCCGCGGTGCGAGACCCTTGATCCGTTGGCTCCATCTTCACGGCCGCCGCGCTTGCCTGGCCAGGGTCACTAACCTTTTCGTCTTCGGTCTTTTCTACCAAGCGCACAATAAATTGATACGGAATTTCCCAGCGAAAGTGCCTTTGCTGCCCGTGTTGCACCAAACTCTGTTCCAGGAAAATAGAGCGGCCCGAATCAGCGACAAAAATGCCCGAGGCGGGCAGCAGGACGTCGCCGGCGCGGTAATGCACCTCGACCCTGCGCCCCAAAAAAGAGGAATAACGGGCCATACTCGCTCCAGTGTCAGAGGCTGCAAGTAAGGGGGTCAATAGTACGGAAGGACTCCCCCTGCGGAAGTTTGTGGAAAATGGTGAAAAAAGCTCGAGACCGCAGTGCAGCGACGCAATCCTTGACTTTTTCCACTGGCAAGCTATTGTCGTGCGTTCTCTTCTATCTGAAAAAGGAGAGCATCATGCGTAAATGGTGTGGCTGGCTGCTTGTCGGTTTGGTGGCGGTGCCCGCGCTGCCCGCTCTTGCTCAAACACCTAAGAGCGGCAAGACGTATGTGCTGAAAGCCGCGCGAATGTTTGATGGCAAGAGCAACACACTGTTAACTCCCGGCTTGGTTGTCGTCACAGACGGAAAAATCGCCGGCGGCGGCGCGAAGGCTACCATTCCCACCGGCGCCGAGACAATCGATCTTGGAGACGCCACACTCCTACCCGGCTTCATCGACGCCCACACGCACCTCACGTCGATGTACTCGGACGATTGGAAACAAAACACTATAGACCGCCTGCAGAAAACCGTTGCCGAACAGGCACTCGATGCCAGCGCGAACGCGCGAGTAACCCTCATGGCGGGCTTTACTACCGTGCGAGATGTCGGCTCCAGCGATTACCTGGATGTCGGTCTGCGTAATGCCATTCGCGACGGTGTGGTGCCGGGGCCTCGCATGCTCGTCACCGTGCACGCGCTTGGCTCCACGGGCGGCCATTGCGACCACAGCGGCGGTTTCCGGCCAGGGCTTTTCGGGAAAGAGAGCGATCCCCTGGACGGCGTGATCAACGGGCCGGATCAAGCTCGTTACGCCGTGCGGCTCGATCACAAGTATGGCGCCGACATAATCAAGGTGTGCGCGACCGGCGGCGTCCTTTCTCTTACCGATGACGTCGACACGCCGCAGCTCACCCAGGAAGAACTAAACGCGATCGTCGACGAAGCTCACGCGCTGCGCCGCAAAACCGCCGCCCACGCGCACGGCAATGAAGGCGCCAAGCGCGCCGTTCTCGCCGGCTTCGATTCCATCGAGCATGGCTCCTTTGTGCAAGATGAAACGCTCGAAATGATGAAGCAGCGCGGCACGTATCTAGTCCCAACGCTTATTGCCGGTGAAAGCCTGGGCCAGAAAATCGACAAGGGCATGTATTTGCCGCCCGCTATCGTTGCGAAAACCCGAGCAGCTCTGGCTTCGCGCTCACAAATGTTTCAGCACGCTTTGGCTAAAGGCGTAAAAATCGGGTTCGGTACCGACGCTGCCGTTTATCAGCATGGCCGCAATGCCGAAGAATTTCATTTGATGGTCGATCTCGGCATGAAGCCCATCGATGCACTGCGTTCCGCGGCCCAGGCCGACGCTGAACTCCTCGGGCTGCAGGACAAAATCGGCGCCTTGGACACCGGCAAACTCGCCGACATCGTGGCCGTCCCCGGCAACCCCGCGGAAAATATTCGCCAGACCGAAAAGGTGTTCTTCGTCATGAAAGAAGGTGTGATCTATCGGAATGATCGCAGCGCGCCGCAGCGCTGACCGGGAGTCTCCGATGACCGGCGGGCCTCCCGAAACTTACGGCTCCAACTTAAATCGCGAAGACGCCAGCCGGTACAGCCGCCTCCACACCAATCGATTGATCACCACCACCACTATGGCCATGATCAGCGTCGACGCCAACAGCAAATCAAATCGCCCGGAGTCGCTTGCACGGCTGATCGTGCTCCCGAGACCCGCCGTCGAAACAATCCTCCCCTGAAAATGGAAATATTCCGCTACGATGCTGGCGTTCCACGCCCCGCCTGATGCCGTTACCATCCCCGTCACCAGATACGGAAAAATCGCCGGCAAAATCAGCCGTCGCCAGCGCTCCCACTTGGTAAAACCAAAAATCTGCGCGGCTTCCTTCAGGTCACTCGGAATCGCCATCGTCCCGGCAATCACATTGAACAAGATGTACCACTGCGTTCCAAGCAGCATCAACGCCATTGCCGCCAGTTCCAGCCCGCCGCGCATGCGGATGAAAAAAAGTAGAATCACCGGGAACAGCGCGGTCGCCGGAATCGACGCCGCCAGCTGAGCAAGGGGCTGCGCGACGCGCGCCAGCCGCGGACTTGAGCCAATCGCCACGCCCGCCGGCACCGTCCACAGCGCGCCAATCAGCAGCGCCGCGTTGACACGCGCAAAAGTCAGTCCCGCGCTGCGCAATAACCCGAAATAATCTTCGCGATGCAGGTCGGATAGCTCGCGTACCCCGTGGAAAACCGCAAATCCCAGCCCGGCCGTCACGGTTGCCGCTAAAATTCCAAGCAGCCATCGCCGCGAACTCCGTTTTTTCGGTGTCGGAAAACTCTCCGCTGCTCGCCGTGCGCCGATGGCAAACGTCAGCGTCAGCCAATTGATAATCGGCCGGAAAATCATCCGGTAGCCCCGAATCACGAGAGATGCGCGACCGATCAGGCTCAGCAACGTATTCGGCGTGACGCTCGCGCTCTCGACCTGTTCGAATTTGAATTTGTCCGCCCAAACGATGATCGGCCGCCACACCAATTGATCCAGCAGCGCGATCACCGCAATCATCGCACCCAAGCCCCACAGGATCGCGCGCGTGTTGCCGTGGCTCGCCGCTGTCTGCAGAAACGAACCGAGCCCCGGCAGCCGGAAATCGCGATCGCCCAGCACGAACATTTCGCAGGCCATGAGGAAGAACCATCCGCCCGCCACGGACATCATCGAATTCCAAACCAAGCCGATCGTCGCAAACGGCAGATCCAGTTCGGCGAACCGCTGCCATCGCCCAAATCGATAAATCCGCGCCGCTTCTTTGAGCTCCCGCGGCTCCGATTTCAGCGACGAGTAGAAGCTGAACGCGATATTCCATACTTGGCCCGTGAAAATCAGCACAATTGATCCTAGCTCCACGCCAATCTGGCGGTGCGGGATCAACGCCACCATCGCCAGCATCACGCCCGGCAAAAAACTCAGCACCGGAATCGATTGCAGAATATCCAGTAGCGGCACCAAAACAACCTCCGCACGCCGCGAACTCGCCGCCAAGTAGCCATACCCCAGAGCAAAAACTAAGCTCAGTCCGTACGCCAGGCCGATGCGAACCAGCGAATATAGCGCGTAGAGTGGAAGCGCACGCGGGCTCTGCGAAATTTGCGCCTGCGGTGCCGCTGGCCCGAACCACGATCGTCCAATCGCATACACGCCATAAATCGCCGCCAAAACGAACAAAAATACCGCGACGTCTATGAGAAACGCCCACGCCCAACGCGAGCCCGCGGGTCGCGCCGTGGTTGGCGGCAGCGGTGTAGTTTGTTGAACAGCAAGAGTGAGCGGCACGGTGGGTTCAAGCCTCGGTGAGGGTCAGCTTGCCGGTGGCCGCGTCATAGTCGAAAATCTCCGCGTAACGTCCCCACTGAATCGCTGTTTCCAGTTGGCGCCGCGCTTCGTCTTCGCTGAAGTGCTCGTCCAGGAGATCGCGAAAAAATTCATCCGGCAGCGTGCGGTCGGATTTCGCTTTCAAGGCCTGCTCCATTTGCCGTAGCAGTGGGACGTGCGCCAGCGCGGTCGTTCTAAAAATTGTTTTGCGCGTCTGAATGTCGCCGCGCGCAAATTCCTGGCCTTCCGGCGTGATGATCGCGTCGCCCTCTTCCACGCGCAGCAATCCGAGCAGCACTGCTGTGTCCACCGTCGGCAAGAGCGCATCAACTTCGAGACTCAACTCCTCCGCAAGCCGTCGCAAATCTACCCGCCCGCCCTGATCGGCTACAATTTCCAGTAGCCCGGCCATTCCTCCCGGCCGCGTGTGCGGCAACATAATCGCCCGGTGCTGCACCGCCTGTCCCGCGGTAAGGGCGGCCTCCACAAGGTCGTGCCGCAGGCCCGGATGCGTCAGCACGCGATAAATCGCGTCCACCAGCTCCACAAACCGCGATGCCTTGCGGTCACGCGGGTGCGCCATTTCCACCTTGAAATCCGCGTGAATGTGCGCGGGATTCTTCCCTAGCACAATGATACGATCCGCCAGCACCACCGCTTCTTCGATGTTGTGTGTCACGATAAAAATCGCCCGCGTAGGTATCTTGTGCCCCAGCCAAAGCTCCAGCAGTTCACCGCGCAATGTTTCCGCCGTCAGCACGTCCAGGGCAGAAAACGGCTCGTCCATGAACAACACTTCCGGCTCGACCACCAGCGCCCGCGCCACCCCAACGCGCTGCTTCATCCCGCCGGAAAGTTCCTTCGGATACGCGGATTCGAATCCATCCAAACCGACCGCATCGATAATCCGTAGCGCCCTTTTGTGCCGCTCGATCGGCGCAAATCCCCGCGCCTCTAGAGGCGCCTCCACGTTTTCCAGCACTGTCAGCCAGGGAAACAACGCGAAGCTCTGGAACACGATCGAAACGTTCGGCGACTCGCCACGCACGGGCTGCCCGTGCCACAGCACGCTGCCCGCCGACGCCGGCGCAAGCCCCGTCATCATCCGCAGCAGCGTGGACTTTCCGCAGCCCGACGGACCCAGCAGCGCAAGAATTTGCCCCGAATAAATCGCCAGATCCGTCGGCGCGATCACCTGCACCCGGCTGCCATCCGGCTGTGCATAGAATTTTTCGATTTGCCGCACTTCGATGATCGGCGCGGCCCCTGTCGCTGCAGTGCTCATGCGTGCGAGTATTATGGCTCAAGTCCTTGCGAGCCACATGCGCAGCATCGCCCTCGCTCGCAACATTCTTTAGCGGTTACAATCCTGTGAACGCCGAATGATGCCCAACCCCGACGCTCTCAATAACGCAGCTCGGCCCGCTTCTCGCGACTGGCTCCTCGCGCTTGCCCTCTCGCTGTGCGTCTCGTTGCTGATCGTTGCTCCCTTCTTCTGGCGCGGCACCGCTTCCGGCCACGATTTCGAATTCCACGCCACCTCCTGGCTCGACGTTGCCGGGGAGTGGAAGCAGGGAATTCTCTATCCGCGCTGGACAGCGTGGGCCAATTACGGCTTCGGCGAGCCGCGCTTCATTTTTTACCCGCCGCTCTCTTGGCTGCTGGCCCCGGCGCTGAGCCTTTTCATTCCGTGGGATTACGTCCCAGTGGTTTTCATTGTTTTGGTACAGATTTTCGCTGGACTATCGGCATTTGCCTTTGCGCGTCGCATGCTGCCGCAAGGTTCCGCACTTTTCGCGGCCACCTGCTACGCCGCGAACCCCAACGCCCTGCTTATGATTTATTTCCGGAGCGATTATGCTGAGCTGCTGGCCTCCGCTTTCTTCCCCTTGCTCTTTCTCGCGGCTCTACAACTTGCGGAGGTTATGGAAGCTCGCCGCGACACTAGGTTACGGATGTTCGTCTTTTTTTCCGCCACATTCGCCGCGGTTTGGCTATCCAACGCGCCTGCCGGCGTCATGGCCACGTATTCCATGACGTTGCTGTTCGCGTGGGCGGCTCTGCTCCGCAGGTCGTGGATGACATTGCTCCGCTGCACGGCCGGATTGACGCTCGGTTTTGGACTTGCCGCCTTCTACATCATCCCCGCAGCGTATGAACAGCGCTGGGTCAATATCGGGCAAGTGCTTTCGCCGGGGCTGCTTCCATCCGAAAACTTTATGTACACGGCCACCAACAGCCCAGAACACACCTCTTTCAATTACATTGCTTCTACGATTGCTGCGGCTCTCATCGTTTTCACCGGCGTCGCTGCCATCGCTGACCACGGCGGACTCAACCAACCCGCCGCAGGCCGCGCTCGCCATCAGATTTGGAACGTTTTCCTGCTCCTAGCCACCGTCGCGACCGCGCTGATGTTGCGCCCTTCGTTGGTCGTCTGGCAACTGCTTCCGAAATTGCGCTTCGTGCAGTTCCCCTGGCGCTGGATGTCGATTCTTACCGTTCCCTTCATCTACTTCCTCGCAGCGGCGTTCCTGCGGCCACGATTGCGCTGGCTCTGGATCATCGCCGTAGCCGCGCTCATCACCGGCGCACGAGTGTTTCTAACGCAGCACACTTGGTGGGACGATGCGGAGTTCTCCACTCTCCGCGCCAACATCGTGAGCGTCGAAGGCTTCAATGGCACCGACGAGTACGACCCAGTTGGCGACGACCATTACAACCTCCCGGCAAGGGCCCCGCGTGCGCAAATTCTCCCGCCCGAAGAAGTCGCTGCCAACCAAGCCCCGAACGCCGCCGCAGCTCCACCAAAAATTGTCGTGGAACGCTGGACACCGGAACGCAAAATCCTGGATGTCGAATCACCCCAGCCCGCGCGCTTAGCCCTGCGATTGTTGAACTACCCGGCGTGGCAAGTTGAGGTAAACGGCGCCCGCATTCAACCTGAGTCAGCGGAAGACTCTGGCCAAATGATCGTCCCGCTAGCCGGAGGGCAATCACGCATCGCAGTGTCCTTCACCCGCACACGAGACAGAACTCTGGGTGCAATTATCAGCGTGCTGAGCTGGCTGGTTGGAGTGTTTTTATTCTGGCGGGGAAGCCCCAGACGAAAATCGCAAGTCACTTAGCGTCGGTCAACCGTGGGATGCCGTACGTCCTGGCCTTGCACCATGTAGATCACATCCTCGGCAATATTTGTTGCGTGGTCGCCGATGCGCTCGAGGTTTTTCGCCACCAGGATCAACTCAAACGCCGGGAACACGACGCTCGAGTCTCCCATCATGTACGTAAGCAACTCCCGAAAGATCTGGTCCCGGAAGTGGTCCACTTGGTCGTCCATCGCCAGAACCTTTTGCGCCAACTCCACGTCGCGCCGCACCAGCGCGTTCAGCGCATCGCGCATCATCTCTTCTGCAACTTCGCTCATCCGCGGCAAATCCACATATGGCTTCACCCGTGGATGGCGCAAAATGCGCAACGAGGCTTGCGCGATGTTCACTGCCTGGTCTCCGATGCGTTCTAGGTCGTTGTTGATGCGAGACACCGCCAACACCAGCCGCAGGTCCGTGGCCATTAGCTGGTGCAGCGCCAAAAGCTGCACCACGCGATCGTCGATCTCCATCTGCAGCTCGTTGATCCCGTCCTCTTCGTCCAACACGCGTTTGGCAAGCTGCTCGTCGGAATCCAGTACGGAATGCACCGCTTGATGCACGGCGCGCTCCGCCAGGCTGCCCATCCACAGCAGCCGCTCTTTCAATTCGTTCAGATCTCGCTCGAAGTGGCGTTCCATTCAATCGATCCCTTCAATCCCGCACTGCCGGCCCAGGCTCGACCTTCCCCGACCTCACCCAAAGCGCCCAGTGATATACGCTTCTGTCCGCGCATCCGCCGGCGTAGTGAACAACTGCGGCGTCGGGCTGAACTCGATTAACTGCCCGGTCAGCAGAAATGCGGTAAAGTCGCTCACGCGCGCCGCCTGCTGCATGTTGTGCGTCACGATCACGAGCGTGCAGAGGTCCTTCAACTGCACCAGCAACTCTTCGATCTTTGCTGTGCTGATGGGGTCCAGCGCTGAACACGGCTCGTCCAGCAAAAGCACCTCCGGCTCCACCGCCAAAGCCCGCGCAATGCACAGCCGCTGCTGCTGACCGCCGGAAAGCTCGTATGCAGATTTGTGCAGATGATCCTTCACTTCGTCCCACAGCGCCGAGTGCCGCAAGCTCTTTTCCACCGCCTCGGAAATTGGCAGCTTTGATCCGTTAATCCGCAGTCCGTACGCTACATTGTCAAAAATCGATTTCGGAAACGGGTTCGGCCTCTGAAACACCATGCCCACTCGACGCCGCAACTGCGTCACATCTTGCGTCAAAATGTTCTGCCCATCCAGCGTGATGTCGCCTTCCAGCCGCGCGTGGCGCACTATCTCGTGCATACGGTTCAGCGTCCGCAGCAGCGTCGACTTCCCGCAGCCCGATGGCCCGATTAGCGCCGTAACCTTGCTCGTCGCCACCCCCAGGCTGACGTCAAACAGCGCCTGCTTCGGCCCATAGAAAAAGTTCACTTTGCTGACGTTCATGCGCATCGGCAAAGCCCCTGTCGTCTCTCGGACAATCGCTCCGGTCTGGCTTGGTGTGATGTTCACAGACACTGCCGGCCTCACGGATGCATGCATATTACGCCCTCGGAATCGCGATGCCGCGAGCGAGGATCGCCCGCGCAACAATATTAATGACCAGAATCAATCCCAGCAACACCAGCCCCGCGGCCCAAGCTTGCCGGTGCCAATCCTCGTACGGTGCGAGAGCATATCTGAAAATCATCTCCGGCAGCGACGCTGTCGGTTGATTCCAGCCGGGACTCCAGAATCGGTTTCCCAAAGCCGTGAACAGCAGCGGCGCCGTTTCTCCCGCCACGCGCGCAAATGCCAGCAGCACCGCAGTAAGAATGCCGCGATAGGCGGCCGGCACAATCACCGTCGCGATCGTCTTCCACTTGCTCGCCCCCAGCGCCATCGCCGCTTCCCGCAGGGCACGCGGTACCGCCAGCAGGAACTCTTCTGTGCTGCGCAACGTGATGGGAATCATCATCAGCCCCAGCGCAAAACCGCCCGCCAGGGTCGAAAAATGCTTGAACGGCAGCACCGCCAGGCTGTACGCAAAGATCCCGATCACGATCGACGGCACGCCATTCAGCAAATCCGCCGCATACCGCACGACAAACGCCACTTTGCTGCCGCTGAATTCTGCCAGATAAATCGCGCCCAGAAATCCAATCGGCACACCAAGCAACGAAGCCAGGAACAACATCTTTGCGCTGCCCACAATCGCATTCGCCATGCCGCCGCCGCTCTCTCCCACCGGCTTTGGCAGCTTCGTGAAAAAACTCCAGTTGATCGACGTTCCGCCGTGATAGACAAGGTATCCAAGAATGAAAAACAGAACGCTGACGGCCACCAGCGCGCACACCCCGGTCATCGTCAGCATGAAGCCGCTGACGAACTTCCGCCAGCGCAGCCGCGGGCTCATGCGTTAGCCGTCCCGCTGCCGCGCTGCGAGGTCACCACAATGAGCAGCCGCGCCACTCCATTCAACAAAAACGTCAGCAGAAACAGCACCAGTCCCAGCTCGATCAGCGCCTGCACGTGAAGATCGCCGGTCGCTTCGGTGAACTCGTTTGCGATCACCGCCGCAATCGAATATCCCGGCGAAAATAGAGACGCGCTAATCGTCGGCGTATTCCCGATGACCATCGTCACTGCCATTGTTTCGCCGAGAGCCCGCGCCAGCGCCAGAAAAATCGAGCCCATAATGCCTGTCCGCGCGAACGGCACCACCACTTTCCACGTCGATTCCCAGCGCGTTGCGCCCAAACTTAGCGCCGCCTCCCGCTGGTCCCGCGGCACGGACATCAAAATTTCGCGCGACACCGAAATAATGTACGGGATCACCATGATGGCCAGCACGATGCCTGCCGTAAGAAATCCGACTCCATACGCCGGTCCGGAAAACAGCGGCAAAAATCCCAATGTCTTCTTCAATCCAGGCTGCAAATAATCCCGCATCAGCGGTACCACGATAAAAATCCCCAGCAGTCCGTAGATAACGCTTGGCACCGCGGCCAGCAAGTCGATAAAAAACTCCAGCGTGTCGGACAACCGCGCCGGCGCAAGCTCCGCCAGAAAAATCGCCGCGCCGATTCCTAGCGGCACCGCAATCACCAGAGAAACTGTCGCCGTGACTAAGGTCCCGTAGATGAAAGGCAGCGCCCCGAACTGCTCCGCGATCGGGTCCCACACTCGGGTGAAAAAGAACTGCAACCCGAACTTGTGCCGGGCCAGCGCTGAGTCCCGCCACAACTCCAAAATCAGCAACAGTGTGACCAGCACCGTCGACGCCGCAAACAAAAACGTAATCAGCCGCGCGATTTCATCTCCTTCGCGCAGCCTCCTCAGAAATGAACGCGAGCCCGATATCGGGCTCGCGCCCGGAACGATCGTAGTTGAAGCCATCGTTTCCTTGAATCGTCCTCGTTACTGGACCTTCGCTAGCGCCATCTCTTCCTTAGCGATCACTTCTTTAGGCAGCTTTGCATAAGACAGTTGCTCAGTGTAGTTCTGCCCGTCGGTCAGCATCCATTTCACGAACGCCTTGATCGCGTCACGTTTCGCCGCGTCCGAGAATCTCTCCGGAATTAAAAGCCACGTAAAGCTCGCGATCGGGTAGGCCGTCCTGCC
>WNFP01002633.1_pt1 | contig 14319 bp, 12 predicted proteins | sample 5400201 | NCBI WGS metagenome assembly WNFP01 (sample SAMN13153355, study PRJNA577476) | soil metagenome | isolation source: 115 cm saprolite under Madrone tree | place: USA:California | collected 2016-06-14
AGGAGATCGTAAACGCGCACGACTGAGCCGGCGAGCGAGTTTTCCACCGGAGCCAGAAGAGCGTCCGCAGCGCCTTCAGGAACGGCCCTGAACGCGGCATCAAAGGTGGGACATGGAATTGTAGTGATCCATTCGCCGAGTAGCTGAATGGCGGCGGCTTCACTGAAGGCGCCGGGTTCGCCCTGGAAGGCCACACGCGTGATCTTGCGGTTGGAAGTGCTCATAGGCAGGCGCTATCTTGCAATAGGCAGTGCAAAACTAAAAGCAAAGACTCGCTCCGGGCAGAAGAAGAATTGCCGCAACGCATCGAGCGCAACGGCACGACATTCTCGCACGAATCGAATCGCCAGCCGAAATGGCTGTTGCTCTCTCCTGCAGCAGAACTCTAGCATTTTCGGCTGGCGAGTTTCGGCGCGAGGTTCACGGACTTCGCCGTGCGCTGGAGTTCCTCCCAGCGGTATAATTCCGTCTCCAGGAGAGAGGTTCCACCATGAACAGACCCGAAGCGAGCGAGTACGCGGACTACTACGCGAACTACATAGCGAAAGTTCCTGGCTCCGACGTCTTGAGCGTTTTGGAATCGCAGCGAATGCAAATGCTGCAGTTGTTCGCGGGGCGAAGCGAGCGGGACGGCAGCTTCCGGTATGCGCCGGGAAAATGGACGGTAAAGGAAGTTCTCGGACACATCACGGATACCGAGCGCATTTTTGCCTACCGGGCATTGCGGTTCGCGCGCGCCGACCAAACGCCGCTACCGGGATTCGAGCAGGATGACTATGTGCGGAGTGGCGCGTTTGGAGAGCGTACGCTGGCCGGGCTTTCCGAAGAATTCGGGGCCGTGCGCAGCGCGAGCATTGGCTTGTTCCGTTCTTTCAAGGAAGACGTCTGGGTGCGGCGCGGGATGGCCAATGAGAAGGAAGTGACGGTGCGGGCGCTGGCTTTTATCACCGCGGGCCACCAGATGCACCATCGCATCATCCTGGAAGAGCGTTACTTTCCGGCCATTCCGCGTGCTTGATTCATCAAGCAAAGTTACGGCCGGATACGGGAATGATCGACGTAGAAACGTTGATACGGCAAATTGTTCCGCACATTGCCCTGCTGCTCGGCCCTGTCAACCGGATCGACGGAGGGCCGCGTGGCAGGAGCTGCGGAATCAAGGCAGTGCTGATGGCTCGTCGTCCGGGGCCTTTTCCTTGGCTTGATGAGGAAGAACAGCAGCATGGCCGCAAGCGCTATAATAAACGCGGCGCTGATCACCGGCGCGGCTCCTGCCTCGATGGGATTCGAGAACGCATCTTCAAGGATGTAGATCCCCCCACAGAGAAAAATTACGACGACGAATCCGGCAAGGCCCCCGAATGTGCGCGCGAGCCCGCCGCGAACGACCAGGGGCTTGGGATGACGCACGCCCGAAGCGTGATGCATGGCCCCGGCGCGCATGGGTCAATCCTTGGGAGAATCCCGGTGAGCGAGCGCTGGTACCGGGAATCGTAAGAAATCGAGATAGCGAAAGACGGGCGGGGAATAAACTTTCTTCATGATGCTGCCGCAAGCACATCTTGGATTTTGTCCCTCGATTTCGCCCTTGGTTTCAACAAGAACCGCGCAACCACACGCTGGATTGACGCAATGCCAGCGCTCCCCGGATTTCATGATCATGGCCCCTTTTCCTCCCTTCGCAAGAACGACTGGATGTCCGCAAAGGCAATCGCAGCTTGGGCCCGTAATGCGTGGGGAGCTAAGATAAGTTTAAGTAAACAGAAAAGCAAGAGAAATTTTATTGCTCATCGTACGTATATAACTAGTACTGAGGCGGCGCCGGCGGGCCACTGCCGGAGAGCGAAAGCGGCGATCGTTCGCTGCATTTTCGCCTCGATTGGCGCCCCTCCAGCCGGAGAGCCGGGCAAGCAACTGGTCGCCGCGCCAAAAGGGGCAGAGGTTGCGAGGGGGGGCGGGTGGCTGTTAAAATTTGATGTTTGCTGGGACGCAGCCGTCTGCGCCGTAAGCGCGGGCGGCTTTTTCTGCGTCTTGCATGGCGTCCGCGAATCTAACGATTGGCGCCCCATCTTATCGGCCTGACCCCCTCGAGCTGTTTTCGAGAGTGACTTCGGTGAGGAGGTGCTCGACTCACCGGTTCTGGCCCCTGCGGAAGGGAGACTACGAGTGGCAAAGTACGATGTGGCGATTATCGGAAGCGGTCCGGGCGGGTACGTGGCGGCGATCCGCGCGGGCGAGCTTGGCCTGAAAACGGTAGTAGTGGAGAAGGACCCCTACCTGGGCGGTACCTGCCTGCACGTTGGCTGCATTCCCACCAAGGTGCTGCTGCATCACGCCGAAGTTTACGATCAGTTCAAGAACGGCGCCGAGCTGGGTTTCGAAGTCAGCGGGCTGAAAATCAACTGGGCCAACGTCCTCTCGCGAAAAGACAAAATCGTCAAGAAGCATTCGAAAGGCATCGAATTTCTTTTCAAGAAGAACAAGGTCGAGTGGGTGCAAGGCTGGGGAAGGTATGAAGGCCCGGGGCGCGTGAGCGTGGAAAAAGACGGGAAGAAAACTGAGATTGAGGCGGCGAATATCCTGATGGTGAGCGGGTCAGAGGCGAAATCGCTCCCCGGCATTGAACCCGACCACAAGACGATTCTCACGAACCGCTCGATTCTCCAGCTTCCGGAGATTCCGAAAACTTTGATTGTGGTTGGCGCGGGCGCGGTGGGAGTGGAGTTTGCGTCCATCTACAATTCATTCGGGACGCAGGTGACGATCCTGGAAGCGCTGCCGCGTGTTGTGCCGGTCGAGGACGAAGAGATTTCTGCGGAGCTGACCAAGGCGTTTCAGAAAAAAGGCATCCAGGTTTTCACCAGTTGCGCAGTGGAGTCGGTGAAGAAGGACGCGAAGGGCGTCACTGTGGCGTTCAAGGACAAGGACGGCAAGGCGCAGACACTGCCGGCTGAGAAACTGCTGCTGGCCGTGGGCCGCAAGCCCATGACGGACGGTTGCGGACTGGAGAAATCGAAGGCCAAGCTGGAGCGCGGGTTCGTCCATGTCGGCGATAACATGGAGACGGCCGAGAAGGGGTTGTATGCCATCGGCGACATCGTTGCTGGGCTGCCGCAATTGGCGCATGCCGCGATGATGGAAGGGATTATCGCGGTAACGCACATCGCGGGAAAACCCGTTCATCAGATCGTGAAGACCCGTATTCCGAACGCGACGTACTGCGAGCCGCAAATCGGCTCGATTGGGTTGACGGAAAAGCAGGCGCGCGACGCGGGCTACGCCGTGAAAATCGGGAAGTTCCCGTTTGTGGGCAACAGCAAGGCGACCATTCTGGGGAGTCACGGCGGCTTCGTCAAAGTGGTTTCCGATGAATCGTACGGCGAAGTTCTGGGGATTCACATCATCGGCCCGCTGGCGACGGAAATCCTGGCGGAGGCGGCGACGGTGCTGAATCTCGAAGGCACCATCGACGACATGATGAACATGATGCACGCGCATCCCACTGTATGGGAAGCGATGGGCGATGCGTTTGCGAGCGTGCGCGGGCTGCAGATCAACGTTTGAGAACGTGCCTGTAGGGGCGCAGCATGCTGCGCCCCTGCAAAGAAAATCGAACCGTGCTGAAAGATTGCCTCACCATCGATTTGGGAATGATCGGCTACGCGGAAGCTTACGCGTTGCAGAAGCGCATTGTGGCCGCGCGGAAGGCCGGCGCGATCGAAGATGTGCTTCTGCTTTGCGAGCATCCGCCTGTAATTACGCTGGGGAGAAGCGGCAAGCGCGAAAATTTGCTCGCGTCGGAGCATGTGCTGCGCCAGAAGGGCGTCGAGTTTCACCCCTCGGACCGCGGCGGAGACATCACCTATCACGGGCCGGGGCAGATTGTGGGATATCCGATTCTGAATCTAGGGGCCATCCGGCGGGACGTCGTGTGGTACGTGCGGACGCTGGAAGAAGCCATGATCCGGGCGACGGCGGAGTTCGGGATTGCCGCCGAGCGCATTCCCGGAAAAACAGGAATTTGGGTGCGCGCCGGGAATACCGAGGAAAAGCTGGCGGCCATCGGCGTGCACATCAGCCGCTGGGTTACCTCGCACGGATTTGCGTATAACGTGTCGACCGATTTGCGGAACTTCGACCTGATCGTGCCATGCGGGATCGCGGACCGGAAAGCGACTTCGCTGGAGAAATTGCTGGAGCGCCAAGTCGACGAAAAAGAAGTCGCGCCGCGGATCGCGAAGCATCTCGGAGACTTGCTCGGGCTGGAGATGAAGCAAGCGTCGAAGAAAGAATTACTGGAGAAGCTGGACCACATTGAGCAAGCGCTTATGGTTTCCGCATAGAATTTGGAGCCGGGAATGAAGAAGGAATTGACGCGGCAGCAGTACCTGGACCTTTACTACTACATGCGGCTGAACCGCGCCGTCGAAGACATGATGGTGAAGCTGTTCCGGCAGAACAAAATTGTCGGAGGGCTTTACTCCAGCCTGGGCCAGGAAGCCATCTCCGTGGGAACGGCGTACGCGCTGGAGAAAAAAGACTGGCTGGCGCCGATGATCCGCAACATCGGGGCGCTGCTGGTGAAGGGCGTGCCGCCGCGCGACATTTTCATGCAGCACATGGCGAAATACGATTCGCCCACGAAGGGCAAGGACGGCACGAGCCACTTTGGGGATTTGGACAATCTGCATATCGTTTCGCCGATTTCCATGCTGGGCGATTTGATTCCGGTGATGACCGGCGTGGCCATGGCGGGGCGCTACCTGGGCCAAAAAATTGTGGCCATGACGTGGATTGGCGACGGCGGCAGCTCCACCGGCGTGTTTCACGAAGGGTTGAATTTCGCCGCCGCCCAGAAGGCCCCGTTTGTATTGATTCTTGAGAATAATCTGTGGGCGTATTCGACGCCGGTGCGCAAGCAGGTGCCTCTGGAAAACCTGGCCGACCGCGCCAAGGCCTACGGAATCGACAGCTATATCGTGGACGGCAACGATGTCGTCGCGGTTTACTCGACGGCAAGAGAAGCAGTCGAGCGCGCGCGAGCGGGCGAAGGACCGATCCTGATTGAAGCCAAGAGCTTCCGGCGCATGGGCCACGCGCAGCATGACCCCGCCGAATACGTGCCCAAGGAAATGCGCGCGCACTGGGAAGCTCGCGACCCTATCGCGCTGTACGAAAAATATTTGTCGAGCGAAAAGCTGCTCGATTCCAGGAATAAGCAGGAGATCGAGGAGAAGATCAACACCCTGCTCATTAAGGACCGGGAGTTCGCGGAGAATTCGCCGATGCCGCCGCCGGAATTGGCGGAGACCGGCGTCTACTGCACCGGCGACGATTGTCACAAGATCCGCGCAAAGTGGGAGCGGCCAATCGCGGAGGTGACCCCGCCGAGATCAAGCGTTAAGGCCGTTTGGACGGTTCCGGGATTTGGATCAGGCAGAGGCTCCGGCGGCGCGAACGCGCCGATTCACTTCGGCGACACGCAGCCCGCGGCGCGTGAAGTTGGAAACGAGACGAATTCCGCAAACGGCGGAAAGCCAGCGGCGAAAATGGCGGCGAAGGCGGCGCCAAAGAAAACCGTGAAGGCCGGGGCTGCGAGCGCTTCGAGAAAGGCGCGGAGATAGCCATGGCCAAGGCAAACGGGTCCGGAGCGAATGGCGGCGAGTCGAGCGGAACCCAAGTTACTTTTCTCGAAGCCATCAAGCAGGCCATGTTTGAGGAGATGGAGCGGGACCCGGCGGTCATTTTGATCGGCGAAGACGTCGGGGTCTACGGCGGCGCGTTCAAGACCAGCGAAGGCTTGCTCGAGCGCTTTGGCTGGGAGCGCGTCATCGACACGCCCATCAGCGAGAGCGCCATTATCGGCGCCGCCTGCGGCATGAGCTACTGCGGGTTGCGCCCCATTTGCGAAATGCAGTTCATCGACTTCATCGTCTGCGCGTTCAATCAAATTACGAATTTCGTCGCCAAGGGACATTATCTTTGGAATGCCCCCGCGCCCATGGTCATTCGCGGGCCGTCCGGAGGCGGCGTGCACGGCGGGCCGTTTCATTCAGCGAATCCGGAGATGTATTTTGTTCACACGCCGGGGCTGAAGGTGATTTATCCCTCGACGCCCTACGATGCCAAGGGTTTGCTGAAGGCCGCGGTGCGGGACAATAACCCCGTGCTCTTCTTCGAGCACAAGTTCCTCTACCGCCGCATCAAAGGTGAGGTTCCCGCTGGGGACTACACCGTGCCGATCGGCAAAGCCGTGGTGCGCCGCGAAGGAAAACACCTGACGATTATTTCCTACGCGGCCATGATGCATACTTCACTCGAAGCCGCCGAAGCCCTGGCGAAGGAAGGGATCGAAGCGGAAGTGATTGATTTGCGGACGCTGCTGCCGCTCGATGAAGAAACAATCCTGAATTCGGTGAAAAAGACCAACAAATGCCTGGTCGTGCATGAAGACACGAAAATGGGCGGAATCGCCGGTGAAATCGCCGCGATTCTGTGCGAGAAGGCGTTTGGCGATCTGGACGGGCCGCTGATGCGCGTCACCTCGCTGGATACGCCGGTGCCGTACGCGCCCACACTGGAAGACCATTTTCTGCCCAACGCGAAAAAGATTTTTTCCGCCGCGAAAGAACTCGCGCGGTATTAGGATTTTAGAGAGAAGAGAAGAGGAGAGCGATCATGGCCGTAGACATCGTAATGCCCCAAATGGGCGAAAGCATTTTCGAAGGCACCATCACCAAGTGGCTGAAGAAGCCCGGCGACAAAGTGGAGCGCGACGAACCGCTGTTTGAGATTTCCACTGACAAAGTGGACGCCGAAATTCCGTCGCCTTCGGCGGGCGTGCTGAAAGAAATCAAGGTCGGCGAAGGCCAGACCGTGCCGATTCAAACGATCGTTGGCGTCATAGATGCGGCGGGTTCTGCGGCGGCGTCTGCGCCAGCTCCCGCGAAGGCCCCGGCCGCTGCGACTCCGGCCCCGTCAGCACCGAAGCCTACGGCTCCTGCTCCGGTGGCGCCGGTCGCAGCCGCCCCCGCACCGGCCACCTCGAGTTCAACGGGCGAGCGGATTCACAGCTCGCCGCTGGTTCGCCGCATGGCCGCAGAGCATGGCATCGATCTTTCGACCGTGACGGGGACCGGGGCGAGCGGACGAATCAGTAAGCAGGACATCGAAGCAGCAATCGCGGCCGGCGGCGCTCCGGCTGCGACACCTCCTGCGTATTCCGCTCCGGCTCCGGCGGCGTCTTCCCGGCCGGCGCCTCCTCCGCCATCCGCGCCGGGAGTATCGGGCGGGCAGGTGCACGTAGCGCTTGAAACGGCCGTGCCGCGCGAAAAAATGTACTTCGGCAATTACGAAGTCCAGCCCATGAGCCCCATGCGCCAGCGCATCGCCGAGCACATGGTGGCTTCCAAGCGCGTTTCCGCGCACGTCTACTCCGTGGACGAAATCGACATGACCAAGGTGGCCGCCCTGCGCGCCAAATCGAAAGACGAATTCGAAAAGCGCTACGAGACCAAGCTGACTTTCATGCCCTTTTTCGTGAAGGCCGCGGTCGCCGGGCTGCGCGCGTTTCCCACTCTCAACGCTTCGCTCGACGGCACCAACGTGGTCCTGCACAAGGAAATCAACATCGGAATCGCCGTGGCGCTCGATTGGGGACTCCTCGTCCCGGTAGTGAAAAACGCCGACGAAAAAAACATCCTGGGCATCCAGCGCAACATGAACGACCTCGCCGAGCGCGCGCGCTCGAAAAAGCTGAAGCCCGAGGAAGTGCAGGAAAGCACCTTCTCCATCACCAACCCGGGCGTCTTTGGCGGCCTGTTCGGGCTGCCGGTGATCAGCCAGCCCAATGTGGGCATCCTCGGTCTCGGCGCCATCGAAAAGCGCCCGGTCGTGATAAACGACTCCATCGCCATCCGCTCCATGTGCTACGTCACCTTGAGCTACGACCACCGAGTGGTGGACGGCGCCATCGCTCACCAGTTCCTCCACAAGGTGAAGGAAACGCTCGAAAACTGGAACGAGCCGGTGCTCTAGGAAACGGGGACCGCCATGCGAGCCGGATTAGCGGAGACTGACACTCCGAGGCTCTGTCCCTGCTTGTAGCACCTCCCGGAACACTTTACGGGTTCAAGGGTGGAGATCTTCTCCACCACATGCGGAGGCCCGTGGACTTCATCCGGGCTCTGCCCGAAATTGGGACGAGCGTTCCCATGAGTGACCATTCTTGAATTTTTCCGTCTCTCACCTCATCTGGAAGTACAATAAAACAAAAGGTTTACTGCTGGTCCGGGCTGGAAGCCGGGCTGCGCTAAGAACTCCCGGAACCGGTGCAAGGGCGCGCCTACGGCGCCCAAACTGTTTTGAACGTATTCGAAACAGAATCAGCCGCAAACTACACTGCAATGCAATTTAGCTTGCGTTGCAAACGCATGACGCTGGCAAGTTCAAGGAAACGCGAATTGATGCAGCCCCGAATCCTCATCGCCGACGACCAGCAGGACGTTCTGGACGCCCTGCGACTGCTGCTCAAGGGGCACGGGTACAGCATCGAAACCGTGAATTCCCCGGCCGATCTGCTGGCCTCCGTTGTGCGCCAGGAGTTCGATATTCTCCTTATGGATCTCAACTATGCGCGCGACACCACCTCCGGGCGCGAAGGCTTGGATGTGCTCAGCCGGCTCAGGGAAATGGAAGATGCTCCGCCCGTGGTGGCCATGACCGGATGGGCCACCGTGGGTCTGGCCGTGGAAGCCATGCAATTCGGCGTGAGCGACTTTGTCGAGAAGCCCTGGACCAATTCGCGGCTGCTGGAAATACTTCAGAAGCAGATCGGCCTGGGACGCGAACGCCGCGAGTTGCGCGCCCGTGAAGCCGAAGAGAAGAAGGCGCAACAGGAGGCCATCCTTCATCAGCAGGAGCAGGAGCGGGAGATCGCCGAAGCCAAAGCCATCCAGGAAAAGCTGCTCCCTCGCGAGATTCCGCAAATGCCGGGATACGAAATCGCCAGTGCGTGGCAGTCGGCCCGGCTGGTAGGAGGCGATTATTTCGACATTCTTCCGCTCGACGAGAAAACGCTTGGCCTCTGTATCGCCGACGTGGCGGGAAAAGGCATGCCCGCCGCGCTACTGATGTCCAACCTGCAAGCGGCCGTGCGCGGACTAGCTTCGCTCTCCGTCGCTCCGGATCTTCTCTGCCGCCGTCTGAATTCCCTGATCTACAGGAACACCGCGAACGACCGCTTCATCACTTTTTTCTACGCGCAACTGGACGGCCCCGCGCGCCGCCTGGCTTACGTCAACGCGGGTCACAATGCGCCGTTCGTATTGCGCTCTAACGGCTCGCACGAGCGCCTCCGGGATGGCGGCACAGTGTTGGGAGTCTTCGCCAGCCCGGATTATGAATTGGGCTCGGCGCAGTTGTGCCCGGGCGACCGCGTAGTTCTGTTTACCGACGGGGTCACCGAGGCGCGCAACGCGGCGGGCGAGGAGTTCGGCGAAGCGCGCCTGCTGCGTTTGCTCGAAGATCACCGCGCGCTGTCCGCCGATGATTTGCAGGCGAAAATTCTGGCGGCGGCGGGCGAGTTCAGCGGAGGCCGCTGGCAGGATGATGCCACGCTGCTGGTTCTAGCCGTTTGCGAATAGAACTTGCCCTAAAATGCCGGCGTGGTCAGGCATTTTCTGCCCTGATGGGAATCATCAGTCACTGGATTGTGGGCTTCAGCTTTGGCACCCAGGTCGCAAAGTGGTCCATCCCAACGGGTTCGATCCCCGCGTCACGCAGGGTGTCGCGAACGAAGCAATGGCGCTCATTCTCCGCCAGCAGCGGAACGTCCGTCACCGCCGCAAACTCTGAGGCGAAGGGCGCCCGAGCCGCAATGCGCGCCGCAGTGTATGCGAGAAGCTTGCAATCCGCGGGAGCACGGGAAACGCTGAGAGTTTGCACATAGCCTCGCGTGCCATTTCGGCGGTAACCATAGTCGATGCGCATGGGGTCGCCCGGAAAGGTAAACTCCGCTACGCGCACCGACTTCTGGATGCGATCCCAGAGTCCAGCCGCCTTCCAAACTTGCGAGCAGTAGCTGCGAATCATCGCACGACTGCCTGGAGCACCGACACGGATGACCTTGCGCGGCGGAGCAACGTGCTCCGTGTAGAGCCGCTCAAGCTCGGCATCCAGGTCATCCGCGTGGACTCCTTTTTGCGGCGCCAACTGCAGTCCGTTTGAGAGGGTATTGTTCCAATTCTCAATGAGCTTCTGGAGTTCCTCTCCCACATCCGGCGTCCCGCCTTGCTCCACCCGCCGATTTCGCAGATAGGTGGCAAACTGGTCCTCGAGATGGTCGCGGAAACCGCGCAGTACGTCTTCATCGGCGGTGGGCTGGAGCCGCCGAATACGCGCGTATTCGTCCTGCTCCTCAACCAGCCGGAGGCGCAGTGCCCCGGTCAGGGGATCAAAAACGATCACTCCAATATTGACCCATTCATCGCGAACCAGGTCCGACGTGTACCGTAAAACACGGTAAACAAACTTGCTGTCGACGAGAGGAGAGATGAGATCAGCCATAGGTCACATCCAGTTGGGAAATGGGTGCCGGGTTGTATTTTTCGCCGACAGAAGCAATTCCGGCACCACGGTTCGGCGCCTATAAAGCTGTTCGACTAACCGCAGCAGGGCGTCAAAGTCGTCGGCATACCATTCTGGCGGAATCTCGCGAATCAAATCGTCAAAGACTCGTTCAGTTATCCGTTTTTCAATCCGCTCGATCCAGGGACCGAACGATTCGCGTCCTGTTACACCTTCATAGACGCGGTTGCGGGCGTACAGGCCTCGCAACGGAGCATCGGGAAAATTCCACTCCCCGGCATTGAAGCAAAAACCCTGGTCGATCATTACCGCGCGGTATCGCAACTCCGCTGTTTCGAGTCCGTTGCGCTGTGCTCTGAAAAAGAGGGTCTGCCGGCCATTCGTGTTGCACGTCCATTTGTCGAAGACCAGCATCCCCGAAAAATCATGCAGGTTTTCGACCTCCATCAATTGCTTGTCAGGCAGAAAATCAAACAACGTCAAACGATGGGGATCCCCCGGATAGCGGGACCCAAATTGCAGCCCCGGCTTGCACGGGGTGATCGTTCGAGGCATCTCCATGGACAGGTCCGGAGTGAGCCTAATCAGGTCTTCGCTGACAGAAATAATTGCCACCGGCGTCGTGGGGAGCCCCAGTCGAGCCGCCAACCTGGTTCCTAGCAGTTCATTGACCAGGACGCGCGTATGCTGAGGGTTATTTTGGAACTTCACGACGTAGTAGTAGCCGTCGTCGCATCGCATCAGGTGTGATTGCGCTCCACCCCGCATCCGCCGTATCTGTTCCAACGCCCGCAACATGCGACGTAATGCTAATGGTACTTGTCGCGTACGGCAAGCACCATGCTCCGCCCGAAAGCTCAATTCCTGAATTGAGAAGCGCGTTGTTCAAGTTGGGAAACGGACAAGGCATATGGAATCCCACTCTGGGGGCAGATTCCGCAAAAGGAAAAAGCCGGAACGATGGTCCCGGCTTCTTCCTCGTGTCAATCTCCAGTCTCCGAAAAAGACTTACCGCCTCTTCTTTCTCTTCGCCGATTTTTTCACTTTCTTCCTGGCCGCCTTCTTTTTCGGTCTCGATTTTTTTGACTTCTTCTTCGGCGCGGCTTTTTTCTTAGCCGCTTTCTTGGCCGGTTTCTTTGCCGCCGGCTTGGGCGCAGGCTTTGGCGCAGGCGCCTCTTCCTCGGGCTCCTCGCCGACGATCACCAGCTCCTCTTCCACGGTTTCGGCGATCTCTTCCGCTTCGCCCGCCAGTTCCTCGTCGTCTTCCAGCCGTGACAGCTCGTTGTCGTCTTCGAAATTGTCCTTCTCGATGTCCATTCCATCCTCCCCTGGGGGAATCTCTGGCCCCCATTTGCAAAGGGGGTCCACGGGTCGCTGTTCTGGCCGGAGTTACCTGATATTCCACCCCGTCCTTGAGCCGTTGTTACCGTACTCGCCGGGCGTTGTCAAGCATTCTGCGGTATTCCCTGCGAGAGAGCGCGAATGTTGGGGGGAGTGAGGCGAGGGCAAACCGCGGCACGAGACCGTTCGAAATGCTTCCGCGCTCGTAAGTTACATATACAAAAAGACTTAATTGTGACTTGGGGCGGCTGCCCCGCCTGCCGTGCCACCCGCCGCGGGTTGCGCAGGTTTCTTCTTTGACTTGGATCGCGCCCGCGACGGCGAAGTCTCCGGCGCACCGCCAAGGGTGTAAACGCGCAGCACCATGCCGCGGCTCACCTTATTGGATTTCAAGCGATTCCACTTGCGCAAGTCGTCCGCACTCACGCTGAAGCGGTCGGCGATTCCCAGGAACGTGTCGCCCCGTCGCACGCGATAACTCACCAGCCGGCGTTTCGTTTCCGATTGCAACTGCGTCGCGGGAATGATCAGCTTCTCGCCCGCATCCAGCGCGGCATTGCGCTCCAGGCTGTTCGCATCGGCGATGGCCGCCGCCGTAACGCGATATTTCTTGGCGATGGACGCAAGTGTTTCTCCGCTTTCCACGTGATGGCGCCGCCAGCTGACCCACTTGTCTGGAGGAATATCCGCGATCTCCGCGGAGAATTTTTGCGCCGTGCCCAGCGGCAGACGCAATTCGAACGAAGGATCGTCGGGAGTCGCGAGACGCAGGAGCGAAGGATTGAGCGAGCGCAGCGTTTCCATGTCCACGTCGATGGTTTCCGCGACCAGCCGCAAATCGATGGCGCGGCCCGGTTTCACGACGTCGGTCGCGACCGGCGCCTCCGGTTCGACCTGTATGTTGTAGTGCGCCGCATCTTTAGCGATAAGCGTCAGCGCAATAATGATGGGCACATAGTTTTTCGTTTCGCGCGGAAGCACGTTGCGTTTGTACAGCTCCCAGAAATCGGCGTAACCGGTGCGTTCGATGCCCTTCTGCACGTTGCCGGGGCCGCAGTTGTAAGCGGCCATCGCCAGATACCAGTCGCCGTAGAGCTTGTAGAGATCGCGAAGATGTTGCGCAGCGGCGTGCGTGGCCTTTTCGGGATCCTGGCGTTCGTCAATCCACCAGGTGTGGCGGAGCCCATATTCATGGCCGCGGTAGGCCACGAATTGCCAGATCCCTCGCGCCCCGGCGCGCGAAAGAGCCAGCGGCTGGAAGGCGCTTTCGGCTTGCGCCAGGTAGATCAGATCCTGCGGCAGGCCCTCTTCCTGCAGAACGCGGGAAATCATCTCGCGATAACGTCCGGCGCGGCGCAGTCCGGTTTCCACGATGGCGCGTCCGCGCGGCGTTTGAAAAAAATTGAGAAAGGAGAGTACCTGGTCGTTGACGGTCAGAGGCAGGTCGTGGGAAATGTTTTTGGCCGCCTCCTCCGCCCGTTCTTTCAGCCGTGGATCAACGGGAAAAGTCATCTCCGCCACTTCGTCAATCGCCGCGGGAACCGCGGGAGCCTCGCTGAAGCCCTCTCCGGCCCGGAGGGCCTGCAGTTCGTACGCATACACCGTATCCACCACACGGTGAAACAGCTCGCTCAGTTTGGGGTCGCTATTCGGGTCGTAGCCGCTTTCCAGCAGCCAGTCGACCGCGTCGTCAAAATCCTTCCGCGCCGCTTCCAGATGCCCGGCTTTGAAATTCTGTTCGCCGGAGGCGAATTTTTCCTGCACCTTCTGGATCAAGTAATCCTTGCCTCCCGGAATCGGGGGCAACATCCAGACGTAGTAGCGCCGCGGCGGATTCTGAATCGGCAAGATCGCAAGTTCTACCGGAGACTGCGGAGCGGCCGCTGGCGTATGTGCCAGCGCCGGAACACGTGCCTGCACGGGCTTCTTTCCCGCGTCCTCGCACCCCAGAAGGCAGGCCGCAAGCAGCAGGGTACCTGTGGCAATGTGCAGCCGTTGCATCATCTCTTCATGGTAAGGAGCGGCTCCCCAAAAGGTCAACGCATTCCGATAGGCCGGGGGTGACGTTATCACTACACACCATGGCCGTCCGCGGCCCAGTTCCCGGGCATGCAGACTGGAGGAGTCTTGCCCGCGCCTAGACCTCTGCACGTTTGAGAAGATATTGCGCGGCCAGCGGAAACGCTGCCGCCAGGAAAACGGCGCGCCAGAAAGATCCCCAGGGAAATGCGACCGCATAAGGCTGATGGTTGTTCATCAGCCACACTACGGGTCCCGCAAACAGAGTTGGCAACTGCAGATGCAACGGTCCAATGGCAATTTGGCGAACGATCACGTACACGCTCACAACCCCAGCCGTGTAGAGCAGTCCGCCGCTCGCGCTGCGCCGCA
>WNFP01005015.1_pt1 | contig 14319 bp, 12 predicted proteins | sample 5400201 | NCBI WGS metagenome assembly WNFP01 (sample SAMN13153355, study PRJNA577476) | soil metagenome | isolation source: 115 cm saprolite under Madrone tree | place: USA:California | collected 2016-06-14
TGGCCACCGTTTCCGCGATGCGACGCGCCGCCGCTTCACTCTTCGCGCCGCGCACTTCGATTTCGATCACGCGTTGCGCGCCTTCGCCGTCGGCGACAATTTGCAGCGCCAGCGAGTGGCACACTTCCTCCAGCGCCGCCGTGAAATCGCGGTGCGCTTTCGTTCCGCTCTTGATCGAAGGCGCGCCCGCCTCGCCATTCGCGAGCACCAGCAGCGCATCGTTGGTCGACGTATCGCCATCGATGCTGATCGCATTGAACGTGCGCGCGGTCACTTCCTTGAGTGTCCTCTGCAGCAACGATGGCGCAATCGCCGCGTCCGTGGTGACAAACGCCAGCATCGTCGCCATATTCGGGTGGATCATGCCGGCGCCTTTCGCGCAGCCCACCACGTGGATTCGCTTGCCGGCCATTTTGAAGGAAGCCGCCGCCGTTTTCGGGCGCGTGTCCGTGGTGCAGATGGCCAGCGAAACTTCCGCGAACGAACGCGCGGAAGAGCGGCGATGCCGCGCCAGCAGCGGCACAGCGCGCAGAATTTTGTCCAGCGCCAGCGGCACTCCAATGACGCCAGTGGAGCAAACAAAAACTTCCTCCGATTTGCAGCCCAGGCGCTTCGCGGTTTCCGCGACCGTGCGCACCGCGGCCGCATGCCCCGCAGCGCCAGTGGCGCAGTTGGCGTTGCCCGCGTTTACCACCACCGCGCGCATGCGCCCTTTAGAAGTGCGCAAGTGCTCTTTGGAAATCAGCACGGGAGCGGCGACCACAAGGTTTTGCGTGAATACTCCCGCCGCGGAGGCGAGAACGTCGCTGGAGAGAATGGCGAAATCGAGCGCGCCCGTTTTTTTCAGGCCGCAGGCGGTCGCGGCGAAGCGGAAGCCGCGCGGGAGCGACGCTTCCGAGAGCGCATGCTGCATTGCCGGCGGAGTCATGGCCTGGGCGCGATGCTCACGGAAGGGACCTCCGGTCCTCCGCGCCCTTCGTGCCCCTTGCGCCCTTCGCAAATGACGCGCCTTGCAAAAGCGCGCGTATTTCCGAGAGCGTTTGTTGCAGTCGAACGGCTTGCGTGCTCATGGCTTGGCTCCTGGTTTGCTGCTGAGTTTGGTGATGCGGTCCTGCAAATCGGAAATGGCGGCGCGCACCGATTCCGGCGCGGTTCCCCCCGGAACTTTCTTGGCTGCGAGCGCTGCGTCCACGCTCAAGCCGGCGGCGAAATCGGCTTCAAATTCCGGAGCAATTTTCTTGAGCGTTTCCAGCGGCAGCGAAGTCCAAGGAACATTTTGCATTTCGGCTTCGCGCAGAACTTGACCAACGAGATCATGCGCCTGGCGAAATGGAACTCCTCGATGCACCAGGTAATCGGCGGCGTCGGTAGCGAGCAGGGCCGGGTTGGAGGCCGCCGCGCGCAAACGCTCCTTGTTGAATTTCGTGGCGGACAGCGCTCCGGTGGCGACGGCGAGCATGTCCGCGATCTGATCGTGCGCGCTGAACAGCGCTTCTTTGTCTTCCTGCAAATCGCGCTGGTAGCTGCTGGGCAGGCCTTTCAGCGTGGTGAGCAGGCCGAGCAGCGCGCCGGTGATGCGGCCGGTTTTGCCGCGAACCAGCTCCCACGCATCGGGATTTTTTTTCTGCGGCATCAAGCTGCTGCCGGTGGAATATTCGTCGGGAAGAATCACGTAGGCAAATTCTTGCGAAGCAAAGATAACGAAATCTTCCGCGAGCCGCGAGAGATGCGTGGCGATTCCCGCGAGCGCGAAAAGATAATCGAGCGCGAAATCACGATCGCTTACGCCATCGAGGCTGTTTGCGGTGATGCGCGAAAAGCCAAGCGCGCGCGCGATGGCGTTGCGGTCGATACCGAAACTGTTGCCCGCGAGCGCGCCTGAACCCATGGGGCACGCATCGGCACTGGCGGCCGCAGCCTGCAAACGCGTGAGGTCGCGGGAAAAAGCTTCCGCGTGCGCGAGCAGAAAATGCGAAAGCAGAATCGGCTGCGCGTGTTGCATGTGCGTCATGCCGGCCATGGGTACGCCAAAATGTGTCTTGGCCTGCTCGAGAAAAGCGCTCAGCAACTCGACGATGGCGGATTGCACGCGCGCTGCCGCATCCATTACAAAGAGGCGAAAATCCGTGGCCACCAGTTCGTTGCGGCTACGGCCGGTGTGCAGCTTCCAGCCGAGCGCGCCGAGTTCATGCACCAGCGCGCTTTCCACGAAGTGGTGAACGTCTTCCGCGGTCGAGCCTTCGAGAAAGGACGGATCGTCCCGCAGTTGCTTGGCAAGGTTGTCGAGCGCGAGCAGTGTGTCGTGCACTTCCGCAGCGCTGAAAATGCCGACGCTTTGCAAAGCCTTGGCCCAGGCGCGGTCGACGGCAATCTCGTAGGGCAGGAGGCGGCGATCAAATGCAAACGAGTGCTGAAACGCATCGAACTGTTTGTCCGGTTCGCGCTCGAAACGACCGCCCCACAGGCGATCGTCTTTACGTTGGGGTTGTGCGGTCATCAGCACACGTGGCGATGGCTCAATGAGTTCACGAGTTGCCTTCGGCCTTAGCTTTGGGGCGGACGGTGACCGGCAAGGCGAAAAGGTTGATGAAGCCTTCGGCGTCTTTGGGGTTGTAGCGGCCCATGGTGAAGCTGGCGAGGTCGGTGCGATAGAGCGAAAAGGGTGAGACGCGTTTGGTGACGGTGAGCGTCCCTTTCCAGAGCTTGAGACCGACGGCGCCGGTTACGCGCTGTTGCGCGACGCTGAAAAATCCGTCGAGCCCGGCGCGCAGCGGCGAAAACCACAAACCGTAATAAACCAGTTCGGCATAGCGCAGCGAAAGCGATTGCTGAAAATGGGTAGTCTCGCGATCGACGGTCAGAGCTTCGAGCTCGCGATGCGCGGTGACGAGCAGCGTGCCGCCGGGAGTTTCGTACGCGCCCCGCGACTTCATGCCCACGAGCCGGTTTTCGACGATGTCGGCGCGGCCGATGCCGTGCTTGGCGGCTACTTCGTTCAGCGTATTCAGCAATTCGACCCCGCTGGCTTTCGCGCCGTTCACGGAGACGGGAAATCCGGCTTCGAAACCGATTTCGACTTCCGCGGCTTTATCCGGCGCTTTGTCTGGGGAAACCACCCATTGCCACATGGCTTCGTTGGGAGAGTTGACGGGATCTTCGAGTTCGCCGCCTTCGTGGCTGAGGTGCCAGATGTTGCGATCGCGGCTGTAGATGTTTTTTTTGCTTTGCTCCACCGGGACGTTGTGTTTTTGCGCGTAGGCGATGGCGTCTTCGCGGGAATCAATGTCCCACTCGCGCCAGGGCGCGATGATCTGCAGATTAGGCGCAATGGCTTTGTAGGCCAGTTCGAAACGCACTTGGTCGTTGCCTTTGCCGGTGCAACCATGGGAAAGACCGTCGGCGCCGAGTTTCAGCGCGATTTCGGCTTGCCGCTTGCCCAGGATGGGACGCGCCATGGAAGTGCCGAGCAGATAAGTATGTTCGTAGACGGCGCCGGCGCGCAGCGTGGGCCAGATGTAGTCGCGGACGAATTCTTCGCGCAGGTCTTCGACGTAGGCGGTGGAGGCACCGGTGGCGAGCGCCTTTTTTCGCGCGGCTTCGAGGTCTTCCTGCTGACCGACGTCGCCGATCATGGCGATGACTTCGCACTGATAATTTTCCTTGAGCCAGGGAATGATGATGGAGGTGTCGAGGCCGCCGGAATAGGCGAGGACGACTTTTTTTGGCTTGGGCTTGTTCAATGCTGTATTCACAATTCCTCTCTCGTTTTGTTGGTCGTGAAATTTTTCAACCGTAAAAGCGGCGGCAAGGCCGCCGCATTCCAAAAAACGCCGGGCGCCTAGAACAACGTGTGCAGGATGGCCTTCTGCACGTACATGCGATTTTCGGACAGTGCATAAAGACGGCGTCGGGCGCGGCAAGGGACATCAATTGCGCGTTCACCTGGTAAGGCTGGAAGACCGCGTTGCGCACTTCGCCCTCCTCCTCGAAACCCATGCTGGTCCAGGAATCGGTGTACACGCCCTGAGCGCTTGCGACGGCTTCGCGCGGGTCGGTCATCAAGTCGATTTTGGCTTTCGTTTCGCGGGCGACGCGCTTGCCGTCGGCCACAACTTCAGCGGCCGGGGCATAGTCCGGCGGGGTGGCGATGCGCAGATGAACGCCGAGACGGGCGGCGAGATAGATGAGCGAATTGCAGACGTTGTTGCCGTCGCCGACGTAAGCGAGCTTGAAGCCGCGCAGGGCGCCGAATTTTTCTTCGAGCGTAAAGAAATCGGCGAGGGCCTGGCAGGGATGAAATTTATCGGAGAGCGCGTTGATTACAGGAATGTCGGCATTGGCGGCCATTTCCTCGAGAACGCGCTGATGATAGACGCGTGCGACGATGCCCTGCACCCAGCGATCGAGATTGCGCGCGACATCAGCGATGGACTCGCGGGCGCCGAGAGAGGCGGAGGCCTGCGTGTGGTCGAGGAAAATCACGCAGCCGCCCATGCTTTGGATGCCGACTTCAAAGGTGACGCGGGTGCGGAGCGAGGGCTTCTCAAAAATGAGGGCGATGAATTTGCCGTGCAGGGTGGAAGCGTAGCGGACGGGGCGAGCTTTTATATCCGCGGAGAGATGGAGGAGTTCGCGCGTATGCGTGGGACTCCATTCGCCTCCGGTGAGGAGATCATTCGATAAGGAAATAGGCGCCACGAGAGTGGTTGTGGTCATGTTTACCTCGATGCGAATTGCGCGAGACGCCGCGGCCTTGCGGTGGCTTGCGCTGGAGAAGTCGAAACGGATTTGGGAGTCTTTTCGAGAACGAGCTCGAACAAACGGAGAAATTCGCGAACTTGCGCGCGGTTGATGATGAAAGGCGGCAGCAGGCGCAAGGTAAAATCGTGGGTGCAATTGATAAGGAGACCCTGACGCAGAGCTTCGGCGACGAAGGGATTGCCGTCGATGGAGAGCTCGAGGCCGAGGATCAAGCCTTCGCCGCGGACTTCGCGGATGAAATCGAATTTGGCGGCGAGCCTGGCGAGGCCTTCGCGAAGGTCGGCGCCACGCGCGCGGACGTTGGCGAGCAGCTTTTCGCTTTCGATGATGCTGAGAAATTCGAGGGCGGTGGCGCAAATCAGCGGGCCGCCGCCAAAGGTGGTGCCATGCAATCCGGGAGAGACGTGCGAAGCAACGGCTTCGGAGGTCAGGATTGCGCCGAGGGGCAGACCGGCGGCGAGTGGCTTGGCGACGAGCACGACGTCAGGTTTGGAGGAGAACTTTTGGTAAGCGAAGTAGCGCCCGGTGCGACCCAGACCGCATTGGATCTCATCGGCGATGAGCAGAGCACCGTGCTGGGTGGCGAGGGAGCGGGCGCGATTCCAGAAAGCTTCTGTAACGGAGTGAATGCCACCTTCGCCCTGGATGGTCTCGAAGATGACGGCACACACGGTGTCGTCGAATTTGGATTCGAGATCGGCGACGTCGTTGAAATCGACAAATTCAACGCCGGGCACGAGGGGCGCAAACGGCAGACGATATTTTTCCGTGGAGGTGACGCTGACGGCGCCGAAAGTGCGGCCGTGAAAAGAGTTCTGCATGGTCAGGATACGATGCTTGGCCGCGGGCTTATCGGGCGCGTCGGAGGCGGTGCGGGCACAGAGGCGGGCGAGTTTTAAGGCGCCGTCGGCGGCTTCGGTGCCGCTGTTGGAGAAGAAGACGCGGTCCATGCCGGAGATTTCAGCGAGCTTGCGGGCGAGCGGGCCCTGATAAGCGTTGTGGTAGAGGTTGGAGAGATGGATGGCGCGCGCGGCTTGGCGACGAATGACTTTGACGATGCGCGGGTGAGCGTGGCCGAGGGCGTTTACGGCGATGCCGCCAAGGAAATCGAGATATTTCTTGCCGGCAGAGTCATAAACATAAGCGCCGCGGCCATGCGTTAGGACGAAGGGCTGGCGTTTGTAGGTGGGCAGGAGAAATTGTTCAGCATCGCTGAGGCGAGTGTCGAGCTTGGCTTTGGGAAGACGCGAGTGCTTTGGCGTTTGCAGCGCCCGGGGAATTGCTTTCTTCTGGTTTAGCGCGCGCATTATGCCGCCGAGAGCGCTGCTTGCGCGGCGGGCAGCGGTTCCCGCAAAACGCGTGTTCCGGGAATAGTGTTTGCGGGATCGCTGGAGGGCGCATCCGCAGCTTGCGAGACGCGCAGCAGGGAATCCGGCGAACTGCCGCCCACGATGTACACTTCGCGAACCCCGCCTTCCAGAGCGCGCTTAGCAGCTTCGAGCTTCAGCACCATACCGCCCGAAACAACGTGGGACTGCACGAGGCGCTCAATGTCTTCCGAAGTCACGGCGGAGAGAACTTTGTCGCCGTCGAGAACGCCGGCCACGTCGGTGAGATAGATCAGACGCTGCGCGCCGAGGTATTCGGCGCAGGCGGCGGCCATGTGATCGGCATTGATGTTGTACAGCTCGTTGTCCGGTCCGAGACCGAGGCAGGGAGCCACGGGAATAAGGCCTTCGCGCCAGAGGGACTCGATGAAGGAGCTGTTCAGGCCGGTGAGATAGCCGACGAAACCGAGACTGCCTTCGACTTCATTGTGGACCATGGGTTCGGCGCGGAAGCAGGAGGCATCGGCGGCGGAAATGCCGAGGGCCGGCGCGCCTTCGGCGGAGATGGCGGAGGCGAGGCGTTTGTTCAGGAGGCCGGCGAAAACCATGACGGCGACATCGCGGGTTTCACGGTCGGTGACGCGCAGACCGGCGACGAAGTTGCTTTCGATGCCCATGCGCTGTAGCGTGGCGGTGAAAAGACGGCCACCGCCGTGAACGACGAGAATTTCGTGGCCCTGCTGCGCCAGCGCGGCGATTTGCTTGGCCAGGGCGCGAACGATGGCGTCGTCTTCGAGTAAAGCTCCAGCCAGTTTGATGACGGTCTTCATTAGAGTGCGGTCTGCTCCTCGATGCCTGACATGAGATTGAAATTTTGAACGGCCTGACCCGCCGCGCCCTTGCCGAGATTGTCTAGGCAGGAAACGACGATGAGGCGTTTGCCGGAATTGTCCAGTGCGAACCCGATATCGCAGAAATTGGTGTGCGCGACGTGCTGCAGCTCGGGCAGCGAGCCGGCAGGCCAGATGCGAACCATGGGGCGGCCAGCGTAGAACTTTCGGAAGATGGTTTCGATGGCTTCCGCGGAATACGCGGCGCCGAGCGTCATGTAGATGGTGGAAAGAATTCCACGAGCCAACGGGAGAAGATGGGTGGAAAAGACGAGGCGATCTTCGGGCAAGCCGGTGTGCTCGAGAATTTCCGGCGTGTGGCGATGGGAAAACAGGTTGTAGGCCTTGAAATTTTCGTCGACTTCGACGAAGTGGAGGTCGCGACGGGGATCCTTGCCTGCGCCGCTTGCGCCGGACTTGCAGTCGCAGACGACGCTGCTGCCATCGGCGATGAGGCCGGCCTCGGCGAGGGGGCGCAGGGCGAGAATGACGCTGGTGGCGTAGCAGCCGGGATTGGCGATAAGGCGCGAGGTAGCGATCTCGGCAGCGTATAGCTCGGGGAGACCGTAGACCGCTTCGCTGAGCCAGTTTGCGTGCGGAGTGGGGAGCTTGTACCAGGAGGCGAACGTGTCAGCGGAACGAAAGCGGAAGGCGCCGCTGAGATCAACGACGCGGAGGCCGGCTTCGAGCAGCGCAGGCGCGATTTCCGCGGAAACTTCGTGCGGCGTGGCGAGGAAGGCGGTGCCGGCGTTGCTGGCGATAATCTCAGAGACGGAAAGCGAGCGCAGGGGCGCTTCACCCACGCTGCGGAGCTGTGGGAAAAGCTCGGCGAGGCATTTTTTACCTTGCGTTTCGCGAACGTAGAAGACCGGCGATTTGACCGTGGGATGGCGCAAGAGAATGCGCGAGAGCTCGAAACCGGAGTAGCCGGTGACACCCACGACGGCGATTTGTTCCGGCTTTCTCATGTCAGGCGCGGCGGCTCACCAGCGATTCGATCCTTTTCTGGAGAGACTCTCGGGATTTTTTGTTGGGAGTGATGATCAGGACGGTGTCGTCGCCGGCGATGGTGCCGGCGGTTTCCGGAAATTTGGCAGCATCGACAGCGGCGGCGAGGGGCTGCGCGCCTCCGGGAGGCGTTTTCAAGACGAGCAGATTTACCGCGGGGCGAATGTCCAGAAGGAACTCGCCGAGCGCGCGAGCCAGAGAAGGCAGGCCGTTGTTGGATTCCTCCGGCAGCGCGGCGGCGGTGCGGTAGCCTTCCTGGGTTTTGACGAGGCGAAGTTCCTGGAGATCGCGGGAAAGCGTGGCTTGCGTAACGCGCAGTTTTTGCGCGGCGAGGCGGCGGCGCAGCTCTTCCTGATTGGAGATGGAAGCGTCGGAAATGAGGCGCAGGATCTGGCCGTGGCGAAATGTTTTGCTGGTATTCATGTAGCGGTGCAAATATGCACTCACCTGTATATTTATACGGGCAGGGTCCGGAGATGTCAATAGCAATTTGAACTTTTCCATAGAAGGACTGTCCGAACGGGCAAGGATGGAACGAAAGGACAGCTAATGCAGGATTCGCACCATTGCGCAGGTGCGTAGTGGATTCTTAGGGCCAGTAATGTTACTTATCAAAATAGCCTTCGCGACATGGGAACACGCTGCCAAACCCCGGGATGCAAAAACGACTCGCCGCCGGCGCTTGCCGAGCAGCAGTTATGCGTGCTGCACTTCACGCTTTCGCTGGAGAGCGGATGCGCGGAGATGCGCCGGGAGACGGCGCTGGGCACCACCGGGCACGAGCGGCAGCGCGAGATCATGCGTTTCATCACGGAAAACGGGGAGAAGCTGGCGCGGGTGGCGACCAGCGGGCTGCACCTGACCGATGATTTGAAGGCGCGGATTTTGAGCACGTTTCTTACGTTGATGAATCTTCGGGAGAATTTGGATCGGGCTTCGATGCGGTCGTCTTACGGGCGGCATACGGTTCCTCGGTAGCCGCTCCTCATTCCCAGCAAATTTTGGCTTTTCGATGTTAAGGGCGCAGCAGTGCTGCGCCCCTACAGAGATTGCAAGCAGGGTTAGGCGCCGATGTAGCGGGCGTAAAGGGAACGGGCGATGGCGGGATCTTTTGTACCTTTGAGGATGGCGCGGCCGTCGGAAAAGACGGTCATTTCGTAGGGCGGGATGCGGAAGCGGAGAAGGAATTCATTGTGGCGGACGTCGGAGACGGTGGGAGAGAGACGGTTTTTTAGCATGGCGAGATCGAGGGCGCGGCTGCGCTCGTGAATCTGGACGGAATCGCGGCCGCACATGGTGATGTGCGGCTGGGCTTCGCCGTCGAGATACGTGAAATCACGGCGGGCGCAGGCGCGGCAGTCCGGGTTGCGCGCGATGCGGACGGATTGGAAGTGGCCGGTCCAGACGTCGCAGGAGATGAGGCGGCCGTGGAGGGCGGCGGTGCAGCCGGCCAGAAGCTTCATGGCTTCGGCGGCTTCCAGCGAAGCGATTAGATTGACGATGGGGCCGAGGACGCCGATGGTGTCGCAGGTTTCCTCGAGGCCTGGCTGCGGCGTGTCCATCAGGCAGGCGAGGCAAGGCGTCGTTCCCGGGCGGACGGTCATAGTGAGGCCGTAGCTGGCGACGGCGGCGGCGTAAATCCAGGGCTGGGCATTCTGGACGGCAAAATCGTTGATCAGAAAGCGCGTCTCGAAGTTGTCGGTTCCATCGAGAATGAGGTCGAAGCGGGCGAGCAGGTCAGCGGCGTTGCGCGGGCTGAGGTCGGCGACGATGCCTTCCACGGAAACGGTGGAATTGACGGAGCGGAGCTTGCGCTCGGCGGCGATGGCTTTGGGGAGCGCAGCGAGGGCATCGGCTTCGTCAAAGAGAGTTTGGCGCTGAAGATTCGAGGGCTCGACAAAATCTCTATCGATGATGCGCAGTTTTCCGACGCCAGCACGCACCAGAAGATTTGCGACGGCGGCACCGATCGCACCGCAGCCGATAATGACGGCGCTGGAGGCGAGCAGGCGATGCTGGCCTTCCTCGCCGATCCCGGCGAAGAGAACCTGGCGCGAGTATTTTTCGTCCAGAGAAGGGTTCACTTTGTAGTGGCCTCCGTGGAGCCGTTCAAGTCGACGAATAGGCGCACGCCTGCGCTGCCGTTAGTGGCCCGCTATTTATGATAGCGCCAAAGTTCGCGGGACAGGCAACGCCGCTATGCTACGCTTCGTCTGAGCCAGTGGAAGCATGAAAGCGCATGGTGAGCAAGGGTTGCGCAAGATTGTCGCGGCCGCACTCCTTATGGGAATTGCGCAGGGGTACGCGTACGCGCAGCTAGAAGCGCCAGCAGGACAGGTGAGCGCCGCGGCGGCGCAGAACTCCGCCAACACTGCCGAAAATGTCGTTGCCGTGCGAATTGTAACGGAAGACGGACGAGTGCTTTCGGAAGCGCCCGCAGGATTATCCATTTCGATGGGAAAGCCGCTGGATCGGGAACAAGTGGGGGAGAGCATCCGGGCGCTGTATCGCACGGGGGATTACGCGGATTTGCGAGCGATAGCGACGAGGGTGGACGGCCGGGTGCGGGTCGACTTCGTAGTGCGGGAGCAACTGTTTTTCAATCAGGTGATCATTCATGGCCTGGTGTCTCCGCCCACGGAAGCTTCGGCGATTGCGGCGGTGCAGCTTGCGCTGGGGGAGCCGTACCAAGCGGATCCGGTGAACGAGGGATTGGAGCGGTTGCGGGAACTGCTGCGGGAAGAAGGATTCTACGCGGCACAGGTCTCGGCGCAGACCGTGCCGCATCCGGAGAACCACCAGATGGACGTGGTCATCAACATACAGCCGGGGACGCGAGCACGCATCAAGGAGATTGAGCTCAAGAACGGGACGGAGTATCGAGACGCGGAGATTCTTTCGCGGTCGAAACTAAAAGCGGAGCGGGGGCTCACCGCGGCACACGTGCAGCGCGGGACTTCGCGCGTGCGCAAGTTCCTGGTGAAAACGGGGCACCTGAACGCGCGAGCGGTGGTGCGGCGGGGAGCGTACGACGCCAAAAGCAACACGATCCCATTGGAGCTGGAGGTCACAGAAGGGCCGCTGGTGCGGATTGCGGTGACGGGAGCGAAATTCTCCAGCGGGGTACTGAAGAAGCTGGTGCCGGTCTATCAGGAGGGAGCGGTCGACGCGGACTTGCTGGAAGAAGGCAAACGCAACATTCGCGAGCGGCTGGAGCGTGATGGATACTTCGACGCGGAAGTTGAGTACGCAACGAGCACGAACGAGGTGACACTCAAGAACGGGCGCAAGGGAAGCGAAGAGGTGATTACGTATCGCGTGGAGCGCGGGGACCGGCACAAGCTGCTGGGAATCGAGATCAACGGGAATCACTATTTCGATGCCGAGTTGCTGCGCAGCCGCCTGACGATTTACCCGAAAGGATTTGACCAGCGGGCCAGGTTCAGCCGACGGCTGCTGGAGTCCGACCGGGACTCGATGCGAAATTTGTATTTGGCGAACGGATTCTTGGAAGCGACGGTGGATGCACAGGCGCTGGACAACTACAAGGGGAAGGAAGGCGACCTAGAGGTGCGGTTCGTGATTCAGGAAGGGAAGCAGACGCGAGTGGCGTCGCTGCAGATCGAGGGAATTCACGCGTTCAAGGAAGACGAGTTGTTGGGCGTGGTTGCGTCGACTCCGGGCCAGCCTTACTCGGAATTCAACGTGGTCACCGACCGAGATAACATTTTGGCGATGTACTTCAACGATGGGTTCCCGGAGGCGAGGTTCACCGCGACGGCGGAGAAGGTAAACGGGGAAGTGGACAAGAACGGCGCGGGGACCGGCAATGGGGCACAAGCGGCGGCGAACAGCGCCCAGAAGACGGGCGCAGCTAACAAGGAGGATAAGGCAAAAGACAGCGGGGCGTTTCGGGGTGATTTCATGCGGGTGGAGTATCGCATCGAGGAGGGGCCGCAGACGCGAGTGCGAAGGATTTTGCTGGCGGGCTACGAGCACACGCGGCCGGGAGTAATTCGACGCGAGATCCGGGTGAAGTCCGACGCGCCGTTGCGGCAAGGGGAGGTGGTGGAGTCGCAACGGCGGCTGTACAACCTGGGAGTTTTCAACCGGGTGACGATCCAGCCGCAGAACCCGAATGGGACGGACCCGAACAAAGACATCGTGGTGCTGGTGGAAGAGGCGAAGCGCTACACGCTGGCGTACGGCGGAGGGTTCGAAGTGCAACGGCTGGCGAGCACGACGAATCCGGCGGGAAGCGAGGTGCAGGCGGCGGTGCGGGGGATTCTGGAGATTAGCAAACTGAATGTGACCGGGCGAGGCGATTCGCTTTCATTGAAGCTGCGGGGCAGCACCATCGAGGATCGGGCATTGCTGGCGTACAACCACCCGAACACGTTCAGCGATCCGCACTTGAATCTTCAGGTCACGACGTACACGGAGAGAACGCAGGACATCAATACGTTCACGCAGACGCGGTACGAAGGCTCGGTGGAGCTGACCGATCAGGTGACGCCGCGAACGTCGCTGCTGTACCACTACGCTTTTCGCAAGGTGCTGGTTTCCAACTTAAACGCGACTATTCCGCCGGAGGAGATCCCACTGTTCAACGCGCCGACGCTGGTATCGCAATTTGGAGCGGGTTGGGTGCGGGATGCCCGGGACAATCCGGCGGATGCCACGAAAGGGAATTTCAACAGCGCAGACTTCAGCATCGCGGATACGAGGATTGGCTCAAGCGCGAGCTTTCTGCGTTTTTATTATCAAAATTCGACGTACTACCCGATCAAGCGCAGATTCAGCTTCGCGCGCTCGATTCGCATCGGGATATTGAGGCCGTATGGCGACACAGTGTCGCTGACGTTTCCCGCGCAAACGACGGCGCCCTTGCCAACGGTAATTCCGCTGCCAGAAAGATTCTTTGCGGGGGGCGGCACATCGCTGCGCGGATTCGCATTGAACCAGGCCGGCCCGCGCGATTCGATTACCGGATTCCCGGTCGGCGGGCAGGCGCTGGTGGTTCTCAACCAGGAGTTTCGCTTCCCGATGCGCCTTCCCTACATCGGCTCGGCACTGAGCGGCGCGCTCTTCTATGACGGCGGAAACGTGTACAGCCGGCTGAGTCGCGTGACCTTCCGGCCGTACCCGCCGAAACCGATTTTCAATCCCGCCAACCCTACGCAATGCCAATTCAATTGCACGAATGAGCTGAATTACTTCGCGCATACGGTTGGACTGGGATTCCGGTACGCCACGCCGGTGGGACCGATTCGCATCGACCTCGGCTACCAGATCAACCGGCCGCAATTTGTTACGCCGATTTGCGCAAGTGGAGTCGCGACGGTGTCCTGTCAACAAGGACAGTTTGGATTCCAAGCAACGCGGCTGCCGGGCTTCCAAATTTTCTTTAATCTAGGATCAACGTTCTGATGTCGCGCCCCTGGAGCTATGTGCTGGCCGGAGCGCTGTTGGCGCTGGCGGCGACGTGTGTGCGAAGCCAGGAGTTGCTGGATCAAATCGCGGCCCGCGTGGAGAGCGACATCATCTTGCTAAGCGACGTGCGAGCGCTGAGCAGGTACCAGATGCTGGTGGATGGAAAGGTGGAGAGCGACGCCGCGATTCTGGACCGGCTTATCGACCAATGGATTGTGAGGAACGAGGCCGATACCGCACGGTTCCCGCACCCCGCGGACGTGGAGATTGCCCATGGAGTCGAACATTTGGAAGCATCGTTTGCATCGCAGGAAGAATACCGGGCGCGAAAAAAGCAAGCGGGGTTGGGCGATACAGAGATTCAACGAATGGTCGCGGAGCAACTGTATCTGAGCAATTATCTGGATTCCCGGTTTCGTCCCGCAGTGCAGGTGGACGCGAAACAAGTGGAGGACTTTTACCAGCAAGCGGTGGTCCCGCGGGCAAAGGCGCGCAACCAGACTCCGCCGCCGCTGGACGCCTCGCGGGAATACATTCAAGAAGCGCTAGTGCAGCGAGGGATCAACGAGCAGGCGGAAGTCTGGCTAAAGGAAAGCCGGGTGCGTTTGCACGTAGAGAAGTTCCTGAAGGAAAGCGGAAAATGACCAGCGAGACGCGCCGGCGAAAATGGAGATGGCTGCGGCATGTCGCGTGGGTGCTGGCCGCAAAAGTCTCCCTGATCCTTTTGATACTTACAGGCGTGGCGATTTTTTTCGGCACTGGCGCCGGCAATCCACTGATTCACCGCTACGTTGTGCACACTCTGGAAAGAGTTACAGGCGGCCAAGTTGCGTTGAAATCCATTTCCATTCGCTGGCTTTCGCTTGAAATCGCGCTGAAGGGCCTGGTAATTCACGGCC
>WNFP01005797.1_pt1 | contig 14315 bp, 9 predicted proteins | sample 5400201 | NCBI WGS metagenome assembly WNFP01 (sample SAMN13153355, study PRJNA577476) | soil metagenome | isolation source: 115 cm saprolite under Madrone tree | place: USA:California | collected 2016-06-14
AGGCCGCGAATGGTGCGCTGCCCCGGTTCATCACGCAAGGCCGCCAATCTGGCGGTGAGATAGAACGCTGCTCCGAGAATGGGAAAAGTGAGCAGCCGCAAGCGCACATGAGCGTGTTGTGGGGATTCGAGGTGTAAATTGACAACCATGGCGCGATAGAAACTGAGCAAGCCGAGGAGGGCGTATTGTACTTGCAGGTGCGGCGATTCAAGGACGCGGCCAAGAGCCGCAAGGATGAGCATGACGGCGCCGAACGCGAGCGCGGTCCAATCGTGAGAGAACAGTGCCCAGGCGGCGGACGCGGCGGCGAATGCACCGAGATATGAATGAGTAGTCAGTACGGGGCGATCGGGCGAGCCATCGAATAAATCTTTCCAACGCGAGCCGATGCCAACGGAATTGACATAGAACACGACGGCGCAGAGGGAGAAAAGGACGCCCGCGGCGAGAGCAAGATCCTCATTCGCGAGACGCAAGTTGAGGAGGTGGCGGAAGTCAATGCCAACAAGATGCAGGCCGACGAGCAGGCCCGTTAGGAGACCAAGACGACGGAAGACGACTTCTTTCGCGATGATCCCAGCGGCCAGGAAAGCCTCCGCGCCGACAAGCCAGAGAATGGCCACGTTGTTTCCGGAATAGTGGAAAGGAACGGCGGCGAGTATCAGCGCCGCGCCAACCACGCTCAGGACGACAAAAGCCTGGCGGCGGCGTTTGGTGATGGGCAATTGGGCCAAGCTGAATTCGCACGCTCCAACGACCAGGAACGCGAGATAAGCGAGCTCCGGCTGTACGGATTGGAACTTCATGACACCGAGGAGTAGCAGGACGTTCAAGAGAGCAGCGAGGGTGGAGATGTGTTCCTCGAAGTCGGTCTTAATATTGCGGGCAAGGAAGGAAATGCGGAAGGTCAGCCAGTAGATGAAAAGCAACACCAAGCTGGCGCGGTATTCTTGGAAGTGACGGCCGTGAGCGCCCTCGATGCCGAGGATGCGGTAAAGCCAATAGAGATGATTCAAGTAGCTGGAAAGGATACCGAAGACCTCGAGCTCGAACCAGCCCATTTTGAGAACGATGGAAACAAGACCGATGGCGAGGAAGACACCGGCGGACAGGCTGTAGACGGTGTCCTGGCTCAGCGCGACCGTGGTGTATCCGAGCAAAAAGGCAAGACCAGTTACGAATTGCGAGCGATACCGCAGAGTATGAAGGGCCATGGCCACGGCGACGACTAACATGAGGCCGCAATCGAGCGTGAGCGAGCCAGCATTGACTGGCAGCACGCGCATGGCCTCGACGTGATAGATCCCAAAGGTGCTGAAAAAAAGCAGCGCCCAACCGCCGCCGATGCTCGTGCGGCCGAGGAGGCGGTAGCGTTCGTTCTTTTCGAGAAATATGCCGCCGCCAAGCAGAACCGCAGAGGCGAAGTACGAGATGCCTACTTTGCCGAGCGCCCCAAGAGCACCAAGTTCATAGATGCCAAGCAGGGCAAACCCAATAACCGTCATGATGATGCCGATCTTCGGGAGCCAGTTCGTACCCAGCGCCTCTTCGATGGCGGATACCGTTTTCATGCGCTGCTGAAACGTGGGTTTTGGCGGGAGCGAGCGATAAGCGGAGATTGGCGGTGGCGCGGACACGCGCGCGGCCGTGACAGGAGGGATCCCCGCCGGTGCGCGCGGCGTGGGCGGCTGTGACATGGGAACAAATGGTGGAGTGGTTTGTAGTGGTGCGACCGGGGCAGATGGTTTTACTTCGGCCGGCGGCGTTTTCGCTGCCACGGGCAGGACGGGCCTAGGCTCAAAATACGCGGGTGGCGCCGGCAGTTTTTGCACGGGCGTGCTCGCGGGAGCGACGGACACGGGAGCTGGCGCAATGGGTGCAGGTTCTTGCGGCTTTGAGGACGGCTGCGCTTCAGGCTTCTTCTCAGGCATGGGAAGCACCATCGGCGCGGGCAGTGTGACTGGGGCCGGCAAGTCGACAGGCGCTGCTGGAACGGGTGTTTCTTTCTTGGCCGACGTGGGGGGAGCGGCAGGTGGCTGCGTAGGTTGGCCAACTGCTGGCGCAGCGGGATGGACTGCGGCCTGGAGTTGGCGCTGCAGGTCCACGACCTCGCGCTGGAGGGAGACGTGCTGCCTGGAATTCTCTTCCCTGAGCTGGTCCAGATTTTCGCGCAGTTTTTTGTACTTCCCCAGCAGAACGAGGGTGATAAACGGGGTGGCCAGGGCCAGAAGCGCAAACAGCACAAAAATCAGCTCAGCAAGGGGCATGGGGTATCCTTGACGTGGGTGATCCTTGGTTCTGATGTTAGAACGACGGCAGGCAAGAATCTTGCAGTTTGTTTCCAGGACCACCCTGGCAGTAAACTCGGCCTATATAAGGGCATTAAAATGAGGTACTTAGGATTGTAATGGGAGTGCGTTCCGGACCGCGAAACCGCCGTCGAATCAGACTGCCCTGGCAATCAAATCCCCGCGCCATGAACTCCAGATGTGGTATACTCTCTTTGCGCTTAATACCTCGGTTGTGTTGTGCGGTCCCTCTGGTGCAGTGCTTGATCTGAGATTCCCCGCCTCCAGTTTCCTCCGTACGTCTTACGCGTAATCTAAAACAAGACTGGCAAAGCAAGCCGCCGGCCCGCCCGAGAATTCGTGTGCGCACCGTGACGGCTTCTGCCAGCAAGAAAGCAATATTGAATGTTGAATGTTTCAGAAGTGAACGCAGAGTGCTCTTCGGAGGCTCTGTCGGAACGCGCCACAGCGCGATTCTCCGAAATGCTGATTTCTCCTTATGTGAAGGAGCGATTGGCAGCGACGCGGTTTATCACGCCGACTCCGGTACAGGCTGCGGCGATTCCGCAGGCGCTGGAAGGCAAAGATGTGCTAGCGACCGCTCAGACGGGAACCGGCAAGACGCTGGCGTTCCTGATTCCGGTGATCGAACAACTCCTCAAGGATAAGACACCGGGAATCGCCGCGTTGGTGCTGGTGCCGACGCGCGAACTGGCTATGCAGGTAGTGGAGCAATACAACGCGTTGCGCGGCAAGCAACTGTTGCCTGCGGCGTTGGTCGTGGGCGGCTTGTCCGAGGGCGCACAACTACAAGCAATTCGCAAGGGAGCCCGGCTGGTTGTGGCCACTCCGGGGCGGCTCGAAGATTACCTCGAACGCAGACTCTTCCACTTTAGCGCGCTGCGTGTTCTCATCCTCGACGAAGCCGACCGTATGCTGGACATGGGATTCCTTCCAGCGATCAAGCGAATCGTATCGATCCTGCCGAAAGAGCGGCAGACGATGTGCTTCTCCGCGACGATGGAAGGCGATATGGTGCGCATCGTGAAGGATTATCTTCGCAACGCCGTGCGTCTTTCATTCGGGTCCATCTCCAAGCCATCGGAAAATGTCCGGGTGCAGGCGTTTGAAGTGGCCATGGACCGCAAGCAGGAAATGTTGCAACGCTTACTGTCCAAGGAAACGGGAAAATGCCTGGTGTTTGCACGGACCAAGCGCGGAACCGAGCGCATCGCCGAGAGCCTGAATCGCAAGGGCTTTTCCGCCGCCATGATTCATGGCGACCGCTCACAATCGCAACGCACTGCGGCGCTCACCGGATTCCAGCAAGGACGCTTCCGCGTGCTGGTGGCGACGGACCTGGCTTCACGCGGTATCCACGTACAGGACATCGCCCACGTCATCAACTACGATCTGCCCGAGGTGGCAGAGAATTTCATTCATCGCGTTGGGCGAACCGGACGCAACGGCGGCCGCGGTGTGGCTTCCACGCTGTTCGTGAAAGAGCAGCGGTCGGAACTGTTCCAACTCGAGCGCTCGCTGGGCATCAAGATCGAGCGGATGCGCGCGGATGAAACGGCTGCCCTTCCGGAAAAAAAGGAACGGCTGCCGGTCAATCTGCCTCGTGTGGAGTCGCTTCAGAGGTCCGAGAGATTTGTACTTCCCGGCGAGATTTTCCAGACGCACACCGAAAACTAAGCGGTTCTAATCACCATGTTAGACGCGGGCTCCGACTAAGTCGGGGCCCGTCTGCGTTTAAGGCACCGACATGGCAAGATACCAGGATGCTGATCCGGCTTGCAGCCAACGGAGACGGGAACGCAGTGTGGGCCATCATGGAGCCCATCATCCGGGCGGGCGAAACCTACAGCCTGCCACGCGAAATGAGCAAAGAGGACGCTCTGGCGTACTGGCTTTCGGCCGAGCGCGAGGTTTTCGTCGCCGAAGACAACGGCGAGATCGTCGGAACATACGGGCTGCAAGCGAACCAGAAAGGCGGCGGAGCCCATGTCGCTAATTGCGGCTATATGACCGCCGTTTCGGCGACGGGCCGCGGCGTGGCCCGAGCGATGTGCGCGGATTCTCTGGACCGCGCACGCGAACGCGGATTTCGCGCCATGCAATTCAACTTCGTGATCAGCACCAACCAACGCGCGGTCCGGCTATTGCGCTGATACGCGCGGCTATGCTACACATGCTGCATGCCTGATTTTGCCGCTCCCGTCGAACGACTCATCGATGAGCTGAAACATCTCCCCGGAATCGGCCAGAAGACCGCGCAGCGCCTGGCCTTTCATTTGCTGCGGTCAGCGCCCCAGGAGGCGCTAGCGCTGGCGGACGCCATTCGCGACGCTAAAGAAAAAATCCGTGCGTGCTCCATCTGCCACAACATCACGGATTGCGATCCGTGCTTGTATTGCGTGGGGCCGACGCGTACCAAGAAGACGATTTGCGTAGTCGAAGAAGCGCACAACATCATGGCCATTGAAAAAACGCGCACGTACAGCGGGATGTACCACGTGCTGGGCGGATCCCTTTCGCCGCTATCGGGGCGCGGACCCGAACAACTTCATATCAAGACTTTGATTGAGAGATTGAAGGGTGGCGGCGTCGAAGAGATCATCATCGCGACGAACCCCACGGCCGAAGGCGAAGCCACGGCGGTCTACCTTTCCAAGCTCTTGAAGCCGCTGGGAGTGCGCGTCACGCGAATTGGCGTCGGGATTCCGGTGGGTGCGGACCTGGAGTATGCCGATGAAGTGACCATGTTGAAGGCCATGGAAGGACGACGGGATCTGTAGGGCTCCTCACCCTTCTAGCACTAAAAATCACGCGGTCCTAGCCTCGCAAAGGATGGCCTGGTTTCCGAGCGCAATAGGCGAACAGCAGCATAACTCTCAGTACTGTCAGGACGCTCTAGCCAATCCACCCATTTGGGTATAGAGTTTAGTTCCCACGGGTGGCTGTCCTCCCACCAAACCTATGGCAGCCGCGAAGAGGCTGACAGGAGGTGCGCTAATGCCGAGATTGGCGCACTACATGACGCAGTACGATCACGAGCACGCATCCGGCTGGAACAAATTCCTGCATGGTGTTGGTATCCCGATGATTTTTATAGGGATCATCCTTCTCCTTTTCATGAGATGGATCTGGGGAGCGGGATTTTTTCTGGGCGGATGGGCGTTTCTGTTTCTCGGTCACCGGATTGAGGGCAACCATCCGGCGTTTTTTCAGGGACCGATTTACTTGCTGGTTGGGCCAATTTGGGTCGCAAAAGAAGCATGGATGTTTCTGTCCGGAACACACCGCAGGCCGGCCTCGGAAGGTACTCCGCGAAGTGATGCAATGAAGTAGCCACAGAGATTTCAACCGTTTGCGCGAAATCTGAAGAGATTGAGGGACGGCGGCGATTTGCATGAATGATCCAGGCGGCAATTTTGCCGATGAGACAGCTGAAATGGTGTCCGAAAGTGTTACCAGCGCGAGTACGGAGTTAAGGAAGCGCCGCAGCACGCGGATCGTGCAGGCGGTGCCTCTCGTCGTTACCGGCGTCGATGCGCTGGGGCGTCCGTTTGTTGAACGAACGTCTTCGCTCATTATCAATTGCCATGGTTGCCGCTACCAGTCGAAACATTACGTCCTGAAAAACATGTGGGTAACGATGGAGATCCCGCACCAGGAGTCAGGGCAACCGCCGCGCACGGTGCGGGGGCGGGTGGCTTGGATTCAACGGCCTCGAACGGTGCGGCAGCTTTTTCAGGTGGCGCTGGAGCTGGAAGTTTCCGGCAACGTCTGGGGCATCGCTTTTCCGCCGGAGGATTGGGTGGGAGTGCCCGAGTTGGCCCAAGCGGTGACGAAGTTAGATGCGGCACCGGAGGCACTGCCACTGCCGCCAGCGGTGGCCGAAAAGGATGCCGCCTCGCATTTGGGCGAAGCCGAGCCTCTGCCAGCGGCTGGGGCGGACAATCTAAGAGTGTTCCCTTCCCCGGCAAGCACGACGGATGCGTCGTTACAGTTGGCGCGTCAGGTTGCGCGGCTGGTGGCAGACGCCAAGCAGCAAATTCAGGCGGCCGCGCGGGAAGCCGCTTCGCGGGCGGTTTCCTCTGAGCGGCGGCTGTCGTTCGAACAATGGGAGCAAAAGTTTGCCGCCGGACGCGCGGAAATCGCCAATGAGACGACACATGCGATTGAAAGATTTCAGCAGGAAGCGGATGAGCATTCGCGGATGGCCCACGTGGCGGCAGCCGAGGCGCTGCGAACGGAATTGCCACGGTGGATGGCGCCACAACTTCAGCAGCTCACACGCGACCTCGCGGCCAGCCTCTCCGAGGAAGGGGCTGCGCAGCGTAACGAGCACGCCCAGCAGATGGAGAGGAGGGCGGAGACTCTGCGCTCAGTTTGCCGGGAGGCAGAGGAAACGGCCACCCGGTTGAAGGGCCAGTCCGAGCGGTCGGAAGAGCAAATCATTGCGCGCGCAGAGTCGGCGGCGCGGGCGCTCGAGGAAACGGCTAGGCAAAGGGAAGAAACGACGACAGCGCAACGCGAGGTGTTGAGTGCCGCGGCCAACGAGATTCAGCAGCAAGTAACCGCGGCGCTCTCGTCCGTGCAATCCACCTACGGGCAACTTGCCATTGACTTCGAAGCAGCGCAAGCGCGGTGGCGTGCGGCGATCGAGAGTACGCTCGCAGAAGCTCAGGATCGCGCCGCCGGCGGATTGAACGAGCATGCGCGCGGGTTGATGACTCAGTTGCAGGAGGAGATGGCGCGTCACGCCATGACGGCGCACGAATCGGCGACGAGTGCGGCAACAAAAGCAGAGCAGCGGATATCCGCGTTGCGGGATACCGTCGAGGAGCAGACCGAACGGCTGGAGTCGGCGCTGGCGCATGCCGGGGAGGCCAGCCAGCAACTCGAACAGCATTCCGGACAGCTTGCCAACGTGCAGCAACAGGCGCTGGCCGGATTCCAAGAGCAAATCGAAGAACTTTTTAAGCCCGGTCATGAAGAAATGCAGCGCCGGTCCGAAGTGATTCTGGAGGAGATCAACGCGAAAATTCTGGCAACATTTGAAGAAGCCAGCCGCCAAGCAGTGGCGCAGTTTGACCGGCAAGTGGCGGAGATTGTGCAGCCGCACGTCACCCTCGCCGAAGAGGCCGTTCACCGGCTGGCGGGGGGGCGATCGCTGCTGGATGCGGCGCTGACGCTGCAGCAAGACCGTATTCGCAATTCGGCGGACGAAGCGTTCGCGGAGTCACTGGCGCGCTTCCGGGAGAATCTGGGCGGCGTAGAGCAAATCCTGCAAGAATCCTCGCAAACGATCACCGGGTACAACTTGACTGAACTGGAAGGAAAAGCCAGCGATCTGAAGCACCAGATGGTCGAAGAGCTCTTGAAATCCGCGGAATGGTATGAAAAGAAGGCGCACACGCAGATTCAGAATCTGACGGAAAGAACCATCGAGCACGCCGAAAACCAATTGCGGGAAAAAGCGGGAGAGATTTCCAGTGTCTTTGCGAGCGAGCTGGATCATCGAAGCCGCAACTTCGTGGGACACGCGCAGACACACATCGAAGAGGTAGTGCGGGATTCCTTCGAGCGCGCACGGGCGCTTTTCGCGGAAGCCGCAGACACCACCGCAGCCGCGTTCACGGATGAGATTCAGCGCACGGGGCGGCAAGGGCTGGAGGGATTCAACGAGGAGGTGCGGCGCTCCGCGGATGCGGGGCGGTTGCAACTGGACGCGGCGCGCATGGAGCTGGCGCAGAAGACAACATCCGAACAAGAAGGTTTCCTGCGACGTTTCCAATCCTCCATGGGCGGGGCGGTGGAAGCGGGTGTGGCCGAAGCTCAGAAGAAAGTATCTGAAGGATTTGGGTCGCTGCTGGATTCCTGGAAAGCGACGACGATAGCCCATCAGCAGGAAATGCAGAGCATCTACGGCCGGATCGGCGAGCAGGCCGCAGAGCAGTACAAGAACCGGCTGGAAAATGTTTCCAATCAGTGGATGCTGGCGACCGTGGCGTCACTGGATCACCAATCGAGGGAGATGATTTCAGGAATTGCTGCGACAGCGCAAGAAAAACTTCGCGAAGCGTGCGCCCAAGTATTCGCGGGTGTAGGAGAATCCCTACGAGAACGGCTTAGGGAGATGGCCCAAGGTTTTACCCCGCCGACGGAGCCTCCCGCGCACACGAAGAGCGCCAACACGGGAAGCTGAAAACTAATATTTCCGCTACCCAGAATGGTTGTGCCGCCGCAAACCTGCGCAACATTGTCCGCCTGCCGATTCGCCACTTCTTGGCTGGCCCGGTATAATCCCAAAGGCTTTAACCAACCATGGCCAACCATGCTTACCTGCGCGTGTGGACACGTGATTTCTCAGTGGAGACGATGCTTGCCGAATTCGCGCGGTTCCTGACGACCGCGCCGCTTTCGGCCACGCAGAATGCCTTTAACGAACTGATCGTGCAGGCCGTGGACACGACGGAAATACCTGTGGCGGAGTGGGATTTGCGTTCCCTGAAAGCGGGCCCTGCGGAGGTTGCGGCGCTGGCGGTGCAGCACCTGAACAGCGACAGCGCGTACATCGCGAGCGCAAAATGGGACCTGTGGGGGTTTGATATCGAGAGCCTGAAGTGGCAGCACAAGCCGGAGCCGCTGGTGCTGGCTTGCCACGGGCAGGAGTTCGACGGCGGGCTGGCGGCGACGGCGGGGCACTTCATGGCCGACTTGGGCTTCGAGCACTTTTTCACGGGACACGGCGGCCTGCTGGCGCCCGGAGCGGCGTCGAATCCTTTCAATTCGTCGGATCATCCGATTGAGCACACCTTCCGGCAGTGGATGGCGGCGAGCGCCAACCTAAAGCAATATCACGCTAAGACCCGGGAGAACATCCAACAATTAGTCCAATGGGTGGAAGCCGTCGAGCGGGCGCTCCCCGTGGAACGGAGCGAATTGTGGTCCGAAGGAGAGCAAAACTTTGAAGCCCGGGTGGACGCGATTCTGGCGCAGAGGTAACGCATCCAACGTCTTGGACAAGCCCGATTCGCGGAGTCCTTCCCCGAACGGCGGGCAACAGCTAGAATTGCTGTAGCAGGCATGAATCCGCCATGGGTGATGGAAGTGCTCGGAACGCCGGAGAAAGATGGGAAGCCCGGAGCACATCGCACCTGCGGCGCCAAGTCTCTAATGGGGAAAACTTCGCAAAGCGACTGTTGGTGTGCTAACGAGGCGGGCAACGCTCCGTCCTTCTTAGGAGAGGGTCGTGGTGTTGGCACGGCCCGCAGGTGGAGAATCCCCCTGAAATTCTCACTGGGTGTCCTGTCCCTGTCTACTTTTCTGGGCGGGTGTGGTGCGGATGCGCCCAAGCCTGCGGCGCAAGCGGAAACCAAGCCTGCGGAACCTGTTGTGCCCGAAGAAATTCAGTTGGCGGCAAAGGCGTTGTTGGGGAGCGAGTCGCAGGTGCTGGCCTTCGGAGACCTGGCAAAGAACGGGAAACAGGAATTTCTTGCGGCCAACGTCGTGCCAAAGACGCCAACCAACAATCTGCCGGGGACGATCGTTACGCGCGTTGTCGTGGCGGAAAATACCGACGGGAAGTGGGCGGAAGTCCTGCGCTGCGATGAACACTTGAAAAACCAAAAGGGCTTTCTGGGCTTGACGCCATTGGTGCCGGTGACCGGCTGGCGTCTGCAATACGAGCAAAACGATGAGAAAGGCCTGCAACTTTATTTCACGCCGCTAAAAGGCGCCATCGATTCGCACGTGCTGCCGATCGCTGTGCGCTGGAATCCGGCGACAAAGCGCTACCAGTCGCTGGAGCGAACCTACGAGCATTTCCTGCTGGAGTCACCGTCAATACAAGATGCGAGGTCGACGCTGCGATGAGCGCGGTCCCATCAGCCGTCGGTAACCGGGGGTCCAGGGAATCAACTCCCGACAAGGGCTTGCGTGGTCTGATGCCCTATCTGCGACGCTACCCCGGGGGCATTGTGTTCGGTCTGCTCACGGTCGTGCTGATGGGCATTGTCGGCAACGTGCTCCCGCTCGCCACTGGCGTCATGACGGACACGCTCGCCGGTAATGCGGTTCCATTTGAGCACTCCACGCAAACCGGAGCTCTCCTCGCCCTGGGCCTGAACGCATCGACCCTCAGCCGTTCCATTCCCTTTTACGCGCCTAGCAGTCGCACAACGCTGGGCATCTATTGCCTGGTCGTTGTTTTATGTGTCGCGATCAAGGGTGTTCTTTCCTTCTCGGCACGCTGGACGCTGATCGGCGTCTCTCGCGACATCGAATTCGACATCCGCAACGATCTCCTGAAGCGCCTGCTAATTCTCGAGACCGAGTTCTACGTCCGCAATCGCACCGGCGAGCTGATGTCGCGCGCCACCAACGACCTGAACGCCGTCCGCATGGTGCTCGGCCCCGGCATCATGTACAGCGCGACGACCATCATCACCATGATCATGGCCATCCTGGTTATGGTCACGCTCTCGCCCACCCTCACGCTGTGGGTTCTGCTCCCCGCGCCGGTGGTGGCATTCGCGGTATGGTACTTTGGCAAGACCATTCATGACCTCTACGAGAAAATCCAGGCGGCGCTGGCCACGCTCACCGCGCGCGTCCAGGAGAATCTTGCCGGCGTGCGCGTGGTGCGCGCCTACGCACAGGAAGAAGCGGAAATCCGCAGCTTCGACGAGCCCAACCGCGAGTATGTCTCCCGAAACATCCGGCTCATCCGCACCTGGAGCATGTTTATGCCGTCGCTTCAGGCGCTCATTGGCACTACCTTCTTGATCGTGCTATGGCAGGGCGGCCATCAACTCCTGCGCGGTCAGATTTCCCTCGGTGCGCTGATTGCTTTCAACGGCTACCTCGCCGTGCTCGTCTGGCCCATGATCGCCCTTGGGTGGGTGACTAATATTTTTCAGCGTGGCGCGGCTTCCATGGGCCGGTTGAATTACATCCTAACGGCCAAGCCGAATATCGATGATCGCCACTCGAAAATCCCGGAAGGCACCAAGCCGCGCGGCGAAATCGATTTTCGCCATCTCACTTTCTCTTATCCGACCACTCTTTCCGGAGCCGGATCGAACGGTGTGTCCAAATCCAATGGCAGCGCTCCTCACGTGGTGCTCCGCGACATCAATTTGAAAGTCCCCGCCGGCACGACGCTCGCTATCGTCGGACCCACAGGCAGCGGCAAGACCACGCTCGCCGCTCTCATTGCCCGCCTCTGGGAAGCGCCAGTTGACTCGGTTTTGATCGACGGGCGTCCAATCCGCGAGTGGCCGCTCACCACGCTGCGCCAGTCCATCGGTTACGTGCCGCAGGACACCTACTTATTCGGCGAGACCGTCGGCGGCAACATCGCCTTCGGCCTGCCAGAATATGACGAGCAGCGCGTCCACGAAGCAGCCGAAATTGCCAGCCTGCATGGTGACGTCCAGGACTTCGCCAAGTCCTATGAGACTATGGTTGGCGAGCGTGGCATCACGCTCTCCGGCGGACAAAAGCAACGGGCCGCGATTGCGCGCGCGGTCGTCCGCGATCCACGAATTCTCATCCTGGACGATTCGCTTTCTGCCGTGGACACGCAAACCGAGGAACGCATCCTCACCGGACTGCGCGGAATCATGGAAGGCCGTACGACAATTCTGATTTCGCACCGTACCTCAACGGTTCGAGACGCAGACCAGATCGTTGTCTTGATCGGCGGGTCCATCACCGAGCGTGGTACTCATGACGAACTGCTCGCCCGCGGCGGCTACTACGCGGATTTGTATCAGAAGCAGTTGCTGGAAGAAGAGCTCGAACGCGCATGAGTAACCAGCACGAAGAAGAGGCCCTCGGCAAAGCGTATGACTCGCGCTTGATGCGCCGGCTTCTCGAATACATGAAGCCGTACAAATGGCGTGTGGCCCTCGCGCTCGTCATGGTGGCCATCGTCACCCCGCTTGAGCTTGCCCCGCCGCTCATTTTTCGAAATGCGATCGATCGCTACATTGTTCCCGCGCTGAAGCACGCCATCCCGGAAGGATCGGCATGGTCGGGCATCCTGTGGCTCAGCCTGCTCCTTCTGGCCGTGCTGGCGTTCGACTTCCTCGCGCAGTACGTCCAGATTCGCATCATGCAGCGCGTCGGCCAGCAAACCATGTACGACATGCGCGGCGAAATATTCCGCCACATGCAGCGTTTGCCAATGAGCTACTTCGACCGCAATCCCGTCGGCCGGCTGGTCACGCGCGTAACCACGGACGTGGATGCGCTTAACGATCTCTTCGCAGCCGGCGTCGTTACCATGATCAATGACTTCTTTCTGCTGGTGGTCATGGCCGGCTTGCTCTTCAAGATCGACCGCCGCCTGGCGCTCGACACGCTTGCCGTCCTGCCCGGCATCCTGATCGTCACCATGATTTTTCGCAATTTCGTCCGCGACGCGAATCGCCGCATCCGCACGGCCATTGCCCGTATCAACGCGTTTCTCCAAGAGTACATTTCCGGAATGAGCGTTGTGCAACTCTTCAACCGTGAGCGCAAGGCCGTGGAGGAATTTGAGAAGCGCAATCGCGACAATATGCTCGCCTGGCGCGATGCGATTCTCGCCTACGCTCTCTTCTATCCAGCCGTCGAATTTCTCAGCTTCGCCACCATCGCCCTGATTTATTGGGCCGGCGGAAACCGTATTCTCACCGGCACGCTCACACTTGGCGTGCTTACCGCATTCACGATGTTTGCGCAGCGCTTTTTCCGTCCGATTCAGGACCTCAGCGAGAAATTCAACATCCTGCAATCCGCCATGGCGGCCTCTGAGCGCATCTTCAAATTACTGGATGAGCCGATACCCGCCGAGTCAGATCCCAACACCATTCCGCTCGACCATCCGCGAGGCGAGATTGAATTCCGCAACGTGTGGTTCAGCTATCGCAACGTCGCGGAACCAACCGAGGAAGATTGGGTGCTGCGCGATGTCTCGTTCCGCGTGGAGCCTGGGCAGACCATCGCCATCGTGGGGCACACGGGCGCGGGGAAGACCACGCTGATTTCACTGTTGCTGCGATTTTACGAAATTCAGCGCGGACAAATCCTTCTGGACGGCCAAGACATTCGAATGATCGAATTGCAGGACCTGCGGCGGCAATTCGGCATCGTGCTGCAGGATCCATTTCTCTTCACCGGTACGATTGAAACGAACATCCGGCTCGGCACGCTGGGCATCGACCGCCCCACAGTTGAGCGGGCCGTCGAAGAGATTGGGCTTGGGGAATTCGTCCACTCGCTGCCGGAAGGAGTGGGCGCCAGCGTAAACGAGCGCGGTTCAACGCTTTCGGTCGGGCAGAGGCAACTCATCAATTTTGCCCGCGCGCTGGCGCACAATCCGCGCTTTTTGATCCTCGATGAAGCGACTTCCAGTGTGGATACAAAGACGGAGCTGCTAATTCGCGAAGCGTTGAACCGCTTGCTGTCCGGACGAACAGCCCTAGTCATCGCGCACCGCCTGAGCACGATTCAGCATGCGGACCGCATTCTCGTGTTTCATAAAGGGCGCTTGCGCGAGCAGGGCGCGCATCAGGAACTCCTCGGACAACGCGGAATTTACTATCGGCTTTACCAGCTGCAATACAAGGAACAGGAGCTGCACCTTCCGCTGGATGCCAACGGCTCGGCTGAACCCTCCGTGTTACCGGCCAGTGACTGATCCTTGCGGCGGTACCGAGATGCCACCAATACCGCTCCTTCTCTCCGCCGGCGAAGCTTCCGGAGACATGTACGCCGCTCGGCTGGCGACGGCGCTAAAGCAGCGCTTGGACGTGGCGATTTTCGGTATGGGCGGGCCACACATGCGCGCTGCGGGCGTCGAGATCATCACCGATTATGCGGAAGTTTCCGTGGTGGGAATCACCGAAGTGCTGAAGCGGTTGCCGTCGTTGTTCCGCGCGATGAGTCGGCTCGTGGACGAAGCGGAGCGCCGGCGGCCTCCGCTCGCGATTCTGACGGACTTCCCCGGTTTTCATCTGCGGCTTG
>WNFP01004817.1_pt1 | contig 14310 bp, 15 predicted proteins | sample 5400201 | NCBI WGS metagenome assembly WNFP01 (sample SAMN13153355, study PRJNA577476) | soil metagenome | isolation source: 115 cm saprolite under Madrone tree | place: USA:California | collected 2016-06-14
TCAAACCCGGCGCGACACACCAAAATGCAAGTGTGAATGTTTTCGGCGCGCCGAGGTTTTCGTACAGCCCTACCAATCAAGGCGAGCCCAGGTTTCACGCACGTTCTACGCCCGAGGCCAGACCGGCCATTGCAGGTCTCTACTATTTTCATTTCTGATCGCTTCTCTACCGATTACTGATCACCGATTACCGGTAGACCCGCTCCACTCGCTTCGTGATCGCCGTAAATATATCCCACGTAATTGTCCCGGCCTTCGCCGCAAGCTCGGAGGCCAGGATCGTCTCCTCTCCCTGAGAACCTACCAGGATCGCCTCTTCACCAACGTTGACCGTTTCAAGATGCGAAACGTCGATCATGGTTTGGTCCATGGTAATTCGGCCAAGGAGAGGACAACGTTTTCCGCGGATAAGCACGTCGGCGTTCCGGCCTGACAAATGCCGCTGATATCCGTCACCGTAGCCGACGGCTAACGTCGCTACCCGGGTCGAACGCTTCGTGATAAACGTACGTCCATAGCTGATGCTTCGTCCGGGTCCGACCTCACGCACCAGAATAACGCGGGTCTTCCAGGTCATTGCCGGTCGGAAGCGTGATTGGAATTCCGGCAGAGGCGAGATTCCATAGAGGGTCAATCCCGCGCGCGTGCTCGTTCGAGCTGGTGCAAGGTATAAACGGGATCTTCGTCGGCGACCGGCAAGTGGGTCGAGATCGATTCGACGTGAAGTTTTTTCATCGCCTGGATCAACCGAAGCTCACCGATCACTTCTTCCTCCCACAAACCGATTCGCCCCATGCCGGTATCTATGACGAAATGGATCGGTAAAGGCGGTTCTTTAGTCCCTTCCGCATAACCGGTCGCTTCTTCCGCAGTGGAAACCGTTGGTATGAAGCGGTGGTCGGCAATCGCGGCGCGTTCCTCCGGCAGTGCCGGGCCAAGAATCATGACTGGCAGGTGGACGGCAGCCGCCCGGATCCGCAGCGCCTCGACAAAATTGGCGACACCTAAAAGATCGACTTTATCTGCTATCCGTTGAGCTATCGCCTCCAAACCATGTCCATATCCATCGGCCTTGATCACAGGGGCAATTCGTACGCCGGGCAGTAGGAAGCCGCGCAATGTTTCGATATTATCTCGCAAAGCGCCAGCCTCAATTTCAACCCAACAGCGATTCGGCAAATTCATTTGGAAATTATCGAAGAAAATTCAATGACGACGAGGTTTCCACCAAAGGAAAACGGTCATTCCAAGTAAGAGCAGATTGCGGAGGAGCGGCCAAAAGGTACCGGTTGACAGCCAGACCCGGCCAAAGCAACCACAATCGATGTTCAAGCCGCGAAGCGTTGCACTCAATAGAGCCAGGCTGAAGACGATAAGCAAGGCAGTGACCCAAGCCAGAGCTCCCCGCGAAAACCAGCGAGTGAGCAGAGCGATTCCCACAAGAATCTCCAGCCACGGGAGCAACAGTGCGAGGAGTGCACAGCTCCACCAAGGAATCAATTGATACCGATTGATCTCCAGCGCGAATGCCGCGGGATCGAGAAGCTTCAGTGCACCAGCCAATACGAACAATCCGGCCAGCACAACGCGTAGCGCCAGAGCTACCCAGCCGAGCATTCGCGGCGGAGGATTGATTAGCGAGCTGATCGTATCCTCGGTCATCTTGTAGCTTTCCAAGCTTCCCATCCGCCCTTCAAGTAGTAGACCGGATCCACACCGCTGCGCCGGAGGCGATCGGCAATTTCTCGGCTGGTCTCGCAGCTAGCCGCGCTGCAATAGACGACCGCCTTCTCCGGCGGACGCCATCCATCAAGAAAATGGGGCAACTGTTCCGACCAGTTATCTGGATTCAGCGATACCGCCCCCGGGACGTGCTCCACTTCGTAGTCCGATTCGGGCCGGGCATCGACCCATAGTACCGGTTCGTTCCAATTCTGAACCTCTTGCAGGCTGATTTCTCCTGGGTCTGAGGCTCGATTAGGGAACGACGGTTTCTTCGGATGCACCGCGACGGTCAGACCGGCCAACGCCAGGGCGGCAAAAAAAATAACCGAAGCTTGCCCGCCGGTTTTCACTTTTCTATTGCACTCGGACGTACTCGTAATAGGTCTGCGGATTCTCCGGAGGGTAATCCGTCTTAATCAATAAAGTAGCGCTCTGCGGGCGCTTGGTTTCATTTGGTGTTACGCTCACCTCAAGCTCTTTTCCGGCAGTAATCGGGTTCACCACGAAATGAATGTTCGGATTATCCGATTCCACGCCGAGCAGCTTGGCCGAGAATCCTTCCCCAATCGCGACCCGGAATTTCTTGGTATCCACTGGTTCTCCAACTTTCCAAAACATGAATTCCGGCTGAAGAACGACTGCTTGAGGGATATCGACGACCAATCGAAGAAAGATCGGTTGATTAGGTGAATCTGAAGTGGTCACTGCGATCGTTTTCTCTTGATGTCCAGTGTGACTGCCGAAGGCGAACCGGGCCTCAATGTCTCCCGCTTCGCCAGGAGCAAACTGATCCTTCGTTAACGCGGCGGTCGTGCACCCGCAAGAGGTGCGTACGTTAGTGATCTTGATCGGCGATTGGCCCGTATTGACAAAGTGAAATTTGGCAATTGCTTCTTTGTCTCCAGGCTTTGCCTTTTGATCCTGCTGCAGAGCATCCCAATGCAGCTGGCCAAAGAGTGGAGGGGTGAACAGCAAACTGACGAGAAGGATTAAACGCATCACAGCAAGTCGAGAATTAAAGCGCAAAATCCCGAAAATAGCCAACAGGGGATGACTAGGAATTTCGGATTGCGAATTTCCAACCCGACATCCCCGCAATTCGCATTCCGAATTAGGGTTCGTTATTGGCTATCGGCCATTTCCGGGGCTACAATCTAAGGCGACCCCAATGTACCAGATCGTCTTTAACGAGATCAGCGCTTCGGAATTGGCCAAGATCCCGAAAGAAGTACAGCTAGAGCTGCTGGCTGAATTTCAGTTCCTTCCCGACAATTTGGATCATCTGGACCCCAAGGCGTTCGGCCTGATCGAACGCGAAGGGAGGAAGCTGTATCGGTATCGCGCCAATGATTATCGGATCTACTTCCAACGTAGCCCCGAAGGTATCGTTGTGCACCGCGTCCTTCACAAAAACACGATTCGCGATTTCTTGTTCCGATCGAAGCTACCCATGGCTGAAGACGAGCAACTGGAGAAGAGTTCCGGTTTCTGGAAGCTGATTGAAGAGGGTGAGCGGACCAAACGGAATTGAGCGTTCAAGCTCCGCGAGGCGCCTGCATGAGGTAGGGCGCGTCCCTCTCGGACCGCCGAGTCGCGCGCCCAGCTAGGCAGAACTATTGGGAGGTTATTCGTGACAAGACCCTTCGGCTGCCAGGTAATTGCATGCCGGCGGTTTCGGCGGTCCGGGACGGACGCGCCCTACCCCGGAATCTTCCTCTTCAATTCTGGATTCCAGCTTCTTGATTCCGGATTCCTTTGCTTTGACCGCCTTTCGGTGTAGGGCAAAGAGATGGATTTCTTTGCTTCGGTTCTGACCGACGAGTCGTTCCGCGCCAACTGTTTTCCCATTGTCAGAAATAAAATCTTTATCGCCCACGCTGCGGTGAGTGTGCTGCCACAAGCTATGCAATCAGCGGCTACGTTCGCAAATCGGCGGAAGAATTCCCCGATTTTACGGAATTGTTGAGAATTATTCAGGAAACGCGGGAGTTCGCCGCGCGCTTGCTTCATGCTTCACCCGAAGAGATCGCCTTACTAGGTCCAACTTCGCTTGGTCTAAGTCTATTCGCCAATGGCATTTCATGGGAGGCGGGCGACGAGGTGGTCTGCTATCTCGATGATTATCCAGCAAACGTTTATCCATGGCTGAATCTCCGGCAGCGCGGTGTGACGGTGCGCTATCTAGAACCGCCCAGGTTGGGCGAAATCACGGTCGATGTGGTGGAGCGCGCACTCACCAACAAGACCCGCCTCGTGGCATTGGCATCATGCAATTTCGTCTCCGGCTATCGCATCGACCTTCCAGCAATCGGCGCGATGCTCCATGCGCGCGGCATTTTGTTTTCGGTGGATGCAATCCAGACACTTGGTGCATTTCCGACGACGGTCGAACACATTGATTTTCTTAGTGCTGACTCTCATAAATGGTTGCTCGGTCCACTAGCCAGCGGCGTTGTGTACGTAAAGAGAGAGCATTTCGATTTGTGCCGTCCAACATTGCTGGGTTCATGGAATATCCGTGCTCCTGGATTCGTGGCGCAGGATCAAATCGAGTTTCTCGACACTGCTCAACGTTATGAACCCGGAGCTATGAACCTTCCCGGAATCGTCGGAATGAAAGCAGCAATTGACCTTCTGCTTCAGGCTGGAATTGATCGGATTGCGGAACGAATTCTTTCCCTGCGCGCTCGACTGATCGATGGACTGGAGCCTGCCGGTTATCGCTTGCTCGGAAAACTAGAGCCAGCGACCGGTTCCGGTATCGTCACATTTTCGCATCCGGATCGGGACCTGACCGAGGTTTTTCAACGAATGACTCAGGAGCGCATCTTCTGCTCTCAACGCCAGGATAGACAAGGTATTCAATATCTTCGATTCAGTCCGCACTTCTATAACTCGGAAGCGGAGATCGATCGCGTGCTTGAAATCGCGATACGCTGACAACCGAATCCAAGAATTTAAAAAGCAGCGTCCGCGACTGAAGGGGCGCATGATTTTGGTGGCGGTCTGTCGAGCGCGCACTAGCTAGAGCGCGTCTCTCCGAGAACGCAGGACCGAGGACGCAGCTGCACCCTGTTCGGCCGAGCGCTGTTGCGAGAGTCAAGAGCATTTGGGCCTAACGTGGCGAAGGGTTGCCGCTGATCCTGCGGTCTCGGAGAGACCGCCCTACCCGCGCGCTCGACAGACCGCCACCTTAAGTTGGACGCGAATGGACAGCCGCCGGACCTCCAGCAAATCTGCGCGAAATTTCCACGAAGTCGTGCTAAGAGCGCAAGAGTTGAAAACAAGCGCCTCGCCAGACGAAATAACCGAGAACCCGTCGTTGATAACCAAATTCGGCTATCGGCTATCGGTTATTGGTCATCGCTTTCTGGCCTCGGTCGGGCGCCATCCACTCGCTATTCTCGTTCTGCCATCGCTTTGGTTTTTCGTTTTCTATCTACCTTTTTGGAAGGATATCGACGTACTGGACGAACTGGTCTGGGGGTTCACGGAAATGAATATTTTGCTGGCTCCGCCACTCTACTGTGTGCTAGGCCGGATTCCTTTCTGGATCGCCGATACCGTTCTCCAAGGCTCTTCTCCCAGCATCTTGTCGTCGCAACATCCGTCCCTGGCCGCGGTCTACTTCCTTGTTCTATGGCAGCATGTCGGATTATGGTTTTCGTTGCGCTACTTCGTGTTCTCAGTACCCACCTCGGAGTCTGGCAGAGGCGGGATCACGCTCCTGCTCGCTTCGATCGCCAGTTTTTACGCCGTTGCTCATACCGCCGGACCTGAGTCGACAATTGCCATTAGTTGGTTTTGTCTCTTTGGAGCAGGGCTTCGGATCTTGGGGGGACTAAGTTCCTGGAAGACATGGATGTTTTACTTTCTCGTTCTTCTGTTCTCGATCGGATCACGACATATCAGCGGCTTTTTGCTCGGCTGGCTTCCCACCACCGCATTTGTGCTGGCGGTTATTCGATTTTTTCAGGCTGGCTCTCGACGATTACAGAATGCGTTGCCAATGACGAAGGTCGCCGGCCTTGCGCTCGGTCTTAGCATTCTCTGTCTATTTACTGAACAGACGTTCGTTACCGCGATGTGTAATCACTTCGGAGTGGTGCAACGTCGCACAATGGGCCGCACCCTAAGCGACCGAATCGGCAGCTATCTCGACTCGCTGAAAGCGGGAGATAGGGAACGGACGGCTCAACGCGCCGCGTCGTTCACCAATGATTCAGATGTGAAGGCCGCCGTCGGTGCTTTCAAAGATATCGGCACCTATCACAAAGGAACTGACGAATTTATCGCGCAGTTTTTGCGCAAACGAGGCTTGAGCGGTGAATCGCTCGAAGTCGAGCGCGACCGAATCACACTCGAAGGGGTCATGTGTTACTACCGGACCTTGGATCCGAAACTGATCGAGATTATCCTACGGGATATCGGGAAGGGATTTTATCCGACGAACGACCAGGGAATCGCCATAACCGGGGCAAAGGCCACTTTTGATTCGCTCGGGCCGATGAGAGAAGATCCGGCCAGTTGGAAAGGCTTAGAGGGACTCCTTATTTTTGAGCCGGCAGTCGCGCAAGGCACCTTGGATCGAGCATTCCACGATTTATTCATCCGACATTGGCGCTTTCTGCCGGTCGGCGCTTGGTTTCTTCTCTTTCTCGCATTAGGAATCTGGCGGCTAACCCGGAATCACCTTTCGACTGAGCTCGCGTTGATTAGTCTCTGCATCTTTGGCATCGGACTGGTGACCTATTCGGTTAACTGCGTCTGCAATTATTCGATGCCGCGATATGTACTACCACTCTTCGTGGCAGTCTTAGCGGCAGGCGCGATTTGCATGGTGGGGGAAAGGAGAAACGGCAAAGCGCCTGACCATGGGAGCTGGTGAGTCGTATAGGTCTCATAAGTCGTATAGGTCATATACGACTTCCACTTGTGAATCGCTTCAACTAGCTACCGGTGGTTCCCATCCGCTATCCGGTTGATGCACTCGGGTGCGCTCGGTCTCCATCAGTTGGTCTAGAGTTTGGATTTGCTCTCGTGCCTGGAAAATTAATTCCTTTTCATTTTTGGCATACTGAGCCAGCGCGCGGACGCTTTGTTCGTCGTAGTCCCGAAAGAAGCGGGCAGCTCGCTGGGCTTCATAGGCACGAAAACCCAATGCTCGCAATGCGGCAACGCTGAGATCCAGTGAGCTGCCCAGCGTTTCTCGAAAGATATTTTCAACTCCTTGTTCGAGCAACCGGTAAGCGTGATCGCGGCCGAAAGCGCGTGCTAAAATCTTGAGATTAGGAAAGTGCTTCTGCGCGGTTTCAATGATCAGTAGCGATGTTTCTTCTTCGCCTACCGCGACTACCAGAAGTTTGGCCTTATCTGCACCGGCGGCTCGTAACAGTTCAAGCCGCGAAGCATCGCCATAGAAGACTTTTAATCCAAGCTTGCGCACCAGCGCAACTTGGTCGGCATCGAGATCAAGGACGGTAGTCCTGACGCCCTTGAGGTTCAGAACCCGGCCAACGATGTGCCCAAAACGGCCGAATCCGGCCAGAATCACTGGATTATCTTTCTCATCGATCTCATCAGCCTCCCGATCGGGCAATCGACTCGAGAACCGCGGCTGCACTAGTTTTTCGTTAATCGTGAAAAGGAAAGGAGATACGACCATTGATAGCGCCACCGTCGCTACCAGAGTGTTGCCCATGCCTTCATTAAGAACCTGATTTTGCGCGGCAAAAGAAATCAAGACGAATGCGAATTCGCCTCCTTGGGCTAGAGCAAATGCAAAAGTAAAATACTGGCTCTTTTCCAGTTTGGTGATCTTACCAATCAGCAGCAACAACAAGAATTTCACCAGCAATAAGCCGAAGACCAAACCCGCGATCAACAACGGTCGCTCCTTAACCAGAGGAAGATCGATACTTGCTCCGACCGAAATAAAGAACAGGCCGAGCAAAAGACCTTTGAACGGTCCAATGTCCGATTCCAGTTCGTGTCGATACTCACTCTCGGCCAGGACAACTCCGGCGAGGAATGTGCCAAGCGCCGGAGATAATCCGACCTTTTGCATGGCCAGTGCAATTCCGACGATGAGCAACAGTCCAGCCGCGGTGAAAATTTCCTGGAGCCGAATCGAAGCCAAATACCGGAACACCGGGCGGATGAGAAAGCGCCCGCCGAGAACGATGGCAACGACAACTCCCAGCACAATCAGACCGCGCACCCAGGGAGGCTCTCCGCTGTTCTGGTTCAAGGCGCGGATCCCGGCATTGTTGGATACAGCAAGGAGCGGTAGAACGGCCAAGATCGGTATAACAGCAATATCTTGGAACAACAGAACCGAGAAAGAGGTCTGTCCTCCTTTGCTGGTCAAGAGGCCCTTTTCGCTTAAGGTTTGAAGCGCAATTGCAGTTGAAGAAGCGGAAAAGATCATCCCGATCGCCAATGCCTGTTGAATCGTCATGCCGGCGAAGAGCGCGAGAACGGTGATGGCCAACGTCGTTAAAATAACTTGCAAGCCGCCGGTACCTAAGATCGGTCCTCTCAATCGCCACAACAGGTTCGGCCTGAGTTCCAATCCGACGAGAAACAGCATCATCACCACTCCGAATTCCGCGACGTGCATCACGCCCCCTCCTCCATGGCCGACGAGCCCTAGGACATAAGGACCAATCGCAACGCCCGCTAGGAGATAACCGAGAACAGAACCAAGGCCGAGCCGCTTGGCGACAGGTACCGAAATTACGGCAGCGAACAAATAAATGAACGCTTGGAATAGGAGCCCTTCAGTTTCCATAGAATGACGCCTTACTCGAGATCTCTTCGAGAGTCTCATTATAGTAATTGAGCTGTTGCAGCCGCGAGAGTTCGAATCGGCCGTCCCGCAAATCTTCCACCATTCGTCGATAAACGGCGCTGTACCCCGAAATTTCTTCTTTCTCCCTCATACGAAGCGCCCCGGGGATGACAAACGGTGGCAGATAAATCATCCCACAAAATCGAGCTGTCTGCTCAAACGGAGTGAGTAGTTCGCGGATTGTAAAATAATTATAACCGTCCCGTCGGTAGGCGGACAACGGACCGCCCACTGTGATCGCCGAAAGCGCCAATTTTTGTTGGAGCTTGATTCCTCCTGGGCCATAGGCGAACCCGAACTCCAAAACCAGGTCCTCCCATTGTTTTAGGATGGCGGGACTACTGTACCAATAAAACGGATGTTGAAAGATGATGATATCGTGGTCGATCAACAGCTGCTGCTCGCGCTTTACGTCAATATAAAAGTCTGAGTATTCCTCGTAGAGGTCATTGATTGTCACGTTCTCCAGGTCTCGAATGGTCGCGATGAGCTGGCGATTTATCCTCGATTTATGGAGAGCCGGGTGAGCGAACAGAACAAGAATGCGATAAACCATGGAGGTGCAATGCCGAAAAGAAATCTGGACCTTCCCAGGTCCCCAGCCGAAATGTCAACGACCTTCTTACCCGGCGCGCTCCCGGGGAATCTCACATACGAGTACGATGCGGTTGGGACTCCGCCGCTACGCCACTCCGCAATTGCTCAATCTTTTAGTCCCGTGTTTGATTCCCGTTTTCTTGAGAGCGAGTCCCGAATTTGAATCCGGAACTCCACCGCCGTAGAGTTGGTTGGAGGTTTGTTTATATGGATGCGAATTCTTTTTTGAAGCGCATCACCCTTATTGCGTTAGTTAGCGCGTTACCCACTTTCGTTAGTGTTGCATCCCCGGGCGGCGGCGGTCATTCCTCAGGCGGTTCGAGCGGCGGGCATTCTTCGAGTGGATCAAGCAGTGGTCATTCCTCGAGTAGCTCGAACAGCGGTCACTCAGCAAGTGCCTCGAACGGCGCTCATTCTTCGACTGGCTCGAAGGGCGGTCACTCCGCGGGCGACCCTAGCACTGGCCCTGCTTCAGGCGCAGGCGGACGCTCCGTCTCCGGTATGCACGTTAGTTCAAGCACTGTTCGCAAGGCCTCTGTCTCACCTGTCAATACGCGCGTTTTCAGCAGTGGTGGTCCCTCTGAACATGAGAATTGGGTTGGAAACGATGACTGGCAGCGCCGTAATCGGCGCTTACTTTTTGGGTTCTTGTGGTTTTAGCTGCCTTCATTAGCTCGCACGCTTTTTTGATTTTTTTTGCGTAGCAAGCCAGCGCACGAATGCTTTGCATCGTCGTAATCCCGAAAGAAGCCGGCAGCTTCCCCGCTAGAGAACGCAATTTGAATCCGCCCCTCGCAGTTGTATATTTCTGCGGAGGTATCTGTGGATAGAAAACATTTCTTGAAGCGCCTGCTCCTCATCGGATTAATCAGCGCGCTACCGGCCGTCATGAATGCGGCACCGCCTGGCGGCGGCGGTCATTCCGGAGGCGGATCTCATGGTGGTCATTCGGCAGGCGGCGGACGCTCCGCCTTCGCTGGTCGCGGGGGTCCTCGCTCGGCCGGCTATATGCACAATTATAGGTATGCCTACGCGGGCAACGCTAACTCATGGCATGGAAACGGTGGCTCCTGGCACGGAAACGGTAACTGGCACCGACATGGCGAAGACGGCGGGCACCATCATCGTTTTTCCTTCGGTTTCTTTCCGTATTGGTATCCAGGATGGGGATACTACGATTACGGGTATCCTTATTATTCGGATTACTCGTATGACTATCCCGATTATTACTACCCGAACAATTACTATCCGGACAACGGCTACTCTGGCCAAAACGGATCAGCGAGCATCCAAGCGCTAGTTCAAGACTCTCTTGCTCGGCGCGGTTACTACGATGGCCCAGTCGATGGCGTCGTCGGATCCGGAACGCGGAGCGCGATCCGCGAGTTTCAGCGGGATAATGGCTTGCCGGTGACGGGACGTATCGACTCGCAACTCGTGCAAACGCTACAGATCGGAAGAGATTAGCTTCGAGATAGCCGCCGCGGGCTCGAATGTTGGGACAGTTCAACCGCCAGCGATGGAACGGTGAGCGTCACCTGAATTCTCGCATGGGCGGAATCGAGGACAGCATAAAGATGACGGGCCTGCTCCTTGAGGTTCATAACATCGCGCCGGGCCGCGGGAACGCTCTCGGCGTTCCCGGCGCTTCCGGCGCTCTCAGCTTTCTGGTATCCCCTACACCCCTGCCGTTTCGAGCTGTTCTTCGGGTGACCTCTCCGGTTGATTGGCTTGCAACAGAACGCGATTGACTGCGTTGATGTAAGCGCGGGCGCTGGCCTCGATCACATCAGTACTTGCTCCCTTCCCGCTTACCAATCTGCCATTACCGAAATCGCACTTCACGCTCACTTCGCCGAGCGCATCTTTACCACTCGAGGTAGCATGCACCTCATAATCGACCAAATGGCCTCGAAGACGCAGGACTCGGTCGACCGCTTTCATCGCCGCGTCGACCGCGCCATTGCCCGGTGAAGAATCCTCTAACGTTTCGCCGCCGCGCCGCAAACGAACGGTCGCGGTCGGAATCGTCGTCGTACCGGTGTTAACATTGATATAATCCAAGTGCCATGTTTCGGTTGACGAACCAAAGGCGTCATCGATCAGCGCAGCCAAGTCTTCGTCATAGACAAATTTCTTCTTGTCGCCGATCTCCTTAAACCGGACGAACAGCTGCTCGACTTCATCGTTTGAGAGTTTGTAGCCCAGGTGCTCCAGCCGCTTCACCATTGCATGCCGTCCGCTGTGTTTAGTCAATGGAAGCTCAGTCTCACCCCAACCGACTTCTTGCGGATCCATGATTTCATAGGTTTCGCGATGCTTCAGAATACCATCCTGATGAATGCCAGCTCCGTGCGCGAACGCATTCTCCCCGACGATGGCTTTGCCTCGCGCGATGGTTAATCCGCTCATCCGGCTCACAATCCGCGAAGTCTTCACTATCTCCGAGACCTGCAGATCGGTGAAGTAGTCGCCATAGAAATCCCTTCGAGTCTTGATTGCCATCACGACTTCCTCCAGCGCAACATTACCTGCTCGCTCGCCGATACCGTTGATCGTTCCTTCCACTTGCCGGGCACCGGCGCGGACCGCGGCCAGCGAATTGGCTACGGCGAGCCCCAGGTCATCGTGGCAATGTACGCTAATGATGGCGTCATCAATATTTCGAACGTTGTCTTTCAAATACCGGATGAGCGATCCGAATTGCTCAGGTACGGCATAGCCAACCGTATCGGGAATATTCACCGTGGTAGCACCGGCTTCAATTGCCGCTTCAACGACTTGTGCGAGAAATTCCGGCTCAGTGCGCGAAGCGTCCTCGGGCGAGAATTCGACATCCTTGACTAGGGACCGCGCGTGAGTAACTCCCTCCCGTGTCAGTCGAATAATTTCCTCGGTGGCTTTTTTCAGCTTGTGGTCCCGATGAATTTTTGAAGTCGCGAGAAACACGTGGATCCGCGCGCGATCACCGGCCGATTTTACTGCCGCTCCGGCGGCATCGATATCCTTGGTATTGCAGCGGGCGAGCCCGGCGATAATTGGACCACGTACTTCGGCGGCAATCTTGCTGACTGCAGCGAAATCCCCCTCACTGATGACCGGAAATCCCGCTTCAATGATATCGATATTGAGCCGCTGAAGTTGGCGAGCCACCTCCATCTTCTCGCGGAGATTCATTGAGGCTCCAGGACACTGCTCGCCATCGCGCAGTGTCGTATCAAAAATGACTATTTTCTCTGGCATAATAGGTAATTCGTTCTGAGTTTCGGTGGAGACAGTTTGGGCGGTCACCGTTTGTCTCCACCGCGAACGAACGTTGACCTGAAAAACTAAAGAGTAGTGGGAAGAAGAAAAGAAGTTGGGGCGCCACTCCCGAGCAGGAGAAGCTCAAAGCTAAGAAGCTGAGCGAGAAAGCGCATTGGTTCGAAGACTATAAAGATCTTTTCGCTTTGCAAGCAATTATCCTGACCAGCACGCTGCTGGTCCGTCGTTACCCTTAAAGGGTACTCACTGGGCTGCTATGGCATTCGGGACATTTACCAAAGAATTCCAGCGAGTGCCGGAGATCGACGTACCCATACTTTTTCCCGATTGCGTGCTCGAGCCGCTCAACTGGACATGAATCGATCATGAGGGTTATCCGGCCGCACTCGGTACAAACAATGTGATCATAGTGCTGCTGTGGATCCACAAGCTCAAAGTAACTACAGGAGCGGTTTAGCAGCACCTTCTGCGCAACGTGCAGATTCTCTAACAACGTCATTACCCGAAACACAGTCGCAAAATCGGGCGCCACATCGGCTTCGCTCGACCGGCGTTGAATCTCTTCCAGCGAAAGCGGTTCCTGCGCCGCGAGCAAGGTCTCGAGAATCTTTTGGCGACTCTTGGTAATGCGCAATCCATTGGAGCGAAGAAGCTCCAGAATGGCATTCAGGTTGAGTTCAGCCAAAGGAGAACCGTGCGATGGCGTCTGCAAGGGCATATTGCGAACAGGCTACCGCACCGTTCGACTGGGATCAAGAATCTGCACGGAAACGTGGAATGCCGAATACGGAACATGGGCACGGTGCTTCACCAATCGCGAGACTACGCCCAAGATCGATGGGTAGTTCAGCATTCAATTCGCATCTATCCCCGGAAACAATTTGATCAGCTCAGCTCGAATTGCGCTAAAGCTGACCTTTTCTTGGGCTAGCGCAGTCATTCGCTCGACCTGCCGGGCATAAAAGAGGTCATCGCGCAGGAGGCGTAACGCGAGCTCGATCAATTCAGAGAAGGAACGGCTGTCGCTGTTCAATTCGGTCAGTATTTCTCTTTCGATTGCACCATTTCCTCCAACCGTTGGCACACGACAGAGCAAGGCGTCTCCCGCTACCTGACCGGGCACACGACTTTGATCGAACTGCAAGACGATGCGGTGGTGCCGGATAACCTCGAGGTACTGATGATAGGGCATCCAAGGTAGAATGGTGAGTTGTTGCGGCGGATAACGAAGCGCCTGCAATAGGCTTTTTGTCGCCGGTGTTCCTGCATCGACAACGGTCACGGGATAAGAGGTCAATCGGGCTGCGCCCAGCGCCAGCAGATGATTGCGCGATGGCACAGAAAACTCTCGAGTCCCAACAAAAATTCCGGAACGTTCGGGTATTGGGATGGCCAGGCTCCAGTCAGGAGAATCGATTGGATACGGGGTCGGCAAGTAAACGACTCGCCGGCAAAAACAGGAAAAGAGTGGCGCGAGATCGGGCGTGCTAGACAGACAAAGATCGGCATTGCTAGCCAGTTCCCCAAAATAGCTGAAGGTCTTCGGATGCGATAATTGTTGTGCTACCTAATGCGTGCCAGCCTCCTTAAATGAGATCGCCACGACGCATCCTTTCGCCTTGAGAGCGACAAACGCTTTTCGAGCGGCACGCAAATCCCCTCGCAGGAGCAAGAGCACATTTCGGTGACGACTAGCTAGTTCGGTTTCCCGATAAAAGGACCCCCGGGTACCAGCTGCGTACGCATGATAATTAATCGGCGCATGCACCCTGGAGTCGCGGGTTGGCAGCTCCTCCGCAAACGATTGGTCGGGGTCATGGCCTTGCGGGTTGAGAACCGCCAAACCGGGATAAGACGCAAATCGCACAGGA
>WNFP01002635.1_pt1 | contig 14308 bp, 12 predicted proteins | sample 5400201 | NCBI WGS metagenome assembly WNFP01 (sample SAMN13153355, study PRJNA577476) | soil metagenome | isolation source: 115 cm saprolite under Madrone tree | place: USA:California | collected 2016-06-14
CAACGGGATATTTTCTCGAGCAGGTGCCGGACATTCTAATGCCGGACATGCTGAAGCAACGGCTGAAGGGCGGCCTCTTCGGCAAGCGCATCCATCATTTTTTCAAAATAGATTCGACCAATCGCGTGGCGCTGGAGCTGGGTCACGCGGGCGAGCCGGAAGGGGCGGTGGTGCTGGCGGAAGAACAGACCGCGGGGCGCGGGCGGGCGGGACGCGCATGGGTCTCAGAACGAGCCGCGGGGATTTACGTGACGCTGTTGCTGCGGCCGAAGCTGGCGCCAGTGCAAGCGCCGCTGCTGACGATGATGGCGGGACTTTCCGCGCGCACGGCAATCGAAGCGGTGACGGGCCTGAACGTCGATTTGAAATGGCCAAATGATTTGCTGATTCGCGGAAAAAAAGTTGGCGGAATCCTCGCGGAGATGCATGCGGAGCCGAGCCAGATCCGGTTCGTGATCGTGGGGATCGGGCTAAACGTGAATCAGGAGAAATTTCCTGGGGAGCTTTCGAATGCGGCTACTTCCCTGCGCGTGGAGTCGGGCAAAGCGAAATCGCGCATGGAACTGCTGGTGCGGTTGCTGCGGGAATTCGAGGTCGATTACGGCAAGTTTTTGCGGGACGGCGTGGCGAGCGTGGTGGCACGATTCGAATCGGCGTCGAGTTACGCGAAAGGCAAGCGCGTGCGCGTGAGCAACGGAGTGGAAAGTTACACGGGCACGACGGCAGGGCTCGGGCCGGAAGGATTGCTGCAAGTGGAACGCGAAGACGGGCGATTGACGACGGTGATTGCGGGCGACGTGGCGGAGGCGCGTTGATGCTACTGACGATCGATGTGGGAAACACCAACACGGTGCTGGGAGTTTTTCACGGCGAAGAACTGATTGCCAATTGGCGGCTGACGACGGCGCGCGAGCAGACCGTGGATGAATACGGAGTGCTGACGCGGAATCTTTTTACGCTGGCGGGGCTGGACCGCGACGCGATCAGCGGCGTGATTATCAGCTCGGTGGTGCCGCCGGTGAATTGGACGCTGGGGGAGATGTCGCGCGTATATTTTGGGCAGAAGGCGATGTTCGTCGAGTTGGGCGTGAAAACGGGGATGGCGGTGCTGGTGGATAACCCATCGGAGGTGGGCGCGGACCGCATCGTGAATGGCGTGGCGGCGTTTCACGAGTACGGCGGGCCGTGCATCGTGGTGGATTTTGGGACAGCGATTACGTTTGATGCGATTTCCGCGAAAGGCGAATATCTCGGCGGAGTGATTGCGCCGGGACTGGGGATTTCGTCGGAGGCGCTGTTCGCGCGCGCGGCGCGGCTTCCGCGCGTGGAAATCAAGGATCCTGGAAAAGTGATCGGGACGAACACCGTGACGCACATGCAGGCGGGATTGTATTACGGCGCCGTGGACATGGTAGACGGGATGCTTGCGCGAATGAAAAAGGAAATAGGCGAGAACGTGAGAGTGGTGGCGACAGGCGGGCAGGCGAAGCTGGTTTCGAAAGGCTCGAAGCACATTCAGCACACGGATGAATTCCTGACGCTTATCGGGCTGCGATTGATTTGGGAGAAGAATCAGGGAGCGGAGCACGGGAAGAGTGCGGCAGCGCCGGGACGAAAAGCGGAGAAGTAAAACGCGGAGCGCACCGAGAGCGAAATGACAGGGCGCGAGTGACGGGAAAGTCTGCGACGTGTTGACCATCAGCATGGACGGCTGGAACTACTTTAATTACTTCACGGAAATTGAAGAATATTTCTGGAAGAAGCGCGGGGCGCACCTGCTGGTGTCGCCGCTGGACTGGGCGATCATGGAGGCATGGCAAAAGGCGGGCGTGCCGCTGGAAGCGGTGCTGAAAGGAATCGACAAGGCGTTCGAAAGCTATCAGCGTTCAAGGCGTGGGGCGGGCAAGGCGCTGAAGAGCCTGGCGTATTGCGCAGATGCGGTGTTGGAGGCGGCGGAGGAGCAACAGGAAGCGGCTGCGGGGAGCGGTCCGAAGAGTTCAAGTGCGGCGGCAGCGGAAGCATTTTCGCGGGAGGAAATCAAAACGTACTTCGCGAAAAATATGGAAAAGCTATTGCAGGCGGCAGCAAAGAACTCCGCCCGGCTTCCGGAGATGGCAGCACGGTTGACGGAAATTGCGAAGTCGCTGGAGGCCAACGTTACGCTACTGGGCGTGCCGGGGAAATTGGATTTGGAGGATTTGGAGAGGCGGCTGACGATCCTTGACGAAAAGATGCATGCCGCGCTGACAAGTCATGCGCCGGAGGAGATGATGCTGAAGATCCGGCGCGAAGTGGATGGGCAATTGGCAGCCTACCGGCGCAAGATGAAGGCGGATCAGCTTGCGTTGATTGAGAAGCAGTATGTGCAGAAGCGGCTCCTGGAGGAATTTGACTTGCCGCGACTCAGTCTTTTTTATTTGGCGTGAGCGAGTGCGGACGGTCTTCGCAGCTTCCGGTAAAGAGAGGGCCCTGCGAGACTTCCTTCGCGGTTGCTCAGGGCAAGCAGGGCAAACGAGCTGAGGCTTTCCCTACCAGGCAAATCGAACCGAGATAGGATACACTTATGGCTGATGAGTTAAGATTATCAATCGAGAAGCTTGTTTACGGCGGTGATGGGTTGGCGCACGCCGATGGAAATACCGTGTTCGTGCCGTACGTGCTTCCGGGGGAAGAGGTGCGCGCGGCGGTCAAATCAAAGAAAAAGAAATTGATCTGGGCCGAGTTGCTGGAAGTCACATCGGCGGCGAAGGATCGCGGACAGGCCAAGTGCGCGCACTTTCAGAAGTGTGGAGGCTGCCACTACCAGCACATCTTGCCGGAGGAGCAGGTTCGCCTAAAGAAGGAAATTCTGCGCGAAACGCTTTCGCGGCTGGGAGGGATCGCGTGGGACGGGCCGATCCGCGAGCACTCGGCGGAACCTTACGGATACCGGAATCGCGCGCAATGGGCGGTTCGCAGCGGGATGCCGCGGGCGATTGGGTATTTTCTGCCCGAAAGCTCGGTCATTATTGCGATCGATGAATGCCCGGTACTTTCCCCGCGCTTGACGCATACATTTTTGCAACTTCAGGAGATGGCGCGAGCGGGTACGCTTCCGGCGGGGATTCAGGAAATTGAGGCGTTCGTGGATTCTGCGGAGGAGAAGATTGCGCTGAACGTAGCGTTTGAAAAGTTCACGAAACCGGCGGCCGAGTTGGCGGCCACGTTTCAAGCAGCATTGCCGGAGCTTGCGAGCCTGCTGCTACTGGACCAAAAGAAAGACCGGTTTGAATTGACGGGGCCGGGATACCTGGTTCATGAAGCGGGCGGGTACAAGTATCGCGTGAGCCATCTGTCGTTTTTTCAGGTGAACCGGTTCTTGATTGAAGATTTACTGAAAACCGTGACGGGCAACGCGCGGGGGACTTTAGCTTTGGACTTGTTCTCAGGCGTGGGATTTTTCACGCTGCCGCTGGCGAAAGCGTTTCAGAAAGTTGTGAGCGTAGATGCGAATCTCGCGGCGACGCGCGATCTCTATGCCAATGCGGAAGCCGCGGGCGTGGCTATCACATCGCACAACGAACACGCTGAAGAATTTCTGAAGAAGACGGAAGAGCGCCCGGATTTCGTCATTCTGGATCCTCCGCGCGCCGGATTGGGCGCGGTAGCAGCGGAAAAACTGGCGGAACTAGGAGCCGCGGAGATTGTGTATCTATCCTGCGATCCGTCCACGCTGGCTCGCGACTTGGCGGTGCTCACCACGTCGCCTCGGAAGCCAAAGGAGATTGCCGGCCCGAGCATCCGCTACGAAATCACGGAAATGCATTTGTTCGACCTGTTTCCGCAAACTTTTCATATTGAAACGCTTGTGCGGTTGCGAAGAAGGCCATGAAGCTGCCGGCCGTGGCGATTGCCGCTGCCTTCGCGAGCGGCATCGCACTCGGCCTGCATCCCGTGGTGGCGCGGCACGGATCGTCGCTCGCTTTCCTCTCACTTTCGTTCGTAGCCGTGGCTCTCCTTGTCGCGACAGGAATCGTGCTCTTGCAGTTTGGGCGAGTTTTTCCCGCTGCTGCGGCTTCCCTTCTCTGCTGGACTTTCCTTGGATGCCTCGGCGCCTGCGTCGCTGAGCAACCGCGTCCTACCAACCACGTTCTTTCGCTCGTGCAGGAAGGACGCATTCATTTGGGAACGCCTTTGCGCTGGCATGGCCATCTGCGCGATGAACCGGCGCGATTGCCTTGGGGCTACGGGTACGAAATCGACGTTTCGGAGGTCGAGTTCGAAGGCCAGCTCAAGTCGACGAAAGGCGGGTTGCGGTTGAGCTTCACGCCGCATCCGGATCAGGCCCTGCTTCCGGAATTGCATGCGGGAGATGAAATTGCGGTCTTGACGGAAGCGAAACGGCCGCAAGTTTTCATGGATGAAGGCGCGTTTGATCGGCGCGCGTACCTCGAGCAACAGGAAATCCACCTGGTGGCAACACTGCGCGCCCCGCAACTGATTGAGCGCGTTTCCTCGCCGGCCCCAACTGCTGGAACGCGACTGGCGCGGGCACGGCGGCAATTGCGCGAAGAAGTGGATGGGCTGTTCGCGGGCAAGCCGCAGATCGCGGGCGTGTTGCGGGCGATGCTGCTTGGGGATCGAAGCTTTGTGGATCGCGCCGAATCCACAGACTTTCAGAAAACAGGCGTATTTCACGTGCTGGTGATTGCGGGGTTGCACGTGGGAGCGCTTGCGTTTGCATTGTATTGGGTTTGCCGCAAGCTTCGCTTCACGCCGGTCTGGAGGGCGCTCTTCACGCTTACCCTGCTGTTCTCCTACGTCGCGGTAGTGGAGCAAAGAGCACCGGTGCTGCGCGCAACGCTCATGGCGACGATGGTAGTGTTCGGCGGGTTTTTCTTCCGGCGGCTCGACTTGCTGAATTCCGCGGGGCTGGCGGCGCTGGTGCTGCTAGTGGCCAAGCCGCCGGCATTGCGCGACTCGAGCTTTCAATTGAGCTTTCTCGCGATTGGCTGCATCGCGGGACTGGCGACGCCGTGGCTGGAGAAAACCGTACGGCCTTACGTGCGAGCGATGCGCGGCTGGAGGGAAGTGACGCGCGATGCGGCCCACGAACCGCGCGCGGCGCAGTTTCGAATTGATCTTCGTTCTGTGGCGCGATGGATTGGTTCGCGCGTGCCGCAATGGCTTGGAAATACGGCAGAGGACACACTCGTGGGTGGACTCTCGCTTACGCTTCGCGTGTGGGAGTTGCTCGCAATCACTGTGGCGCTGCAGATTGGAATGCTTCCGCTGATGGCGCGCGATTTTCACAGAGTCACGTTGTCCGGACCGCTGGTCAACCTCGCAGCCGTTCCTTTGACGGGCGTGGTTGTTCCTTTGGGATTTCTCGCGCTGGCTAGCGGGCTAGTGTGGCAGCCCCTCGGAAAGATTCTTGCGGTGCCGCTGTCATGGTTGACGGAACTACTTCTGCACATCGTGCAATGGTTTGCGCATTTTCCACGGTGGAGCTACCGCATTCCTGGGCCGCCGTGGTGGCTGATCGTGGCGTTTTTCGCCGTGGCTGTCCTGCTTGCGGCGATGATGCGCTCGAAGCAGTCACCGCGGCACAAATTGAGGTGGAGTCTATATACAGCCTGGGCAACGTGCGCGCTGGCGGTGGCGGTATTCCCGTTTGGAGCGCAGTGGTCCCAAGGAAAATTGGAAGTGACGATTCTGGATGTAGGGCAAGGCGACTCGCTTTTTGTCGTATCACCAGGCGGCAAAACATTGTTGATCGACGGTGGCGGGGCATTCGGAGGATTTCCCGGTCGCGAAGAACAACACGGCGTTGATCCCGGCGAAGAAGCAGTGTCGCCGTACTTGTGGTGGCGAGGATTTCAGAAGTTGGATGTGGTGGCATTGACTCACGCTCATCAGGATCACCTTGGCGGGCTTACCGCCGTGCTTGAGAACTTCCGCGTTGGCAAGCTTTGGATTGGCCGAGAAGTGTCAACTGCTGCGCTAACACGATTAGAGAGCTTGGCACGCGAAAAGAAGATTCCCATCGAGCATGAACTCCGGGGCAAGAAGTTTTCATGGGACGGCGCGGAAGGTGAATTTCTGTGGCCGGAGCTTTCTCCGGGAGAGATTGCGCCTACTGCGAAGAACGATGATTCGCTTGTGCTGCGCTTACGCTTTGGGAATCAAAGCATGTTGTTGCCGGGGGACGCGGAAAAGGAATCCGAACGCACTATTCTCGTGGAAAATGACGCGAACGAGCTGCGCGCAGACGTTTTGAAAATCGGGCACCACGGCAGCAAGAATTCCACCATGCCGGAATTTCTGGCCGCAGTGCAACCGCGAATCGGGATCATTTCCTCCGGAGAAGGTAATCCTTACGGGCATCCCAGCCCGGAGTTGCTGGAACGGCTGGAGAAGGCGGGTGTTCGGATTTACAGAACGGATTTTGACGGGGCTGTGCACGTTTTGGCGGATGGAACGCGGCTGAAAATCTCCTGCTTTGTGGAATGTCCGGAAGCACGAAGCGGCATGGGATCTTCAATGAGAGCGGAGATACCAAATCAGAAGCAAGACGGCGAGAAGAAATAGGTAGCCGAGTGCGGCTTGCCACTCGTGGTTTTTCTTGTACTGCGCGAGGGTAAAAGAACCTGCAGATGCTTGAGGAACTTTAGCGGCGGTCAGATGCGGGATGAATAGAGGAACAGCTCTCGCGTATTCCTCGAAGGCAGCCCCATGACGAAGTTGAAGTTCCTTTTCTTCGCGGCGCATGACGATGAAATAGACGAGCGCGAAATAGAGAAATAAAATGGCAGCGGAAATCCAGGAGTGCGCCGCGATTCCGGTCCCGAGAGCAAGAATTGCGCTGCCCAAGTACAGTGGATTGCGCGTGTAGGCATAAGGGCCGGTGACCGTCAGAACTTCCTGCTTGTGTAGATATCCCGCCGCAAAGGCCCGCAGCCAGAGGCCGATCGCGCCCACCAACGCGCCAGCCAGAATGCTGCGAGGCGTGGGATGAGAGAAAAACAGAACGGCAATGGCGAGCGGATAGCCGAGACGGACACGCCAGCGCGAAACGAATGCGGCTCCGGCGCTCATGCGCGGGCCTCGACCACGCGGCGCACCGCTTCGAAGACTGCATCCACTTCTAAATCCAGCATGGAAGGATCGGCTTGATTGCCGCGTTTGTAGGAGGTGACTGCCCGGGGACTGCGGAGGACGATGTCGCGGCGAGCAAGGCCGGGGGAATCGTCGACCCGGTACGGGCCATTTCGAGCGGGATCGGTGGGACCGAAAAGGGCGACGGCGGGCGTTCCCAGAGCGACGGCAAGGTGAAGCGGGCCCGTGTCGCCGCCCACAATGCAAACTGCGTTTAGCAAAAGCGCCATCAGTTGTTCCAGTGGCAGTTTCCACACAATCGGGCTGGAGTCTCCGCTCGCTGTCTTGATTTCAGAGATCATGCGATCTTCACCGGGGCCGCAGTTTAGAACACAGCGCAGTCCGAGCTGTTGGCTAATCTTTTGAGAAAGCTGACCAAATCGCTGCGGCGGCCAACACTTGGAAGCCCAGCCACCACCGGGACTAAGGACAACGTAGTGGTTGACGGCAACTCCTCGCAACAGTTGCTCCACTATCTTCGTATCTCTGGATTCTACGTGAAGGGTGAAAGCAGAAACCAATTTTCGAGCGCCTGCACACAGGGAAAGCTCACCGTTCTGATCGGCGATGTGCGTGTTGGCGATACGGACACGATTTGTATATAGGATGGGAACGCCAAATTCCCGGATGGTTTGGGAGGAAAAACCGATCCTTCGCGGAATGCTGCCGAAGAATGGAAGCGCGGCCGACTTCCACAAACCTTGATAGTCACCCGCTGCAGTGAATTTTCTTTCTCGGATTTTGCGAACCATTGCCTGAAGCGAGGACCACGAGCGTGTTTCAATCGTCCAAACTTCGGAAGCGAGCCCGCTGCTCTCGACTAGAAGCTTCCATCGCGGATGGGTCAGCCAAACGATTTCGGCCGCAGGGAAAGTCTCGCGCAGGGCGGCGACGGCGGGAAATGTGTGAACAATGTCGCCAAGCGAGCTCAGGCGCACGACCAGAAATTTCGGATCAGGCATGCGGCGCCTTGCGAATAGACTCGAGAAAATTGCGCGTCGAATGATCCTTGGGGTCACCAACAATGGCGACGCGAATGCCAAGGCGGGCGGCGATGGCACGCTCAGGAACGGTCTCTGCCGTGTAATCCGTGCCCTTGGCGTGAACGTCGGGGCGCAACTCTTCCAAGAGCGCTTCGACGTTGGGTTCGCCGAAGGGCACAACGTAGTCTACGCTGCGGAGCGCGGCCACAAGTTGCGCGCGCGCGCCTTCATCGAGAACCGGCCGGCCAGGCCCCTTCAGATTGCAGACGCTGGAATCAGCGTTCACTGCAACGACCAGAATATCGGCTTCGCGGCGAGCGCCTTCAAGATAGCGGATGTGGCCGACGTGCAGCGTATCGAAGCAGCCGTTCGCGAGGACGATGCGCCGGCCTTGGCGCTTGTGCTCCGTGAGTTTTTGACGGAGCACTTCTCGCGACACGATTTTGGAAGCGGCTTCGCGCATGACTCAGCGGGCGGTTCCTGAGGCTTCACCGCGAATGGCATCGAGAAGTTCTTCGCGCGAGACGGTGGCCGTGCCGCGTTTCATCACCACGAGGCCTCCGGCAATGTTGGCGATGTGCGCAGCTTCGAGAGGAGAGGCTCCACAAGCGAGTGCAAGAGTGTAAGCGGCGAGGACCGTGTCGCCCGCGCCGGTGACATCGACGGCTTGATCGCTGCCGTGCACGGGAACTTGCGTGAATCGATCGTCCTCTTCAAAAAGAACCACGCCGTGGCGACCGCGAGTGACGAGGAGCGATTCCAGCTTCATGGTTGCGAGAGTTGCGCGGCCCACTCGGGCGAGTTCATCAGCGTCTCGTCCGATCGTGGTGTGATACTGTGCCTCGATCTCGGCCTCGTTTGGAGTAGCAGCAGAGATGCCAGCCTTCGCATAGGAGTGAAGCCGATAGCGAGCGTCGAGCGCTGTGGGCAGATCATTCATGAGTTTCCTGGTGGCCTGCTGGACCAGCTCGGGAGTGGATACGCCAAAGCCGTAATCCGAAACGGCCAGTGCGTGAGCTTTGCGGAGCTTTGCGGAAAGCTGCTGAAGAAGTTTTCTCCCAACGGCGTCCGGCAAAGGTGACTGCGGTTCGTAGTCCACGCGGAGAACCTGTTGCGCGGTGGTGTGCGCCCAGCCGCCGAGGAAGCGCGATTTTGTTGGGGTGGTCCAGCCCTTCACGCGGACGATTCCGGAAACATTGACGCGCTTGCGGCGAAAATGGGCGATGAGCGCATCCCCGGCTGGGTCGTCACCTACTGCAGTAACCGGCAGGACGCGCGCGCCAAGCGAAGCCAGATTGTTGGCAGCGTTGGCCCCGCCGCCTGGGACAAGTTGCGTTTCTCGATGCTTCAGGATCAGGACGGGTGCTTCGCGCGAAACGCGGGAGATTTCGCCAAAGCGAAATTCATCGGCAACAAAATCGCCGAGAAGTACGACCGTCTTCGAAGTGAATTGTTCGACGCATTCCGCAAGGGAAAGGAGATCCACGGATCGCGATGCATGGTTTTGCGCGCGGGAGCGCTTCATTGTGATTGCCTTAGGATCCAATCTGCCGCTTTCGAAAGATCTTCCGCGACAAAATTGGGTTGCGTGGGCCATTTCGCGGAATGCCAAGCCAATTCCCCTTCGCCATATCCCGTGCGCACGAGAATGCCCATGGCGCGAACGTTGCGGGCCAGCTCGATGTCGCCGTAGCGGTCACCTACGACGAACGAACGCGACAGATCGAGCGAGTGTTCGAGTGCAGCACGTTGCAGAAGGCCGGGCTTGGGCTTGCGGCAATCGCAGTGGTCCGCGGACGTGTGCGGACAATAGTAGATCGCATCAATCCGCGCACCTGCGGCCGCGAGTTCTTTTTTCATCACTTCATTGACCGAGTGCACGAGCGATTCTGGGAAGTAGCCGCGGCCGACGCCGGACTGATTTGTCACCACGACGACGGGAAGTCCCGCTTCGTTCAAACAGCGAATCGCGGCCGCCACGAAGGGAAACATACGAAAACGGCTGGGATGATTCAAGTAGCCCACTTCCTCAGCGATGGTTCCGTCACGATCCAGAAAAACCGCGGGGTGCGGGGCGCTGGAATCAGGCACGCGGCACCCCGATCGTGAAAAGCCAAGGCCGGACCGCTGCTTCCACCATGTCTGGCGTGACTTTCGTCATGCAACGATGATCCGTTGGGCAGCGCCGGAGAAAGCACGGGCTGCAGTACGGTTTTTCCTGGACAATCGTAGAGCGCGGGGTGACCGGAGCTGTGCCGAGAGGATCCGTCGGCCCGAAAACGGCGACCACTGGAAGTCCGACCGCGGCGGCGACGTGCATCGCGCCGGAATCGTTGCCGATGAAGAGATGGCACTGCGAAAGTAGGGCGGGAAGATCGGCGATCGCAGTTTTCCCAGTGAGGTCGATAGGTGGCTGCCGCATCCCAGAGGCGATCGCGTTCGAGACGGCTGACTCGGCAGCCGTCCCGAACAAGATCACATCGGCATCATTCTGTGCTTGAAGACGACTTGCGAGCTCGGCGAATCGCAGGGGAGGCCAGCATTTTGCGGAGCCGTAAGAGGCTCCCGCGCCGATGGCCAAGCGGAGCGCGTGCGGACGGGCGCCGGATTCCACCAGGAATTCCGCAGCGCGGCGGCGCTTCGCTTCTGGAACGGTCATAGGAATGAAAAATTCGTCGGGAAGCGAATCGGCCCATCCCGCACGGCGAAGAAGTTCCAGATAGTAAAACTTCTCGTGCGGTGGAATTTCGCCTGGGTTGGGGACGGGCACGGCCTTGGTGAGGAGAAGGCTGCGGCCGTCACGGGCGTAGCCGATGCGTTCAGGAATATTTGCGCGCCAGGCGAGCCATGCGGCGTCGAACGCGTTCTGCAGCAGGAGGGCAACGTCGAATTTCTGCGCGCGAAGGTCGCGCGCCAGGCGCTCGCGTCCGGAAAAACCGACGTGAATGCCGTTCGCGTCGTAGTTGATGAGTTGATCGCAGAGTTGCTGGTCACGATAGATGTCCGCAACGTAGGGCCGGGCCAGAATCGCGATCTCCGCATCGGAGAATCGCGCACGCACCACACGCAAGGCAGGCAATGCCATAATCGCATCGCCGATCCAGTTCGTGGCGCGAATCAGAATTTTCACGCGACAACCCTGCTGCGCTCTTCAAGTTTGCGCATTAGCGTTTTCTGAAATTCTTCCGCGTCTGCAATCTTTACTTCGATCTCGCAGTAATACACCGGCAGCGAAGAAAACCGCAAGCCACCAAGATTCTGCGTGTCCTTTTCGGTCGTGAGCAATGCACGTGCTCCGGCGTTCTTCGCAGAGTCCTCCAGTTGGCGCAGATCGTGCTCGCTATAGGAGTGATGATCGCGATAAATTGTTTTGCCTGCAATACAATTTCCCCATCGATCCACATCAGCGAGAAACGCGTCTGGGTTGCCAATACCGCAGAATACGAAAACGGGCTGAGGAGGCAGCTCAATGTTGGGTGTCAGCACCTGTTGGCCCCCAGTCAGGCGCCTGTAACGAAGCAAGCGAGTCGCCGCCGGAAAGATCGGAAATTCCGGGAATTCCTGGATGGCTCGTTTCACCGAGAGCTGGTCATTCACACGAGTGAATACGACCATGTCCGCGCGATGAATCGCAGAAAGGGGTTCGCGAAGACGACCGCTAGGAAGCAGGGATTCGTTGCGCAGTGGGCGCGACGCATCAACCAAAAGAATATTTGCGTCCCGAGCAAGCTGCACGTGCTGGAAACCATCATCGAGAAGAAAGATATCAATGGGCTGCCGCGCTTCGAGCCGTTGACCTACGGCGTATCGATTCTTGCCCACACCAAATTCTACTCGCCCCTGTAGACGGAATTTCATCAGCTCGATCTCGTCGCTGGTGCCATTCGTGCCGCGGTAGCCACGGCTGAGGATGGCGACGCGCTTCCCTTCCGCAAGAAATCGTTCGGCAAGCCAGATCACCATCGGCGTTTTGCCAGTGCCGCCAACCGTTAGGTTTCCGACGCTCACCACCGGGGCCTTCAAGCGTTTCTGCTTCAGCAAACCTTTGGCATAGAGCCAGACGCGCAGCCGAATGATTGCGCCATAGAGCAGCGAAAGAGGCCAGAGCAGAATCCGCAATGGTCGAGGAAGAATCATCAGGTGGCTCTTGCGGCTTTACGGCCTAAACTTTCAGGATCAGCAGCACCCAGATGTTTTGCGATTTCCGCGAGCGCGCGATCGGTGGCGCCGCGGCTGGTTTCGACGAGGCTACGAGCAGAGGCGCTCATTTTCTTCGCTCGCTCGGGATCACGGAAAAATTCAATCCAGGCGACGCCGACATCTTCGGGGCTCTCAACCTGGACGGCGGCGCCTGCGGAGACGAAACGCGAAGCAATCTCCGCGAAATTCTCCATCGAGGGGCCGAACACGGGAATTTTCCCGAAGGCCGCGGGTTCGAGAATATTGTGTCCGCCGGACGGGACCAACGAGCCGCCGACAAACACGCCGTCGGCAACGCGATAAAGGGAGGCAAGTTCTCCGATGCTATCCACCAGGATGACCGTAACATCTTCCGAAATCGCGCCGTTCTCGGAGCCTCCGGCAGGATGCGATGGGCCAGGGATCGAGAGCTTCGAGCGCCGGATGAATTTGCGATGGGATTCGTCGATGAACTCGGCGGTCGCTTCGAAGCGTTCCGGTTTTCGCGGAACGAGAACCAGAAGCGCTTTGGGATATTCGCCTTGCAGTGTTCCAAACGCGATGAGAGCAAGGGGTTCTTCCGTGGCGACAACGCTGCCTGCGACGATGATTGGGGAACGGCCGCTACGCCGTGCTTCTACCTCGAGCCAATTCGAGAGAGGTGTGGGCGCGGGAAGTTCCAGATCGTATTTCAAGTTACCGCTGACAAAAACGCGATCCGCCGGCGCTCCGAGAGCACGGATGCGTTCGGCATCCTTTTCGCCTTGCATGAGGAAGCCGCTTGCATTCGAAAGAGCATCTTTCAAAAACGGCCGCAGGAAAAAACGGAATGCGCCGAGATAGCTCAGGTATCGCGCAAACGATCGATCGGAGATGCGTCCACTCACGAAGAGTACGGCAACCTCTCGGCAGCGAGCTTCGCGCAGAAAGTTCGGCCAGATTTCCGTTTCGAGAATCAAAACGAGAGAGGGCCGCACGGCGTCCACGGCGCGCCGAACGCAAGAGACCCAGTCGAGCGGAAAATAGATGACGGCGTCAGCAAAGGGCATCCGCTCACGTGCAAGCGCCTGACCTGTGATGGTCGTCGTAGAAACAATGAGTGGCCGGCCAGGATAAGCTTCTTTCAAGCGCCGGGCGAGTGTCACGCCGGAAAGCGCCTCACCCACGGAAACCGCGTGAAGCCAGATGGCTCCGGGCCGGTCAGCAGGCAGGTTCGCGAGCGAAGGAAATGAAAAACCGAGGCGCTGCCCGAGATTGGAAAGGTATTTGCCGTGGCGCAGTCCCTGCACCAGCCAGTAGGGCACAAGCAAGAGGGCCGCAAGGCCGATCAAAAGGCCGTAAATGAAATACACTAAGCGTAGCTCCGGTCTGTTCCCGCTCCGCGACAAACAAGCGGAGCGCCGCAGGGCAACCCTGCGCGTCCCCCAGGAATCGAAGGCGTCGAGATGAGAAAAGTCTATTATAACCGGATGCTGAAACTAACCATCTCAATTCCCATTCTTGCGCTGCTGCTGGCGGCGATGCCCAGCGCTCCACAACAGCCGGCTTCGCTGCGAACCGCGTCGCTGCAATCGCACGAGGCGATGACCATCACGGCGCTTCCCTGGACGGATCCTGCACTCTACAAGGAGAAATTCCCAAAGAAATCGCCCTTTGCGGCAGGCGTCCTGGCAGTGATGGTTGCGTTTCGGAACGATTCCGGCGAGAGCATAAAGCTGAATCTCGACCGCATCCGCCTGACGGTTCGGATCGATGAGGACAACCGGCAGCAACTGGTGCCGCTCACGCCTGATCAGGTCGCCTACGAAACGCTTTCGCCAGGCGCAAAGGATCCCACCAAGTCCAGAAAGAAGTTCCCGTTCCCCACAGGAGCGCCCAAGACCACCCCCGACAAGAACTGGTTTGAAGTGCAGAAGCAAGCGGAAAACGCGGCTGTCCCTTCGAGCATTGTGGCGCCGCACAGCACCGTGCAAGGACTTCTCTACTTTGACTTGCAGGGGCAATTTGAT
>WNFP01010634.1_pt1 | contig 14307 bp, 6 predicted proteins | sample 5400201 | NCBI WGS metagenome assembly WNFP01 (sample SAMN13153355, study PRJNA577476) | soil metagenome | isolation source: 115 cm saprolite under Madrone tree | place: USA:California | collected 2016-06-14
TCCATTTCGCTTTCCATGCGAGAACGACCAAGAGTTGTCTGTGACCAAGAACGAACCCGGCTCCAAAATGTCATGCTCCCTCCGACTTACTACACAAGAGTTCCGCAATCATCACCGCCATCACTCGTATCTCAGGGCTACCATTGGATCCACACGCATGGCCCGCCGCGCGGGAATGTAGCACGCAAGCAATGCTACGAATCCGAGAGCGACTGCCACACTCGTGAAGGTGATGGGGTCGGTCGGCTTGACTCCGTAGAGCAGCTTGGTCATTAGCCGCGACAGCAGCAGAGCTCCGGCGATGCCCGCGCCCAAGCCTCCCAGCGCCAGCATCATTCCTTGGCGCACTACCAGCAGCAGCACATCCTTCCGTGTTGCCCCAAGCGACAAGCGCACGCCAATCTCGTGCGCTCTTCGCGATACCGAATAACTCATCACGCCGTAGATGCCCACGGCCGCCAGCACAAGCGCGACGGCGGCGAATATACTTAACAGAAGCATCTCAAAGCGCGGCTGCGCGTTCGCGGCTGCGACGACTCCGTCCATGGTCAAAACTTCTGAGATCGCCAAATTGTGGTCGAAAGCCCAAACCGCGTCTTTCAAAGCGGGTGCCAGCGCTGCGGGGTCTCCCGCGGCGCGCACGACTACGGTGATGTATGAAACGTGCGACGCCACTTCCGATCCAGAGTCGCCCAGAAAATCGTGGTTCTGAAACGCAGCGAGATACACCTCCGGGAAAGGCTTCGCGGCCCAGTCGCCCTGTTTCGCATCCTTGGCCACTCCAATGACGGTCAACCACTTGGGAGGATTACTTTTTTCCGCGTCGAATGAGATTCGCTTACCGAGCGGAACTTCCCCAGGCCAGTAAGTGTGCGCTGCACGCTCATTTATGATGGCCACACCTGGCGCGCTCGTATTGTCGTTTGCAGAGATGTCGCGGCCTTGCAGCAGAGGCAGCCGCATCGTCTCGAAATATCCCGGCGTTACCATGCGATACGCGCCGGCGGGAGATTCCCCGGGCCTTGGTTTCGGCCGCCCCTCAATTACGAACGGCCAGCCCCAAAGATCGCCGGCCAATGGCAGGTGATTGATCCCGCCAGCCGATTGCACACCCGCAAGCGCGCGAACGCGCTCGAGCAATTGTTGGTAGAAAATCCGGCGGCGGTTAGGCTCGGCTTCTTTCGATCCTGCGACAGACACGACCATGGAGACGACGTTATGCGGATTGAAGCCTGGATCAATCATTTGCAGCGAGAAAAAACTGCGAATCATTAGCCCGGCCCCGATAAGTAGCACGAGTGCAAGCGCGAATTCGGACGCTACCAAGAAACTGCGGAGCCGTCTGCGGCGGTTGCCTTCGCTATTGCCGCGGCCGCCCTCTTTTAACGCGTCGATCAAGTTGACGGCGGAAGATTGCATCGCTGGTGCCAATCCAAATCCCAGGCTTGTCAGCACGGTAGCGCCAAGTAAGAAGAGCACCACGCGGGCATCGACCGTCACCGTCTCTACCCTCGGTATATCCGCCGGACTGAGCGCGACTAGCGCGCGGGTGCCCCAAATTGCTAGTAGAAGTCCAGCGGAACCGCCCAACGAGCCAAGAAGCAGATTCTCGGTAAGAAACTGACGAATCAACCGCAGACGCCCGGCGCCCAAGGCCCTGCGCACTGCAATTTCTTTCTGGCGAGCTGCAGCCCGAGCAAGCAACATGTGCGCCACATTGGCGCAGGTGATCAGCAAAACAAAACCAACAGCGCCCAACAACACGAGAAGGGGCGTCTCAATCTTGCCAACAACGTTCTCCTTAAGTGGTGTCACGACGACCTCGCGGTTTGTCCCCGGGTATTCCTGCTCCAGACGCGCTGTGATCGTGGTCATTTCCGCGCGAGCCTGCGCGAGCGTTACACCGGGACTGAGCCGCGCGAAAATCCGCAGGCTGTTGCCGCCGCGATTGTGTGCGCGTTCGCCAAACGCATTTGGCACCCACAACTCCGCGTGCGTAGCCCAAAACGGCGCAAACTGAAACTCTTTAGGCATTACACCAACTACGATGTATGCGTTGCCATCGAGCAGGATTGCTTTGCCGAGTACGTTGCGGTCTTCCGAGAAACGGCGCTGCCACAACCGGTAACTCAGGATCACTTCGCGCTCGGAACCATCTTTGTCTTCTCCTTCGACGAACAGACGGCCCAGCAACGGCTCGACACCAAGCATCGGAAACAGACTTTGCGTGACCTTAAGCCCTCTAATGTGTTCAGGAGAATCCACTCCCGTTAGGTTCGGCGACCAGTAGTCCGCTGCGCCCATGGCCTCGAAGGAATGGCTCTGGTCGCGCCAGTCGATGTAGTTTGCGACGGAGACGGGATCGCTGCCATCGTGCAGGATCGTTACCAGCCAGTCGGAATCCTTATAAGCAAGCGGCCGCAGCAAAACGGCATTCACAACGCTAAAGATCGCGGCGTTTGCGCCGATGCCCAACGCTAGGGCTATCACGGCGATTGCCGTGAATCCTGGTGTGCGCAACATCGTGCGTATGCCGTACCGGAGGTCATGGACGAGGGTTTCGGTAAAGCGCACGCCGCGCGCCTCGCGCCCTTCCTCTTTGACGCGCTCGACGCCGCCAAATTCCAAGCGTGCCCGGCGCATCGCTTCTTGCCGAGGAACGCCGCCGCGGACCAAATCGTCGGCGAAAGTCTCGATGTGAAAACGGAGTTCCTCGTCCATCTCGCTTTCCATCCGAGAGCGCCGCAACGTTGCGGCCCACCAAGAGCAAAACCGGCTCCACAAAGTCATACGCCCTCGGCACTGACCAGAAAGCTGTTTAAAAAGATCGCGGCCATCACTCGTATCTCAGGGCTGCCATTGGATCCATGCGCGTCGCTCGCCGCGCGGGCACGTAGCATGCCGCCAGCGCCGAGAAAGCCAATGTAAGAGCGACGGCGGCAAACGTTGGCAGGTCACTCGTTTTAACTTCAAACAAGAATTTCGCGAGCACGCGCGTCAGAACGAGCGAACTCCCCCCTCCAACAGCGATTCCTACGGAAACGAGGACGAGCGCTTTACTAAGGAGCATACGCAACACTTCCGCACTTTGAGCGCCCAAAGCCATGCGCACCCCGATCTCCCGCGTGCGTTGCGCGACCGAGTAAGCCAGCAGACTGTAGATGCCTACGACGGTGAGGACCAGTGCGATCAACGCGAATGTGGCGAGCAGCCTCGTCTGGAACCGCAACTCCGCAGTCGTCTCAGCAATCAGGCTGTCCATCGAAGCGATCGACACTGGCTGATTCTTATCGATGTCTCGTAGAATGACGCGCATCCCCGAAGCGACACTTTCCGGTGGCAAAGCTGTTCTTACAACGAAGGTCATGTGGCTTAGGAAAAACGGATGGGAGACCTGAAGATATGGCTGGTAAATGGCAGGATCGGAATTCTTTGCCAGCCCGCGTTGCCTAACGTCATCCACAACGCCGATTACCGTGAGCCAGTCTTCTGATTTGGGGTTATCTTCCATCGAAATGCGCTTCCCCAGGGGCTCTTCGGTCGGCCAGAGCGTTCGCGCGGCAGAGTCGCTCACGACCACAACGCCTGGAGCGGCCCCGTTGTCATGTTCGGTGAACTCACGACCGCGCAGCAATCGGATTCCCATGGCCGCGAAATAGCCAGGGCTAACGCACGGCTTGTCCACGATGAAACCCCGCGGCCGCAGGCCGCCCTCCACTTGGAAATCGCCCATTGCCAAGTCACCGCCCAGAGGTATCCAGTCCACAGCACCTGCACCAAGCACGCCCGGCAGCCGTGAAAGCTGTGCGAGCGTTCGCGCATGAAAGACTTGCATCTGAGACGCAGTCTGGTACGTGGAGTCTGGAAGGTCCACAGTCATGGTCATCACGCTGTGGGGCGCAAAACCCGGATTCACGGTACGCAACCGCAGAAAGCTCTTTAGCATCAAACCAGCGCCCGTGAGCAAGACGAGCGCAAGGGCGATTTCGAAGATGGCGAGTGCGCCCCGTATCCTGTCGTGACCCGCAGCCACAGTATGCCCGGCCTGGCTCAACGATTCGCCTGCGTCACGACGAGTAGCCTGGAAGGCCGGCGCTAAGCCGAACACAATGCCGGTAATAACCGAGAGCGCGAAAGTAAACGAAAGAACCCACGCGTCTATACGAATCATCTCCATCCGAGGAACTCTTCCCGCAGGCGCCAGGGCGATCAGGGCTGGGACGCCCCAAAAAGCCACTAAGATTCCCGTGGCCCCGCCCGCGAGTGAAACCACTGTGCTTTCCGCGAGCAACTGGCGCACGAGCCTCCAACGACTTGCGCCTAGTGTGGAGCGCACCGCCATTTCCTGGCCTCGCCCAGCCGCGCGGGCCAAAAACAGATTGGCTACATTCGCGCACGCGATCAGGAGCACGAATCCCACCGCGCCAGCGAACACCAGCAACGACGGACGAATGTTTGCGACCAATAAATCCTTTAGCGGAATGATCTGCGGCATGCGGTCTGTTTTGTTTTCACCTGGCCCGAGAGGCAGCCGCTCAGCGAAGGTGTCTAGTTCGACCTGCGCTTGCTGAGGTGAAATGCCAGGTTTCAGCCGCCCCACCACTGGTCGGGTGAATGAATTGTGCTCGATTCGAATGCCTAGGGGCATCCATACTTTGGCGTCGGGGAATGCAAACCTCGACGGCATGATGCCAATCACCGTGCGGCTAACGCCGTCGAGCCGGATTGTTTTCCCTAGAATCTGATCGTCCGCGCCAAATCGCTCTTTCCAGAGCTCGTTGCCAAGCACCGCAACATTGTCGTGGCCCGGCACATCTTCCCCTGCAAGAAATCCTCGGCCAATCTCGGGATTCGTACGAAGTGCTGCGAAAAATTTCGTCGTTACATACGCCACTGGAATCCGGACCGGATCGCCCGCCTCAGTCAAATTTGCTGTACTTCCTGTAGTAAACGATGCGATTTGTTGGAACACGCGGTCCTGATCACAAAACGCGAGATAATCGCGGTCTGAAACGCCGGGCTGCCATGCGAATGGTGCACTTCGCGGGGTCAACGAAACCAAGAACAGGCGGTCCGCTTCCGGAAATGGCATCGGTCGCAACAGCGCGCCGTTGACCACCGTGAAGACCGCCGTGTTGGCGCCAATGCCCAGCGCTAAAGTAAGCACGGCGACCGTGGTAAAACCAGGATTCTTCGGAAGGGTGCGCAAGCCGTAGCGCAAATCCTGGACGAGCGATTCACCAAACCTCACGCCGCGCGCCTCACGGCCTTCTTCTTTGACACGTTCGATGCCGCCAAATTCAATGCGAGCGCGCCGCAATGCTTCCTGGCGCGTTACGCCGCCGCGAACCAAATCTTCTGCGAAGGCTTCGATGTGGAAGCGCAACTCCGCATCCATTTCACTTTCCATGCGTGAACGACGGAGCGTTGTCTGCAACCACGAGCGAAGCCGGCTCCAAAGCGTCACACTTCCTCCGGCTTGGTCCCCAAAATCCCTGCGATGACATCGGCCATGCGGTTCCAGTTTTCGGCTTCCGCCTGCAGCCTGCGCTTCCCTGCCGCCGTGAGCCGGTAATATTTGGCTTTGCGGTTGTTTTCCGACTCGCCCCACTCACTCGCAATCCAGCCCTGATGCTCGAGGCGGTAAAGCGCGGGATAGAGCGAGCCTTGCTGAATTTCTAGGCGGTCTTTCGAGATTTGCTGGATGCGCAGAAGGATGCCGTAACCGTGCAATGGGCCAAGGGACACGGCCTTTAAAATGAGCATGTCGAGCGTGCCTTGCAGAAGATCGAGTTGTTTGTCCACGAGGGCTTCTTCTCCTAGATGAACTAGGAATGTAACGCCAGTCTCCTAGACTGTCAAGGAGAAAGGAATCGGGCCAGAGCGGCGAAGCGTGGACTGCGCTGGCGCATTGTTCCGAGCGGCAGCTAGAATGGCTAGTGCAATGCTAAATGAGATTAAACGACAGATTGAATCAACTAAGAGTTTTATTCGGGTGGCCAAGCGGAGTGGTCTTCGCCAAGGTAGACTTCAAGAAAGCCTTCGGCGGGGAGGACGTCCACAGGCAAGCCGCCGTGCCAGAGTGCGACGCCGAGCTTCAACTTGGTTTGCCCCTTCAAGCTGATTTCGCTGCGCTGAATGGCGACTTCGAGTATGCGCTCAAAGGAGGCGTCGGCCACACTTCTGGGGTTCAGAAGGCAAAGCCGCCCTTGTTCCACTGCAAACTCCTGAAGATGACCGCGGACGAGCCTTACCACGATGTTTATTTCTTCGGCGGCGCCGATCGTGATGCGGAATTCCGAATCTTCAAGTTCTCCTAGAAGATCGAGAAACGCGTCGACGCGCACGCAGAAGCGGCCCTCTTCAAAACCATAACGTAGTTCATGAAGATAGAACGTGCGGCCGTGCATCGCGCCGCCACGGCGTTCGGGCGAGTAAAGCCCGGCTCCGAGCCATTCGAAGTAGGAAGAGTCACGTCCATCGACCGCGATTTTTAGAAAACCTGTCGGCGCTAGATGCAAAGCGTGCTCTGGCTGACGCTTGATGGGCTTCGCGAGTTCTTGCGGGGCCACCTGCCCGAGCGCGAGGTAGACTGCGGTTAAATGCTTTCGATAGAGAGCGTCGAATTCCGCATCATTCGCCGTGCTGTGTTCGGGACCGTACCACCAGCACCAATCACTTCCCTCAGCAGCCAGCAGCGATTCTTGCGCGTCCTTCAGCGCGGTTTCCGATGGCGCGCCGTCACGCTTTTGCTTCCGAGCGTCTACGGCGCGGCCATAGGCTTCGCGGGCGTCCCAAAGGAGTTCCCACGCAGCAACATCTTCGCTGTGCCCGATCCAGACATCGAAATTCGCATTAATCCAGGACGCGGGGAAAATCCCCGTATTCACAGGAATATCGCCGGCTGCGGCAATCGCTTCGGTCGCAGTGAGGGCCCGAAAATCATGGTCCCCCTGGATGCGGCCGTAGAATTCACGCAGAAATTCGCGGCCGTTCCCAGGATAGTATTCCCAGGCATTTTCGCCATCCAGGAATAGGCAAACCGTAAGCGGCATGCGGCTATAAACGAAACCGATGAGATCAGAAAGGTGGTGATCCCGAAAGAGTCCCGTAACGGACTTTCCGCCGAGTTGCACACGCAAGGGCTTGTACAGACGTTCCGCATTCGCCGGTACACCTTTCGCATCGCGAAAGAACCCGGCGTTCAGCGTTCTGCCGAGAACGCCTTCATCCGTGCCAAACCACTGAAAACCCTCTTCCGCAGCGATGGTCAAGGCCTGATCGGAAACGGAGCCTTCTGAAGGCCAGAGTCCCGCGGGCTTTGCGCCAAAAACGCGCTGGTGATATTCGCGGGCGCGCTGGAGTTGCTCGCGCGCATCTTCGGGATGGCGGTAGGCGCGGCGCGGCAGCGGCGTGCTGGGATTGGCCACTCGCGCGATATCCGAATCGCAGAGCAGCGGAAGGATAGGATGGTAAAAAGGCGTGGTGCTGAGTTCCACCTGGCCGGTCTGCGCCGCTGCGCGATACTCTGGCAAGACCAAGCCGAGCAGTTCCAACTGCTTCGCCTTCAGAGCGGCTTTTTCTTTCTCTGTGAACTCTTTTCCTTTGTTTGCCAGTCGGCTCACTACGGAATCTTTCTCGAACCAGGATTCCTCCATCCATGCTAACTGAGAAAGTAATTGTAGGTCGCGCCAATCACGCTGCGTAAAGGAGACTTGCGCCTGCGCGCCCCCGGCGGGCTGCGCCCACTCATACAACTCGACGAAACGCGGCCATCGTGACATCAGCCGCTCATGATTCACTTGAAATGCGCGAGCCAGAATCTCCGCTTTGTCTTCCCGCGTCAGGTCATCGGCCGGCTTGAATGCCAGCGAGAACCACGGCTCGTTGAATTCCCCGCTGGCATATTCCTCGAGTTGCATGCCAAGCGAAGGCACGACGTTGAAAGTGGCGTGAAACTTGGGGAAATCCTTCAGCATCGCCACCATGCCCCAATAATCCTTGAGCGCGTGGAGCCTCGTCCATGCCAGGACGTAGCGTCCGGTTTCCGGGTCCCGATACTGCGGCTGATGCATGTGCCACAACAGCACGAGATTCACGCGATTCATCGCGACTCTCTTTCCCGTGTCTCCTGCGATGCCGTGTTACACTCACGGTTCGCGCCATGCGCATCCTGGACCGCTATATCGTTCGTGAAGTTTTTCGTCACGCACTCCTCGGAATCGCCGTATTTACTTTCGTTTTCTTCGTACCCCAGCTTGTTCGCTTGATGGAGCTGTTTGTGCGTCATACCGGTTCGGGGGCGCAAATCCTCGAGCTTTTTCTTTGTATTTTTCCCGGCGTCTTGACGTTTACGCTCCCCATGGCCGTGCTGATTGGCGTGCTTCTCGGGCTTGGCCGCATGTCCGCCGACAGCGAGATCATTGCCCTCACCGCCTTGGGCATCGGCCGCCGCCGGATTCTGCTGCCCGTTGGCGTTATCGCTCTTGCGGGCGCTGGTGTCACCCTTTGCATGACGCTTTGGCTCGGCCCAATCGCCTGGCACAAGTACCGCACACTTGAGAGCGATTTGATCGCGTCGCAAATCTCTTTCGCCGTGCAACCCCGCGTGTTCGACGAGCGTTTCCCCAAACTAGTCTTGTACGTCAATGACGTGTCTGCCAGCGGCACGCAATGGCACGGCGTATTTCTCGCTGAAGCCGGAAGAGAGAACGGCTCGCAACTCACCCTGGCGGAGAATGCGATTGTAATTGCCGAACCCAAAGAGGGCAAGCTGGAGCTTCACTTGAAGGGCGGAACGACGCACGAATTTTCACGCGAAGACCCCGATCGCTACTCCGTAACAGCCTTTGGGCAAAGCGACTGGCCGATTCAGGCGACGGACCTGGTTCCGGCGCAGCCTCGGCAGAGAAGCAATCCGGAGCGCTCTCTTCGAGAGTTGGCTAGCACGAACGACGCTGGCTGGCGCGAGGCTAGGGTGGAGTTGCACCGGCGGCTGGCATTTCCCGTGGCGTGTCTCGTCTTCGCACTTGTCGCCGTGCCTCTCGGCGCACAGCCTCGACGTGGCGGCCGAGCGGCCGGCTCGCTGCTCGCGGTTATAATTATCGCCTCCTACTATCTGCTCACCGTGATTGGCGCGGGGCTCGCACGCCAGGGCGAGGTGTCGCCTGCCGTGGGAATTTGGGGGGCAAATATCCTGCTGGCTATTCTTGGACTCGCCCTGCTTCCCCGCATGGAACAATTCCGCGGCGAGAGCCGCTGGATGAATCCTGCAGTGCGGTTCCGCAGCTGGGCCAGGCTGCTTCGCCGCCGGAAAACCCGTGTCCGCGCGGCAGCCATGGCCATAACCCGCATCCCCAACGGTCTGATAGAGCCGCACGAGAACGGCAATGGCGTGCCATCCAGCGGCAGCTTCCCTCGACTGATGGACATTTACCTCTTGCGCCGTTTCTTTTTTCATTTCTCTCTCTTGATGGCCGCTTTCATTTTTCTTTTTGAGGCGTTCACCTTCTTCGAGCTGCTCGACGACATCGCGCGTCACCGCGTGCCGTTTCTCATCGTCGTGGATTATTTCCGCTACTTCACGTTCTACCTGATTTATAACCTCGCGCCGCTTGGCGCGCTTGTCGCCGTGCTTGTAACGCTTGGCGTGATGAGCAAAAACAACGAAATCGTCGCCTGCAAAGCGAGCGGCATCAGCCTTTACCGGCTGGCCATCCCCTTGCTCTCCGCAGGACTTGCGCTCGCCGCCAGTATGATTGTGCTCGACGAAACCTATCTTCCCTACGCCAACCAGCGCCAAGACGCGCTTCGCAACCAGATCAAAGGCCGCCCGGCGCAGACCTATACGAGGCCGCAGCGTTGGATTTTTGGCGAAAACGCAAAGATGTATAACTATGACCTCTTTGACCCGGCACAGAACCTTTTTGGTGGCCTCAGCGTCGTTGAACTCGACCCCGCGACGTTCCAAATGCGGCGGCGCGTGTTCGCTTCGCGTGCGCGGTGGTTAGACTCACAAAAAGTATGGGGCTTGGAGGGCGCATGGGTACGCGATTTCTCCGATGGCACCATCGTCCGCTATGAGCGATTTCCGGCGACGTCTCTCCCAGAGCTTTCAGAGCCGCCCAGCTACTTTAATCGTGAAGACCTTCGAGCCTCGCAAATGAGTTGGGTGGCGCTGCGGCGCTATATCGACGGGTTGCACAAAGCAGGGTTTGACGTTGCCAACCTGACGGTTCAATGGCACGTCAAACTTGCCTACCCGCTGATTGCTCCTGTGAGTATGCTGCTAGCGATTCCTTTTGCGCTCCTGGTCGGAACGCGTGGAGCGGTCGGAGGCATCGCACTTGGCGTGGCCATCGGGATCGTGTATTACACGGCGGCGCGCCTTCTGGAAGCGATGGGCGGCGTTGGCCAGCTCCCTCCCTTTCTCGCTGCTTGGTCGACCGACATTACCTTTCTTTTTTTGGGTCTCTACTTTTTCTTTAAGATGCCCACCTGAAAATAAAGAAGACGCCAGAACTGCAGACAACACTTCAGATATCTGCATGCCGACGGCTTCAAGTGATACTTGAATTCGATTTCCGTGACCTAATCGCTCTTATTTTCTCTTTTTCGATTTCTCAAGTTTTTCTTCAATGACCGCCTGCGCCGCCGCGAGCCGCGAAATCGGAACCCGGAACGGCGAAGCGCTAACATAGTCCATTCCAATCGCGTGGCAAAACTTCACGCTCTCGGCATCTCCGCCGTGCTCGCCGCAGATTCCAACCTTCAGTTTGGGCCGCGTTTCGCGCCCGCGTTCAATTCCCCATCTCATCAACATTCCAACGCCTTCCGTGTCCAGCGACTGGAACGGATCGGCAGTAAAAACGCCAGCTTTCTTTTCGTCGACGTAGTCTGGCAGGAAGCGCCCCGCGTCATCGCGAGATAGCCCCATCGTGGTTTGAGTGAGATCGTTCGTACCGAAAGAGAAGAACTCGGCCACTTCCGCAATCTCTTTTGCGAGCAGAGCAGCACGAGGCAGTTCGATCATTGTGCCGACAAGGTACGGCAGCTTGATTCCCGACTTCTTGATGAGGTCATCGGCCACACGCCGCGTCGCCTGTTCGAGAATCCACAGCTCTTTTCGATCCAGAGTGAGCGGATGCATGATCTCAGGTAATACTTTAATTCCCTGTTTTTGACATTCAATGGCCGCTTCAAGGATGGCGCGCACCTGCATCTCGAGAATTTCCGGATACGTAATCGAAAGTCGGCAGCCGCGATGACCTAGCATCGGATTGGCTTCGTGTAATTGCTCCACTCGACGAGCAACCGTCTCTACATCTATATTCAATTCCTTTGCCAACTCCTGCTGCTTCGCACGATCATGCGGCACGAACTCATGCAGCGGAGGATCGATGAGGCGAATCGTCACCGGAAAGCCATCCATCGCCTTGAAAATCCCCATGAAGTCGCGCCGCTGGAATGGGAGAAGTTTATCGAGCGCCTTAACACGGTCTTCCCTGTTGTTCGCCAGGATCATTTCCTGGATGGCGCGCTGCCGCTCGTGGCTCTTTTCCGGTTGCTCGAAGTCGGTGAAGAACATGTGCTCTGTCCTGCACAGTCCAATACCTGCAGCGCCAAATTCGCGTGCCTTACGAGCATCTTGCGGGGTGTCAGCGTTCGTGCGGACGCCCAGACGGCGGATCCCGTCGGCCCATTTCATGAGCGTTTCGTAAGCCTTCGGGAATTCCGGGGTTACCAGCGGCATGTCCCCGGTGTAAACCACGCCCTCACTGCCATCCAGCGTGATCCACTCGCCCTGCTTCACGGTCTTTCCTTTCGCCGTCATTGTCCCGGATTTATAGTCAATCTCGAGGGACTCCGCTCCGACAATGCAGCACTTTCCCCAACCGCGTGCGACGACAGCCGCATGGCTCGTCTTGCCGCCTGTAGCAGTGAGAATCCCTTGCGCTACGGCCATGCCCCCGACGTCCTCAGGGCTGGTCTCGCGCCGGACAAGAATGACCTTCTCGCCCTTCGCAGCCCACGTCTCGGCATCCTGCGCGGAAAAGACCACTTTGCCGACCGCCGCTCCCGGCACCGCATCAATGCCCGTCGTCAGAATTCTTGCTGTTAGCGACTTGCGATCCACCTTCGAGTCAATCACCGGATAGAAAAGCCGCTCGATATCTTCCGGCTTGATGCGCTCAACAGCTTCGTCCTTCGAGATCAGCTTCTCGTTCGCCATGTCCACAGCAATGCGAAAGGCCGCAGCGGGAGTCCGCTTACCCGTGCGAGTCTGCAGCATGTACAGCTTGCCCTCTTCAACGGTGAACTCCATGTCCTGCATGTCGCGATAGTGTTTTTCAAGTTTTACTCGAACTTTTTCGAGTTGCGCATAAACCTTTGGCATCACCTTCGCCATCTCGCGTAAATGCATGGGCGTACGAATTCCGGCAACCACGTCTTCGCCTTGAGCGTTGATCAGGTAGTCGCCGTAAAAAACTTTCTCGCCGGTGCTTGGGTCGCGCGTGAAGCAAACGCCCGTTCCGGAGTTCTCGCCAGTGTTCCCGAAGACCATCTGCACGACGTTGACGGCGGTGCCAAGCAGCCCGGTGATTTTTTCCACGCGCCGATAGGTCACAGCCTTCTCCGCCATCCACGAGCCGAACACCGCTCCGATGGCTCCCCACAGCTGTTCCATGGGGTCGTCCGGAAAATCCTTCCCGGTCTTCCGCTTGAAAAGCGTCTTGTATTCCGCAACGAGTTCTTTCCATCCGCTGGCTGGAACGGCAGTGTCTTCCTTGACGCGCAACTTCTCTTTCATCGCGCGCAGCCGATGCTCAAGATCTTCCTTGGACATTTCCATCACAACCGTCGAATACATCTGCACAAAGCGGCGGTATGCGTCATACGCAAACCGTTCATTTTGCGTGACGGCCGCAAGCCCTGCAACGGAGCGGTCGGTCAGGCCCAGGTTAAGAATGGTTTCCATCATGCCGGGCATCGAACGCGCCGAACCAGAGCGCACACTAACGAGAAGCGGATTCTTCGGATCACCCAGCTTTTTCCCGGTTACCTTCTCCAGCCGCGCCACGTGCGCCGCGACCTCTTTTTTCAATTCCGGCGGATACTTCTTCCCGTTTTTGTAAAAGTAATCGCACGCTTCCGTCGAAATCGTGAATCCCGCCGGAACCGGCAAGCCAATCTTCGTCATCTCGGCAAGACCAGCGCCCTTGCCGCCGAGCAAGTCGCGCCACGTGCCGTCACCTTCTGCTTTACCTGCACCAAAAAAATAGACCCATTTTTTCACTGTTCGCCTCGTCTTGGACTTATTGCGTTGATTTGTTACGTTAAACTCTGCGGCTCGCCTACTGCTCTTCCGCGAAACTCCGCGACACTCTTCTGAGCACCGTGTCGGCACGCCGACTTGATCCATTTTCAAAACTTAAAGCAAAACTTTATCTCGCTACCTGCGTTCCTCTCCGCCCAATTCCGAGAAATCTGCGATCGTCGTAAACTCCCTCAGGATTTCTGCCAGCAGTGCTAGACGGTTTTGCCGCACCGCCTCATTCTCCGCCATCACCATCACGCCCTCGAAGAAGTCGTCCACCGCTTTGCGAAGCCCTGCCACAACTTCAAGTGCTTCTTGATATTTTCCCGCTCGCTTCTGTGCCTGTACTCTAGCCGCAGCCGAGCGCACTGCGGAAAACAATTCGCGTTCCGCTCCGCTCTCGAACAACTCCGTTTGAATAGCCCGCGCTTCTTCTTTTTTGTAATTGGACTTTTCGAGAATGTTCCGGATGCGTTTAAAAGACACGGCCAGCGGTTCGAAGTTTTTCGACTTGCGGATGGCTTTCAAGGCCATCAGTCGCTTATGCGCGTCCACTAAATCATCGACGCCAGCACGAAAAACCGCATTGACTTCGTCGTAGCTGAACTTTTCTCTCTCGCGAAGTACAAACTTTGCGCGGTCCAGCAGAAATTCCACCACCTGCGTCTCTTGCTCTGGAGTGACTCCGCGTTTCGGAGGATTGGTAAGCAACGCCTTGGCGGCCGCACCCACAGCTAGAGAGACCGAAACAGGAAGTTTCCTTTCCAAGATGATCTTTACGATCCCTAGCGCAGCCCGTCGTAGCGCGTAGGGATCGCTTGAACCCGTGGGCACCAACCCGACAGCGAAGCACCCAACAACGGAGTCCAGCTTATCGCCAAGCGCGACCGCGCATCCGGTAAGATTTCTGGGGATCGGATCTTCGAGGCCAACCGGACGGTAGTGGTCGTAAATCGCATCGGCCACGGCATCCGGTTCGCCTTGTGCTC
>WNFP01004908.1_pt1 | contig 14304 bp, 14 predicted proteins | sample 5400201 | NCBI WGS metagenome assembly WNFP01 (sample SAMN13153355, study PRJNA577476) | soil metagenome | isolation source: 115 cm saprolite under Madrone tree | place: USA:California | collected 2016-06-14
GCCCACCGGAAAGCGTGCCGATGTTCAATGTCGATTTTCCTAGCAGTGCGTCCTGCGGCAGCGGAACTGCGCGAATCAGCGTCAGCAGATCGAGCAATTTTTCAATCGCCGAGTCGCCCAGCTCGGGATATGCGGAATGAGCCAGTCGCCCGCGAGCGGTCAGCACATAGCGCAGAGCGCCTTTCGAACCCAGCGCAAGCTTGTTTTCGGTAGGCTCGCCGTTGATGACGAATTTCGAACCGCGAGGATTTCTTGCCGCCAACAAGGCTCCCAGGCTGTCTTTTTCCTCGCCTACAACAAACAGCAAAGCAAAATTGCGAGTTCCGACGGCCAGCAACTTCTCTGCGGCACAGATCATCGCGGCGATAATTCCTTTGGCATCGCAAGTACCGCGCCCGCGGATGAATTCGTCGTCTTCGCTCGCTGGAAAAAACGGCGGGACAGTGTCCATGTGCGTGGATAGCGTGACCGTCGGCGCGCCCCACGTCGCCAGGACGTTGCAGCGCTCCGCGGAGACTTCCATACGCTCGACGGTGCCGGCAGTGGACGCAGCAAGTTTCGCCAGCGTCGCGAACACAAACTCGCCAACAGCTTTTTCACGTCCGGTGACGGATTCGATGTCAATCAGCGAACGTGTAAGCGCGAAAGGATCCATGAACCCTCAATAAATATTGGTTTTGGAAGAGAACGCAGAAAGAGAAGAGAGAACCGCGAAGAAAAACTCGGGATCGCTGCAACTCGATAGCGCTTCATCCCGCGCGAGCGGGACGACAGTGGACAGGCCTTGGACCTGCCCCCCAACGCTCGACTGTTCAGCTACAGACGGCGTTTCGGCGGAGTGAGCTTGCTTCTCCCTTTCGCGATGGCTTCCGAAGCTGTCCGGAATTGCAGGCCACGCTAGTTATGAGCTCCGCACCTCTACCAAGAACATTTCAAGGGTAAAGCAGGAGCGCCGCCGACGCAAGCAAAGTATTTATCAGGGATTACTCGCAAGCTTGCGGAGCCGCTTCACTTGGCAGGTCTGCGTAGAAAATCCACAAGTCCACGGGCGACTTCACGGGCGCGTGCGATATCGCCACGATCCAAGGAAATGGCTGCGACCCGCTGATGACCGCCGCCGCCGTATTTTTCCGCGAGCGAGGCCAAATTCTGGCTGGCGGTCGCTAGATTCCACGGATTGGTTCCCAGGGAAACTTTGGCGCGAACGGGCGACGCGCTTACACTGATGGAATAAACGCACTCCGGATGAAGCAGGTATGGAACGAATTTGTTGTAGCCCTCGAGATCGAGGTCGCTGACGTCAAAAAAAATCACGCCATCGCGCGCATCAATGCGTTCGCGAAGAATTTCAATGGAACGCCGGTGCCGTTCAAGCAGCGGACCAAGATGTTTTGCCACAATCGGCAACTTAACCACTTCGGCCAGCGGCTTGTACGCAACAGCGCGAATAATTTGCGCAGGCACCCCATCTTCGGGAGCTGCTTCGATCACCAGCGCCAACTGCGTCGCAGGTTCAACCAGGGCCACGGCAGATTCCGCGGTCGGAAATTGCGCCCCGTCGATGATGTCGCCCCAGTGGATCAATTCCTTTAGCGGACCGGTGTCAAAACCAAATTTTTCACGTGCGGTATCCGCAATCAGCATGGTGCAGGATTTGTATTCAGGCCTGTAAAACATATGAGGCCCCGGATGCTGGCGGAAATTTTCCGCATCGGCCGGGGTTAGAAATGCGCTCTGGTGATGGTCGAACCACCAGGTCACTTTCGGCGAGTTCGAATACTTGAAATCGACGATTACGTTTTCGTCGCCGTCGAACAACCCGTCTTCCCATGGCTGCACCGCGCGGTGCGTCATGCCCGTGAAATGGAAGTCCGCGTCGGCGTGAAACCGTTCCCGATAAAAACGATAAAAGAGCGCGGCGGAGGCGGTGCCATCAAAGCAACGGTCGTGGAAGCACAAGCGGACTCGGGTCATGAGCGAACGGTTCAGGCCTTTCTGGAAGACGGCGTGGGGCGCCGTCACCTGCAAAGCCTTTAACGATGCGATGAGCAGAAACGAAAGTCAAGCGCAAACCAAAACGTAAAAAGCATGCAGGCGGCTCGCATGCGCGGCTCAAAAAACGCAGCGCAGTGCCAAAAAAAACGCACTTAATTCGGCCCGCGAAAGCAGGCCGAAGAATGGGATGTGGTTTTTCTTGGCGTCCGGTACAATCCGCAACAAATGCCGGCCGCGCCAAGGTCAGATCTGACACACAATTTCGCCAACAAGCCCACGCAAACTGCGCGATTCTCGCTGCCGCGCGACATCAGCGCCGCCGAGCGAAACACGCTCATCGCCGGAGGCCTCGGCTGGATGCTCGATGCGATGGACGTCATGCTTTTTTCGTTGGTGCTTGCGTATCTCGTGCGCGAATTTTCCATGGATACGCGCACCGCGGGTTTTCTTAATTCGTTGACGCTCATGGCGTCCGCCGGCGGCGGTTTTCTTTTTGGTTTCCTGGCCGACCGCATCGGCCGCACACGTGCGCTGATGGCTTCGATTCTCGTGTACTCCATCGCCAGCGCGGCCTGCGCGTTCACGCACACCATTCCTCAGTTGGCCTTCTTTCGTTTTGTGTTGGGTCTTGGCATGGGCGGCGAATGGACCACCGCCGCGGCGTTAATCGCGGAAACCTGGCGCCCCGAACATCGCGGCAAAGCGCTCGGCCTGATGCAATCCGCTTATGCCATCGGCGAAGCCATTGCCGCTTTGGTGGTAGCGGTTGTGCTTCCACATTTCGGATGGCGCGCGGTTTTTCTTACCGGAGTCCTTCCCGCAATCATCGTTCTATGGATTCGCCGCCGCGTCCCCGAATCAAAGCTCTGGCAGCAGCGCGCCGCGCAGCCACAACGCGCAAAGTTGCGCACGCTTGTGCAAGGCGAAACGCTTCGCAATGGCGTTCTTGCGACAACGATGAACTCCTTTGCGATGTTTGGCTACTGGGGATTGTTCGTGTGGATTCCCGGCTATCTTTCGCTGCCCATCTCGCAAGGCGGACGCGGACTCAACCTCGCCAAAACCACTTCTTTTTTTCTGATCCTCTGCGCCGGCAAATGGCTCGGCTACGCGCTCTTCGGTTTCTTCGCGGACGTGTACGGCCGAAAACGCCCGTATTTCGCATATTTATTGACTGCAGCGCTGCTCGTTCCGGCCTACGGACTTGTTCACACACCGCTGTGGTTGCTGATTCTCGGCCCGCTGGTCGGCTTTTTCGGTATTGGATTTTTCTCCGGTTTTGCGGCTATCGCCAGCGAGATTTTTCCCGGCGAAATTCGCGCCGCTGCCATGGGGCTGAGCTACAACGTTGGCCGCGGTCTTTCCGCAGGGGCACCGTTTGCGGTCGGCGCGCTGGCAATTGGTTTCGGAATTGGTCCTGCGTTCTTATTGCCGGCTGGCGCGTACTTGATCGCAGCGCTGCTGGCCCTGCTCTTGCCGGAAACACGCGCGCGCCAACTAACTTGAATTTTCGCGCAAATCACGTTTCGGCAACGCGCGAAAGCGCGTTTTCTCGCCGCCCACGCACCGTAAATTTCACCGGAAAGTGTTGTGCAGCGGCCAGCGTCTTTTGGAAATCCGCGTCGCTACCACGTTTGCACCCTCCGCATGCAGCTCCAGATCCGTTTCTTCTCCCTGGTCATTCACCGGAACAGCGTCCACGATCGCGTCCTGTTGCGGATTCACGCAGAAATGCAGCGACAAGCGGTCCAGTGCCTCCAGTCGCGTCACATTGGCAGCGATCAGCGGCTCCTCCAGGAACGGCTTGGTTGCCGGATTGGCGCGAAGATCCACTTTCAAGCGAAGCTGCTGCAGCCGCAACTGTTGTACGAAGTCGTTGGCGATATGGCTTTCCTCGCTTTTCACATACTTTGCGGAAAATCCCGGCATGGTTGCACGCGCCCGGTCGTACAAACAGGACGCATGCATACTGGCTAACAGCCCTGCGTAGTGATCGACTTTCACCAGACGCTCGATTCCCTTTTGATATAGCGCGATGTGCGTCGCGGTCGGAATGGACATGAAGCTGAACGGCTGGCGAGTCTTTTCGTCGAGCGACGGTTGCAGCTCCCATTCACTCCAGCCATTGTCGTGTTCCGCGACCGCCAGACAAAACGAAGCGTTAGGCTGCGGCTTAGCGAATTTTTCGTTGCCCCATTCGCGCGCGAAAAATCCCGCAAGAAACGCGTGATCCGTCTGACGAATCACCAGCAACTGCGGGTCGCGTTCGCCTTTTTCTTCGACCAGAATCATGCCGCTGCCCTCGCGTGCAGGCGAAATTCTCCGTTGCAGATTTCGTTTTAGATGACGCCTTCTGATTTCAGGCGCGCCAGCTCGGCTGCGGAGAGGCCAAGCCAATCTCTGTAGACCTCGTCATTATGCGCCCCGAGCGGTGGCCCAATCCAGCGCAACCCCCCGGGAGTGCCGGCAAGTTTGGGAGCCACCGTAGGCAGCTTCACCGATTGCCCACCGGGCAGTTTCACTTCTTCATAAACTCCGCGCTCGCGGTAGTGCGCGTCTGCCACCATTTCGGCGGCCGAATATATCGGGCCGCCGGGCACCTCGGCGTTCTCTAGAAGACGAATCGCTTCGTGCGAATCGCGGCGTCCGGTCCAAGCCGAAATTGCAGCATCGATCTCGTCTACATGGCGCGACCTTCCTTCGTTTTGCGCCAGCCGCGGGTCTTTTGCGAGATCTTCGCGGCCCATCGCGGTCATCAAGCGGCGAAAAATACTGTCGCCATTCGCGCCGATCACAATGTACGCGCCGTCCGCGCAACGATAAGTGCCGCTCGGGACGATTCCCGTGAGCCGCATGCCTTCTCGTTCTCGCTTCACACCGGCGAGATCGAATTCAGGGATCGTTCCTTCCATAAGGTTCAATACCGTTTCATAGAGCGCAACATCAATTACCTGACCGCTGCCGCCTTTCGCGTCGCGATGATAGAGCGCCATCACAATGCCCAGCGCCGCGTGCAGTCCCGCCACAGAGTCTCCCAGGCTTAGATTCGGACGCACCGGCGGACGATCGGGCTCGCCGGTTACATAACGCAATCCGCCAAAGGCTTCGGCCACCGCGGCAAATCCGGGTTTCTGCGCGTTGCGGCCGCTCTGTCCGTAGCCGGAAATCCGCGCCAGGATAATTCCGGGATTTTCTTTCTTTAATTCTTCGTAGCCCAGTCCCCATTTTTCCAGCGTGCCTGGCCGAAAATTTTCCAGCACCACGTCCACGCGTTTGGCAAGTTCGCGCGCGATGCGCTGTCCCTTTGCCACGCGCAGATTCAGGGTCACGCATTTTTTGTTGCGCGCCATCGAATACCACCACAGCGAAGTGCCCTCATGAACGACTCGCCAGTTGCGCAGCGGATCGCCGCCCTCCGGCGGCTCAGCCTTGATTACTTCCGCGCCAAACCACGCCAGAAACGCAGCAGCGAATGGACCGGCAATGGCCTGCCCAAGCTCCAGGACTTTGATTCCCACCAGCGGACCTGCACTTGTACTATGTTTTTCGTCGATATTCATGGGTTGTAATTGTTTCGTCGGGTGCTCAGGATTACCACTGGCCGGTCTGCCCTGAGCCCGGTCCTGCGATTGTAGGACACCATTCGTATTCAGCAAGCTTCAGCTCACTTATAACAGACTCGCAACCTCACTCCACCAGAGTGTCTACGGCCGCATCGTCAGTGCCCCCGCGAGGCTGCTGGCTTTCCTACAACCGAACCGCAAAACCCGGAGAGGTGATGTTCTTTTGCCAGGCATACCGTTAACACGGTATCGGTAAGCCTTTTCGCCTTCGGGCTGTGACTTCCCTGGTATCTTTCTGCTACAGTCTTCCGGACGCGTCTTCCAAGCGGGGGGTACCGAACATCATGCGCAAAGCAATGACGGTTGCAAGTGCAGTCCTTTTTGTGCTCGCGGTCGCGGCCGTCGCGCTACAGGCACAGCAGGACAAGTCTAAGAGGCCCAGTCCTCCGGCCACGGCGAAATGCGATTTGCCGGGCGGCGGTTCCATAACCGTGGATTATTCGAGTCCTCGCGTGAAAGGACGAAAGATTTTTGGCGATATTGTGCCTTACGGCGAGCCGTGGCGCACCGGTGCTAACGAAGCTACAACGTTCGTAACCACTGCCGGCGTGATGGTGGGAGGGAAACAGGTTCCGGCCGGGAAATACACGATTTTTACCATCCCGAACAAAGACAAGTGGGTGCTGATCGTCAGCAAAAAGACTGGCGAGTGGGGAATCCCCTATCCGGGCGCTGATATGGACGTCGTGCGCGCGGACATGAATGCGTCCGCAACCGCGTCACCGGTGGAAAATTTCACCATCGCCTTCGATAAAGGAAGCAAGGGCTGCACGCTGCGCATCGAGTGGGAAAATTCCCGCGCAACCGTAGACATCTCACCAATGTGACGAGCTGTTGTTGCTTGGTGTAGCGGCGGCCGCTCTTTCTTTATCCGGCCGAATCAAACCTCTTCCTCGCCACTCGACGACTATGTTTTCCCCAATGAAATCTTTAACCGAGCCATTCCTCGGTCCACCAAAAATACTGCCGCAATCACCATTCCCGCGGAAATGATGACGTTTAAGGAAACCTGCTCGCCCGCGAACCACCAACCCAGCAACACCGCCACAATCGGATTGACGTAAGTGTGTGTCGCCACCAGCGTCGGCGAATAGTGCTCCAGCAACCAGTTATATGCCGTGAATGCGATCACCGAGCCAAACACGATGAGATAGGCCAGCGACACCCACGCAAGGCGCGGCACATTGAAAAACGAAAAGCCTCGATATTCGCCCAAGACCGTACCACTCGCGAGAAGCATGCCCGAGCCGGCGAGCAACGACAACGCGGAGAGTAGCAGCGGGCTACCGGACAAATGTGAACGGCGCGAATAGATAATCCCCGCAGACCAGGAGATCGCTCCGATAAGGCAAGCGACAGCTCCAAGGAATCCGCCACGGCCTGAAGACCACACGTCGCGGCCCAACAGCAGCCCCACTCCGGCCAGTCCCAACGCCACGCCCACCAGCAAATATCCATTCATGCGCCAACGCTTTTCCGCCGCGCAGGTCATCATAAAAACCCAGATGGGCTCCGACGCAATCAACAACGAAGCAAGACCGCTGGGAATTTGCGTCTCCGCCCAATGCAATGAGCCGTGGCCGACCAGGAAGAACAAAAATCCGATCACCAGACTGGCCTTGATCTGCGGCCAAGTTGGGCGCTGTCGTTTGGCAAGCGCCCACAGCAGCAAAATCGTGCCTGCGATGAGGTGCCGCAAACCAGCCGTGTAAAGGGGCGGAATCGCGGCCACCGCGTAACGAATAGCGAGATAAGTTGATCCCCAAATGACGTAGATGGAGAAAAATGCTGCAATAACGCGCAACCGGCTTGCCGCGTATTTAGGCGCGGAGATCGCGGTCACTTCTATGGACTCGAGCGTTGCGGTTTGTGATTCGGAACTCATTGTTCCTTCCCGGCTGGCTGTAATGGCTAAAATGCGTTATGCTCATTACCGAGCATAGGACATTCCTTGTAATGAGTCAACTGCTTTTAGGTCATTAGCATGAGGAAATCGCAATACGACTTTCTGGCGCACGGGCACGGTAAAACCGCCCCGTGGATGGACCTCGTCAACAGCGAGGAATGGGATACCTTCGGGCGGCTCACCGACCATCTGGACAATCCTGCATGGGTTCCCTACTTCCTGCGGCAATGGCATTTTGCAACATCGTCGCGCGAATCCGCCCCAATGGCAAAATTGCAGACGCTGCGAGCGGCGCTGCGAAAAAGCTGCCAAGCTGTTTCCACCGGCAGACAAATTCCTTCCGCCGAACTTCACATTTTGAATCAGGCACTAAATGTAAAAGGACAGAGGCAACTGTTCCAGCGCCAAAATGGGTTGCGGGTTGAATTTGTACCTGACAAGTCTGGATGGCCTTGGATTCTCGCGGAGGTTGCGCGCTCATTCGTAGGGACTGTCGCCGATGGCCAAGCCACGCGCATCAAGATCTGCCGCAATGATGACTGCCGCTGGATTTTCTACGATCAGACAAAAGGAAAAACGCGCTGCTGGTGCAGCAGCAAAAGCTGCGGCAATCGCGAACGCGTCCGCCGCGCCAGGTCGCGCACAACCTCCTGATTGCGTTGCAGCCGATTGTTTGGCGTACCTTCTACGATAGGCTTGCGCGGTCAGCAGATACCATTGGGCACTAACTCCTGGAACAAATCCTCAGCAGCACCAGCAATGAATTCAGTTTCAGGGGCGGATCAGCGCGAGGAATTCGTCGCGGGTTTGCTTGTTTTCGCGGAAGGCGCCGAGCATGGCGCTGGTGACGGCCTGACCGTGCTGTTTTTCCACGCCGCGCATCTGCATGCACAGGTGGCGGGCCTCGATAATCACGCCAACGCCTTGTGGAGCGACTTTTTCCTTGACGGCATCGGCGATCTGGCTGGTCATGCGCTCCTGGATCTGCAGGCGACGAGCGAACATGTTGACCAGGCGCGCGATTTTGCTGAGACCAATCACTTTTTTTGACGGCAAATACGCGACGTGCGCTTTGCCAAAGAATGGCAGCAGGTGGTGTTCGCACAAGCTGAAAAATTCGATGTCTTTCACCACTACCATTTCGTCGTAAGCGACGCTGAACGCTGCGCCGTTCAGGATATGGTCCACGTTCTGGTGATAGCCGCTGGTGAGAAATTTCAAGGCTTTCTCGTAGCGCTCTGGCGTCTTGCGCAAGCCTTCGCGCTCGGGATCTTCGCCGACCAGACGGATAATTTCGCGCACGTGCGCGGCAATGGCGTGATCGTTCTTCGATTTGGAATCCAAATCATTCAGCAGCAGTTCTTCGGTTGTCGGTATCGTAGGCTTGGTCACGGCTTGTTCCTCGGCTTAGTTCCCTTCGTACTCAAAACTATTGTTCGAAGTTTCTTCGACGCGAACGGCTTCGAGTTTTGCGACCGGGAAAGTTTTCAGGCGCTGGAAAATTTCCATACACAAATTTTCTGTTGTTGGCACCGCATGGCGAAACGCCGGAACCTCATCCTGCAACGAACGATGGTCAAACGGCTCGATCACCCGTTCGCTTACAAATGCATCGAGCTCGCCGAGATTGGCGATCATTCCAGTGGCGGGATTGACTGACCCGGAGAAACGTACTTCCAGCGTGTAGTTGTGGCCATGGCCATACGGATTGTTGCACTTTCCGAAGACGCGGTTGTTTTCTTCTTCAGAAAGCTTCGCGCTGTGCAAGCGGTGCGAAGCCGCGAAGTGGTAACGGCGTCCGAGCGCGATGTGCAGAGTTTCGCTCATCAGACAGTTCCCTTCGTGCCGTTGCGATAGCAATCGGCAAACAGATCGGCGGATTCATAAAGCCGGACGCGATGCAAATGGCCTTGCGGAATTTTTGGCTCGAGTAAGTTCCAGATAACGCGCGCCACATTTTCGCAAGTCGGAATCTGATTTTTCAGTTCGGAGACTTCGTAATTCAAAAAGCGATGGTCCATACGCTGCGTGATTTCGCGATCGAGAATTTCTTTCAACTCCTTCAGATCAAGAACCATTCCGGTAACCGGATCGGGCTCGCCGGCAATAGTGACTTCCAGAGAGTAGTTGTGGCCGTGGCCATGCGGATTGTTGCATTTGCCGAAGACTCGCCGGTTCTCCTCCGCCGAGAGAGCGGGATTGTGGTACCGATGCGAAGCTGAGAATTCGAGTTTGCGCGTTAAGTAGACCATATCGTTTCTATTTATTTGATGATCGTTCCTATTTATTCGATGCGTCGACACGCACAGAATATTCCCTGCCCTTCCACGTAACTTTGCCTTTGGCGTAGCTTTCGTGCGAAGCCCAGAGCAGGCCTGCATACATAAATATCGCCGGTAAGTAATAAAGGATGAATCTGAAGGGAAAATGGTTACGCGAAAGCGCCATGCCATACGATATCTGGCGCAGCAACAGCAGAATTACCCCTGCAAACATGGCGACAGGCAGTTTTAAGCCGATGATCAGTATCACCAAAATCATCCACGGGAACGCCGACTCAAATTCCGCAAAAACCGCGCCGCTGGTACCGCCCATCAGCTGGAAAAGATTCTTTTTCCAGCCTTCCCACATTGCGGGAAATGAGCGATACATACGAACGCGAACGACGCCGACTCCTGAAGCAAACCAGATGCGAAATCCGGCCGACTTTACGCGGCGCGCCAGGGCGACATCTTCGAGGACGGCGCCGTGAATCGCGGCGTGGCCGCCGACGGCATCGTAGGTTTCGCGCCGGATCAAGAGAAATTGGCCGTTGGCCGCTGCGGCTTTCGACGAAGGGTCGTTCACTTCGTCGAAAGAGAATCTTTGTGCCAGCCGCAAGTAGACGAATGGAATCAACGCCTTTTCGTACCAGGTCTGCAAATCCTGTTCCGGCGAAAATGATATAAGCGCTGCATCTTTTTCCGTTGCCAGGGCCAGGGCCTTTGCGTTTGCGCCTTCGAGCAAAATCGCATCAGCATCGGTAAACAGCAGCCACGCCGACGTGGCTTGCTGGGCGCCGAGCGATACGGCATGATTTTTCCCTACCCAGCCGGGCGGAGGAGCAGCAGCGTCTATGACGCGGAGTTGCGAAATGTTTTTTGCCAGGTCGTGAAGAATTTCCGCCGTGCGATCGGAGGATTGGTCGTTTATCGCAATGATTTCAGCAATTTCCGGCTGCGCGGCGAGCGAAGCGATGCACGCGGCGATGCAAGCTTCTTCGTTGCGGGCGGGGACGATAGCAGTGACGCGGGTGGAGGTATTCATAGATTAAAGAGCGAGTGGCAAGGGCATTTGCAGGGAAGTTTGCTGCGTTTTGATTCCCAAGCGGATGCGTTAGTATAACACTGATATGGAAAGACTTCGCAGGGCAATGGTATGGGTGGGGCTGGCGCTGGGCGTCTCCATCTTGCTGCTGTTTGCATTGCCGAGTTACCGGCAGGGCGAGGCGTCCATTGCCGGAAAAACAGCGGATGATTTCGCCTTGACGATCGACGGGAAGGCACAGCATCTTTCCGATTATCGTGGGAAAGTAGTGGTGCTGAATTTCTGGGCTTCGTGGTGCCCGCCGTGCGTGGAAGAAGCGCCAGCGCTGAATCGCCTGCAACGACACATTGAGCCGATGGGTGGAACGATTCTTGGCGTGAGCATTGACGAGGATCCGTCCGCTTACGATAAATTCCTGAAGGATTTTGGCATTGTGTTTCCGACCTGGCGGGACCCGGCGGTACAGGATAACAAGTCCAAGATCGAGCTGGGTTACGGAACTTCGCTGATACCTGAAACTTATGTGATTGACCGGCGCGGAAAGATTGCGCGGAAACTGGTGAGCGCTCAGCAGTGGGATTCACCGGAGATGCTGGCTTATTTCGACGCAATTCTGAAGGACAAGTAAGGGAACGTCGGGCCCCCCTCCCCCCTCTTTTCTGTAAGTATTCATTCTAAAAGAAGCTCCCGGTAGGTGTTCGTAGCTATTCATTCTAAAGAACTTACGGGGTGCCGATTCTGTAAGTAGGGATGCGAAAGGACTTAGGAAGAGCAAAAGAGCGGAACACCGGAAGCGGCAGCAAGGCTGCCGCCCCAAAAGAGCCCCGCACCCGAAGCATCGCGAAAGTCCGTCGTCCGACGCGATTCTCTATGGACCGGGGGTGGTGGATGTACGCTGTTGGTCGCGATCTGAAGGCGTTCCACCCGGCAGAAACCGCCCGGCGCCGACTGCGGCCTCTCCAAAAGCAAATCTTGAAAACACGAATCGCGGGTGGCTGATGCGCTAGCGGCGAGTTGAGCGTAGCATCATAATTGGGGAACACAACATGGGCGACGGCGTCAGGAAGACAGAGTGAAAACTAGCCTGTTTGAAATATTTAAGATTGGGATTGGGCCTTCTAGTTCGCATACCGTGGGGCCGATGCGGGCGGCGGCGGCGTTTGCGGCGGGACTGCGCGATGGCGGGCTGCTGGAGAAGGTGGCGCGGGTGGAGGCGAATCTTTATGGTTCGCTGGCGCTTACTGGGCATGGGCACGGGACGGACCGTGCGGTGCTGCTGGGGTTGAGCGGCGAGTTGCCGGACTTGATTGCGCCGGAAAGCATTGAACCGAAGTTGGTGGCGATTCGAACGGCGAAGAGTTTGATGCTTGGAGCAACGCGAGCGATTGCGTTCGACGAGACGCGCGATCTGCTATTTCACAGAGACAAGACGCTTCCCTTTCATTCGAATGGAATGAGGTATCGGGTGTTTGATGCGGTCGGCGGCTTGATCGCGGAGCAGGTGTACTTTTCGATTGGCGGCGGATTTATTTTACGGGAAGGCGAGGCCGCCGGAGCGAACGCGAAAGCTCTGGTGAAGTATCCGTTTAATAGCGCGGCAGAATTGTTGAAAACGGCTGCTGAGCATGGAATGGCGGTGTGGGAAGTTGCGCTGGAAAACGAAAAGGCTTGGCATACGGAATCGGAGATTCGGGAGTACGTGAAGCGGATCTGGGGCGTGATGCAGGAGTGCATGGCGCGCGGGTTGCAGACAGAAGGAATTCTGCCGGGAGGACTGAATGTGCGGCGACGAGCGCCGCGGCTGGCGAAAAAATTGGGCCAGAGTGGGAGCGGTGATCCGCTGGCACCGATGGACTGGGTAAATGTGTACGCGATGGCAGTGAATGAGGAGAATGCGGCCGGCGGACGTGTGGTAACTGCTCCGACGAATGGAGCAGCGGGAATTATTCCTGCGGTGGCGAAGTATTACCTGACATTTGTGCCTGAAGCGGACGAGGCGGGATTGCTGCGCTATTTTTTGACGGCGAGCGTGATTGGAGTTTTGTACAAGGAGAATGCTTCGATCAGCGGCGCGGAAGTTGGGTGCCAGGGCGAGGTGGGAGTGGCGTGCTCGATGGCGGCGGGAGGATTGGTGGCGGCACAGGGTGGTTCGAATGCGCAAGTGGAATGCGCGGCGGAAATTGGGATGGAACACAATTTGGGGATGACTTGTGATCCGATTGGCGGGCTGGTGCAGATTCCTTGTATTGAGCGGAATGCAATGGGGTCGGTGAAGGCGATCAATGCTTCCCGGATTGCTTTGCACGAGGGGAGCGAGCATAAAGTATCGCTGGATCAAGTGATTCTGACGATGTATCAAACGGGGATGGATATGCAGTCGCGGTATAAGGAGACATCGCTGGGTGGGTTGGCTTTGAATGTGATTGAGTGCTGAGAGTCATTAAAGATCCGCGCCACGGCCGGCCGCTACCACGTTAGGCGAAACCAACTTCAAGAAAAAAGATAACCCAGAGTTCGCAGAGGCGCACGGGAGAGTTGCTGTGCCTGAAAAACTGGTGCTACCGAAGAACGCTCAGACCAGTGCTACTCCGTATTGGTTGCGGGGGCACGAAACTCCCGCGGAACAATCCGTGCTGCAGCAAATCCGCGATCCACTCGCTGTCTTCTGGTCGGTCTTCCGGCCCGGCACGGCTTTGATGTGCTGTGCATTCACCAGCAACACCTCGAACTGCTCCGCGAGAATGTTCCACACTGGCTTCCAGTACACTCCAGTGGACTCCATGGCCACACGCGTCACGCCGCACTGCTCGAGCCAATCGGCCAACTGAAGCAGATCGTGAGTGAATGTCCCGAAGCGCTTCTTCTCTTTACGGCTCTTCCCCTTGGCCTCAGCCCACAACACACATGCGGTAATACTCTTCTCATGTACGTCCAAACCACAACAGCAGGGGATAGACAACTTCCATCGCGCGACTCCTTTCCACCGCGCGGCGTCGGACGCTTCGAAAAATCGAACATCTCCTACGCGTGCTCTCCGCAACTTCTGGAGGCTACAATTCGTTGTGCTTCTCAGCGTCCCAGCCATACTCGTAAGCGGGCTCTGTGAGCGCCAGAGTTGGCTCGGCCTCTGTCGCCAACGCGGCTGCCCAAACGCTACGCCACCTCGACACCATTTCATCCTTCGTTGTGGTCCCCAGCGGGGACCCTGATTTACTCGTAACGGAGGGCTTCGACCGGGTCGAGTTTGGCGGCTTGCATGGCGGGGAGCCAACCGCTGATTACGCCCACAATGATCAGGATCATGCTGGACAAAAACATGGTCATTACGGAGAGGGTTAGGTGGATGTCTACCTTGCCGGTTTCATCTTCGTAGGCGGGGCCGAGGAATGGCAGAGTGCCGATGGAGGCAGTGAGCACCCAGGAAAGCAGCATGCCTATGGCGCCGGCGGCGATGGTCATGACCAGAGCTTCCAA
>WNFP01005330.1_pt1 | contig 14304 bp, 9 predicted proteins | sample 5400201 | NCBI WGS metagenome assembly WNFP01 (sample SAMN13153355, study PRJNA577476) | soil metagenome | isolation source: 115 cm saprolite under Madrone tree | place: USA:California | collected 2016-06-14
GAACTTTTCGAGGTTTACTATGAAGCGTTCATGCCAGCCCTCGCCGATTTTCTGCTTCTCATCGTGTGCCTCGACCTTGAAGACGAGGCGGCGTCCATCGATTTCGATCAGTTCGGCGGTGGCGCGTACTTTTTGTCCCAGGGGCGTGGCGCCCAGGTGCCGCACATTCACCAGTATGCCAACTGTGACGTACCCCTCTTCCAGGCTGTCAGCGACTGCTTTCCAGGCGGCATTCTCCATCAATGCGATCATCATGGGGGTACCAAAAACCTCGACTCCACCTGCTCCCACACGCGCGGCAGTATTTTCGTGGACAACCGTGGTTGTAGATTCTCCGGTCATACCTGGTTGAAGCGCCATATTTTATATCCTTTCTTCCTGCCTAAAGACTGCGTTGCATTACTATACAACAAAATCCGCATGGTTGATATATGCATATCATCAAGAGGAATCAGCACTCTTTTTGCCAGGCTTATGCATGGTATTATATGGACGCCCAAAAATCTATTGACAAGGATAGACAAGTACGTTAAAATGGGAGAATGAAGAAGAAAGCGTTCTTATCAGCAGGGGAAGCAGCCCGCGCACTGGGCGTATCGGTCAAAACCATCCAACGCTGGGATAAGGCCGGGCTTTTGCCAGTCACGCGTACCGCGACCAATCAGCGTCGTATTGCTGCTGCTACTATTCACCAGTTGCTCAAAACGCGGGGAAGATCCCTGCGCTGCGCCATCTATGCCCGTGTCGGCAGTGCCAAACAGGAACACGCAGGGCATTTGACTCGCCAGGTGGAACGTTTGCAACAGGTGGCAAGGGAGCGGGGCTATCAGGTGGTGGCCCTCATCGCTGAGCAGGCATCCAGTCTCAATGAGCAGCGCACAGGCATGAAGAGACTCTTGACGCTCATCGATCAGCAAGAGATCGATGTGGTCCTGATCGAAGATCCTGATCGTCTGGTGCGCCTTGGTTTTGGCTATCTGGAAGAGGCTTTTCGCTGGAAACAGGTTCGTCTGGAAGTGATCGAACCGCCCAGAGCGCAACCCCCAACCGAAGAGCTAGTCGCCGATTTGCTCAGCATGGTCACCGTCTTTGCTGGTCGGGTGGATGGAAGTCGAGCGAAAAAAGTTCGGTCCTGTGTGGCCAATGCGCTCAAGGACTGTTTGAAAGCAGAAGAAGCTGATGGGACAGACGGCGAGAACCACCAAACTCCTGCTTGATCTCTCCGCACGAGATCAGGGAGGAGCGAATGCAGGCAAACGAAGCCATCTCGAAGAAACGGCGAAGATCCTCGATGCAGCCCGCCAGTTCTATCTGGACGTTTTTCTGGCACATCCTGAGAAGCTGATGGAGCGGGTCGAGGTGCTTTCCAAAAAGACCGGAGAAGTGAGTGAACGGCTGATTTCTGCTGACAAGTTGCTGACCTGGGCTGAGTTTCACACAGTTGCAACGGCTGAGCATCCAGATCCGCTCCCGCAGTGGAACTTCAGCCAGGCATTTCCCGATTTCCCGAATCGCTATCGCCGCTCGGTCATCAAGGATGTGATTGGCAAAGCCCGAGGCTATCTCACCACGCTCCGGAAATGGCAGCATTCCGGGAAGAAGCAAGGGAAACCAGGCATCCCAACTGCTTCCAATCACCCAACCCTCTATGCAGGAACCTACACGCTGGATCTGGATGAGTTGGATTTACGAAAGAGCTTTGTCCGACTCAAGGTCTATACCGGCTCCACATGGGCGTGGGTTCAGTATCCCACCCGCTACAACCGCTATTTTGAGCAGCGTCGCGCCGAAGAAGGATGGGAGCAGGAAAGTCCGCAACTGGTCCTGGGCAAGCAGTCGGCTGCCATTCATTGCTTGCAAAGCAAGACGATCAAAGCCCGCAAGATCGTGGAAAGCAAGCGTGATCCTGATCTGGTCACGGTCGCTGTCGATCTGAATGTCAAGCAGCTTGCGGTGATCACGGTAAGACAGCATGGAAAGATCATCCAGACGCGCTTTGTCTCAGATCAGGGACTCGATCAGGCACGCTTTCGGCATCTGGGGCGCATTGCCAAAAAGCAATGGCAATCCGGCCAGGCAGTCAAGGGTGAACGAAGCAACCAGCAGCTCTGGCGGCATATTCGCCGGCAGAACACCGATGCTGCTCACAAAACAGCACGAGCGATTGTCGAGGTCTGTGAGCAGTATCCTGGGTGTGTGCTGCTCTTTGAACGCTTGCGCACGATCAAAGCAGCAGGCGGCAGCAAATCCAGGCGGCGCAATCGCAAACAAGCCAATCAACTCAAAGGCAAAATCAACCAACTCGCGAAAGAAAAAGCGTATGCAAAAGGGGTAGTGAGCGTCGAAGTCAATCCGCATGGCACATCGCAGTATTGTTCCCGTTGTGGAGCCAAAGGGATGAGGTTCAGCCTGATGGCGGGGCAACGGGTCAAGGGCCGTGGGGGCAAGCTCTTTTGCTGCCCCGTTTGTCACTACGAGTGCCATGCCGACTTTAATGCGTCCTGCAATGTGCATCACAGCTTCTTCCGTGAATTTCACTGGCAGCCGCGAACACCGAAGAGCGGCTGAACGCCCTGTCCGGCTACAGGTCGGATGGGAGAAGGCTGGGGAGGGCAATCCCGCTGATCCAGCCCAGGCCCGTTCGCAAATGAGCGAACACGTCAAAGTGGTGGGGCTACTGTTGGTCTGGCGGGGGCACGTTCCAACCCACATGCGCTCGCGGACAGCACCTCAAGTCATAACACGCCGGAATGTGGTGGGAACGCTGGTGTGCCGGACGGCTTGAGGGCGGCAGAAACAGCTTTTGTCCATCTCTGTCTACAGATTTGGGCAACAGTTGACACCACGAGAGAAAATCTGGCATTGTAATTGTAAGGGAGAAAAAACTTTTATGCATCAACACATCCAACGAGTTGCGCATCGTGGTGGCTCCCACCTGGCCCCGGAAAATACGCTGGCCGCGTTTCGTAATGCCCTCACGCTGCCCATCGATGCTATAGAACTAGACGTTCACATGACCCGTGATGGACACGCAGTTGTCTTTCACGACTACACCGTCGAGAAACGTACAAATGGCTCGGGAAATATGCTCGATCTCGACTTTGCCTATGTGCGCAGCCTCAATGCCGTCGCCCACTTCGCGGGTGGTTGGCCGGAGCCGCAGCAGATACCGACTTTGCGCGAAGTGTTGGAACTTGCTAAAGGGCATGTCCAGGTGTATATCGAGATCAAAGCGAGCAAGCGGAATGGGTTTATGGGGCGCTACCCAAACATCGCCGAAACGGTCGTCGAAGAGGTGCGCGCTGCAGGTATGCTGGACCAGGTGCTTGTGATCTCATTTGACTGGACGCTGCTTCCCCTGGTCAAATCCTTTGAGCCGGCACTGCAGACGGGTGCGCTTGTCTCTGACGATGTCTGGAATGCCCGCGCCGAGCGTGCGCTGCCAATGTTGATGGAACAGCTTACCATGCTGGGATGTAAGTGGATCAATGTACACCGTGATCTCTTGACGGGTGAGATGATGGAGACAGCACATGCGCATGGTTTTAGGCTGGGTATCTGGACGGTAAATACAGAAAGGGCCATACGCCGCTTTGCCGCTGCCGGCGTGGACTCTCTAACCTCAGACCGGCCTGACCTGTTTTCAGTCTTGCAGATGTAAAATCTCATACATTCATCAAGATTTCATCAAATTTCGCCGTTCGGGCTACCACTTTGCCTGAATACGTGTCTCTTTTTGTCTGTTATCCGTTCTATCTAGTGGGAAATCACGCGCTCATCTTGGATGTACGAGGGTTTCGATGCTATACGCTATGCTGAAAAGTACCATCTAGTACTGTTTTCAGGTGACAGTATGCTATAATTGGCGGCAATCGCTGGCTGCGGACGTAGGTAGAGCCGTATCCAGGGTTGCCGGTGGAGAATACGAAGCATGCCACAAACAACAGAAGAAATGACCTCAACAGTTGTAGAGCCAGAATCATCAATCCTGGCGTCCCCGTCACAGGATATTGCGATATCTGTTGTCGTACCTGTTATGAATGAAGAGCAGAATGTACGACCATTATACGAAAAACTTTCGGCACAGCTTAGTGCGCTCGGGCAACATTACGAGATCATCTTTGTTGATGATGGCAGCACCGACAAGACCTTTTTAGCGCTGAAAGCGCTGCATGCTGACTATGCTGGTACTGTGCGCGTGATTCGCTTCCGCCGCAACTTCGGCAAGACGCCAGCGCTGGTAGCGGGTTTTAGCCGCTGCCGCGGTGAGGTCATTTTTACGATGGATGGCGACTTGCAGGACGATCCTGAAGAGATCCCGCGTTTCCTGGAGAAGCTGGATGAAGGGTATGACCTGGTTACCGGCTGGAAATTTCCACGCCACGACCCTATTACAAAAACATTCCCTTCACGTGTTTTTAATGGCATGGTGAGCACAATGACGGGCGTGCACCTGCATGACATTAATAATGGATTTAAGGCATACCGGCGTGAATTGATCGAGGATAACCAGTTGAAGCTCTATGGTGAGTTCCATCGTTTTGTGCCCGTCATGGCGCACTGGCGAGGGTACAGCATCACAGAGATTAAGGTGCACCATTACCCGCGTAAATACGGCGTATCGAAGTTTGGTGCAAGGCGCTTCGGACGGGGACTGATAGATCTGATAAATGTGCTTTTTCTGACGACCTTTTTACGGACACCACTGCGATTCTTCGGTCCGCTGGGCTTTTGGACATTCTTTGTTGGCGCATTGATAGACATTTTTGTGGTCATTCGCAGTTTTGTTTCGCATGAGCCGATCCACAATCAGCCACTTCTCTTCGTGGGTATCCTCTTGATGATCATTGGCGTGAATTTCTTTATGACGGGCCTGCAAAGCGAGATGATTCGCCACTATGCTTTCAGATCCGATGAAGAGTACAGTATCAGGCAGGAACTTGACTGATGCGCAGGTCCACTTTTAAGAAAATTGGCAAGCGGGCGTTGAAAATTGGCTTGCAGATTGGCTTGCCCGTGATGATTCTGGCATTATTTCTGAACCAGGTGAAAAACAACTGGAGCCAGCTGACTGCGCATACTTTTCAATGGAATCCCTGGCTGCTTGGCCTGGCCTTTTTCGGCTTTATGTTGCAGGAAGTGTCCTATGGCTTGATCTGGCAGAACATCCTGGCGCGTCTTGGTGCGCGGCTGGGTTTGAGAATATGCTTGCGTATCTACCTGGCTTCTGAATTCGTGCGTTATATACCCGGCAATGTGTGGCATATCTTGACGCGTATTCTGTGGGTGGGAAAGTATGGCGTTTCACGCCCCGTTGCCTTCGCCAGCATGACGATTGAGCTGATCACAAAACTTGCGGCGGGTATGCTCGTGTTCTCTGCCAGCCTCTTGTTCTGGCGTGACTTCGGCGCGATTGGTTCGCTGCCCTACGGACCGCTGGTGGACATTCTTGGTAGCGCAAGCATATTTGCGCTGCTCGTCATCTTGCACCCTCGTGTGCTTAATGGGCTGCTCAACCTGGTGTTGCGCCTGTTGAAACGCAATCCTGTACAGCTTGCAGTGCGCTACAGTGATATTTTGCTTGTCACCTTAGCCTGGTGCGCAAGCTGGCTGGTAGCGGGTTGTGCTTTTTATGTACTGCTGCTGGCGCTCTGGCCGGGCGCTCCTCTTGTAGCGTTGCCGATTTGCATTGGTATTTATGCCCTGGCCTGGGATATAGGTTTTGTCAGTTTTATCACTCCTAGTGGACTGGGGTTTCGCGAAGCAGCAATCGTGGGTCTTTTTTCGCTGGCATTGCCCTTGCCTTTCGGCCTGGCGACGGTTATAGCATTGCTCTCTCGTTTTGTTTCGACGATAGCCGAGGTTATTTGTGTAAGTATCGCCTATCTGAGCGGCGGAAAGCAGGTACGCAGCATCCAGCAAGGGTCGCAAACGCACATGCCGGGTGAGCCAGACCTGGGAGCACAAGGTTCTGGTGTAGTGCCGGTGAAACTACCTGCGCGTGTGCCCGTTGAAGGAGGGACTGTGGGTGAGTAAAATGACCTGGCGGAAACGTGTGGCTGTATGGCTCAATCGTCTCTATCTCTATCCAGACCCCGAACCATTGCCCCACACAAAATGGTTTTGGATTGCAATGGGTCTTGTTACCCTGATGGTCCTGCTCTTCTCAGCCTATTTTATTGTTGTTTTAACAGGCCGGCAAGATGCTTTTCAAACTGCTGCCGAGGACATGGGCATCATGGACCAGGTAGTCTGGAGCCTTCTGCACGGGCAACTTTTCCACCAGACTATTTGCAATATTGTGAGCGATACCAATTGTTACGGCTTCGCCGGTTTTTCACGTTTTGCTATTCACTTTGAGCCAATTCTCTTTCCAATCTCGCTTTCTTACCTGATCTGGGCTGGCCCAAAAACGCTCCTGGTGATTCAAACGCTGGTTGTGGCCAGCGGGGCTTATCCTGCATTCTGGCTGGCGCGCCTGCGTCTACGAAACGACCTGGCTGCTGTGGTGATCGCTCTGCTTTATTTACTCTACCCGGCGCAACAGCAGGCGAGCATCTTTGAATTTCATGCTGTTACCCTGACAGCTGCTCTCTTGCTTTTTACGCTGTATTTCATGTATACCAGGCGTGCCGTCTGGCTCTTCGTCTTTGCCATTCTTTCGATGGCCTGTAAAGAAGAGTTGCCGGTGGTTATTGCCTGTTTTGGCCTTTGGTCGATACTCTTTCAACACCGGTGGCGTTCTGGCCTTGGATTGGTGGCGCTTGCAACCGCCTGGGTGGTAGTGGAGTTGCTGATGTTTCGCCTGTTCAGCCCCACAGGGCGCCCATTGCTGGCTTCGCGTTATGCCTACCTGGGCAGCGGTCCTCTTCAAATCGTACTCCATGTTGTAAGGCATCCACTCAGCATGCTCCATCAGCATGTTTTAGAACATAACCACCTTCAATATTTGCGTACATTACTGGGTCCGGCGGGGTATCTGCCGCTGCTTGCCCCCTGGGTACTTGTGCTTGCTGTACCCTCGATGGCACTAAACCTGTTTAGTGCCGATCTTAATCAGTATCTCGGCATCTTTCAGTACAGCGCGGAGATCGTGCCTGTGCTGATCTTTGCAACCATCGAGGCTATCGTGGTTATCATCTGGTTGGCACAGTGGTTCGTCAGGCGCATACGTGAGCAGAATGAGCAGGCACAGGTGCAGGTAGGGGAAAAACCTGTTGCTGCCTCCTGGCGCCTGGAGCGCTGGATACGTCCAGCCTCACTGGTCGTGCTGCTCGGCTTTGTACTTTTTAATGTAGTGAGCGTGGATTTCACTTACGGCGCGCTGCCATTCTCGCGGGGGTTTGGGTGGCCGCATGTGACCGCTCATGATGCGCTGGCTCAGCGTTTTATTGAGATGATCCCTGCCTCGGCATCTGTATCCGCTCAATCCACCCTTGTCCCGCACATCAGTGAACGCACCAATATCTACCAGTTTCCTTATGATGATGACAACGCCAATTATATCTTTCTAGATATTACCAGCACCACGTATCCGTACCAGTATAATCAGTACACAACTGAAGTGAAGCGGGTATTGCTGGATGGGAGATACGGAGTTGTTGCGGCACAGGATGGGTATCTTCTTCTTAAAAGAGGACTTCCTTCACCCGGCATATCGCCATATTCACCCACCCAAAATGGTGACGAGGTTATACCGGATCTCCCGGATAGCTTCTGCTCATTTGCGCGCGTATCACCACAGGAAGTAACACATGCGCTACAGGTTGATTTCATGCCCAGTAACAGTTCTGGTGCTGATATAAGCCTGGTTGGTTATAGTGTTGCGCCTCCTACTGCGTTTAGCATAGTTACCCCTTTTATGCAGGTGACTGCTTTTTGGAAGGTAAACACACCTAACCCCCCACCGCTAGAGATATTGGTGCTGCTCATCGATAAAAACGGGAAGGAGCAATTCTCGAGTATCGATTTCCCCGCTTTAGCCTGGTGTCCGACCAGCACATGGAAACCGGGAAGTGTGCTGCGTACTACCAGCGACACTCTCTGGATAGGTAATGTACCAGGTGGGCTAGCCCATGTGGCAATCGCACTCTTGCCTGCAGTGTCTCCTTTCGGTACAATAAGGGCTGTAACTGATAGGCTTCCTTTACATATCGTGAACGCGCCGGAGACAGTGATCCCGGTCAACGGAACTAATGCAGTGCAATTGGATGCGTTTACAATTGTTCACTGAAATTTCTTAGAAGTTTACATGATTCGAAACGAAAGAGGTGTGGGTGTGGGCATGCTAGTAAATCAACTTCCGCCTACTGAACTTGCGCGTCTGAAAGCAGAATTAGCAGAGACGCTGATTGCTAATTTCTGCTACCCGCGGTTCTTTGATTACCGCACTAACTCCTTACGCACGCGCCCCGTGGATCGAGCAAAACGCCAGGAAGTCTGGCAGTTTCTGAGTTCGGTCGATTTCAACGCCTGGGGCCGCGTAGATGTCACGTCACCTGACCTGCAACACCAGATCGAACGTTTATTTATTCACTTTGTCCAGCGGAATCGTACTTTCTTTGGTGAGCAAGGCCGTAAGCGTATGACCGATGTTCGCATGCTGATCGACTCTGCTTCCTTGTCGGTGATAGAAGGACTGAGAGGACACCTGACGGGCCGCCAGGCCGCGGGTAGGGCTTTTGGTAGCCCCTGGCCAGTGACTTCCTGGTCTGCAACGAGTAGAATTGGGCAGTCAGAACCGGATTGGGACCAGGTGAATGCTACTGCGATTCAATTGCAGCAGCAGCTTCAAGAGGTGCGAGGGGAAATTAAAGCTAACGATGCCCGGCTACACGGGGTGCCTGCGAGACGCTCGATACGCAGTCGCTCAACCGTGAACGGAAATAGCACTGTTGAACCCGAGGTAATGCCCTATCAGCGTATAGCTGCGAACAAGCCGGCCCCTCAAGGAGAAGCCCCAACCGTACAGGGTTCAAAAACTACCCATCCTTTAACCTCACCTGCTGCGTCTGTACCTGCACCGGTTGCCCCACCTGTCCATAAAATAGAGCGCGTGGTTGTATCTGAAGATGTGGTGACTCCCTATGTGCCAGCACCCTCTAAATCTGCGGGGCCAGCGGCTCCTCCGGTGCGTGCGCCCGAGCGGATACAACATCCGGCCGCTCCTCCGTTAAAAGTGCAAGTGAGAGATCTGCCCCAGGCTGCAAAGGCTCCGATGATGGAAGTGTCTCCTAGAACAGCCGGGAGCTCGACTGTGCTTGTTGGCGATGAAGATATGATGATTTTCGAGCAATTGCAGCATCAGCTTGTTACCTGGCTGCGTGTAGAGGCGGTAAGTGCCGGTTTAGATATTTCCGGTCAGAGTGCTACGCAGTTGCTTGAAATGTTGCGCCAGCAAGATGGCTTTGATGAGACACGGCTACAAGTTGTCTCGACCTTGCTCAATCTCTCCGATCAAATCATTGCCACTGGACATGCCGGTCTGCTTGAATACAAGCAGGCCATGATGTTTTATTTAATGCACACACGCCGCACCAGGTAGCTTCGGATAAAAAACACGTTAAAAAATTCGGCCGGCACCGAATTTGAGATACTTTCTACTTCCATATTCGTCCATAACTATGGTATAAACGTATATGGAGATGGTCATATCAATGTGCATATAGCACTAACGAGCAATTTTATCGGATATGTCCCAGCCTTAAACATGATCCCCGTAGCTTGAGAGGGCGAAATAACCATAAGGGGGGTATTTGAGCACGATGGCTAAAAATAAGGCAGAGAGTTTGGATGAAGTGCTAGCGCTGGCTCGCGTGAGGCGACAAAATGGCATGCTGACGATAGAACACACGCAAGGGGGAAGAGTGGAGGAAGGTGAATTATATCTTCAAGCTGGTCAACCTATCTACGCTCGTGTAGGGCAATTGGTTGGCCAGGATGCCCTAAATTGGCTGCTGCAGTGGCGTAATGTCTATTTTACCATTACTACTGAAGATCCAAAGCAGCCTGCTGGCACTCCGGTTTCCGAGAAAAGCAATGCTGCCGCCGCTTTCTCCTCACCTAAGCCGCAATCTCCCTCACTTAATGGTAACACTTCCACAGGATTGCCCGGTGTGCAAGCTCAAGGCGATGGAAATGCTTCTCGTAAGAATGCGTATACTCCAGGAATTGAGTGGCTGATCCCACAGAAGCGTGGGGTTGAGCGGGAGGTGCTAGCGCTACCACTCACCCGTCGTCAACGCTTTATTTATTTCCTGGTTGATGGTCGCCGTACCATTGCTGACCTTTCTCGTTGCACGGGTAAAGATATTCAAGAGGTTGAGCTGACCCTCAGCGAACTGCAAGAGCAGGGGCTTAATCGCGATAATGCGGATAATGCCGCTATGGTGATCGGTTGGTATTATGCCGCTGCGGTGATCGTCGGTAACAGCTCGCGGAGTTGCTCCATCCAATTTGATCCTAGCAGGCGGCGCGGAATATGGATTACCCCCTGTTGCACGCGGGCTTCGTTACGGAAACGGCGATACAGGACGATACGATTGGGAACGATGGTGCGCCTTACCGTCAGCACAAACTCATTATCTTTCGCAGAAATGGCCTCGTATCCCAGCATTGCTGCCTCTACCTTCAAGCGCACCATCGCCAGTAAGTTCTCGACCGGCAGCGGAGGCGGGCCGAAACGGTCATTCAGTTCTGCCCCCATGGCCTCGATCTGTTCGGGCTGACTCAGGTTGGCCATGCGCTGATAGAATTTCACTTTCAGCGTACGGTCTCCGATGTACTCATCAGGAATATATGCATCGAGAGGAAGATCGATGAGCACATTTGGCGTTCCGGCCTCGACGCGCTTGCCTTGCATCTCCTCGACCGCTTCGGCGAGCAGCTTCGTGTACAGGTCAAAGCCGACCGAGTTCATAAAACCGGATTGTTCTGCACCCAGCAGGTTGCCGGCGCCACGAATCTCGAGATCTTTCATGGCGATGCGGAAGCCCGCGCCTAGCTCGGTTGCTTCAAAGATGGCGCGTAAGCGCTTCTCCTGAACAGGAGTCAGTTTTGTATCCTTGTTGTAGAGGAAGTAGGCATAAGCCTGATGTGTAGCGCGGCCAACGCGCCCTCGCAGTTGGTAAAGTTGTGCCAGGCCAAAAAGAGCCGCGTTATTCACAATGATGGTGTTGGCATTGGGAATATCCAGGCCATTTTCAATGATGGTCGTTGAAACCAGCACGTCATATCCTCCATTGGAGAATTCCATCATCACCCGTTCCAGTTGATCTTCGGGCATCTGGCCATGACCAACGACGATGCGCGCCTCTGGTATGAGACGCTGGAGCCTCTGCGCGATCACCTGGATACCATGCACGCGGTTGTGCACGAAAAACACCTGCCCGCCCCGGTCGATCTCGCGCAGGATCGCCTCGCGGATCAGGCTCTCGTCAAACTCGCGTATAGCCGTGCGTATCGGCAGCCGCTCCTGGGGTGGAGTCTCAATGACGCTCATGTCCCGCACATTCACCAACGACATGTGCAGCGTGCGCGGGATGGGAGTCGCGGTCATAGTGAGCACGTCAACCTCGTTGCGCAACTGCTTGAGCAGCTCCTTGTGCGCAACGCCAAAGCGCTGCTCTTCATCGATGACCAGCAAGCCCAGGTTAAGGAAAACCACGTCTTTCTGTAGCAGGCGATGCGTGCCAATGACGATATCCACCTTGCCCAGCGCCAGGTCTTCCAGGAGTTGCTTCTGCTCTTTTTCCGAACGGAAGCGGCTGAGCAACTCAACGCGTACAGGAAAGGCTTTCAGCCGGTCCTTGAATGTATTGAAGTGTTGTAGAGCCAGTACTGTTGTTGGGACCAGGATAGCTACCTGGCGCTGATCGAGAACCGCCTTGAAAGCAGCACGCAGCGCAACCTCGGTTTTACCATAGCCAACGTCACCACACACCAGCCTATCCATAGGTCGTGGACGCTCCATGTCGGCTTTGACCTCTTCAATAGCTTGAGCCTGGTCGGGAGTCTCTTCGTATGCAAAAGCGTCTTCCAACTCCTTCAACCAGGGCTGATCGGAATCGGGTGGGAATGCGTGACCCTGCATTGCCTCGCGCGCGCTGTACAGGCGCAGGAGGTCTCTTGCAATATCCCGTACACTCTCTTTGACCTTGGTCTTGGCGCGGGCCCATTCTGTCGTTCCTAGCTTGCTGAGGGCCGGAACCGCGTCTCCCATACCGATGTAGCGTGTGACGCGGTCTAACTGGTCGGTTGGAATATACAACCTATCGGTACCTGCATAGCGAATGAGCAGGTATTCGCGCTCGACTCCGGTGCTGTTGAGCTTGACAAGTCCTTCGAAGCGCCCGATGCCATATTCCTGGTGCACTACGTAGTCACCGGGATTAAGCTCCGCCAGAAATGAAGCCGGTGTAATAGGCTTGCGTCTCGGCGCGTTTTGTCGTTTCGACCAGCCAAAGATTTCGGTATCGGTAAAGACCTGTAGGGCTAACCCACGTGATTGCCAGCCCTCCGTCAGTTGGCCCTGGATGAGTGTAACAGAACTGCTCTCAGGCGCTTCGTTAATATTCGTGCCAGGGCTTACATGGATGGTAGCGTCGTCCAGGATGGATTCATCGCTCAATACCTCGGCCAATCTTCGCGCCTGCGCCGTCACAATCACAACTCGTTCAAGGCTGTCCAGCGCTTTGCGGCAATCCTGGACAAAGGCCCGCAGCCGACCTCCGTAAGAATTGGGGCCGCTAAATGATGGCATCAAGTGTTCGGTGCCACCGTGCTGGCGTGCGTCAAAATCGCCTTCGCTGGCCGAGAGGATATCGGCGAAGCGCAGTTGACGGCGCTGCTGCAAGCGAGGCTCCAGGTCATTCCAGGTGATATTCGCTTTGCGCAAGCGTGTGGGATTCTCGCGGTCTCGCTCGAAGCGTTCTTTCATTTCCTGGGCCTGGGCATCGAGTTCGGCGATGCGATTCTGAATGCTCTCAGGATTATCGAGAATAACAAGGCCGCTGGTGGGGAGATAGTCCAATACACTGGCTTGCGCGTGCAAGTAAGGCAGATAGAAGGTGATATCGTCAAACGAGCGCCCGTGGCGCAGTTCTTCAAGATCGCGCTTCCAGCGTTCCTCTGCGTCGTGGTGCAGCATACTGCTATTGAGCTGTTCTAGTTCGTTCACTGCCGCTGGTCCACGCAGGGGCAAGGCCTCGCGAGCCGGTGCGATTATGCAGGAGGCAATCGGGTTGAGCGAACGCTGAGTTGCCTGGTCAAAGGTGCGCAGCGATTCAATTTCATCGCCGAAAAACTCGACGCGCACAGGGCGCAGCAGCGTTGGTGGGAAGAGATCGATGATACCGCCGCGATGGCTAAACTGTCCTGGCTCTTCCACTTCCGTTACAGGCTCATAGCCTAGATTATAGAGGTGCTCGAGCATCAGCGTCAGATCGACTTCCTGCCCAGGTTTCAGGCTATAGAGTGAAGCCGAGAGTTCTTGTGACGGTATGACGGGTTGGGTGAGCGCTCGCGCCGAACAGACAACAACGGCATTGCGTTCGCGCTCGGTTAAAGAAATCAGCGCGTTCATACGCTGTTGGGTTGTCTCTGCATCGCTAATCAGCCGCTCATAGGGCAGCGCATCGCGGTCGGGCATGTACAGCACGTCGCTGGGCTGCTGAACCAGCGCCTTGAGGGTATCCGCTACCAGATTGGCCTGTGTTTCGTCAGCAACAACGACAAGTAGGGGCTGTTTAAGCACCGATGCGAGCGCGGCGATAACATAAGGGCGTGCGGATTCGGTAATTCCGGTGAGGGCTGGCAAGCCCTCTGCGTCTTGAAGTCGTTGTACCAGGCGGCGAAATTCTAACCGCTGTGTCAAAAGTGTAAGTAATCCCTTTAGTGTCACACAACCCTCCCAATGGGCATGAAGAAGCGCACCTTAATGGACATCTACCGTCCATGGAGGTGGCGCTGATGTATTATACCCTGACCACTTGTAAAACTTGTGGGGGCGCAATCGATTGCGCCCCGCGCTGATCTCGAACTGTCCTCTGTTATGATACAGTACTGGTGATTTAACTGCAATAGTTATAACACTTTGGTACAACCCACTATTCCATCGATAGGAACGCAATGGCCGCAATACCTCATACCAGCCCGTCGGGCTGATATGGGCCTACTTTCGGCGATCGAATGTGTCCAATGCGCCACCTACCACAATCGTGTGACCATTCGGTAGTGCTGCATCCATTGCTGCCTTCACAATTGCCTGGCCCATTTCAGTAACCGTAGGCAGCTTGCCGCCTCGTT
>WNFP01003121.1_pt1 | contig 14294 bp, 11 predicted proteins | sample 5400201 | NCBI WGS metagenome assembly WNFP01 (sample SAMN13153355, study PRJNA577476) | soil metagenome | isolation source: 115 cm saprolite under Madrone tree | place: USA:California | collected 2016-06-14
CGCTTCTTGTAGGCCATCCAGGCGATACCGATGCAGATCAGCATGGGGGGTGCGACCAGAATCAGGATGCCACTCTTGAGCGCCGCAATCATGCGGGAACCGGCCCCCGCCGCCTGCGTATAGCAGAGCGCGCAATTCTGCGCGTAACTAAACGCCGGAACGGCCAGCGCCGCGATCAGGGCGGTCATGCGAGCGGCGATTCTTGCAGCTTGGTTCGTCATATAGCTCATTTCCTTGTCCGCTACCCGGAGTATCCCTCCCGCGCCGCGCGCGGTCAATACCTAGGAGAAGTGGGGGAAACAGCGCCCCCCTCAGCCCGCTTCCTTCGGCGCCTGCTCAGTGCGCGAACGGCCGCATGTGCAGCAGGCGGATGCTGTCCGACCAGATCATGTTCATCATCAGCAGAACGAAGATCGTGGCCGGAATCAGCGAAAGAAACAAAGTGCGCTTCTCATGCGCCAGGTGCATGAAATACATCAAGCCCAGTGCAGCGCTGCAGATGGCCAGGAAGAGGAATATGCTCACAAGCCCGGCCGTGGAAAAATTCTGAAAAGCGAGAAAAAATTCGATCGCCGCAATCCCCAGCAGTACAAAATACACCGGCAGATATTTCGCGATCACGTTTCCGGACCTTCCCGATGCAGCCATGGTTCGTCTCCTTTGAAGTCGTCCGCCTCACCGCGTGATGTTCGTCAGATAGACCAGCGGCACGACGAACATCCACACCAGATCGACGAAATGCCAGTACAGCCCGGTCGTTTCCACATGTCCCGGCGTCAAGCTCCCGCTGGAATACTTGCGCGCCACCACCGCCAGCGCCACCACGCCGGTGACCACATGCAGCAAATGCAAGCCGGTAATGCTGAAAAAGGTTTGGCCGAAAAGTCCGGAGCTGAGCTTGATTCCTGCATCGAACAAACCAAACCACTCACGGATATGCAGTCCGGCAAAAATGAGCCCCAGAACCATTGTGGAGGCGAGGAAACGGAGAGCTTTGGGTTTGTCTCCCGCCTTCGAAGCGTCCACCGCACCGAGCATCGTCAAGCTGCTGGTGATCAGCACGAAGGTCATGATCGCTACATCGATGATGCTTGCGGACTTGAACGGGGTCTGCCAATCCGGAGTCGCAACGCGGAGATATCCGTAAGCAAACAGAATAGCCCCGAACGTAACCGCGTCTGAGATTATAAATAACCACATCGTTAATTTACGAGACGGTATCGAATAGGGCGATTCTTCCATCAAGGCGCCGCCGTGCCCCTGCATGGCCATTTCAGACTCGCTCACAGTCCCTCCCCCTCCCAAACGCTCACAGCTTGGTGCGCAAAACGAGAAGCAGATAGAGCCACAAAACTCCCATGAAGTGCCAATAGGTCGCGGTCGCTTCGAACGTACTCTTTCGAAACGCGGCGCCGCTCGCGACAATTCTCCCCATCACCAAAACAAGTGCGACGATTCCTGCGAGCACATGCAATCCGTGCATCGCGGTCAACACGTAGTAAAACGAGCTGTTGGGATTCGTCGCGAGGTAGAGGCCCTGCGCGGCGAGCTGCCGCCAGGCTTCGAATTGCCCGGCAACGAAAACGAATCCGAGCGCCAGAGTGGCCATGAGCCAACCTAAGCCCATTCGAACAGCATGGGGCTCGGCAGACGGTACGGGCGCGAGCGCGCGACGCGCCATTTGCAACGTGGCGCTGCTCAAAAGAAGCGCCAACGTATTTCCGTAGAGTATCGGCGGGAGGGCGATGTGCGTCCAATCCGCCGCGGATCCCTGGCGCACAAAGAGCGCACTTGTAAAAGCCGCAAACGACATGATAATCGCAAAGATGCCCACCCATATGCCGCTTTGCGAAGCCTCTCCTGCTCCGGAGAGCACTTTGGCGACCCTGGCCCCGGAAGCGGTCGAGTCTCTTGAGGGGGGCGGCGGCGTGCGCACAGGCTCGTAAATTGTCGATGACATTTTTTCCTATTCTTTTTCTCACAAGACCGAGAGCGGAGACTCTTTCGCCCCGCACCGAATCGGTTCCATCCGTTCAGCCGGCGGACGGCTCCGGCGAATCCTGCATGATGTAGTCGCCTTTCGAACCCTTCACATCATACTGATATGGGTCGTGGTAAATCACGGGATGTTTGCCGCCGAAATTGTTCCAGGGTGGAGGCGAAGGAATACTCCACTCGAGCGTCGTTCCGTTCCACGGGTTTTCCGGAGCAGGCGCACCCTTATAACGGCTGTATATCAGGTTGAAGATGAAGATGAGCTGCGCCGCGCCGGTGCAGAGAGCCGCGATGGTGATGAACTTGTGCAGCGGCAGCAGCGGTCCGGTGTAATCATTGACGAACGCCGAATAACGCCGCACGTTGCCCACCAATCCGAGGTAATGGAACGGCATGAAAATGCAGTAGGTACCAATGAAGGTGAGCCAGAAATGAAGCTGCCCCAAGGTCTCGTTCATCATGCGGCCGGTCATCTTTCCAAACCAGAAGTACGTGCCAGCAAAGACGCCGAAAATGGAAGCCACGCCCATGACCATGTGGAAATGGCCAACCACGAAATACGTGGCGTGCAACACGATGTCGATGGAGGGCTGCGCCAGGAAAAAGCCGCTAACGCCGCCGCTGACGAACATGGAGATGAAGCCGAGGGCAAAGAGCGAAGCCGCGTTGATTCGAATGTTTGCGCCGTAGAGGCTGCCCATCCAAATCATCGTCATGATCGTCGCCGGAATGGTAATCGTGAGCGTGGGGAACGAGAAGAGCAGCGATGAGAATGGATTCATGCCGCTCACAAACATGTGGTGTCCCCAAACCATCCAGCTCAGGAATCCAATAGACATCATCGAGTAGATGATGACGCGAGCACTCAAGAGCGGCTTGCGCATGCTGTTGATCAGAATGTGCGAAACAATGCCCATGGAAGGCAAAATCGCAATGTAGACCTCAGGATGGCCGAAGAACCAGAACAAGTGCTGCCAGAGTAGCGGCGACCCCCCCGAATGCGGCTGCAAGCGATCGCTTACCACCAGGCCGGAAGGAATGAAGAAGCTGGTCCCAGCAGTTCGATCCAGAATCAAGAGTATGCAAGCAGGAAGGAGCACGGCGAACGCCAGCAAAGCGATGCAGGACGTGATGAACCACGCCCAGGTGCAAATCGGCATGCGCATGAGGGTCATGCCTTTGGCGCGCAGGTCGAGGGTCGTAGCGATAAAGTTGAGCGCTCCGAGCAGGGAGCCAATACAGAAAATGGCGATCGAAATGGCCCAGAGGTTCATCCCCCAGCCCATGCCAGGCCCAGCATCCTTGCCGACCGCGCTCAGCGGAGCATAGGAGGTCCAGCCGGAGATCGGCGGTCCGTCAGGAATGACGAACGCGAGGACTAGCACGAGGAACGCGGCGAGCGTCGTCCAGAACGACATCATATTGAAGCGCGGGAAGGCCATGTCTTCCGCGCCGATCTGGATGGGGAGAAAAAAATTGCCGAACGCGGCGAAGGGGGCGTTGGTGAGTACGAAAAACACCATCAGCGTGCCATGCATGGTGAGCAGCGAGAGATAGTATTCCGGCGTGATGATGCCGCCCGGAGCACCGGCTTTCGAAATCAGTTCCAAGCCGGGAATTCGCGTCGTTGGCCAGACGAGGTGGAAGCGCATGAGCCACGAAAGCGCCATACCCATGCATACAGCCAGGAGAGCGAGGGCATAGTATTGTTTTCCGATGACTTTGTGATCGAGGCTGAAGACGTACTTCCGGAGGAATCCTTCCGGCGGTGCATGAACGTGTGCTTGCTGGGCCGATGTCTCTTCCATCTGCTCTCCTCGCTCGGGGAAAGCCGCGGAGCGGTTGCGATGAATCGCACGCCGGTCTGCGGGCTGGGATTACGAGTTCACAGCTCTGACGCTTTCTGTTTCATCCACTTTTCGAAATCGTCCTGGGCCATCACGTTCAGATACGCCTTCATGTTGTAGTGGCCCAGTCCGCAAAGCTGGGTACAAACAATTTCATACCTTCCGGTTTTGGTGGCCGTGAAGTGCACGGAAAGATCGAGACCCGGGACAAAGTCTTGCTGGATGCGCAACTCCCTGACGTAGAAGGAGTGGCCCACATCTTTCGCGTGCATCATCAAGTGGATTTCGCGGTTGACAGGTATCGCCAACTCCGCCGAGACGATGTCATCGCGCGACTCGATCTCGTTGGCGGGGTCTAGGCCAAAATAATTCTGGTTCCCTTCGTCAATTTTGTCGGGATGGATGGCGCCGAATTTTCCGTCGGCGCCTGGATACCGGAAGTAGAAGGCGAATTGGCCCGCCTGGGCCTGGATTTGCAGAGCATCCGGCCTCGGCGGTGTGAAATAGACGTTGGCCCACGCTCGTTGGCCAAAGACACCGAGCGCCAGGACCTCCGTGCCCACGAGAATGAATGCGGCCGCCACCATAACCTTGGCGCCGCCTGGAAAATTCTTCAGCTTCGCGCCAACTTTGCGTTCCGCAAACGTCCAGACGAAAAACGCCAGGACGAACTGGGCGAGAAGAAAAGAGATCCCCGCCTCAGCCATAGTGTCCGACAACTGCTCGTCAATCTGGTGGCCGTGGGTGGAGATATCCTCTGGCATGACGTACATATGCGTGACGATGGGATACGCAGATGCCAACGCAATGATCACCAGAACGACTGCAAACAGCTTACCCATAGCGCCTCACTTCTGCTCTGAGTTTATACGGACTTGATTTTTTCGTTTCGCCAGCAATCTGCACTCTGAGACGACTCCCGCCGGTCGTTCAAGAAAGGCTCAATAGGGCTTGGCTTTGAAGACGAAGTTTACGCTTTTCGTTTCACTGCCGGCAATAGTCACTTCCTGCGACTGCTCGCCGTAGGACTCGTGGTAAGCGGTGACCGTGTACTTGCCTGGCGGCAAGTTGGGAAGCGAAAAACCACCGTCTCCGCTTGAAATGGAGTAATGGGAGTTCTTCAGCACCGCAAACGTCCCGTGCATCCACGGATGGACATTGCATTTCACGGGAATGAATTCCATCTTGTCGTACTTATCCACGATGGGAGGCGTGCCCGGCGGCTGAGACTTGTTCCACTCGCGATTGATCTTGGCGAGAGGATGGATGTTATGCGAGGTCTGATCTTCGTTCAAAACCTCGAGCGGCTGGTTCACTTGAAACGCAAGGACGTGCGGTATGTAACGGCAGCCCTTCTGGGTGAATACCGCGGATTGTGAGGGCGGCGGTTCATCGGCCGCTCCCGCCGAGATGTACACCACTACATTTTCCAGGGCGTTGTTCGCACCGGTTACCACGGTTTCGGTCGTCGGCGGCGTCGCGTACTGTTTCGCGCAACTGGGCTCCTTGGACATGTCGATCGGTTTCTGCTTCGCCGGCGTCCCTTCGTAAGTCACCTTGCCGCTCACGGTGCCGCCACCCGGTACCGCGGACGTCGTAGTGACCGCGGCGAGAATGGCGACTCCCGTCATAAAAGCCTGCTTGGTTCGCATCCTCTTACTCCTCCCGAAATTTTTTTGTCACGAAATTGTTTGATACCGGACCCCCTTTGGTTTCCCCACGACCTTCTGTGCGTTGACGCTTTCAGTGCCTTCTTTGGAAGCCAGCCAAAGGGTAAGGCTGTCGACTCTTGTGCGTTACCTGCAGCGTGCGCAGGTAATGCACGAGATCCCACGTCTTCCGCTTTGATGATGCAGGCGGACAAAAAGATAGGCTTTGTTCACATCCCCGCTCCACCGGAATCGCGCTTCCCCCACGTCCACGCTATTGCTTGATGCCGGAGCCGGTCGGGGTCCCCCCGACTTTCTGTGCTTTGACGTATTCAGCTCCCTCTTTGGTACTCATCCAAAGAGCGAGTTCTGGACTCTTGTGGGTGACCTGTAAGGTGCGCAGGTAATGCACCAGGTCCCAAGCGTCTTCCGGCTTGATGACGTCGGCGAATGAAGGCATCGGCGTGCCGTCGAGGCCGGTCATGAAAATCTTATAGAGATCATGGTTGGTTGTGCCGCACTTGAAGCGGGAGCCTTCGGGAAAATTGTAGGGCCGAATCGGTTGTTCGTTGCTGTCCGTAAGCGTGGAGGCGGAGGGACCATCGCCGCGGCCTTCGGGGCCATGGCACTTCCAGCATTCCAGCTTAGTGTAGAGCTCTTTGCCATGCTGGATGCTCTGGAGCGAAAGTGCCGGCTCCGCAGGAACGGCGATCGGGTCGCCTGGTTTGTCGCTCTTCCACCGCGGCGAGAAGGTCTTGATGAAAGCGACCATGTCCGCCCGCTGCTGGCTGGTGAGGGAAATCCAGGCAGGCATGTTTGAATTGTTGAATCCGCGCCCCAAGGAGTTGTAGAGATCTTCGTCGGTGGGCAGAGTGCCTGTAGGCGTGGACCGGCACTTGAACGTCGCCGCGACGAAATTCCGCGGCAAAATATTCAAGTATGGCCCGTTTTCTCCGTTGCCGTCGCCGCGGAAGCCGTGGCAACCCCAGCAAAAGCGGAAATACAGTTGCTTCCCCGCATCGGAGTGTCCCGTGACCTTCCCGACGTGAACCTCGCCTTGTTGAGCTATCGCCAAAGACGGCAGGGCAAGTAGGGCTGCCGCAAGAAACATCCACTGCATTGATTTATTTGCGCGCATCGTTGTCCACCATCCTCAGAAGATAAAATCAAAGCCAATAAACAGGCTGTTGTTGGTTAGGTCCTTCCCGGAAAGAGGGGCAACTCCTCGCTGCCGGACGGTTGAAAATTCATTGTGGATGGCGAAGCCGGCGCGGCTGGACATAAATGGGTAGTAGCGATATCCAAAAACCAGCGAGTCGATATCCCCAAAGTTTGCCGAAGGAACGCTCACTCCGGCTTCAAATACGCCCGGGGTGATTGGGAGAGCTTGCCGCGACATGCGAATCAGCTCGTAGCGATTGATGAGGATGAATTGCGGATTCACCGTCAAGTGGGTTTCGATAAATCCGGCGTTCCAGGTCGGCCCCTGTGCACCCGTCGGCAAAGGAGAGAAGGACGGTGTGCCCGTTCCTAGGAAGACGTTATCGCCCCCTCGCGTGTACATGGTCATGAAGTCCAGCTTCTTGAGGTACCAAAGGCCGAAAAAGCCGGCACGATAGAACGACTTTTGACCGAATCCATCCATCAACGACGAACTCGTGGCTAGGTAGGTCGGGGCCCGTCCAATATAGGCGAAAGCACCGACGCGTTGCAGCCCGAGACTCCCGGCCGCAAACGCCTGGCTGAAGGTGAGGTACGTGTCATATCCATGGCCATTGGGCACACCCACGCTGCCGTCATTGCTGGTTAACAAAGCCGCCGAATAGCGTGTGTAACTGTTCTTCGAATGACCCGACAACTCCGCACCGATCTGGTTGTCTCCCATTCCAAAGGTGAAGGGTACGAGGGTCGCCGGGTTCGTAAACTCCGTGACCGGTTGGAAGTGATAGATCTGGTAGCCACCGTTGTTCGAAAGCGTCATAATGCGCTTTTCCGAGATGATATTGTCGAGCTCGAACTTACCTACCTTGATGTTGAGCCAGCTCGATTTCAGGAGATTGCTGAATCGGACGTTCGCGGATTCAAATGCGAAGACGGCATCGTTTCCAGCAGCTGGCACGAGGAGGAAGCTGATGTTCTTGGCCAGCGTTCCGGCGGTCAGAATGTCCATGCCGGAAAGATCGAACCCGTGTGTCGTGAGCCGTCCCTCAACGGTAGTCCCCGTAGCCTGATTGGTTATATCGGCGCGGTCCACACTCTCGCGATGCCACTGCGGCGTCATCCGAAAAGACACCGGCCAATAAGCCGGCTGCTGAAAGATGGGAGCGTCGCGATCGTTCCCCATCTGGTAGCCGTTGTCCTTGAACGACTGGCCAAAGTTGTTCAGCTTGGGCCAGGCTTCGTGACACGCCGAACATGGCATGCCGTACTTCCGCGCGAAAGCCGGGATGGCGTAAACCTTGCCTGCCGGAATGGGCAGCGCGGAAGCGGAACGGCTGTCAATCAATAGGAATGTGAGAACCAGGAAACCACAGACAAGCAAGGATGCAAGCCACGGCATCCTCCTCTTCATCGACGATGAAGCCCAGTGGAACATACCGCCTCCTCTGCATGACCATTGTTTTTTGTTGTAGTCGGGACGATACCGCTTCGAACAGCCTGGATGGGATCAGGAGCAGATACACAAACACCGATATGCGCTTCCAACGCTCCGATGGCGTTGGGCAAACGAAAACAGCTCTTAAACCATGCGCCCATAGAGAACCGCTCCCTTTTCTCCGTCAAGAAAAGAGTGCCTAATCCTCGAGTCCCTGAACCGAGCCGGATGCTACTCCGTCAAAAATTCGAATGCAAGAGCTTTCTTATTCTTATGCCAACAATTTCTCAAACTAATTGCTCTGGTGCAAACTGCCCGTGTAAAATAGGTGCTTACTTGTCATCCTCGCGCGGGGAATCAATTCGAGAGCTTCCGTAGGTGTCCTTGAATGATGGGATTATCTGATTCTTTCATTGGAATTGCTCGGCCTGCAATTTGAAAAGCGTGCGAGGCGTTGAATTTGACAGTCATATGCAGGTAGAAGCAAGAAGAAGTGCTACTCTCGCCGAGCGGGCCAACAACAAAGTTTGCTTTGCCGCAAAGTTTGCTGCGCCACAAAGTCAGAGAAGAATCCCAAGAGGATTCCAACGGAGCGGGTTTGAAAGGGCCTGGGATGAAGTTGCAAAGCGGGAACCACAACGACGGACATTGGCGGATTTTCATATGTTATTTTGTATTTACATGTCTACCGGCAGTCTCCTCCCTTGCCCACCGCTCAACGCACGATCAAATTCCAAATCCGGGTTTCTCGGCTGAACTTTCGGGCTCTTCCGCTGATGTTATTCAAGCGCTCAATGAAGTCCTGGAGGACCAGATCATTCACGGCACTCATGTCTTTGACAAGGAACCGACGCTGACCGGCGCCACGCTTGTGGCCTCGACTCCTTTGTTCGAGCCGTGGACCGGGCCGGGCCGGGTTTTCTATAAGATTCGCAAGGATGTGGTTGCGCCTCGCCATTTTCGCGAGAGCGAAGATATGGGAACTATAGCCGTCCGCTATGTCGTGACTAGTGAGGGTGAGGTTCACACTCGAATCCGCATCGATGCGATTTTTGTCGAAACCGCCCATCGCAGAATGCACCCGTCGGACGGCACGGTGGAATCCAGCGAGTTCAAAGCAATTCAAGAACATCTTCAGGCCATCCAATTTGCCGCGCAGGAGGCTGCCGATGCGAAGCGCCGACGGGATAGCGCGGAACTGGTGCGGCAAACGGTGATCCGCCAGCGGGAAGACGAAACCACGCGACTGGCCGCGGCGCAATCTTCCGTGCAAGATCTGCAGCAGCGCATCAATGCCATGAGGCATGAATTGGAGCGCCGAGTGAAGGCGCCGGGCGCGGACCTCAAGTCTGCTCCCTTCCGCGCGGCCGCTAACGTGAAGACTCTCGCGGCGTATACCGAAGTGGTCATCGTGATCGTCACGCCGCACTGGTACGGCGTGGAAACACCGGACGGCCAGCGCGGTTGGATGCCCGCGGATCAATTGGAAACTCTTCCGTGAAAAGACCTGGACGGAAATTCCTCAATGCAATCATTCGAATGGGAGGACTTGGCGGAGTCCTCAGCCTGTTGTTGACGGCGGGGTTTCTTCCTCAAGCTGTGCCTTACGCTCGCGCCTTTGCGAAGTCCGCGGAAGAAGTCGAAAGCGCGCTGAAGGACCTGCAAGCGTATTCAGGCCAAAAGCTCCCGATTGTGGACGGCTTTGTGGCCACCGGAGACAAGCCGCTCAATCAATACGAACGCGCCTTTTATCAATTCTCCATCGACGTGCTCCCGGGAACAGCCGGCGGTACGATCGTACGCGTCACCGCCAAAATCACGGCGTGGTACGCGGACAAAGATCCCGCAAAGTCCGGTTATCAGGTGCTGCCGTCCAATGGGCGCTTGGAACTTGATCTTTTGGACCGGTTGGAAGAAAAATTTGGCGGCAAGCCGGCGTCCTCCATGGCGCGCGCGCTTTCGAATTCCACGATCTCCGCTCCGAAACCGAAGCTCGATCTTGGTGGCGTCCCCGGTATTCAAATTCCCGCGGCGGCAAATCCTGCGGCAAAATCGGGAGGCACGGCCGATGAATTGGGCTCACTGCGGTCCAATCGGGAAGCCGAAGAAAAACACATGAGGGAATTGAACGCGGAACTTCAAAGCTTGCAGGAAATCAAGAAGAATCAGGCGCACCCGCAGAACCTGGTGGCCGTGAAAAAAGCGGGTGCGCCAGTGCTCGCGAAGCCTGCGGAAGGAGCACACGTGCTGTTCAACGCCGCCGCCGAGGACGAGTTTGAATTCATCGGCGCGGAAGGCGAGTGGATCCACGTGCAGATCTCCGGGCCTTCGCGCGGATATATACGCCGAAACAATCTCGAGTTGTCGGAATTCATCGCCGCGCGGCTCAATTCGCAGGGCGCTACCGCTCCGGCAGAAAAAGTAGCGGCGTTCCTCATCGTGCGCGAAGAAAATAGTCCATTTCCCGGAGATTGGGAGCCCTTGAAGGGAAAGGCAGTGAAAATTTTCACCGCACAGCCCGTTTCGCAGGACCCCAAGGAATCGGGCGCACGAGCTAAACTCGCCTTCGCTAGTTCCCTTTTTCAGAAATACGCAACGGATGACGCCGCATTGCCTTCAGCGGTTGAGGGCATCGTTGTAATCTTCGATTCGGCGGACGGCGGCATCGTGGGAACCACGCTCGCGACCTTAAAACAGTTTACCGCCGGCACACTTTCTCCCGAAAACTTCTGGAAGCAGTGCTACCGCGATCCGCTGGAGGCGTTCCAGGAATCCAGCAAGCCTTAGCGCAGGACAACTGGCCGTTCAGCGGCGGGATTCGCCGTATTCACTTCCATTCGAAACTTTGCTGGAGTCCGCCGATTCTCACGTCGAAGACTCCGGGCTCGACGACGCGCTTATTATCGGCTCCGATAAAGGACAAATCGTCGGACGTCAATTCGAAAGAGACTTGCCGGCTCTCCCCGGGCCGGAGCAAAACTTTCGCGAATCTCTTGAGCCGCTTCAATGGCAGTGTCACGCTCGCAAAGCGTTCGCTCAGGTACAGTTGAACGACTTCCTTGCCGGCACGGCCGCCACTGTTCTTCACCGTTACGTCGACGCGCACCGTCTGGCTCGCCGAAGCCGTGGCCGGAGCAACGTGCAAATCGGAATACGTGAAACTCGTGTAGCTCAACCCCGAACCAAATTCGAATTGCGGCGTGCTCAGCATTTTCCCTTCTCCAGAATCTTCCCCTTCGAATACTTTGTGGTCGTAGGCGAAGAGGCGGTTCGTCGAGCGGGGATACGTAACAGGCAGCTTGCCGCTGGGATTCACGTCGCCAAAAAGAACATCGGCAATAGCCTGGCCGCCCTCATTGCTGGGGTTATAGGCCATCACGATCGCTCCGGCTGGATCCGCGATTCGGCTGATGATGCGCGGGCGGCCCTCGGTTAGCACCAGGATGACGGGCTTTTTCGTTTCCATGATTTTCCGGGCGAGATCGAGCTGCGCGTCGGGTAGGGTGAGATCAGGAATGTTGCCCGGCGTTTCCGCATAAGCCCACTCTCCGAGGCAAATCACGACGGCGTCCGCTTTTGACGCCGCTTCCGCGGCCTCGGCAATATCAATCTCCTTGCTGTAGGTGGCGCCGGGGACGTAGGTGACATTAGCCCCGCCGATTTTTTCCTGGATGGCTTTGAGGATCGTCGCGCGATCCTTGGGATACGCGCTCGCGCGGTCACCCTGCCACGTATAACTCCACCCGTTATTCAGCGGAATCAGGGAGTCGGCGTCCGGCCCGGTCACGAGAACGTGCGCCGTCTTTGCAAGCGGCAGCGTGTGGTTTTCGTTTTTCAGAAGAGTGATAGACTCGCGCGCGGCTTCCAGGCTGACCTGCCGTGATTCCGGCGAGCCGATTACCGTCTTCCAATCCATCCCGCGCAGCGGATCGTCGAAAAGCCCGAGCTGGTACTTCACTGTGAGAATTCTCCGCACCGCTTCATCGATGCGGCTCGTGGGCACCTTCCCTTCCTGCGCCAGCTCGAGCAACAAATTGCTGAAGCTGTAGTCGCTCGGCACCATGCTCATGTCGATCCCCGCAAGCACGGCGATGCGCGTCGCTTCCTTCTCATTTGCCGCAATGTGGTGCACGCCAACAAGCTTCTTAATGTCCACCCAGTCGGAAACAACGAATCCCTGCAAGCCAAGTTCGCCGCGCAAAACATCTTTGAGCAAATAGCCGTTGGCATGGCCGGGGATTCCGTTCACTTCGCCCGAATTCACCATCACGGTGTGCGCGCCCGCTTTCAAAGCGGCGGCAAACGTCGGCAGAAAATATTCGCGCAAAGTATTCTCCGGAATCAGCGCGGGGCTGCGGTCCCCGCCCGTTGTGGGATAGCTGTAGCCCACATAATGTTTCAGCGAGGCAGAAACGCTGGCGGGACTCGAAAGATCGCTGCCTTCATAACCGCGAATTGTGGCCACACCCATTACCGTCGCGAGATAAGTATCTTCTCCGAGCGTTTCCCACAAACGCGGCCACAGCGGCTGCCGCCCAGCGTCGAGCACGGGCGAAAACACCCATGGAATTCCGGCCTTGCGCGTTTCGGCGGCGGCGATCTGGCTGCCGCGCAGCATCAGCTCCGGATTCCACGTCGCGGCCATCGCGAGCGGCTGGGGAAAAAGAGTGCTGCCGACAATGTAATTCGGCCCGTGGATGGTATCGATGCCGTAGAGCACCGGGACGTGCAGCCGGGTTTTTTTCGCCTCTTCCTGAATGGCGCGAATAATCTCATGCCACGTCTCCACGGACAAGGCTTGGTCATGCACGTTGAGGATGGAACCCACACCGTATTCGGCGACGGCTTTGTGCAGTTTCTCGGAATTGATTCGAATGGACTGGTCCATTCCGTCGGTGACCATGCCGATATCCAGTTGCGTCATCTGGCCAATCTTTTCCTTCAACGTCATTTGGCCGACGAGTTTCTCGACGGCTGCGGCCGAAGCGCTGGCAGGCGGACCCGCGGGTGTCATATTTTTCTTCAAAAATGTCTGGCTGTCCACGATGCTTGAAGCAGCGTCATCCGCGCCGGACGGAATTGCCGCGATAGTGCAAACAGCCAGTACAATAACGATATGCCAAACCTTCCTTTTCGGGGTGGACACGGGTATCTCCTTGCCGAGCATCCTACTCAAGCGCGCGGGCTTGCCGGTGCTTTGGGATTAAGTGCGCCGCCTTAGTGCGGCGAAGAATACTGGTAGCGCAGGCTCGGCGGCATGCGTTCCGAACGGGACCGCGTGTTGTACTCGAGCTCGTAGCCCAAGTGTTCCGCATCGGCCGGATAATCTCGACCCTCGGGATACGGATACGGCAGAAGTGAATGCCTTGGTAACGGTTCGACGGTGAACGCGTGCGCCGCATAGAAATCAAGATCCTTTTCGAAGCCGTCGGCATAAAAGAAATAATCGCGAACCCATCCCGCTGGCAGCGCAGGCAGCTCCTTCGGATCAAAATCAAGCTTCAATCCTTCACCGGAGCCGAAAACGACAAAGCGATCGTCGGAGGCGCTCAGCAAATCGAACACATCGCCGTAGCGCGTGTAATTTCCTGCCGCCCGCGCGTAAGGACCGGTCATGCTTCGGTGGGAATACGAATAGGTGGTGTCGCTCGCCGGCTCTAGCCGGATCTCGCGCGGATAGCCCACGAAATCCAGCGCCGCCTTTGCGAGCTGCACTTGTGCCACGCGCACATCCTGTGCGTCCGGTGTCTGGTCGATTCGAATCGCGTCCCAATAAATTTTCAAATTGTTGACGATGCGAATCCGCCGTGTTCCTGCGGGCAGTTTGCCGGTCAAGTCCGCAACCATAGTCCGTTCGAGCCCTGCCGGAAAACCCATATCTTCCACGACACGCGCCCACTTGCCTTGCGCATCGAGGGCTTCCACATAGGGTGGAATCACTTTGATTCCTGCCTGATCTGCGGCGTACATCGAAGTCGCCGTGAAGTAATCTGTGTAGCCATCGATGATCAATCGCAATGGTTTTTGCGCATCCCATTCACCGAGGTCGAGCTCGATCCAGTGCAGCTTCGCGAATCCCGTGAACGGTAACTCCTCGAAACTCGTGACGTACTTGCGGTCGCGCCTGGAGATCAGCGGCAGCACGTCATTTCCGCGGTCGTCCCAAGCGCCGATGGGCGCATGGGCGTCGCGGCTCGCGATCACCCG
>WNFP01002885.1_pt1 | contig 14289 bp, 17 predicted proteins | sample 5400201 | NCBI WGS metagenome assembly WNFP01 (sample SAMN13153355, study PRJNA577476) | soil metagenome | isolation source: 115 cm saprolite under Madrone tree | place: USA:California | collected 2016-06-14
TCTCGACGCCCGGCTCGCGCACGCGGCGGCGCTCCTCGATGACGACATCGCGGTCACGCACGCCTCTGCCGACCGTGATGTCGCGATCCCGGTGCACGCAGTTTTTGTTGCACAGCGGGCCGATACAGTCTTCCCTGCACAAACGCTCGGCGCTGGCGGGGAGCGAAAGCGCGGCAGAAGCAGCCGCCGCCATCGCGATCGCTAAGACATGAGCTGTTCGCATCCTCAGGCCTCCTTTGCCTCCCCGCGATTCAACGCGCAATCGAGGCTGGTGTTCCCGCAAGTTCCGCCGTCGCGGCGGCTCCACCACGCATGCGTGCGGCGCGGCGAGACTCCCGTTCTTCGCATCGGCACGGACTCGCGAGGTCGCGGCCCCCATCAGCGAACGCACGTTCGCGTCCAGTAAAAAGGCGAGAAACGATCGATGGTTTGGCAGCTTTCGCGTGAAGGTATGTGGCCGCTGCGCTCACGAAAAAAAGCCCGGCGCAAGGCCGGGCAAGTGGAACGTGGAATGTGAGTCTCAGCGCTGTTGGCCGCCCTGCTGGCCCGGCTTGTGTTGCCCGCCGCCGCCTTGCTGGCCGCCTTGTCCGGGCTGCTGACCCGGCTGGCCCGGCTTCTGTCCGCCACCGCCTTGCTGTCCGGGCTTTTGTCCGCCACCGCCTTGCTGTCCGCCTTGGCCGCCGTGTTGACCGCCCTGGCTTTGCTGGTCTGGCTTTTGTTGGTTGGGCTTCTGTTGGTTCGGGTTCATGACTGATCCATCGTTAGACCCCCATTCAACAACGAATTGGTGCCCATTACGTTCCGCCGGAACATGCAAGCGTGGCGTGCCAGCGCGGCCTGTAAATTGCCCGTTTTATCCAGGGAACCTGCGGTTATCCTCTCAGCACTGGTCATCACGCCGTGTCAGGAGAACGCCGATGTCGATCATCCGCCTCATCCACATCAGGATCGACCCGTCCGAGAGCGAAAATTCCGTGCGGGTTTGGAAAGCGGAATGCGCGCCGCTCATGATCCAGCAAAAGGGGTGCATTTCGGAAAAGCTGCTCCGCTGCAAGGATGCGCCCGAGTTCTTCTCGTATTCGGAATGGGATTCCGAAGGCGCGATCGAGGCCTATCGCAACAGCGCCGCGCATAAGGAGATCGTGCGCCACGCCCGCGCGCTCAAAGGTGCGAAGGCCGAGGTCAAGCTCTACGATCTCGTGCAATAGCGTCACACGTAGCGCGTGAGACGATCGGGGTCACAGCACTCGCAAGAGACGCGCTAGCCGCTCGAGCCATTCCGCAGCGCTTGTTCTTCGGCCGTCAGGTTCATCTGAGGGCGAACATCCATAAATCGCGATCAAGGCAAGCTAGGCGAGAAGGCCGCCTATCAATCCTGCTGATGAGCCTCGACGTGGAAATGGTGCAACAGGCGGTGGAAGATCGGAGCCAATACGAAGCCGGTTGCGATGACAATCAAAAGACCCGAGAAGATCGCATAAGATCCCGCAAAGATTTTTCCAGCCGTCGTTTTGAGCTCACCCATTGGCCCCATGCCCGATAGAATCATCGCCGCATTGACGTATGCGTCCGCAAGCGACATGCCCTCGAACGCGGCATAACCAGCCATTCCGATCGCCAGACCGACGACGGCAAGGATGCACCACAGTCCGACGGCCTTTAACATGCGATCGGCGAAGCGGCGGCGCGAGATGAGCGGTTGGCGACGACGTTCGAAACTGGTGATTCCAGGGATTTGCATATTCAACAGTCCTCCGTCGAACGGTGCCCCTGCGGCTTCAGGCACGGCCGGGCTTTTATGAGGACACGCGTCAATTCCCGACCACGCCCGCCGCGTTGATCAGCGGCACCCATTTCTCGATCTCGCTGCGCACGTGCTTGCCTAGCACTTGCGGCGTGCGCTCATTTTCGGGCGGCAGGTCGGCGCCCAATTCCCCGAGCCGCTTGGCCACGGTCTCATCGCGCATGGCCTTGTCGAGCGCCGCATTGATTCGCTCGATGATCGACTGCGGGGTTCCCTTCGGGAAGAACAGCGCGGTCCAGGCGGTGGTCTGCAACTCGGGCAAGCCCGCTTCGATCGCGGACGGCACGTCGGGAATGGCGGCCGCGCGCCTTGGTGCCGTTACCGCGAGGGCTTTCACGCCGCCTGCAAGGATATTCGGGCCGGCCGAAACCACCTGCTCGAAGCTCATGTCGATCTGACCGGACAGGAGGTCATTCATCGACTGCGAGCTGCCGCGATACGGCACATGCTCGATCTGCGTGTTGGTGAGATGGGTGTAGAGCAGGTAGGTGAGGTGGGAGATCGAACCGGTGCCGGCGCTGCCGAAGGTGAGCTTCTTCGGATGAGCGGCGGCGTAGGCGGTCAAGTCCTTGAGCGTGTCGGCGGGGAGAGTCTTGCGCACGATCAGCGCCATGGGCGTGCTCGCCACCAGCATAACCGGCTCGAAATCGATGCGGGGATCATACGAAAGATTTTTATAGAGCCCGACCGCGGCGGCGTGCGTGCCGAGATTGCCCATAACCCCGGTGTAGCCGTCGGGCGCGGCCTTGGCGACGCGCGCGGCGCCGATCGAACCGCCGCCGCCCGTGACGTTCTCGATCACGATCTGCTGGCCGAGGGTCTGGCTCACATGCTGGCCGAGAATGCGCGTCATTACGTCGGTCGGCCCGCCGGCGGCGAACGGCACGACCACAGTGATCGGGCGGGTCGGATAGGGCTGCTGCGCACTGGCGCTTAGACCGACAGCGGTCAGAGCCAAGCCAAGTACGCTGGAAGAAAACAAGCGCATCACGTTCTCCTTGAACCTCTTCAATTCAAAAGGCGGGTGGCGCCTGCACTCCCTCCTGAGTCCGCGCTACTTGATCGCTTCGCACTCATACGCATCGCCTTGAAACACGCTGAACCGCGGAGCTTTGTTATAGAACGACCCCGCATCGGGTCCGTCGGACTTGGGGTTGGCATTGTCCATGAAGAACACCGAGTCCTCCTTGCCGTCGTCGGCTCCAGACAGCGCGCCGCGAATCCAGCACGATTCCCGTTGTCGTGTGATTGTGGCGAAATATTTTCCTTGTTGCAGCCGATCTGCCTGCTCCTTGTCGAGCCAAATGCGAAAAACATCTTTGGACTTGTCTTGCTTGGCGTTCGCGCGGTGCTCCTCGAGCGGCACGAGACTGAGCAACCGACGTCCCTTGTCGTCCGCAGGTCCGAGAGTGACTCTCAAGGCGCCGGAATAATGCGACCAGCAGTAGAAGAGCGGCTTCTCCTTGCTCACGTCATTCCAGTCCTTGGGAAACATTGCCCGCTGCTGCTCACATTCGTCTGGCCGAACGGCCGCCGCGGGAGGTGCCATCAATAGGCAGAGCGCTGCCGCCAATAGGGTCGCTCGCATGCTATTCCTCCAAGGACGCTAAGTGTCGAATGTCCTTTACGGCGCGCGCTCGCTACCTGGTACGCATCGACTCCTCCTGCGCTGGCACGCCCATCATAGCAGGCCAGCCGTGGTATATGGGGCAAACGTCCGCTCAAAGCTCTCGAATCCTTTGCCGCGCGTGGTACTCTGCGCGTGCAAAGCTTTTTTGAACCAGGATGAAAGTTCCCCGCCGCCGGCTGCTATCTCTCGGAGCGAGCGCTGCCGCGCTGCCGATCTTGGCGCGGGTTGTCTGCGCGCAGGCTTATCCCTCGCGCCCCGTCACGATCATTGTGCCGGTGCCGCCAGGCGGGGTCGCCGACCCGATCGCGCGCATCCTTGCCGATCATCTCTCGGTCACGCTCGGTCAACCGGTGGTGGTCGAGAACGTCACCGGCGCCGGCGGCAGCATCGGGGTTGGCCGCGCCGCCCGCGCAGCGCCCGACGGCTATACGCTTAGCATCGGCAATTGGTTGAGCCATGTGGGCGCGAGCGCCGTCTACCCGGTCCAATACGACGTGCTCAACGATTTTGAACCGGTGTCGCTGTTGACGAACAGCCCGATCCTTGTCACCGCGCGGAAAGATTTTCCGGCAAACGATCTCAACGAATTGATCGCCTGGCTCAAGGCAAACCCCGGCAAGGCGACGGCCGCAACCGTTGGAGCGGGCAGCGCGGCGCATGTGAGCGGCGTCTATTTTCAACGCGCGACCGGCACCCGCTTCCAATTCGTTCCCTATCGGGGCGGTGGCCCCGCGGTCCAGGACGAGGTCGCAGGTCACGTCGATCTGATGTTCAACGAGGGAACGGGCGCGCTCCCTTACGTGCTCGGTCGGCAGGTCAAGCCGTATGCGGTGCTGGCCAAAAGCCGCTGGTTCGCGGCGCCCGACATACCGACCGGCGAGGAACTCGGCGTGCCCGGCATCAATATTTCATTTTGGCACGGCTTGTGGGTGCCCAAGGACACGCCGAAGGAGATTGTGCGCAAGCTCAATACGGCGCTGGTCGCTGCCCTCGCCGACCCGACCGTGCGCAAGCGGCTCACCGATATCGGCCAGGAGATTTTCCCGCGCGACAAGCAAACGCCGGACGCGCTTTACGCCTTCCACAAGGAGGAGACGGAAAAATGGTGGCCGATCATCAAAACGGCAGGCATCAAGGGCGAATAAAGCACCGCTTGTCCGAACAGCGGCCACGCGCCTGCAAAGCTGTCGCATTCTTTCTGGCGCGTGATACCTCGCTGCTTGCGGACCTATTTTTGGACCCACAATGAAACTTGTTCGGCGTCGGCTTCTTTGTGCGGCAGCGGGCGCTGCCGCGCTGCATGCTGTCTGCCGGGCTGCGCTCGCACAAAACTATCCGACCCGGCCGATCCGTTTGATTGTCACCACTGCTGCCGGCGGCTCGCCCGACATCATCGCACGCCTGATCGGTCAATGGTTGTCGGAGCGGCTAGGGCAGCCGATAGTCGTCGAGAGTCGGTCTGGCGGCGGCACCAATATCGGCACCGACATCGCACTAAGAGCGCCGCCGGATGGCTATACGCTACTCTTGGCTATTTCGGCCAACGCCATCAACGCGGCGGTCTACGACAATCTGCCCTTCAATTTCGTGCGCGACATTGCGCCGGTGGCAAGCATCGCCAGTATCCCCCTCGTCATGGAAACAAATCCATCCGTACCGGCGAACACGCTTCCCGAGTTCATCGCCTATGCCAAGGCCAATCCTGGCAAGATAAACATGGCGTCGGGCGGCAATGGGAGCCCGCTGCATGTCGCGGGAGAGCTATTCAAGATGATGGCCGGCGTCGATATGGTTCACGTTCCCTACCGCGGCGAGGCGCACGCGCTGCCTGATCTGATCAGCGGACAGGTGCAGGTTCTGTTCGGCGTCATGCCTGCATCGCTTGGCTATATCAGGGCCGGCACGCTGCGCGCGTTGGCAGTGACCACCGCAAAGCGGCAGGAGCTTTTGCCGGACGTTCCGAGCGTCAGCGAATTTCTGCCGGGCTACGAGGCGAGAGGCTGGTATGGACTCGTCGCGCCCAAATCGACGCCTATCGAAATTATCGAGAGGCTCAACAAAGAGGTGAACGGCGCGCTCGACGACCCAAACATGAGGAAGCGACTGACCGACCTGGGAGCTGACGTGTTCGCGGGCTCGCCCGCCGATTTTGGAAAGTTCATTGCGCAGGAAACGGAGAAGTGGGGCAAGGTGGCCAAGTTTGCCGGCATCAAGGCGGAATAATCAGTATAGGAGACATTCATTTGCTCCGTGCGCTTACTGAACTGACACGATTGTCAGCGGCTATCGGTCAACGCGCCGAACGAGCAAAAGAGACAACTTCCAGCCGATCAGCTGGCCTGTTTCTCCCTGGTATATCCAATGGATACTATCTTCCCGGTTTGTCCGCGTAAGCAGATCGCAGCGAGATCAGTGCTTCCTCGTCTAGTGCCGTATACCCGGGCAGGCCTTCTTAATGAAATCAGTGGCGCGACGCTTGCTCTCGAGCGCACGAGTGAGGTCGTCCTGTCGGGACCCTGAAATTCCCATCGTGGTCTTGTCCTGACACGCGCCCTCCCTGCACAGCCAGCCTTTTCCCTCGATCACGACGCTCGGGTGATCGCCTTCTTCGAGCTCGATGCGTTGGACTTTATTGAAATCCAACGTGGTCGTTTCCTTCGACGGCGCGTAGAAGCTCTCCTTGCTTGTGCCTTTGGAATAGGCGGTCATAATCACTGTCTTGAAGATGCATTTTTGTGGCGAGGAGATGCTCACGTCGACTTTGACATGACGGCTTTCACGATGCGAATCGTTTGCTTCGCCGAAGCCGGTATTCTGGCGGATGGATTCATATTGGATCTGTTGCCCTTCAACGGTCCGCCGCCAGCGCGTCTCAAACCCTTGCTGTTGCGCACCTTCCTGCTGGCCGCCGATGACGAATGCAACGGCATCGAGGATGCCGGCTTCATCTGGGCTGAGCCGACCTTCGCATCCCAAGATCAGGCCGGCCAATCCCAGCAACAGAACGTTTCGAGCCTTCAAATTTCTCTCCAGGCGTGCGCAGCAGCTTGTGATCCGCCGTCGGATACCCCTGACCGAAGATCCACAATTCGATATATACTCGACCGCGGGTCTTCATCCTAGGACATTGCATGCGATTGGATTGCGCCGGAGCGGGCGCACTTCGACCATAGCCGGCCGCGGCCGTGATCATACTTCTCGCGTTGGCGGACAGGCGGCGGCACCTTCCTCTACTGCGACAAATCAAGGGAAGCGAGCGCCTGTTTCCATTTGACGGACTCGCCGGCAAGAAAGCGCGCGAATGTCTCATCGTCCTCGTAAGCCACCGCGGCCGCGAGCGTGCGGGCGGTTACTTGGGCGGCGGGCGTCGCCAGAATGGCCGCCACTTCGCGCGAGAGCTTTTTGATGACTGGAGCCGGGGTCCCTGCCGGGGCAAACAGCCCGATGAATCCCGATGCGCGCCCGAAGCCCGGCACACCGCTCTCGGCGATGGTTGGAATTTCCGGCGCCACTGGAAACCGTTTGCCGTCGATGAGCCCCAGCGCGATCACGTGCCCCGCCTGGATATGCGGATAAGCGGAGGTGAGGTCGACGGAGGCCAGCGGAATCTGTCCGGCGATGAGGTCGACCACCGCGGGGGCGCTGCCGCGATACGGCACGTGGACGAGGTTGGCGCCGGTCGCGCGCTTGAGCAGCTCGATCGAGAGGTGCTGGCTGGTATTGGTGCCGGTCGAGCCATAGGTCAGCCCGCCAGGCGTGCTTTCGAGCGCTCGATCATCTCGATGATGGATTTCGGCCCGCTCGATGGATTTGCGACGAGCACGATCGCGACGTCGATGAGCTTGGCCACCGGCGTAAGCTCGCGCAACAGGTCGGGTCCGGGATTGCTCGGCAAGTTCGGATTGAGCAGCAGCGCGCCGGTCGCGCCGACGCCCAACGTGTCACCGTCGGGGCTAGACTTCGCGAGCATCTGCAGGCCGAGTGCGCCTCGGCGCCCGCCCGGTGCTCGACCACGACCTGCCGCCCAGGACGGGGCCCGAGTTCGTTCGCCACGATGCGCGCGGCGCCATCGGCCGATGCGCCCGGCGCGAACGGAACGATGATCTGAATCGGCTTTTGTGACGGCTGCGCCAACGCCGAGGCCGGGGCGAGCACCAATGTGAGCATGAGGGCGCTCAGCACCGCGCTGAGATCACGGCGCCGCCGGCGCAACGATCGTATGACGGCCCCGACTCGCCTCATGCCTCGATCCCTATTCCAGCTGGCGTAGCGTCCTGAATCGTCTTCCACACATGGTAAGGCGTCGCCGGCATCTTGATGTCGCGCACGCCGTAATCGCGCAATGCGTCCACGATCGCGCTGATCACCACCGCCGGCGCCGCAGTGGTGCCGCCTTCGCCGCCCGCCTTGATCCCGAGCGGATTGGTGGGAGAGAGGACCTCGGCAATCTCCGTCACAAATGGCGGCAGCGTATCCGCCCGTGGCACACCATAGTCCATAAGTGAGCCGACGAGCGGCTGGCCGGACTCGCGATCGACATAACACTGCTCCCACAGCGCTTGCCCAACACCCTGCGCGATCGCGCCGTGGGTCTGGCCATGGACGATCAGCGGATTGATGCAACGGCCGACATCGTCAACTGAGGCATAACGCGTGAGGGCAACCTCGCCGGTTTCGGGATCGACTTCGACCTCGCAGATGGCACAACCGTTGGGAAATACCGGATCGTGCATCTCGTGGTCGGTGACCACCGCGATCCCGCCTTTCAGCTCCTGCGGAAGGTCGTGTCGCGCGGCCTCCTCGGCGAGCTCGAGAAAGTCGAAGGTGCGGTTTGTCTCGCGCGCGCTGAACCTTCCGTCGGCGAATTCGATCTGGTCCGGCGTCGATTGAAGGATTGCAGCCGCGACTTTCTTGCCTTGCGCAATGAGATCGGGCAGCGCTTTCGCGAACAGCGTTGCGGCATGGCGCATGGAGCGGCCGGAATGGGATCCTCCGCCCACTTGCACCACATCGGTGTCGCCGAGAATGATCTTCACGCTGTCGAGGGGAACCCGTAGAAGGTCGGAGATGACCTGCGCAAAACTTGTCTCGTGGCCTTGGCCGCTCGGCTGAGTGCCGATCACAACCTCCACGCGTCGCTGCGGCCGCACCGTGATCCGCGCCTGCTCGTTGGGCGCGCCGATCGAGGATTCGACATAGCACGCGAGTCCGCGTCCGAGCAGCTTTCCCCGTTTTGCCGCCGCGCGGCGGCGCTGTTCGAAACCGCTCCACTCGGCGATGGCCATCGCCCGATCCATATTCTCCTGGTAGCGCCCGCTGTCGTAGATCATACCCACTGCGTTGCGGTACGGCATCGCTTCCGGGCGAACGAGGTTCTTGCGCCGCAGCTCGATGCGATCGATGCCGAGTTGGTGCGCCGCGGTATCAACAAGCCGTTCGATCGCGAAGGTCACCTCCGGCCGCCCGGAGCTGCGATAGGCATTCGTGGGCACGGTATTGGTGAAGACCGCCATGGCGCGCAGCGCAGCGTGGGGAATAAGGTATGGTCCCACGATCAGGCCCGCTCCCTTGGACAACGGCGAAAGGGAAACGCAGTAGCCGCCCACATTGCTAATATTGGTCGCGCGCATCGCGAGGAAGCGACCCTCGCGGGCGAGCGCGAGCTCGACTCGGGTGACCAGGTCGCGTCCCTGATAGTCGGTGAGAAACGCCTCGTATCGCGTCGCGGTGAACTTGACCGGACGGCCGAGCTGGCGCGCCGCCCACAGCACGAGCGCAAACTCGACGAAGACGCGGTTGCGGGTGCCGAAATTACCGCCGACATCGTAGGACAGGACGCGCACGCGTTCGGGCGCGATGCCGAGCACGGTCGCAATCTCGCGCTTCTGCCGCACTGCACCGCCGCTGCCGGCGTGAAGCGTATAGCGCCCGCTCGCACCGTCGTACTCTCCGAGCGCAGCGCGCGGCTCGAGCGGCACGCCGGTCACACGCTCGATATGGAAGTCCATCGCCAGGACGTGGTCGGCACGCGCGAATGCCTCGTCAGTCGCCTGCCGATCGCCGAACAAAGTGTCGACCAGAATGTTGTCCGGCACCTCGCTCCAAAGCGCCGGCGCGCCCGGCCGCAACGCGTCTTCGGAATGGTAGACCCCAGGCGAGACTTCGTAATCGACTTTGATGCACTCCACGGCATCGAGCGCCTGCGGCATGCTCTCGCCCACGACCATGGCGACGGCCTCGCCGACATGGCGAACGCGCTCTGCGGGCAACAGCATGTGTGGGCCGATGAAGACCGCACCGCCGCCGGCAGCATGCAGCTTCATGTCGTACTTGGTCTTCGGCAGTGGATCGTGGGGAATGGCCGCAAGCCTGTCGGCAAGGCAGTCGGCGCCGGTGAACACGCCGAGCACGCCCGGCATCGCCTTGGCCTGCACGGCGTCGATGCCGAGGATGCGCGCGTGTGCGTGCGGGGAGCGCAGCATTACCGCGTAGGCCTGGCCGTCTACGCCGAAATCGTCGCTGAAGAGGCCGTGCCCGGTGACGAGCCGCTCGTCCTCCTTGCGAGCGATCGGCTTGCCGATCGAGCGGAAAGTCGAGTTGGCCGGCGGGGCTTCTTGATCGAGGTGCGTCATCGCGGCTGGTCAGCGCAGCGGCTTGGCAAAACTGAGCTCGTGGCCGTCCGGGTCGGTCAGATGGAAGAAGCGCTCGCCCCATTCAGCATCGCGCGGCGCGGTGTCCGGGCGGTAGCCGGCCGCGATCACGCTGGCGTGCAGCGAATCGACGTCGGAATGGTAGAAGATGATACGCCCCCACCAGGACCAGTTTCGTTCAGCGGGTTGGGCGATGAGGTTGAGATAGCTCGTTCCCGCCCGAAAGCTGGTGAACGCGGCGTCCCCTCCACCGTAAAGCATCTCGAAGCCCAGCATGCGATAGAAACGCACTGCGCGCGCCATGTCGTGAGTGGCGAGCGTAACCGCACTGATGCTTTCAATCATCCGCCCGCAATCCAATCACTGCAGCATCTCGCGATCAGCCGGTTTTGGCGGCGATGGCCGCGTGCGGATGACGAACGTCGCCGCGCCTGTTGCGCCGGCGCACGTAATTGATTACGGCGTCCGGCCGCTCGCACTTCACCTTGAGCGCAGCGATAAGCGCATCCTCAGCCGCCACCGTCACGCTCTCGTGTCTCCCGGCGAAGTTGATGCCAACGGTGAATTCCAGCACGATATTCTGCCCCCGTTAGTTGGACGTGATGCCAGGTTCGGTTTCTTCAAGCTGCGAGAACCGCACCTGCAGAATCTCCTGTGTGGTCACCCTCCCGGCGCCGTTCTTTTCTACTAGCACCAGCTGCTGCGCATCGGGCAAGCCGGCGGGTATCACCATTTTCCCGCCTGCTTTGAGCTGATGGATCAGGGGCGGTGGAATGAGATCCGGAGCTGCCGTGACGATCACCTTGTCGAAAGGAGCGTGCTCCGACCAGCCATAATAGCCGTTGGCGATTTTGATCTCAATGTTGCTGCAGCCCTGGCGGCGCAGTCGTTGCTTTGCTTGTCGGGCGAGCTCTTCGATGATTTCGATGCTGTACACTTGCCGCGCCAGTTGCGCGAGGATCGCCGCCTGGTAGCCGAGCCCCGTCCCGATCTCCAGCACGGTGTCGTTTTCGCGCAGGTCCAACAGATCGGTCATCAGCGCGACAATGAACGGTTGCGAGATCGTCTTCTCGAAACCGATCGGAAGCGGAATGTTGGCGTAGGCGTAGGGTTGAAGTTCGAGCGGTACGAACTCGTGCCGCGGCACCTTGCCTATCGCAGTGATCACACGGTCATCGAGAGCCGTCTTGCCGAGCACGTTGCTCACGTGAAATATACCGGCGGAGATCTCCACCAGCATCTGTTGACGTAAGAGATCGAAATCTTTGGCACTCATTGTGCCATCCCTGGGGACAGCTCATCGCGCGCCCGGCACGAGCGCGGCACGACTTCTTCGTGCCGGAGAATGTAGGCGAAACTCGGTTCCCTTTCCACAGATGGGCGCAAGTCGGGCGGGACGATGAACCGTTCAGATGCGGAACTCTTCACGCTGAGGGTCGATGGCGCGCATACCGTCTCCGGGCTCCTTTCGGCGCCGCCGCACCCGCGCGCCTGCTACGTGCTGGCGCATGGGGCAGGGGCCGGAATGTTTCATCCATTCATGGAGGCTGTCGCAACGGAACTCGCTCAGCGCGCCATTGCGACGCTGCGCTATCAGTTTCCCTTTATGGAGCAAGGCGCCAAACGGCCGGACCCTCCCAAGCTCGCGCATGCGACGGTTCGGGCCGCGGTGGCAGAAGCCGGCCGGATTTTGCCCGCAGTTGCTCTTGTGGCGGGGGGCAAATCATTCGGCGGTCGCATGACGTCGCAGGCGCAGGCCGCGTCCGCGCTGCCTGGGGTCCGCGGCCTCGCGTTTTTGGGCTTTCCGCTGCATCCGGCTGGGCGGCCATCCGACGAGCGCGCCGAGCATCTTCTCAAGATAGAGGTGCCAATGCTTTTTCTGCAAGGGACACGCGACAAGCTCGCGGATCTCGGGCTGCTCCAGCGAGTGACACAGCGTCTTGGCGCCCGCGCATCGTTGCAGCTCTTCCGAAACGCTGATCATTCCTTTCGCGTGCCGGGACGGGGCGCCGCAAAGGATGCGGAGGTCAGATGTGACATGATGGATGCGCTGGCCGCTTGGACCTTTGCAGTGATCTCGCGCCGCGACTAACTACGGCAACAGGAATGCGTCAGGCGCGCGGCCGCCGATCCGAGGCGCCGAAACGGTTCGCCGCCCTGGCGCGCGCCTTTGCAGCCTCGGCTTCGCGATCACGGGGCGAAGCGTCAGTGACGAGAGAATTGAGAAGCTGGCGCGCCGCTTGCTCGACCTGCTCCACCGCCCGGCTGAATGCCAGCCGGTTTGCTTTGGAGGGGCGCGCGAAACCACTCAACTTGCGCACGAATTGCAGGGATGACGCACGGATCTCCTCGTCCGTGGCGGGCGGCTCGAAGTTGTAAAGCGTCCTGATGTTTCGACACATGAATGTCTCGCTATCGTTCAATGCGGGCAACGGTCGCATGCGATGGTGCTGCAATCAAGCTACCGACCCGCGGTGCACGGAAGACGCCGTGGCGCTTCACCTTTTGCGTCAGCGATTTCCAGGGGCGCGTTCGGCGGCATCGGCGGTTCGGCCGAACACGGCCGAGACCTGGATCTGCCCGCGCCGCTCGAGAATTTCCACTGAGACCTCGTCGGCATGACGGCGTACCTTCAGGTCCACGCTGGATTGCTTGAGCGTCAGATGGCGCAGCACCAGCTCATCCAGGAACGGCGGCAAGCGGGGATTGTGCAGGCGAATTTCGTTCGCAGCGGGATCAAATTGCAGCCCGAGTGAAGCCTCGATCAACGTGAACGGAGTTGCGCTGGCCCACGCTTGCGGCGAGCACGCGACCGGATAATGGGTTGGCCCCCGCCCGCGGCTGCGCTGAAACCCACAGAACAGCTCGGGCAATCGCCGCATCTCAAAATAGCTTGCGGCGTCGAACAGGCCTTTGAACATCCGCTCGAGCGAGCGCTTGAGGTCGTAGCGGGCGAAACCGAGCGCGATCAGCGCGTTATCATGCGGCCAGATCGAGCCGTTGTGGTACGACATGGGATTGTAGCGCGCTTCCGAGTTGGCAATCGTGCGAATCCCCCACCCGGAAAAGAATTCTGGCCGCAGCAGACCGTCGGCCACCTCGACGGCTCGATCGAACCTGGCGATGCCGGTGAACAGAACCTGGCCGGCATTGGAGCTGCGGACTCGGCAGGGCTCCTTGTTGCCGTCGAGCGCCAGCGCGTACGTGCCCAGCTCCGGACACCAGAAGCTCGCGTCGAATCGATCGGCGAGCTGATCGGCTTGAGCCTTGAGGAGCCTCGCGCGCTCGATCCAGCCCAGCCGTTCGGCGCAGCGCGCCAAAACCTGCTTGGCGCAGTAGACGTACCCCTGCACCTCCGCCACCGCGATTGGGCCCTCTGCAAGGCGCCCATCGGCATGAAAAATCGCATCCTCCGAGTCCTTCCAGCCTTGATTGGCGAGCCCCCGCTCGGTTGCGCGATAGTATTCGAGAAAGCCGTCGCCATCGAGATCGCCGGGGCCATCGATCCAGGAGAGCGCGGCTTCGATTGCCGGCCACAGCTCGACGATAATGGCGTCGTCTCCGGTCCGCTCGGCAAAAAGCCCGGCTAGCATTACGAACAAGGGGGTAGCGTCGACGCTACCGTAGTAAAGGCCGAACGGCACTTCGCCGAGCGCCGCCATCTCTTGGCCTGAAAGGCGGTAAGCCGCCGCAGCACACCCTCGGCAATGCGCGGATCGACCCAAAGCATCTGCAGGGCGGTGATCAACCCGTCGCGACCGAAGGTGGTCGAGTACCAAGGTATGCCGGCGTAGGGATAGCGTCCCTGCGGCGTCTGCGTCATTAAGATGTGCAGATCGGCCATCGATCTGCACACGATCTCGTTGAAGATGTCGTTTGAGCTCACGACAGTGCTGGCATGTTGTGAGGCACCACGCAGCTCGCGGTGCGCCGCTCGCAATCCGCGCAGAAACGGCGCCGGTTTCGGCGGGGCGGGAATTCCGCAACTCACCGTCAAGAAGACTGCCTTCGCCACTTTTGGCGCCAGATGGATGGCGTAACTCGCGCTCGTTTGCGTCAGCTGGGTGGGCTGCGGATCGAAATTCAACACACTTTGCCGCCGGTTGCCGTCGAGGCCGTCATAGGTCAGGGCCGCTGCGGCAGCCCCGGAGGCGTGGCTGGTCAGACCGTGTTTGCTTCGGTGTAAGCCGCGCACCTCGAAGAGA
>WNFP01002642.1_pt1 | contig 14287 bp, 6 predicted proteins | sample 5400201 | NCBI WGS metagenome assembly WNFP01 (sample SAMN13153355, study PRJNA577476) | soil metagenome | isolation source: 115 cm saprolite under Madrone tree | place: USA:California | collected 2016-06-14
GATCGCCGTGAGACAAGGCGAGGTCGTGGATCAGATTCTTGAGGAAGAAACTCATTGGCGTCCCGACCTGATGGTGCTGACCACCCAAGGCCATATGGATTTTCTCGACGCGCTACGGGGAAGTACAACCGAGCGTGTCGTACGGGGCGCGCATTGCCCCGTTCTCACTATTCCAGCCCAACGTACCTAATCCCCACATCGAGCGCACCCTAAACAGGGCCGGCGGCGACAAAACACGCGCTGCCGAGCTAATGGGGCTGAGTCTCTCAACGCTTTATCGCAAGATCGAAAAGCTCGGCATCGAATCTTGAGCATCGCGCACCAGCCGCAACGGGCTTAACCGAAGCCGCTGCTTGATTTCACCTCTTTGCAGTCTTGGGATTTCCCCGGGCAGTATTCCTGCACGCGCGAAAATTGTTGGGACCTTCGATTATTTGCGCCGTAAAATTACCAATGAAGTGACATTCCGGATGGCACAAGGTTTGCTTTTTAACGATTTACAATCGAATGGTGCTTCATGAAGAAAAAGTAAATGGGCTGCAAGATCTTCCCGAGAGGTGGACGTGGAGCTGCGGCGGCAAACAAATCTGTGTCATGGCAAGATTGGCGTAATTAATGAGGAGAAAGCCATGTTATTTCAAAACCGAGAACACGCTGCACGTTTATTGGCTCGAAGGTTGAGCGCTTACTACAAAAACAAGAATCCATTGGTTTTGGCGATTCCGCGTGGCGCGATACGCATGGCCGAGATCATCGCGGACGCGCTAGGCGGAGAATTGGACGTTGTGCTAGTGCATAAACTCGGGGCACCCGGACAGCCTGAGCTTGCGATAGGGGCGATCGATGAAGCCGGAAACTCTTTCTTGGCAGGATACGGTCGCGATATTGATGATGCCTATCTTGAAGGCGAGACGCAGACGCAACTCGATATCCTGCACAAGCGGCGAGCGCAGTATACGCCGTCGCGTGGTGCTATCGACCCCCATGACCGCATTGTGATCGTGGTGGACGATGGGATTGCCACCGGCTCAACCATGACCGCAGCGTTGCGCTCGATACGGAAAAGCAAACCGAAAAAGCTCATTGGTGCCGTCGCTGTGGCGTCGCCCAGAGCGGCTCGTGCAATCTCTCGTGAGGCGGACGCCATCGTCTGTTTGGAGGTGCCCGCTGAATTTTATGCGGTGGGAGAGTTCTTCGGGGAGTTTGCACAGGTCTCTGATGAAGATGTCATAGCGATCTTGCAAAAAAGAGAAGCGAAAATTTCAGCCGTGAGCTAGCACTGCCCACCCTCGGGTAGGCGTCAGCTTTCTTCGCGGAGAGAGCTTCAACGCGCCTACTTGTTGTCGTCCTTGGCTATGTTAAGGATGCGCGTGACCAAATCGGTCGGAAAAGGGAAGACAACTGTATGATTATTTTCGGCAGCCACCTCGACTAGGCTCTGTAAGAGTCTAAGGTGCATGGCGGTGGGCTGCTTTGCGATGACTTCCGCGGCTTCGGCCAACTTTTGGGAGGCTTGGAATTCACCTTCAGCATGAATCACTTTCGCCCGTCTTTCTCTCTCAGCTTCTGCTTGCTTGGCCATGGCGCGCTGCATCTCTTGTGGCAGATCGATATTCTTTAACTCCACCAGGACGACTTTCACGCCCCATGGTTCAGTTTGCCCGTCGAGAATGGTTTGGATTCGAGTATTGATCTTTTCTCGTTCTGCAAGCAGCTCATCTAGCTCCGCCTGCCCGCAGACACTGCGCAATGTCACCTGAGCAAGCTGGGAAGTTGCAAAGAGATAGTTTGCCACTTCGCGGATCGCTCGATTGGGATCGATGACCCTGAAGTACAGAACAGCGCTAACCTTTACCGATACGTTGTCTCGGCTAATGACATCCTGCGGGGGTACGTCCATGGTAACCGTCCGGAGATCGATGCGGACCATTTTTTCGACCAGGGGAATTACGTAGGTGATGCCTGGGCCACGAGCGGAAACCATGCGCCCTAGCCGGAAAATCACGCCGCGCTGGTATTCTTTCAGAATCTTGATCCCACTGAGGATCAAGATCACGACGATAATGCCGAATGTCCCCGCTGCTCCGAGTAAATTCCACATAAACTCCTCCATTGATGGGGGCGAGAATCAAGCCGCCTCGTGTCGGGCAAATTGGCACGCGCTGGCAAGCGTGAAAAAGAGCCTCCCGTCATATTCGGTCAAAGCACCACTTGGTTGATTCTAACACAGTCGACTTTCATTCGTGCCAAATGAGGTCGCCATAGCGGCTGGGCACCATCGCGGGTCTCGCGATGACTCTTTTCAAACCCGTCCAATATTGAACAGTAATCGATCTCAAGTCAGCATACCGTCTATGCCAAACGGAAGGAACTGACTATAGGCCTTATATTATTAATCGTCTGAATTCTGTTCCTGTCTGGGGGTCTGACCCGCTGAGGTTATTCACATCGGTCTGTATAGCGTGCTGATCTTTTCACAATGATTGAAAGAAATTTTCGCAGCCAATGGGTAGACTATCCGCAGTGCGACGACCTGGCGTTTCAAAACCAATACGCGATTGGTATTCTTTAAGTCCACGTCACTGGAGATATCACGGCGGAGATATTTTCTCGGCATCAGGAGGAGACACGATATGCGCGCTGACGCAGGATCTGGCAAGCTGAAAATGTCCAAACCGGCTTGGTATCAGGCCATTGGTAAGTACGCGCATTCGGATCCCAGCAAATCGCTGTGGCAACTCCTTGATACGTTTGTTCCTTATTGCGTCCTGTGGACCCTGATGCTCTACACGGTTCGACAGGGGTATCCCTATTGGATCACTCTGACGTTGTCTGTGGTTGCAGGAGGCATCCTGGTACGCGTTTTTATCCTTTTCCACGATTGCTGTCACGGCTCCTTCTTTGCATCACGCCGGGCAAACACAATCCTGGGGTATGTCTCAGGTATTTTGACATTCACCCCGTACGAAGACTGGAGATATTCCCACAATATACACCATGCCACGCAGGGAGACGTTGACCGACAGGGCGTCGGCGATATTTGGACGATGAGGAAAGAGGAGTATCTGGTAGCGCCCAGGCGAAAACGGCTCGCCTACCGGATCTATCGGAATCCCTTTGTCTTGTTCGGTCCGGGTCCGGCGCTGCTGTTTTTATTTTTCCAACGATTTTCTACCCAAGGCGCGGGAAAGAAAGAGCGCTACAGCGTGCTTTTCACCAACCTAGCGCTCCTGGCCATCATCGCGGTGGCGAGCTCAACGATTGGTTTTCAGACCTATCTCATGATCCAGTTGCCAATTATTCTGATCGCCAGCACCTTTGGCTTGTGGTTGTTTTATGTTCAGCATCAATTTGAAAGTGTGTATTGGGCCCGCCATGAATTTTGGGACCCTCTGCGAGTGGCGCTGGAGGGTAGTTCTTATTTCAAGCTGCCGAAAATCCTCCAATGGTTCTCAGGCAACATTGGTCTGCATCACGTCCATCACGCGCGCCCCACGATTCCCAATTACAATCTGCAACAGTGCTACGATGACATCCCGGCGTTCCATGCAGTCGAACCGTTGACCATCCGTACAAGCCTCAAATCGCTGCGATTAAGTCTTTACGATGAAGAACAGAAAAAACTAATCAGTTTTCGCTCGTTGAAGTCTCCCGCTTCGGGGTAAGGGCAATCCGCTACGTTTTTCGTTTGCACGATTAAGAAGTAAACCATTCGCCCTCTCTCACATCTGCGAAACCATCTATCTTCTGGGCGGAAAGTCGCTGACATTTCAGCTCCCCGGGGCATGGAACTTGCTCAGCATTTCAGTAGGAGATTTCGCTCAGGGCAATCATCGCTTAACCTCCCTTAAGATCTGTTACCGGAGTCCGCCAAAAAGGAAAAGGCACATGGCTAAGAATAGAGTGTTCATCGGCTACGATTATGACAATGACAAGGCTGCCAAGGATCGGCTGCTCGGGTGGGATACCAACAACGAATTCTGTTTCTCTTCGTACGACCGGTCCTTCGACGTCGCGGTCGACAGCGATGAGGCGGTCGCCACCAAACAGGACGTCGCCGCGCGCATAGGCGACTCCATTCACTTTCTGTGCATCGTCGGCAAAGAGACCTACCGCAGTGGCTGGATGGCTTGGGAAATCCGAAAGGCGGTCGAACTCAAGAAAAAGCTCGTAGCCGCTAAAACCGATTCGACTAACAACTCGCCGACCGCAATGCAGAGGGTTGAGGCGTCGTGGATCACGACGTTCAACTTCGACTCCATCAAGAAAGCGGTGATGAACTGACGGGAGTTCGTCGAGACAATAACGCTAATCGGAGCAGACGCTGCCTAAGAATTCTGGCGGCATGATTTTTCTGCTCACTGAGACTGAGGCGTGCGTGTGCGTTTCATGTCACGGAACCGCGCCTGCCTGTCAGTTTTTGCTTGTGCAGCATTACCCGGCTCTGAGTGTTCCCCCTGACTGGGGAACTTGATAGCCTGGATATGCGCGCCCCGCGCCCGGATGACCGTGAGGTATGTGGATTGGAATCGTTATTTTTTCAGAACCCGTTACGCAAAAACCACTCCGAGGCCGTTGCTCTTTCGGCGCTTGAAGAACCGATTCGGGCTGAACTCTTCAGCGCCGAGCGTCTTGAGCAACACGCTGAAAGCCTTGCCGCCGCCCAGCGCGTCACGGCCACGCCGCGGAAAGGTCGTCCGCTGTTGCCGCGCGTGCTGGACAACGGGCGGGTGCTGCTCGAATCGTATCGTGCAATCGCCCAGGCAATCCGCGAGGAGCGCGCGATCACACCTGCGGCAGAGTGGCTGGTCGACAATTACCACATAGTGGACGAGCAACTGCGCGAGATCCGTGATGACCTGCCACCCGGCTTTTACCGAGAGCTGCCGAAGCTGGCTGAGGGTCACCTCCAGGGCTATCCGCGCGTCTATGGGCTGGCCTGGGCGTTCGTCGCCCATACGGACAGCCGGTTTGACCCGGAGACGCTCCGTCGGTTCGTGCGCGCCTACCAGCGCGTGCAGCCGTTGACGATCGGCGAGCTCTGGGCGGTCGCGATCAGCTTGCGGGTGGTGCTCGTGGAGAATCTCCGGCGCCTGGCAGAGCGCATCGTCCATGGACGGGCGGCGCGTCAAGAGGCCGACACGGTGGCCGACCGCCTGCTCGGACTTGGCGGCCGTTCAACTGAGCCTGCGGCGACGATCCTCAGGCGGTTCGAAGGAGCCCCGTTGGCGACGGCCTTCGCGGTACAGCTCGTCCAGCGGCTGCGCGATCAAGACCCGGTGATCACGCCGGCTCTTCATTGGCTTGAGGAGCACCTAACGGCTCAGGGCACAACGGCCGATGAGATGGTCCGGCTCGAGCACCAGCAACTGGCAGCGATGAACGTGACCGTGCGCAATGTGATCACCAGTATGCGCCTGATCTCGGCCTTCGACTGGGCGGAATTCTTCGAGAGCGTCAGTTTTGTCGACGCCATACTCTGGACCGACAATGGCTTTGCCGCTCCGGACTTCGCGACACGCGATCGTTACCGGCGCGCGATCGAAGAACTGTCGCGGGGTTCACCACAAGATGAGCTTGAAGTTGCGCGACGGGCGGTATTTCAAGCGAAAGATTTCCGCAGCAAAGCGCAAGAAGCCAGTGACCCCGCTGGGGACCGGCGCGGCGATCCCGGCTATTACCTCATCGCGAACGGACGCGTAGCTTTCGAGCAGGAACTCGGCTTTCGCATGCCGATCAAGACTTGGCTTCTCCGCGCCTATGTTACTCAAGCGACGTCTCGGTACCTTGGAACCATCGCGATTGTTAGCGGCCTCATCCTCGCTTTGTTCCTCTTCAATTCCGGTGCAGCGGAAGTTGGTGTAGTGGGCCTGCTCCTACTCGGGCTTCTCGCTCTCGTCCCGGCCTCGGATCTGGCGATCGCATTAGTCAATCGTGAAGTCACGGAGCTGCTTGGGCCACGGGCGCTGCCCAGGCTGGCGCTCCGTGACGGAGTGCCGGCGGATCTTCGGACATTGGTCGTCGTACCGACTCTCCTGACAGGCCACGCCCAGATTGCGGAGCAGATCGAGCGGCTGGAAGTGCACTATCTCGCAAATTCGGATGGCGATCTTCGTTTCGCGCTCCTTTCCGACTGGACAGACGCCCCTCAAGAAACCATGCCGGGAGACGACGAACTGCTTGCTGCGACGATTGAGGGCATCGCGCACCTGAACCAACGCCATGGGACCGCCCCAGATGGGAGCGAGCGATTTCTCCTTTTCCACCGTCGGCGCGGCTGGAACGAGAGCGAGCAAAAGTGGATCGGATGGGAGCGCAAACGTGGGAAGCTCCATGAACTGAATCGCTTGCTGCGCGGTGCCACGGATACCAGCTTCGTACCAACAGGTGGTCGGGCACCTCTTGTTCCTTCCGGCGTCCGCTATGTCATCACACTGGATGCCGACACGCGGCTGCCGAGGGGGTCCGCCGCTCGATTGGTCGGCACCATAGCGCATCCCCTCAATCGGCCGAGGTTTGACCCGCATGTCGGTCGCGTCGTTGAGGGCTATGCGCTGCTTCAGCCGCGCGTCACGCCGACCTTACCGACCGATCGCGAGGGATCTCTTTTTCAGCGCATCTTCTCGGGCCCAGGCGGCATTGACCCGTACGCATCTGCCGTCTCCGACGTTTACCAGGACCTTTTTGGTGAGGGTTCTTACATCGGCAAAGGGATCTACGACGTAGATGCATTTGAAGCAGCCCTCGTTGGGCGGGTGCCGGAGAATGTCTTGTTGAGTCACGACCTCTTTGAAGGGATCTTCGCGCGGGCAGGACTCGTCACCGATATCGAGTTCTTCGATGAGTTTCCGCCGCACTATGCGACCGCCACGGCTCGCCAACACCGCTGGGCTCGCGGTGACTGGCAGTTGTTGCCGTGGATCCTCGGCCACGCACGAGACGCGAGCGGCGATCGGATTCGCGCCGCGATTCCCCCGATCAGCCGTTGGAAGATGCTCGATAACCTCCGGCGCACGCTGTCGGCCCCCGCCGCCTTTTTGACCTTGATTGCTGGATGGACGCTACCGTTCGCTTCGCCAGTGATCTGGACGGCGTTCGTGCTTGCTGCCATCGCGATCCCTCCCCTTTTGCCCGTCTTGACCGGACTGATCCCGCATCGCCGCGGGATCTCAAAACGTAGCCACTTGCGTGCCGTCGGCACGGACCTGGTTCTTGCCGCAGCTCAGGTTGGACTCACCGTGACGTTGCTTGCTCACCAGGCATGGTTGATGACCGACGCGATTGTCCGGACACTCTTCCGCGTATATGTGACACGCCGAAATTTGCTCGAGTGGGTGACTGCCGCGCAGGCGAAATCTGCTTTCTATATCACCCTCGGCAGCGTCTATCGCTGGATGGGTGGGGCCGTAGTGCTCGCCGCGGTAGTAGCCATCCTCGTCCCGTTCGGGCCGCCGGGAGCATGGCTGGTTGCGACGCCGTTCTCTCTTCTCTGGGCGCTCTCACCCGTGGTGGCACACTGGATCAGCCTGCCACCGCGCGTGGCTGGGGCTCAGCCTCTTTCGGCAGATGACGCCCGCATGCTGCGGTTAACCGCGCGCCGAACCTGGCGATTCTTCGAGACCTTTGTCGGCGCGGAAGACCACGCCCTTCCTCCCGACAATTTTCAGGAAGAGCCAACACCAGTCGTGGCCCACCGCACGTCGCCCACCAATCTCGGGCTGTATCTCCTCTCCACCATCGCTGCGCACGATTTCGGCTGGCTCGGCACCGTGGCTGCAATCGAGCGGCTCGAAGCTACGCTCGGAACGATGAATCGCCTCGAGCGTTTCCGTGGTCACTTCTATAACTGGTATGACACGCGTGACCTCCGCCCGCTCGATCCCAAATACGTATCCTCGGTCGACAGTGGAAACCTCGCCGGGCATCTCGTCGCGCTCGGACAGGCGTGCCAGGACATCATCGACCGCCCACTGCTTGGCCCGCAGGTGCTCTCCGGGATTGCCGATGCCATTCTCCTCCTCCGCGCATCGGCACGCGCGATCGTCGACGACCGGCGCACGCAAACGGTCACCCGGAAACACCTGGATGAAGCGCTCGACGCTCTGACCATCGCCCTCAGTCCGGTCCCTATAACTCCGGGTGATTGGGTCGCGCGCCTCACTGAACTCGAGGCTCGTGCTCATAACGTGACGGACATTGCGCGCACATTGACCGCGGAACGGGGTGACAGCGCCGATGCAGAGTTGCTCACCTGGGCGGAGACCCTGGACGCGGGCGTCGCGAGTCACGCGCGCGATCTCGACATGGTACTTCCCTGGGCGCGGCTCGTCTTTGGGAATACTGCCCCTTATCGCGCTAGGAGTCTTGAGCAAGCGTTAGGTTCACCGGCGGTCGCGCGTTTTTTTCTCTCGTTTCCGACTCTGGCCGACACGCCGGACCACTGCGAGAGCGTCATCCACGAACTCACCACTGTTCGCGCGCGCTTGGCCAGCGACAGCACCGCACAGAGCGATGCCCTTACACGAATCGATGCGATCATCGACAGTCTCGCACGTTCCGCTGCGGCCTCCGGAGCGGTAGTCCGCCGCCTTTCGATCCTCGTCCAGCTCACGCAGGCGATGTTCGAAGCAATGGACTTTGGCTTTCTCTTCGATCCGACGCGGAAGCTCTTCTCGATCGGCTACCGCGTTCCCGATAACAGCCTCGACCCAAGTTCTTACGATCTGCTGGCGTCTGAAGCGCGGCTCACAAGTTTCATCGCCATTGCCAAGGGTGACGTCCCTTCGACGCATTGGTTCCACCTCGGTCGCGCTTTGACTCCCGTAGACCGGGGATCTGCGCTCGTCTCCTGGTCTGGGTCGATGTTCGAGTACCTCATGCCCGCGCTCGTGATGCGCTCTCCGTCGGGTAGTCTGTTAGGCCAGACCTACCATCTCATCGTCCGGCGTCAGAGAAAATATGGAACCGAGCGTGGCGTGCCGTGGGGGGTCTCAGAATCGGCCTACAACGCGCGCGACCTGGAGTTGACCTATCAGTATTCGAATTTTGGTGTGCCGGGTCTGGGGCTCAAACGCGGGCTGAGCGAAGATGTGGTCGTCGCCCCTTACGCGACGGCCCTGGCGGCGATGATTGACCCGGAGGCGGCGGCGCAGAACTTCATACGTCTCACGGAGGCCGGCGCGAGTGGCCGCTATGGCTTTTACGAGGCGCTCGATTACACGGCCACGCGAGTCCCTGAGGACCAGCGCGTGGCTGTCGTGCGCGCCTATATGGCGCATCACCAGGGGATGTCCCTCGTGGCGCTCGCGAACGTCCTTTACGAGGGCGTCATGCGGGCGCGCTTTCACGCCGAGCCGCGCATGCAAGCCACCGAGCTACTGTTGCAGGAACGCACTCCCCGAGACGTCCTTGTCGCCCGGCCCAGGGTCGAGGAGGTGCGGGGGGTCGCTAACGTCCGCGATCTCGTTCCACCAGTCCTGCGTCGCTTCACTTCCCCACACGATCCGACTCCCGGCGTCCACCTCCTCTCCAACGGGCGATACGTGGTAATGGTCACGACGGCGGGCTCCGGATACAGCCATTGGCGAGACCTGGCGGTTACACGATGGCGCGAGGACCGCACGTGCGATGCCTGGGGGACGTACGTTTTTGTTCGTGACGCACACAGCGGCCAGGTCTGGTCGGCCGCATACCAACCGAGCGGGGTTGAACCGGACAGCTATGAAGTGGCCTTTTCCGAGGATCACGTGGAGATCCGGCGGCGCGATGGCGCGATTGCGACCACGCTTGAAGTCGTTGTTTCGCCGGAGCACGACGCTGAGGTGCGCCGGGTGTCCGTCACAAATCTAGGCCTACGAACCCGAGAGATCGAGCTGACCTCGTACGCCGAAATCGTCCTGGCGCCGCCCGCAGCCGACGCGGCCCACCCGGCATTTTCCAACCTGTTTGTGCAGACGGAATTTGCTCCCGAACTCGGTGCCCTGCTGGCTACGCGCCGGCCACGGTCGGACGGCGAGCCCCAGGTCTGGGCGGCACACGTAGTCGTCGCCGAAGGGGAAACCGTCGGCGAGCTGCAATATGAGACCGACCGCGCACGGTTTCTCGGCCGCGGACGCGGGATCCGAACGCCGATGTCGGTCATCGACGGCCACCCGCTCTCCAACACCGTCGGCGCAGTACTCGACCCGATCGTCAGCCTCCGGCGCCGCGTGCGGCTTGCGCCGGGAGCCCGCGCGCGGGTCACCTTCTCGACGCTCATCGCGCCATCGCGCGACGAAGCGCTCGCCCTGGCCGACGAGTACAACAATCCGGCAACGTTTGAGCGTGCCGCCACCTTGGCGTGGACGCAGGCCCAGGTCCAGTTACACCATCTCAGCATTGATCCGGATGAGGCCTACCTCTTTCAGGAGCTCGCCAGTCAAATCCTGTACTCGGACCCTACGCTGCGGCCTTCATCCACAGTCCTCACAGGCAATACCCGGGGGCCCTCGGCGCTCTGGCGGCACGGAATTTCCGGCGACATCCCGATTGTTCTGGTCCGCATCGACGAACCCGAGGATCAGGGAATTGTCCGACAACTGCTTCGCGCCCACGAATACTGGCGGATGAAGCAGTTGGCAGTGGATCTCGTGATCCTGAACGAACAGGCCCCATCCTACGCTCAAGATCTCCAGGCCGCTCTGGAGGCCCAGCTCCGGACCAGCCAGTCGCGCTTGCGGCATGAGGGGCATGAACCGTCAGGCAGCGTGTTTATTCTGCGCGGAGATCTCATTTCGGCCGAGGATCGCCTTCTGCTCCAGACCGCCGCGCGTGCTGTGCTCTTGAGCCGCCGCGGGACCCTGGCTGAGCAGGTCGTACGTCAGCCGCGATCCGAAGCCGCTTTAGTTCCGCTAGCGCGGCATCCGCCCGCGATGAAGTCGTTGGATGTCTTGCCGCCGCAGCACGACCTCGAGTTCTTCAACGGCCTCGGTGGCTTCGCTGCGAATGACCGTGAGTATGTGACCATTCTAGGCGAGGGACAGTGGACGCCGGCGCCTTGGATCAACGTGATTGCGAACCCTTCCTTTGGCTTCCAGGTTTCTGAGTCGGGCTCGGGTTATACGTGGTCGCTCAACAGCCGCGAGAACCAGCTCACCTCATGGTCGAATGACCCGGTCAGCGACCCGCCGGGCGAGACGATCTACGTGCGGGATGAAGACAGTGGCGAACTGTGGGGCCCGACGGTGCTGCCGATCCGCGAGGAGGCTTGGCCCTATATCATCCGACACGGCCAAGGCTATAGCCGCTTCGAACACGCGTCACACGGGGTCTCGCTCCACCTCCTACAGTTCGTGCCACTCGAGGACCCAATCAAGATTTCCCGGCTCACCATCGAGAATCACTCAGGCCGGTCCAGACGTCTCTCGGTGACGGCGTATGTCGAGTGGGTGCTCGGCGTTTCACGGAGCGCCTCCGCGCCCTTCGTTGTCACCAAGGTCGATGCCGAAACGGGAGCGATTTTCGCGCGCAATGCCTGGAACACTGAGTTCGGTCCTCGCGTGGCCTTTGCCGACCTCGGCGGGCGCCAGACCGCGTGTACGGGTGATCGGACGGAGTTTCTTGGTCGCAACGGCACCCTCGACCATCCCGCAGCGCTCGAACGAGGGGACCGACTCTCCGGGAAGGTCGGCGCCGGCCTCGATCCGTGCGCTGCCCTGCAAACCACGATGGAGCTGCGTGCGGGCGGCCGTGCTGAGATTGTCTTTTTCCTCGGTGAGGCGGCGACCACGGAAGAGGCGCGGTCGTTGATCGCGCGCTACCGCGGGGCTGACCTCGATGGGACCCTGCGCACGGTCACGAAGCAGTGGGATGACGTTCTTGGTGCGGTTCAGGTGACCACACCGGATCGGGCGATGAACGTTCTGCTCAACCGCTGGCTGCTCTATCAGACGCTGGCGTGTCGCGTCTGGGCGCGAGCGGCGTTTTATCAAGCCGGCGGTGCGTATGGCTTTCGTGATCAGCTCCAAGACGTGATGGCGCTCACGGTGGCGAAACGAGACGTCGCGCGTGCGCAGTTGCTGCGGGCTGCCGCACGGCAGTTCGTTGAGGGCGATGTCCAGCATTGGTGGCATCCGCCGTCCGGACGGGGCGTTCGGACCCGTATCTCCGATGATCTTCTGTGGCTGCCGTACGCGGTCTTCCATTACCTTGAAGTGACCGGCGATGTCGGTATTCTCGACGAGGTCGTTCCCTTCCTCGACGGGCCGACTCTCGCGGTTGGCCAAGACGAGTCATATTTCGAGCCCCGTGTGTCCGCGCAAAGCGGCACCCTGTTCGAGCATTGCGCGCGCGCTCTCGACCGCAGTCTGGCGGTTGGCAGCCACGGCCTTCCGTTGATCGGCACGGGAGACTGGAACGATGGGATGAACCGGGTCGGATCTGCAGGAAAAGGCGAGAGCGTATGGCTCGGCTGGTTTCTCCACACCAACCTCTGGGAGTTTGCGCGGCTCGCCGACCTACGCGGCGAGCACCAGCGCGCCGAGATGTGGCGACTGCATGTCAGCGCGCTTAAAGCAGCACTCGAACTAAAGGCGTGGGATGGCGAGTGGTATCGGAGAGCCTACTTTGACGATGGGACGCCGCTCGGCTCCGCCACGAACGCCGAATGCCGCATCGATTCGATCGCCCAATCCTGGGGGGTCATTTCCGGTGCCGCAGAGCCGGCTCGTGGAGCGCGCGCTATGGCGGCGGTCGAGAAATATCTCGTTCGTCGCGGCGAGGGTCTCGTCCTCCTCTTCACCCCGCCTTTTGACCAGGCGAGCCCCGACCCGGGCTATATCAAAGGATACCTGCCGGGCGTCCGCGAAAATGGTGGCCAATATACCCATGCGGCGATCTGGTCAGTCATCGCCTTCGCCGCGCTCGGCGACGGAGATAAGGCCGGCGAACTTTTCTCGCTCTTGAACCCCATCAATCACGCGAGTACCCGCGCCGGCGTCTACCGTTACAAGGTCGAGCCTTATGTCGTCGCCGCTGATATTTATGCCGAACCGCCGCACGTCGGGCGCGGCGGCTGGACGTGGTACACCGGGTCAGCGGGCTGGATGTATCGGGCTGGCATCGAGTGGATCCTGGGTGTGCGTCTGCGGGGTACGAGGCTTTATCTCGACCCTTGTATCCCGCGCGCGTGGCGGGGCTTTGAGATCACATTCCGCTATCACTCGTCGCGCTACGAAATCGTTGTCGAAAACCCACATGGAGCTGAGCGAGGAGTGGCGTTTGTTGAACTCGATGGCGCACCGCTCGCAGGCGGCGCACCTATCCCGCTGGCCGATGACAGCGTAACCCACCATGTGCGGGTTGTCCTTGGGTCGGAGAGACCTCCGCTCGCGCTCCAAGCTGCGGATACCCCTGTGACGGCGTGAGTAAACAGTTGCTTTCTCAAGCCACCTACAAAATCCTTCGTGCTTGAGAGCGGATCGCGACCAGCCAACACGAGTTGCCAGAGGTAAAGTAGCCAGGACGGAAGGCGAAGGCATGGCAACAGCCTCTGCCCTCTCTCTGAAGGAAAGACGATGAGCAAACAAACACGTGTTTTCAATCCGATATATAGCTTTCTACCCACGGAAGTTGAGGGCTTCGATTCGCTGGCAGAGCTTGCCCTGGATATGCGCTGGTCCTGGAATCACTATGCCGACGAAGTCTGGCGGCAGCTTGATCCAAACTGTGGGAGATCACTCTGCCGCCTAGACCTAGTGCTTATGCCTTCATGCTCGGGTCGATTTTCATTTCTGGTAAAAATTCCCACGATGTCTTCGCAGAGCTGCAAACCAAAGGGCTCATATTTTCCAAAAACAATGAGTTGTTTCTTTCTGCCCACTGGCTCATTTCTTGCGGACCGTTAAGAAAAGAGGAATAGAAGTTTATGCTCCAAGAGAAAAACAAAAAGCAGGGAGCATCACGACGTCACAGGGCGCTTAACAAAAGCTTAAAAAGAACGAGCTAACCCTATCTTCTGGACGGCTACGTTTCCTTGCCGCTAACTAGAGTCAGGTGTTTTGATCGAAAGCAATGATGCAAAAGAGAAACAGCTAGAGTCAATTTGGACAAACGGTTTGTTTTGTGAAAGCATTAATTTCAACGCACTTCGTATTGGCTACAGGAGGTCATCATGTATACACGGATGTTGATACCTTTGGATGGGTCGAAAGTGGCCGAGCAGGTCTTGCCCTATGCTCGTTTCTTGGCCAAAACGCTCGGGGTCCCCGTGGAATTTTTGGAGGTAGTCGATCCCGAGTCGCACACCTTG
>WNFP01003160.1_pt1 | contig 14280 bp, 12 predicted proteins | sample 5400201 | NCBI WGS metagenome assembly WNFP01 (sample SAMN13153355, study PRJNA577476) | soil metagenome | isolation source: 115 cm saprolite under Madrone tree | place: USA:California | collected 2016-06-14
GTAGGCTCACCGCCAAGCTGCACCGCCATGTGTTCCATCAACGCCATGATTTTCAACACAAACTATCCCGTGAACTGGTGAACCACTACGGTCGAATCGCCGTGGAAGATTTCAATGTCCAAGGCTTGGCCGGCGGTATGCTTGCCAAATCGGTACACGATGCCGCATGGTCCTCCTTCATCCGAAAGCTGCTCGATAAGGCTGAAAGTGCCGATCGAGTGCTTGGTGAAAGTAGACCCGAGAGGAACCTCGCAACCATGCCCTGGTGGAAAGCCTGCTCCGAAGAAACTTTGGAATCGGCTCCATCGGTGTTCGCGTGGTCTAAACACAACCCGCGACCACGCCTCAGCATTGGGAATTCTACGGCGCGGACTGCGCCCAAGAACCGAAACGCCTGCCATAACGGGCGTGGCTCTTAAAACTCCTAGCTTTAGCTTTGGGGCGTAGTCACGTTAATCTGCGGCTGACATGTTCTCCCGGATCCTGCGAATTCTGCGGCCCTCGCATCAGCACAGCGCGTTCTCCGCGACTGTTCTCCTGATGTCCACGATCATGCTCTCCCGCGTGATCGGATACGTGCGCGAGGCCTACATCGCCTATGCCTTTGGTGCCGGCGGCCAGACCGATGCCTACGTCGCCGCCTTTACCCTGCCCGACTGGCTCAACTACATCCTGGCCGGCGGCACCGCCTCCATTACCTTCATCTCCATCTACACCCACTTTCTCGCCGAAAAACGCGAGGCCGACGCCCAGAAGACCTTTTCCGTAATCATCACCGTCATGACCACGGTCTTCCTGATCGGCATCCTGGCCGCGGAAATCTTCACGCCCCAATTTGTCGGCTGGATGTTCCACGGTTTTTCCGACGACCAGATGAAGCTCTGCGTCTCGCTCACCCGCATTCTCTTGCCCGCGCAGATTTTCTTCTACGTCGGTGGAGTGGTCAGCGCCGTTCTGCTCTCCCACCGGATGTTTCTGTTCCCCAGTTTCGGGCCTCTCCTCTACAACGTGTTCATCATCCTGGGCGGCGTAGTGGCCGGCAAAACCCTGGGCATCGCCTCGCTCGCATATGGCGCGCTCGCGGGCGCCGTGATCGGACCATTCCTGGTGAATGCCGTCGGTGCCGCGCGCATCGGAACTGGCTACCGCCCATCGTTCGACCTGAAAAACGAATCCTTTCGGGAGTGGGTCCGCCTGTCGATCCCCCTGATGTTAGGCGTCTCGCTTGTCACCGCCGACGACTGGATCCTGCGCTACTTTGCCTCCAGCGGCATCGGCGACATCGCGCGCCTGAATTATGCCAAGCGTCTGTTCGCGGTTCCCATCGCCGTGCTGGGACAGGCGACCGGCCAGGCCTCCCTCCCATTTTTCGCCAAGCTGTTTGGCGAAAAGAAGTTGAAGGAATTCGGCGAGACCGTGAATGCCTCGGTCTACCGCATCTCGGCGCTCTCGGTCTTGACCTCGGCCCTGATGATGGTCGCGTCCCTGCCTCTGATCGACCTGGTCTACCGCCGAGGCCACTTCTCCTTCACCGATTCACGCGAAACCGCGATCTACTTCTTCTGGTTTTCGCTATCGCTCGCCTTCTGGGCAGCCCAGGGACTCTACGCCCGCGCTTTTTATGCCGCCGGCGACACCCTCACGCCCATGGTCGCCAGTACCCTGATCACCGTTGCCTCCATCCCCGCCTATCGAGCACTGTTCCACACATTTTCCGTGACCGGCCTGGCTATCGCCTCCGACATCGGCATTCTCGCCAACACCATAGCTGCGGCGGTGCTTCTCCATCGCCGCAAACTCGTCTCTCTGAACGACTATCCCTGGATCGAATTCGCAAAGGCCGTTCTGGTCGCAGGGGTCGCCGCCGCAGCCAGTTGGGCGGTCGTACGCACGATTCCCTTACGCGGCAGCCGGACTTCGGATCTTGAGTCCCTCGCCCTGAGCACCATCACCTGGGCTGGCGCCGTAGCCGCAGGCTTGTGGCTCGTGCGATCCGACCTGCCACAAGCCCTCCGCCGCCGCAAAGCGCCCGGCCCTGAAGCACAGCCCGCGAAACGGGTGGGAGAGGTCGCCGGAATGGAGCCTTAACGCCCTCCATCCCGGATTACCGGCTCCGGCATCCCATGTTGTTTCAATGTGTTACCAAATGATCCACGCTTGAGCGCGGCTTGACTCGCCGTGCATGGTCTCCCGCGTCCGTCCGGACCGAGACTGCTGCTAGTCCGCAGGGAGGAACCGTATGGCAAGTCCGTTGGTTGATTATTGCGAACAGGCGAATCCCGGAGTCCTGGCAGAGATCCGCCGCTTCGGAGCATTTGGGCATGCCCGCCGCATCCAGGCCAGCTTTCTGGCCAAGCTCGAGAAGAGGACGTTGATCTGGCTCGCCGAGCGCACCCCGGCCCGCATCAACTCCGATCACCTGACGATTCTCGGCTTCATGGGGCAGCTGTTGGCCGGTGGCTTCTACGCCATGTCGCGCTGGAACAAGTACTGCCTGCTCGCCGTGATCGGCTGCCTGGCGGTCAACTGGCTGGGCGACAGTCTCGACGGCACGCTCGCCCGCGTCCGGCAACAGCAGCGTCCTCGCTACGGCTTCTACGTCGACCACATGGTCGATAGCATCGGCGCGGTCGCCATGATGGGCGGCTTGGCGTTTTCCGGCTTTATGGATCCCTGGATCGCCATCGGCTTACTGATGGCCTTTCTGGTGCTGTCCATCCAGTCCTACCTTGCGACCTACACCACCGGCGAGTTTCGCCTGTCGTTCTGGTATTTTGGACCGACCGAACTGCGTCTCCTGTTGGCAGTCGGCAACCTGGCCGTGCTGCGCTGGCCCCTAGTGCTGCACCGGCACTACCGCCTGTTCGACGTCGGCGGAGCCGTTGGAGTAATCGGCATGACGCTCATGCTCATCGCCTTCACGATCAAGAATGGTTACCAGCTCTATCGCGCGGAGCGCATCCGATGACCACCGGCGAAAAAGCTCGCATCACCACCCTTCGCTGGCTGAAGTTCAATGCGGTCGGTGCGGGTGGCATCGTCGTGCAACTGGCAGCACTCGCCCTGCTGAAGTCCGGCCTGAGAGTCGACTACCTGCTCGCCACGGTCTTGGCGGTCGAAGCAGCCGTGGTCCATAACTACATCTGGCATGAGCGCTTTACCTGGGTCGACCGCAGCGGGGGTAACTCCTGGGTGCGATTCGCCCGGTTCAACCTGGCCACGGGCGTGTTGTCGATCGTGGGCAACCTACTGCTGATGCGGGCGTTCGTCGGCGCCGCCCATCTGAACTACTTCGTGGCGAACATCCTCGCCATCGCCACCTGTTCGGTTGTCAATTTTCTCGTCAGCGACCGTTTCGTCTTTCAGCAGCCTTAGCCCGGCGTCCCTGGGCGATCTTTCGCGGTCAAAAACGTGTTGCCGGATTCTGGCCCGGTCTCCCCTGCACCTGGGTGGTGAAATCTTTTCCTGTTTCCCAGAGCCGCGTTCCCTCGCGAGAGGCAAAGCGCTAGTCGGTACTCGCCACTCAATACCCGCTCCTCGCAAGTTTCTCCCGCTCCCGCGTTCCTCCAGAGCCACTGGCTGGTCTGCGGGGACGGTTGTAACGTTCCCGGAACCGAACGTTACCCCGGCGCGTACCAGTTGGTGTCCAAAGGAATCTGGCCCGGGCGCGCGACTCGGCCTATGATCGCGACGCCGGACGCTTGACGAAAGGCAGGCTTGCCAACCCCGTGATCGAACTCATCCACCTCCGCAAGGAATATGACGATCTGGTCGCCGTGCAGGACCTCAGCCTTACCATCCCCCAGGGCGAAATCTTCGGCCTCATCGGTCCCAACGGCGCCGGCAAGACCACGACGATCCGCATGGCCTGTGGCTTGCTCGCGCCCACCGTCGGCAAAGCCCTGGTCAATGGTGTTGACGTAGCCACAGAACCCGAGAAAGCCCAGCAATCCATCGGCTATCTCTCGGATTTCTTCGCGGTCTACGAGGATCTCAAAGTCTGGGAGTATCTCGACTACTTCGCGCACGCCTACAAGGTCCCGGAGCCGGAGATCCCGGGCCGTGTCGCAGAGGTGATCACCCAGGTCTCGCTCGAGGTCAAGCGCGACGCGATGAACCGTGGCCTTTCTCGTGGCATGAAGCAACGGCTCGGGATTGCCCGCGCGATCATTCATCGCCCGAGAGTTCTTCTCCTCGATGAACCGGCCTCCGGCCTTGACCCCAAGGCGCGCCTCGAACTGCGCCACCTGCTGCGTCGGCTGCGCGATCAGGGTACGACCATCCTGATCTCCTCCCACATCCTCACCGAGCTCGAAGGCTTTTGCACCTCCATCGGTATCATGGAAAAAGGCCGGATGGTGCGCAGCGGCCGCATCGAAGACGTCAGCGCGGCCGAGAACCGCGCGCGCGACCTGCGTCTCAGCTGGCTGGGCGCCGCCAGCACCGTCATCCAGGCCGTGCTTTCCGGCTACCCACAGGTTTCAAATGTTCAGCTGAGCACCGCCTGCGGAACATTCCAGTTCGCCGGTTCCGACGATGACCTGGCTTCACTGCTGGCAACCCTGGTCGATTCCGGCATTCGCATCAAGTCGTTTGCCGAGGTCAAACAGACCGTCGAAGACCTCTACATGAAGGTCTCCAAACACGAGGTGATGTAGTGCTGCGATTCTGGCGCAATCCCGAGTTCATTCGGCACGTGCGGGCGGAACTGCGTCCCGCGCGCGCCGTTTCAGTCGCAGTCGTGGTCCTGTTCCTGTGCGCGCTGATCGGTCTGGCCTGCTGGGCGCAGCGTCAGGAAATTCTCGATACCGCGGAGCACAGCGCCCACCAGTTGGACGGCAAATGGACCGCCTACGTCGAGAAGCTGCAACAGGACACCGCCCGCCAGACCTGGCTTCTGTTCAGCAAATGGCTGCTCGGATTGCAGGCCGGCCTGCTTACACTCTGGTCCCTGTTTGCCTGCGGGCAGTCGGTGTCGGCCGAGCGCGATCGCAAAACCTGGGACTTTCAGCGGACCACCAGCCTCACGCCCGCCGAACTACTGATTGGCAAACTGCTCGGCGAGCCCGTGCTCGTGTACTTCGGAACGTTGTGCGAGTTGCCGATCACTCTGGTTGCCGGGCTGATCGGAGGCTTGTCCTTCGGAGCGCTGCTTGCTGCCTATGTCTCGATCTTCACCTCGGCGTTGTTTCTGGGTCTGGGCGGCCTCTGGCTCTCTACTCTGCTCGAAACACGCAGTCGCGGCGTCGGCATGATCGGCGCGCTCGGTTTCTATGGCTTCACCGCCGGCACCATCGGATTTGCGACCTCCTGGTTTCCCGGACTCGCTGCCTTCAGTCCCCTGATCGGGCTGCGCACGATCTTTGGAATCAATTTGGAGGGCCGAGATGTCGCGGCCGCCTTGTTCGGCCACCAGGTCCCATGGCTGCTGATGAACCTGACCCTTTGCGGCTCCTTCGGCGCATGGCTCGTCCTCATGCTGGTGCGGAACCTCAAGCGCGATTACGACGAGATCCGCCCGCTCTCCCGCTGGCAGGCAGTCGGCTGCGCCGCCTTCCTGAACTTCGTCTTCTATGCCCTGTTTTCCTTCCACGGAAGCGAGGTGAAATCCGGCGAACTGGCGACCTTCATGGTCTCCATCAACGGCGCCATCCTGTTTGCGATGGGATTGGCCACGCTCACACCCCACGAGCGCCTTAAAGTCTGGTGGCGCGGCCGGCTGGCTGGCACGATGAGTATGTTCTCGGAAGACGGCTTGTCCTGGCCTTGGCTGGCGCTGTCAGCCCTGGTGGCTTATGCGCTCATGGTCTGGGGCCTGCTTGCCTGGCGGCCGGCGCTCGATTTTCACGTCCGCTCGCTGGCCGTGGCTGGGGTGTAATTGCTGGTGATCCTAGTATTCATTACCCGCGACATCCTGTTCATCCAGTGGTGCACCTTAACTCGTCTCCGCCAACCGGTGGTCAAGGGATTCCTGTTCCTGTGCCTCTACTACCTGGCGGCAGGCGTCATCACCGCGATCTCAAGCCTCTCGTCCGAGGCCAGCGGGATGGCCACGCTGCGTCTGCTGACGCCATTCGGCATTTTCGATCCCGACGTCGAATGGAGCCATCCTCCCGTCAGCGTGTACGGAGGCTTGGCGCTTCAGATCGGACTCATTGCGCTGATCCTGCTGGCAATCAGCAAGCGCCTGGCGCGTCCTGGCATGGTCCCGGCGGTGTCGGGAGACTGAAACGCGTTCCAGTAGAGACCGGCCTGCGCGGTCTCAGCCACGGCCAGCCGCGTTTATCCACAAGATGGAACGGGCGTCCTCGCCCCTCGGCATTGCAGAGGCCGCGCTGCCCCAATGCTGTCGGGGTTCGCGAGTCGCAACCCAGGACGCCAGCTGGCAAACCGCGATAGAACCATGGATCTCTTCACCGGCTGCGAAAAGGCTCGCGAACCCGGCCCGCCCCGTAAAACGGGCAGAAGCAATGCGGGCTTCAGCCCCTGAGGTCGCCTTCTGTCCCAGCTTTTGCGCAGCCTGTTCGCGCAGGCCGTAACCGTTCCTCTGCCAGCGCGCGTTCAGGCGCTGCGGGCTCCGGACCGCCGTATCGAGATCGCCTTCAGTCGCCGAAGGAACCGAATCTCAGTCCCCATGTCCGTGGTCGTGCCCGCGATCCACCGCCCACACATCCGCCTCGTTCTTCTCCAGGGGATACAAATGCACCATCCAGTTAAAGATCAGCGGACGGAACGTCCCGCCATTCGCGTCACATTCTTCCTTGGTCGCGATCGAACCCCGCAGCCCAAATTTGGCGTTCGCGAGCAGCGCCTCCTGTTTGCGCCCCTCCGGAGGCATGCAAAGGTTGACGTGTTCGTGCCATTGCGCAATCGAAAGCGGAATGCGCTGGTCGAGGTCAGTCTCGGAAAAGCGCTTCGGAGCGGTGTACATCACGCCGACCAGTTTGTAATCGTCCCCGTGCTTTTCATAGAGCAGCGAAGTGGGATGGTCCGGATTGAAACTGAATGCCGCGTCGAAGGCATACTTGTAATTCGTGAAGTGGTAGATCTTCTGCGGGAGGTTCGGCAGAAAGATCTGAAAGCCGTCGTTCAGGGCAGTGTGGTAGTCCCTGTACTTGTCCGCAACGCCGCGGGCGGCCTCGACCACCTTCTGGGCGCGCTCTTCATCCCCGGGCTTCGGGTCGCGCAGCGCCGTCATCTTCATGTGTGGCCCCATATCCATGTGATGGTTCTCCATCGAGTGCATGACATGGGCCCCGCTCTCAGCGTCTGCTGGACCTGCGTCCGGAGTATCCTTCGCGGGCATTTGCGACATGTCGTGCTTCGACATATCCATGCCGGGCATCGATTGCGGATGCTGCGCATCCTGCGCGAAGCCGAGTCCAGCCATCAGGATGGCGATCGAACAAACAGACAGCGCCGATTTATGCATAACGATTTCCCCCCACCTCAAGTCTGCATTTATAAACCCGGGCGAACGGGGATGGTTGTGGCACGTGCTGGTACTCGGGTGACGTGTTCTGCCCACACAAAACAAAACAGGCATCCCCGAAAACGAGGATGCCTGTCTGCCAAATTCCACCCATGCCCCGACCGCAGAAGCCAAGAACTAAAAGCTGGCAGCTAAAGCCGGCTTTCTAAGCCCTCGCCGTCATTGCCGGCTCCGGCGTCGAGCTCTTCGACTCTTCCTTCGAAGGCGTCCCGCCCTTGCGGATGTCGATGCCGCCCTTGAAGAAGGCGCCGTCTTCAATCGAGATGCGCGCCGCGACCACATCGCCGGTGAGCGAACCATCGCTCCGGATATCCACACGGTCGCTGGCCGTCAGGTTCCCGCGCACCTTGCCCAGCACCACGATCTCGCGGGCGTTGATGTTGGCGGCGACCACGCCATTGCGACCCACCGTCACCCGGTTGCCCGCCAGGTTGATCGAACCTTCCACGCGGCCGTCGATGTAGAGGGACTCCGAACCTGTCACTTCGCCCTTAATGACCAGCGATTTGCCGATCGTCGCCTGGTCCGCCGTGGTCGCAGTCACCGGGCGCGGGACCGGGGCCGATTCGGCCGCGGCCGGCGCCGTCGGGGTAGACATTACTGGACGCGGCTCCGGCTCCGGAGTTCCGGGCCGTCCCGGGGTCGTAGGCTGATTCGTGGGCTTCCACATGTGCGAAAAAGTCCTTTCCTCTTGTCGGATTAAGAGTCACCCGCCGCATTTCGGTGACCAACTGGCATTCTACTCCGCCGAGCTGTAGCGCACCTGTGGAAATTGAGATTTTCGCTGATGCCAAAAGGGATGCCTCCGCCCTGCCCGAATGGACTGGCGCAGCCATGGCGCGCCGGTTACCCTTCCCGCCGCAGACCGGTAATTTCGCCAACCGGCTGGCAGTTCTTACATCACGCTTGCAAGCTGGGCGGAGCGATGGACGGCCGGAGCGAAAGCGAGGCGTCAGCGGAGTAGCGTCAAAGGGACTGCTACGCATAACCACCGGCCTGGAAAGGCATTTCCCACTCCGGCGCCAATCGCTCGCCTCCTGCGCCTGTGGAGCCTTCAAATCCCAGAACCCCGGACTGCTTGTAACCTGGGCTCACGTGTCACGTCTAAAATGTGTACTGGCGTTCACGATCCGCCATCCCGATCGACCGAGGAGAGCCATGACCACCAGCGCCATCACCCTGGAGCGCCCCAAGCCCGGCGAGTACAATCCCTACTATGACCGTTACATTTCCTTGATTCCCGGCAGCGACATCGTTGCCACCCTCACCACCCAGCTGCCGAAGACCGTGGCACTGCTCTCCGCGCGCAGCGAGCCGGATGGCGAACTCCGCTATGCTCCGGGCAAGTGGAGCGTGAAGGAGGCTCTCGGACACGTGATCGATACCGAACGCATCATGGCGTACCGCGCCCTGCGTATCGCCCGCAACGACCGTACCCCGATACCAGGCTTCGAGCAGGACGACTACGTGCGCGACGGCCCGTATGCCGATCTACGCCTCGCCGACCTGGTGGAAGAGTTCAAAACCGTCCGCGCCTCAACCCTGGCCTTCTTCCGCAACCTGCGCCCCGCCGACTGGACTCGTGCCGGCGTCGCCAACAAAAACGAAGTCACCGTCCGCGCGCTCGCCTACATCATCGCCGGGCACGAACTGCACCACCGCCACATTCTCGAAGAACGATATTTCGGGACCGGGCAGGTGCGTGCGGAGATCGCTTGAGTCAGGCGATGCGGGCCTGCTCCGGACGAATCCGCCGTCCAAGCGGGCGCTGGCAGTGTTGAACGCCGCTGCCTCATCACCGATTGACTCCTCCAACCATGTCACGATAAGGCCGACCCAATGGCCGTGCGTCTAGCAGTAGTGCCCCACGGTATTGTTTTCTTGGGTGTGCAGCAATGCCGTGGTGGGAGGCCCCCATACATTACCCCCGACGTTGCCTTGTGAGATAGTCTCTTGGAGAAGCTCACCGCCATGCTCTCCGACTCCGCCATCCTGAAGAGAATCGAGCGCCAGTCCAAGCGCGCCGCCGGGTTCAAGCAACTTGTCCGGGAACTGGGCCTGCACGGCGACCGGCGCCGCGAACTCGACGACCGTCTCCAGCGCCTCGTGGCGGACGGGCAACTCCTCAAAGTCGACTCCGACCGCTACGCGCTGCCCGACCGCTCCGCCGGCAAAAGCATGATGGTTGGCCGCCTCAGTATGCATCGCGACGGCTACGGCTTCGTCATCCCCGACCCCCAGTCGCTCGACGCCTGCCTCAAAGAACGCCTCGCGGGAGACGTATTCATTCCGCCGCCCTTCACCGGGTCGGCCATGCACGGCGACCAGGTGCTGGTCGAGGTTGCGACCATCCGTCCCGACGGCCGCGCGGACGGCCGCATCATTCGGACTATCAATCGCGCGCACTCGACCGTGGTTGGCACGTTCCACTACGGCTCGCGCCACAACTACGTCACGCCCATCGACGACAAGATCCGGCAAGAAATCGTGATCCCTCCTGGAATGGAAGTTCCGGAGAAGCCAGCCGCGGAGGACACACTGGATGCGGAGGAAAGAAAAAAGCCACGCGGGAAGAAGAGCCAGCACCGTGTGCTCGGCAATGAAGCCGCCCGCGGTGCCAACTGGGACGACCTCGACGGGGTGGTAGTCGACGTCGAGATCACCGACTGGCCCTCGCCCACGCAGAACCCGCGCGGCAAGGTGGTCGAGATTCTCGGCTACGAAGAAGATTTCGGCGTCGACGTCGAGATCATGATCCGCAAGCACCACCTGCCCCACCGCTTCCCGCCCGAGGTGCTCGACGAAGCGCAGGCGGTCGAAAATGTCATTCCCGCGCGCGAACTGCGCAAGCGCCGCGATTACCGTGGTCTGCAAATCGTGACCATCGACGGCGAAACCGCCCGTGACTTCGACGACGCGGTCACGGTCCGCCAGCTCGAAAACGGCAACTACGAGCTGCAAGTGCACATTGCCGACGTCGCGCAATATGTCGCCGATGGCACATCGCTCGATCAGGAAGCACGCCTGCGGGGTACCAGCGTCTACTTTCCCGACCGCGCCGTCCCCATGCTGCCGCTCGAACTCTCCACCGATGTTTGCAGCCTGCGCCCGCACCTCGACCGGCTGGTTCTTTCCTGCGTAATGGAAATCGATCATCGCGGCGAAGTGCTGGGCTACGAGATTTGTGAAGGCGTGATCCGCTCCACTGAGCGCATGACCTACACCGCCGTCAACGCCGCGCTCGAACACGACGAGGCCACTCGCAAACGCTACGCGCCGTTGGTTCCGCTGTTCGAGCAGATGCGCGATCTCGCCCTGATCCTGAACCGCAAACGCGTCCGCCGTGGCTCCATCGACTTCGATCTGCCTGAGCCCGTCATCGAATTTGACGAGAACGGCCTGATGAAGGGCATCACCCGCTCGGAGCGCAACATGGCCAACCGCCTCATTGAAGAATTCATGCTGGCGGCTAACGAAAGCGTGGCGCACTACCTCGAGAATAAGCGCGTCGGCGCGCTCTACCGCATTCACGAGAAGCCCGACGCCAAGCGCGTCTATGAGTTCGAAATCATTGCCGCGACCTTCGGCTACTCGCTGGGCGTCGGCGCGCTGCCCATCCAACGCGTTCAACTCAAAACCGACCGCCGCGCCAGCTACGGCACCGGCCGCAACGTGCGCGAGATCGAAATCCCCAAGGAAGTCCACATCACCCCGCGCATGTACCAGAAGCTCACCGAAAAAATCGCGGGCAAGGCAGAAGAACAGATCCTGAGCTACCTGATGCTGCGTTCGCTGAAGCAGGCGAAATACTCCGAAGTCAACGAAGGTCATTTCGCGCTGGCTGCACCGACTTATACGCATTTCACGTCGCCCATCCGCCGCTATCCTGACCTAATCGTCCATCGCATCCTGAAAGAAGTCCTGCGCACCCAGCCCGAGCGCCGGGACGGAGAGGTGCCGGTTGGAGTGTCGGGTTCATTCAGTGGAGCGACCGGGGTTGCTTCGCTCAGCTCAGGACAAGCTCCCGCTCGTCGAGCGCCCCGCCAGGGGCAAGGGCCGCCGGGAGCAGGTCGCGATTGGGAAGGGCGCGACTGGGAAAAGCACGACTTCCGCCGTGCCAATGACGATGAAAAGAGGAAAGGGGCTTCGGCCCCCGAGGTTCCACGCGGCCGCGCGAGTCACGGAGAAGATCCCTCGCCTTGGTCTAAGCGCCGCGACCACGACGCGCATCACAAATCCCTCGAGACCCTCGGCGGCCCGATCCCGCTCGACGAATTACACGACATCGCCCAGGAATCCAGCCAGTCCGAGCGTCGTGCCGACGACGCCGAGCGCGAACTGATGGAGTGGAAGAAGGTCAAGTTTATGCAGGAGCGCGTCGGCGAGGATTTCGATGGCCTGATCATCAGTGTCACCAAGTTCGGCCTGTTCGTCGAACTGACCGACCTGTTCGTCGAAGGTCTGGTTCCGCTGAACACGCTCACCGACGACCGCTACACCTACCACGAGACCACGCGCGAGATCATCGGCCAGCGTTCTCGCAAGACGTTCCGTCTTGGCCAGCGGGTGCGCGTGCTGGTGGACCGCATCGATCCAGTGGAGAAAAAAATCCAGTTCGCCGTGTTCGAGGAAGTGCCGCCCCCGCAAGCGCGTGGCAGGCAGAAACGCAGCAAGCGCCATTAGCCTGGTCTTCGGGCGCAGCCCGCTCGGCAGAGTCGGGGGGCGCGGTCCAGGGAGGGGCGAGCCGTGTCTCTACGCCCAGTACATGGCGGGGTTCGGCACGGGCAAAAATATGTTGAAAAGATTCGCGGCGAGGGCTCTCGAGCGGAATCGGGATCGCGGACTCCTCGACACCCGGTCAGGGCGTCGAAAATGCGGAGAGTCCGCTCAAATCCGCGACAAGGATGTTAAAATTCCCAAGTTAACCCCATCCGTGGCCCGGATCAAGGCTGCGGGTTTCCTTCGTCGGGACGTGGCTCAGCCTGGTAGAGCACTCGCTTGGGGTGCGAGGGGTCGGCAGTTCAAATCTGCCCGTCCCGACCAATCTGTTTTCCAGTAGTTACGCTGTCTTCACTCCGGGCCGCAATCCTAAGGCTAGGGGTCAATCCATGCAAGGTCTTTTCTTCTAGGTAGCCTTAGACCTGTTCTTTGACGATTTTGGGCTGTCCTGATACCAGCGGAGTTTGTAGTTCTTCCTGGACCAATCCGCACACTCCGGCGAGCAGGACTCCTGCCCCTTCTCAGTCCGAAAAAAATACGGCGCTGCGCACTCGGGGTTACGACACCGCAGCATGCGATGCACAAGCCCCGTTTGCAGATAGAACATGGCTGCCTCAAATGGGGTCAGACGGGGAAGGCCAGGGAAAAAGTCATTGTCAGTCGTGTCACTGAATAAATCACTCAAGCCGTGGTCTTCTCTGGTGCGCGATTTCTGATAGCTACCGCGTAGCGTGCAGATGTCCCAATCCCGCTGCCGGGTGTCCCTTACATCCCATATCTTTCGCAGTCCGGCCCGCACCGTGTCCAGCACACGGTAGGTCTCTTTCTTAGTCTTGAATATGAAAATCTCCGGGTAACGTGCGGGCATCGTGTCCATGCGGGAATCGGGCAGATTCACCCACTCATATAAGAGCGCTTCAGCTCGCTTCGCTGAAATCATCCCTAGAACTTGAACTTGATGATGCTCTTTCCCCTAGATAGACAGTGATGTCAAATCAGTGTCAACGGAGCGCTAAATGAGTTCAGCCAAAGACCCGGTCACGCTGGAAGACATGATTCTAAAGATGTGGGCTGACGTTGTGGATGGAACCCGCTAGAGGAAGAATATTTTGCGGGACCACTTGAGCCGCTGGACATTTCCGCGGCGGAAGACTTGGCCGAGTTGGGAGAACTTCTCTAGTGAACGATTGGCTCACATTGAACGAAGCCGCGGCATACCTCAAGGTCCAGCCTCGCACGCTGGCACTCTGGGTACATCAGGGCAAGGTCCCGGCTCACAAGCTGTCCGGCATCAAGCGGTGCGTCTGGCGTTTTTTGCGTTCGGAGCTGGACGCCACGCTCATGCCCGAAAAAGAAACGAGAGTCTCGAATGACTGACAGCATCTTCATGCACCAGCAAATACCCACGGATTTTTCCTGCCTGAAAAACCTTCTGAATTGCCTGCCCTGTAATTTGGACGGCATCACCGAACGGATGGGCAGATTCCTGGTCCTTGAGATTAAGCATGGCGAACAACTGAGCGTGGGGCAGAACCGAATGTTAGAGGCTCTGGCGGCCCTTCCTCAATTCACGATTCTGATAGTCAACTGCGAATGGACCCAGCCTAACACGAAGGGTGGACGCGATTTCATTCCCAAGAGTTTTCGCGTGCTGAATGCGGATGGGACGCGAGGCGAAGAATACCCAACCAACGCTGAGGACATGGGGGTGCGATACGACATTTGGTGCCGAACGCCGACAGACGGTTACCGCCCATTTACCTGCTCGGTCGCGGATTTTCAGAAGACCTACGTAGAGTGGCTGCCCGGCTACCAACAGGCCGCAGCTCTGACGAGCCTAAAAGTAAGGACCGAGGGCGCATGAACTTCCTGGACATCGCGCTCCCACTTGCAGAGAAGGGTTTCCGCGTCTTTCCGCTTATCCCGAAGGCTAAGCGGCCCTTTGCTATGGCGGGCGAAGCTGACCACTTCGACGCCGCCACGACGGACGCCGAGCAGATACGGCAATGGTCCTTACAAGAGCCAAAGGCTAACGTAGGAATATCGCCGGACGAGATTTGGTGCTTCCT
>WNFP01002646.1_pt1 | contig 14278 bp, 12 predicted proteins | sample 5400201 | NCBI WGS metagenome assembly WNFP01 (sample SAMN13153355, study PRJNA577476) | soil metagenome | isolation source: 115 cm saprolite under Madrone tree | place: USA:California | collected 2016-06-14
AGGATACGCGTCAGACGGTGCCGGTATCATTCGCGGTGGATTGTTTACCCCTGATTTGGTCGGTTGGAAGACAGGCCAGATAGATGATCTCTTGCTGCGCCTACTTCCGGCCCGCGCACCAGCAGAATCTGCAGGTAGCAACGATCGCTGAATTATTGGCTATCGGGACCGCCACTGGCGACGTAGTGTCGAGCGGGCCAGAAGTTGATTCGAGGGGGGCAGGCGCATACTCGTTCTGGAAGGAGACCAACGGTGTTACGTCCGTGCATGTTCATTTTCAACTTATGTTTGAGCAAGGTGTTGAGGCTCGCTTGTCTGCTGCTTCTGGCTTTCCTGGGGGGATCCACAGTCACCTTAGGAGAAGGGTTCCGGGCGTCTTTGGTCAAGGTCGATATAACACCATCCGAGCCGCAGTGGCTCTTGGGATATGATCCGCGACAGTCTGATGGAGTTCACGATCATTTGTATCACCGCATCGTGGCTATGGACGACGGGAAGACACAGTTCTTTCTCGTTTCCACTGACATTTGTGGTTTTTCTCCCTCCTGGTATGACCAAGTCGTTCGAGAGCTTGGAGCGCAAACCGGTGTGAAGCCGATCCAGGTGTGGTGGACAGTCACCCACACACACTCCGCCCCAGAGGTTGGCCCCCCCGGCTTAGCGGCTGTATTTATGGGCCATCGTTTCCAGCACGAATCTAATGCTGCCTATTCCGAGTGGGTGAAGCAGAAGCTCATTGCAGGCATCACGGAAGCCCGGCAGAAACTTGAACCAGCTCGCTTGGGAATTGGTTATGGTCTGGCGATGGCCAATATAAATCGGCGTGCCAGAGACGAGGAAGGGCCCGCGTTCCTCGGTCTCAACCCCGACGGGCCGACAGACCGGACCATCGGATTAATTCGTCTCGAGCACTCCGATGGGAAAATTCTCACCCTGATTGCCAACTACGCCATGCACGGCACAGTGCTGGGCGGGGAGAACCGGAAAATCAGTGCCGATGCTCCTGGCGTGGTCGCCGAATATGTCGAGCAGCAAATTGGTGCGCCCATGCTTTTCATTAATGGGGCGGCAGGTAATCTAGCACCCATCTACACTGTGTATCCCGACTTCAAGAGTGGGCACCTCAGCCAATTCCGAGTCCTCCTCGGGGACAAGATTATTGAAGCCAACCGGAATATTGGACCCACGACCTCGAATGTCAGCCTCATACTTGGGGAACAAATAGTTGAGTCGACAAGGAAGCCTGGAATGGGTTGGGACCCCGAACTTTCCAATTACATCAGGGACACCAGCACAGGCGAAACCGTCGTACGGCTCCCTGTTCGATTTCTACGAATCAACAGCGATATCGCCATCTGGGCAGCTCCTCTCGAGCTTTTCTGTGAGATCGCCATGGAAGTGCGCAGTCGGTCTCCGTTCCCCTACACTTTTTATTTCGGTTACTGCAATGGCTGGCTTGGCTATTTGCCAACGAGGGAAGAATTCGCAATGGGCGGATACGAGCCCTCCGTTTCGCCCTTTACGGAGCGGGGAGGCGAGGACTTGGTCCGTGCCGTGGTCAGCTATCTCCAAGGGAGTGAAGTGCGAAGTTCGAGGCGCGGTGATGGTCATTGACCTGAGTGCGTTCATTCTCCGGCGCTCCCGAGCACGGATCTTAGTAATGTCTGTTGTGATTGTCTTCAAGCAGATTCAAGCCGGCGGGTTAGAACCTAACCATGCTTCCTGAATTTCGGATTTCTGCATTATTCCCTTCGAGGTGCGCAATGACTCTCAAACGGTTTGTCGTTATCTGGGTCACTGGTCTCGGACTGGGTTTGTCGATCCCTCCCGTTCTTTTCCCGCAAAGGATTAGCGAAATTCCCCCGATCTACCTCGACCGAACACAGCCGATCGAAAAGCGAGTGCAGGACCTGCTTGGCAGGATGACTTTGAAGGAGAAGGTCGGACAACTCAACATGCCTTGCGTTTACCTCGACGAGCTGGGAAAGGACATCCCGGACAAGCTCGCGGCTTGCAAGAAATTTGCCGAGGGAACCTATACCGATGAGATTGGCCCAGGCGGTGGCTTCTTCACACTGGCGGATCGGGTTTTGCTCAAGGGAGCGCGTCAACAGGCGGAGTACTTTAACGAGCTGCAGAGGATCGCGATCGAAAGAACGCGGCTCAAGATTCCTCTCCTGCAGATAGAGGAAGGGACGCACGGCGCGATGTTTCCGGGCGCCACAATTTTCCCCGAAGGGCTGGCCATCGGCAGCTCCTGGGACATGGACTTGGTGAAGTCGATCTACGCGGCGGCCGCCCGGGAGGCTAGGGCGGTGGGGATTCACGAGCTGGGCACTCTCGTGATCGAGCCCAACCGGGACCCGCGGCTGGGCCGGAATGCAGAGGCGTTCAGCGAGGATCCCTACCTTTCCAGTCAGATTGCCCGAGAAATTGTGTATGGCGGACAGGGTGACAGTGTCTTTGCCGACGACAAGGTCGTCACCGTGCTGTGCCACTTCCCCGGCCAGAGCCAGCCGGTCAGCGGCCTGGAGGTCGGCTCAATGGAGATTTCCGAGCGCAACCTGCGCGAAACGTTCTTGATTCCTTGGGTGGCGGGCATCAAGAAAGCCGGGGCTATGGGGACAATGGCCACCTACCCCGACATCGATGACGTTCCTACGCATTCCTCGGAGAAACTCCTGACCCATTTACTTCGCGAAGAGTTGGGGTTCAAGGGCTTGGTATTAAGCGAAGGCGGCGGCATCGGAACGTTAGTCTGGGACCAAATCGTCGCGACGCAAAAGGAAGCGGGTGCTCTCGCGTTGAAGGCTGGCGTAGACGTGGACATCAGCTATGAACCCGCTTACATGAAACCGCTGATAGAGAACGTTGAAGAGGGAAAAGTCTCGATGGAACTTGTAGACCGGGCCGTGCGCCGGGTCCTCGAGCAGAAGTTCCGATTGGGCCTTTTTGACCACCCGTATGTCGATGTAGACCGCGCCGCAACGATTCTCCATGGGAAAGGACATCAAGACCTCGCACTGCGCGCCGCGCGTGAAGGGATCGTGCTGTTGAAGAATGAGAAGAGCTTCCTGCCTCTAAGCAAGGACTTGAAGTCCATTGCAGTGATTGGCCCCAACGGCGACGCAGCTACGAATCAGCTCGGCGATTACAGCCCCGTGCACAACGGACCAGCGACCCTGAAGGATTTGCCCCATATTGTTACCGTGCTTGAGGGAATCAGCCGGAAACTGTCGAAGGGAACTCGAATTGTCCATGTGAAGGGTTGCGACGTGCTCGGGGACGACAAAAGCGGGTTTGAGGAAGCCATACGGGCGGCAAAAAACGCCAACGTGGCCGTTGTTGTAGTGGGCGAACAATTCGGCAAGTATGAGGGATCCGACCCACGGACGTGGCCGACCGACGGGGAGGGCCACGATATGGCGAGCCTGGATTTGACGGGTGTCCAGGAGGACCTCATCAAAGCGGTTTACGAGACCGGTACTCCCACGGTGGTGGTGCTGATGAATGGACGCCCACTTTCCATCCGCTGGACGGCGGAACATGTTCCGGCCGTTGTGGAAGCCTGGGTACCGGGCGAGCGCGGCGGCGAAGCGGTGGCCGACGTTCTGTTCGGTGATTACAACCCGAGCGGCCGTCTCCCGATCACGTTCCCTCGGCATGTCGGCCAGTTGCCGGACTACTACAACTATAAACCTTCAAAAGCATATAGGATCAAATCGTACCCTAACCCTGAGATGACGGGGCCGTCTACGGGGGTTCCCTATGTAGACATGCCGGCGACGCCTCAATACGAGTTCGGGTACGGTCTGAGCTACACGAAATTTGAATACAGCAATCTGCGCATCAGCCCCGAGCAAATCCGTCCCGCTGCCACTGTGCAGGTGAGCGTGGACATCAAGAATACCGGCGAACGTGAGGGAGTGGAGGTCGCCCAACTTTATATTCATCGCGTCACCGGCACGGTAACCACTCCAGTCAAGGAACTGAGAGGTTTCCAGCGGGTGTCGCTTAAGCCTTCAGAGCACACGACGGTAAGCTTCACTCTCACGCCCGAGGATGTGGCGTTGCTAAACCGAGATATGCATTGGGTAGTCGAGCCGGGGGACATAGACATCATGGTCGGCGGGTCCTCGGAGGACATACGGCTGAAGGGCACGCTTCAAGCGAATAGTGCGCTTCTTCTAAGCCGATAGAATCCGGGGATGTGACGGACCAAAAAAGGATTCACTGCAGGCACATCTCGTGCCCGCCGGAAACAGGGATTGTTTGTGAGCCATTTTTCAACTCTTTCGCTACTTGCGGCTAGGCCTCCGTGAGACGTGGCCCCCGCTGGTGTCTTGTTTCTGTCGTCACGGCAGACATCACACCAGGCTCAAGCCAGTGCCTGCGGGGCCGTTGAACTTGTACGGCGAGGCGAAAAGCACATCCCCGGCTGAAGGGAGTTGCAAGGAGTGCTTTTGCCGCGAGGCTGGCGAGGGATCCCGAGAGGAAACCGGGACGGATAGGGCGGTCTTACCGCGCCGCGGCGCCAAACCCCCAGCCCGCCAGGAGCGGAACACCATTAACACCAGACCGATTCCTAGCACGGCTCTCCCGATAAGATGATCTAGTTTTCCCGGCGGGCGTCAGTCAGGATTATTGTTCTAGTTTTTGCAGCAGTCTTTTGTACTCGGTACAGATTGTGGAATTATTGAATGCCAGCTGGCAGGCAACACGATATTGTTCGAGGGCCGCCCTGCTGTTGCCTTTGGCCTCAAGAGCGTTGCCGAGGCTGTAATGCACTTCGGCAAAGTCTGGCCGCTGCGGAAGCACTCGCCGGTATTCCGAGATGGCCTCCTCGTATCTGCCCTTAGCGGCAAGCGCGAGGCCGAGGGAGTAATGCGCGTCGATATGTTCCGGCTCTAGGCCGAGCGTCTGGTGAAATTCAGCAATAGCCCGGTTCCAATTGCTCTTCGCCGCGAACGCGACGCCCAGGTTGTAATGCGCGGCAGTGAAGTACGAATTTAGAGCCACCGCCTTGCGATATTCGACTGCGGCTTTTTCCCAGTCGCCCCTGGCTGCGAGCGCGACGCCGAGGTTATTGTGCGCTTCGCTGTAGTCTGACCTTATGGCCAGCGCCTTGCGATATTCAGCAATGGCCTCGTCCAAGTTCCCCTTCTCCCGCAGCGCATTGCCAAGGTTATTGTACGCTTCCGCATAGTCCGGCAGCAGCCGGATCGTTTCGCGGTATTCGGCCACAGCCCCATCGAGATCGCGTTGTTTGTAAAACATAATACCTAGGTCGTTATGGGCAGCTCCGAGTGTGGGATTTAAACGCAACGCCTCGTGAAATTCTGCGATGGCCTGAATTATTTCGCCCTTCTGGGAGAGGGCAATTCCCAGGTTGTTGTGCGCGGCTGCAAACTGTGTGACAAGAGGCAGAGCCTTGGCACGCTCTCGAACGGTTCCCTCTGGATCGGGGTCCTCTCGAAGAACGTTCCGAAGGTTACTGCGCACCTCCTCCAGGTCCGGCTGCAGAGTGAGAGCCTTGGTGTATTCGTTCCCCGCATTATCTAAATCACCGTTCGCGCCGAGCGACAATCCAAGTGCGTAGTGAGCTTTGCCACTGCTTGGATCCAAGCGAAGCGCCTCCCGATATTCTACGATGGCCGCGTCCCATCCACCCTTTGCCGTAAGCGCGAGTCCGAGCGCGTACCGCGCATTGACATAATCCCGCTCGAGGTGGATCGCCTTGCGATATTCATTGATGGCTTTGTCCCACTTACCTTGGCTGGAAAACAAACGTCCCAGTTCAAAATGGAAGCGTACTATTTCGCGGCTGCCACGCATGCCGATTAGTGACACTATTAGTACGAGAAATCCAAATGTCACAAGCTGATTCCGGCCCATTTTCACCACCGAGGCAGCCTTGCCCAAAGGCACTTTGTTCTTGCCTTTTCTTTCCGGCGGATCTCTTTTCGCCGGGGCTGGCGGATGGTTCATCGGATTAGATCTCGGGGCCGTTCTTGGGAGCCCCCTCCTGAAGGCTTCTCCAGAGGTCTGGTATCTCTCCCTTGATCGTGGTTCAGCGACTGTCGCTAAGGGCCTACGCCGAGAAGCCTTGCGGCGAGGGCAAGCTACCTGAAGAAGGTAGCGGCCGGCTCGTCTAGCGTCAAATAGAATGAATAGATTGCACCTATGCAAGGCCAAGATGATTTCCCCAGCCGCACGGAAGGCGATAATCAGGCTGTCAAAGGAGACTTCGAAATTCGTCCAAGTACCACGCACGTCACCCGGTAAATTGCACGTTGCACGGCCGCAGTTAGGCCTCAATGATCAATATCAGGACATACTCAATTCGATCTGATCATTGTATTGGACTGATCGGCGCCCTTTCCATAACCTGCGAGTCTGGTTCCAAGGCCTTGAGTGAGTGGAGATGCGTATGCTTTGAAACTCTCCATCAGAGCGCGAGAAGCCGCGAGCGTGGTTGCCTCGCCAGGCGAAAACCGTGAATTGGAAGTGGGAGGGCATGACTTTTTCCGCAGTGCGGGTCCGAGGTCGGAGGAGGAAAGAAGAATGCGGGTGACCCGTCGAAAGTTGTTACAACAAATCGGGCAAATAACCATTACTTCTAGGCTGTCGGCTGTGCCGTTGAGATTTATGCCGGCAATCGGACAACCTTCTGGGGAGGTCGCCGGCAACTTTTCACCGCCGGAACATCTCACGGGCACACAGCCGCTCACCGAGGAGGGTGATCTGGCTGCTCAGATGGTAGAGGGAATACGACAATTCCTTGTCAAGGAGACGGCTGCGTCCCTTGGGCAGCGAGAAGGACTGTGGCACCGTGACTTCTCTTCCCGGCAGACCTACGAAACATCGGTGTCACGCAATCGCGAGCGGCTTCGGAAGGTCATCGGGGTCATGGACAGCCGGATTCCGTGCGATGCGCCCGAACTCGTAGCTGTTTGGGGAGACGCCGATGTGGTCGCAACGGGAACTGCGTATCGAGTGTATGCCGTAAGATGGCCGGTGCTACCAGGCGTCGACGCTGAAGGGCTGTTACTTGAACCTTCGCAAGTTCCGGTGGCACGCGTAGTCGCCCTTCCGGATGCTGACTTGCCGCCCGAAGCGTTAATCGGTCTGGCGCCGGGCCTTCCTGCGGAAGCTCAATTTGCCCGTCGCCTCGCGGAAAATGGGTGTCTGGTGTTGGTCCCCACGCTGATCGATCGGAAGGACACGTGGTCGGGTAATTCCGCCTTCGGTGCGTTCACGAATATTAGTCACCGCGAATTCATCTACCGCATGGCTTACGAGATTGGGCGGCACATCATTGGGTATGAAGTGCAGAAGGTTCTGGCAGCGGTGGACTGGTTCTCCCGGGATAAGACATCCCTGCCGACCGGCGTGATGGGCTATGGCGAAGGTGGCCTTGTAGCTCTTTACAGTGCTGCCGTGGACACTCGTATCGATGCGGCCGTGGTGAGCGGCTACTTCCAGTCACGTCAGGATGTTTGGAAAGAACCCCTGTATCGGAATGTCTGGACGTTGCTGCAAGAGTTTGGAGATGCGGAATTGGCAAGTCTGATTTCGCCGCGCGGCTTGATTGTGGAAGCGTCTCGCGGGCCAGAGTTTTCCGGGCCGCCGGCTGAGGATCATCGACTAAAGTATGCCGCGCCCGGGAGCCTGGTCAGCCCCACGCTTAAGGGTGTCCGCAGCGAGCTTGAGCGCGCCAAGCCCTTTTATCAAAAGCTTGGCGCTGATCAAAAGCTCGTGCTGGTCGTCAGCGGTGATGACGGGCAGGGAAGACCAAGCTCCGAAAGCGCCCTCAGCGGATTCTTGAACATTCTCGGGGCGAAGAATGGGCTTAAGGTGTCCGGCCCGATTCCTGTGGACCAGAGGAAGAAATTCGACGCAGCCGCCCGCCTTCATCGTCAGTTCGAGCAACTTGTGGATTTTACACAAGCAGCCGTGCGAGCGTCGGAGAACGTTCGCGAACAGTTCTGGTCGAAGGCCGACGAATCATCGGTTGTGAAATGGGAAGAGTCCACCAAGTGGTACCGCAACTATTTGTGGGAGGAGATCTTTGGCAAGCTTCCCGATCCCAAGGCACCGATCACGGCAAACACACGTAAGATCTACGACGAGGCGAATTGGACTGGTTATGAGGTTCAGTTACCCCTCTGGCCCGAGGTCTATGCATATGGAATTTTGCTTCTGCCGAAATCCTTGGGCCCCGGTGAGCGCCGACCCGTCGTCGTTTGCCAGCATGGGCTGGAGAATCGGCCCCAGGACATGATCAAGCCCACGCTTGAAAACGAACACTACTATCATGAGCTGGCCGCAGACCTTGTGAACCACGGTTTTGTAGTCTATTGCCCGCAGAATCCTTATATTGGAGGAGAAAAGTTTCGCCAGCTGCAAAGACTCGCGAACCCCCTCAAACTCTCCCTTTTTTCGTTCATTTTGAGCCAGCACAAGCGATTGCTTGATTGGCTGGGCCAGCAGCCTTTTGTGGACGCTCAACGAATTGGATTTTATGGCCTTTCCTATGGGGGTAAAACGGCGGTCCGCGTCCCGCCCCTGCTCGATCAATATTGCCTGTCGATCTGTTCCGGCGATTTCAACGAGTGGATCTGGAAGGTCAGCCGCAACGATCGGCCGTTCACTTACATTTTTACTTACGAATACGAAATGCCCGAATTTAATCTCGGGAACTGTTTCAACTACAGTGAGATGGCCAACCTCATGACGCCTCGTCCATTCATGGTCGAACGAGGTCACAGCGATGCCGTCTCCGTTGACCCGTGGGTTGCTTACGAATACTCCAAGGTCAAAAGACACTATGATCGCGTCGATCTTTCCGACCGAACGAGAATTGAATATTTTAACGGACCGCATACCATCCACGCGGTGGGCACCTTTGAATTTCTCCATCACTTTCTGCGATGGGGGGAGCCCTTCGGCCCGTAAACTGGCGCCAATCAAGAACGGAGCTTCGGATTTCTCTAATTCATCGAACGCGCTACGTTCGCGCACATGGTGGGACATGAGCTCGGCAAATGTGAAAAAGCTGGCTAATGAAAAAGACTACCGCCCGAGGACAACGATGAGGGTAACCGACGTCAAGACGCAGATCGTGAATCTGGACTTCCGAAACGCGGTCATCGTGAAAGTGGAAACCGACGCCGGCATAAGCGGGATGTCGGAAACGACGATGAAGCGGAAGACCCTGAGCATCGAGCAATCGATTCTGGAGTTGAAGCGCTATCTGGTGGGGAAGGACCCAACAGAAATCGAGAATCACTGGGAAAAGATGTATCGGGACTCCTTTTGGGTCGGCGGGGCGATGCACAGCACGGCCATCAGCGCAATCGACTGCGCTTTGTGGGACATCCTGGCGAAAAGTTGCGGGCTACCAGTGCACAAGCTTCTGGGCGGTCCGACAAGAACGCGGGTGCCTGTGTATTGCCACTGTCCAGCAGGAAGCAGCCCGGAAGAGTTTGCAAGAAACTTGAAGCTGTGCCAGAAGCGCGGATACTCGGCCGCGAAGACCACCTTGCCATTGTTTTATGGGTCATTAGATTCCGAAGGTAAGGAAAGCTCAAACGGGTACTCGGGAACGGGAGGGCTGATTGACCGGGGGTACCGCGAGACAGAATACCTGGATGCATCGATATGGACGCGGATCGCCGAGTTTTTTATCGCTGCACGCGAAGCGGTCGGTCCGGATATGGGGCTTGCCGTGGATTGTCACGGACGCTTGAACCTGAAGAACTCCATCCGGCTTTGTCGAGCGCTCGAGGAAGTAAATCTGATCTTTGTGGAAGAGCCGGTGCCGCCGGAAAATGCTGACGTGCTGGCTGAAGTGAGGCGGGCAACCTCGATACCAATCGCCGCTGGCGAGAGATGGGCGACGATCTATGGGGTAAGGGAGTTTGTGGAGAAGCAGTCGATTGACATTCTGCAGTGCGACTTGGTGAACTGCGGCGGGATCACCGGGATGAAGAAGATTGCAGCGCTGGCGGAAGCACATTACATCGGCATGGCGCCGCACAATCCCAACGGGCCCTTGGCGACGGCGATGAACTTGCAGTTTGCCGCAACCGTTCCCAATTACCTGATTTTGGAAACGATCGGGGCGCGGTCAGAATTAAAGTTAGAGGAGGCGCTGGTGAGGAATCCGTTGAAATTGGAAAGTGGGTGCCTGACGGTACCGACGGGGCCCGGTTATGGGATCCAGATGGCGGAGGAGGCATTCTCCCAGTTTCCGTTTGTTCCTCATGAAGGATGGAGATAGGCCGCGGCCTGAATTAGTAAAAAGTTCTACGCTACCGCCGAGGCTGATGCTGTGGACTTGTGAAGCGGAGCGCATTCTGACCGAGAGGTTTCCCGTGCTGATTCCTCTATATATCCCAACGGACGGAGGGTTCGCTATTTGACAAACGAGTTTCACGAGTCCACCAACCGTGTTTCTTCACGCACCTGGTGGATTTGCGGATTTCTCTTTCTTGCCACCGTGCTGAATTACCTGGACCGGCAAGTATTGTCGCTGACGGCGGACAAGATTATTGGGGAATTCGGGCTCACCAAGGAGGGCTTCGGCAAGATCATCGCCGCTTTTCGCTACTCTTACGGGATTGTTCAGATTTTCGGCGGGTTTTTGGTAGACGCTCATGGACCGCGAATCATTTATCCAGCGGCGGGTGGATTGTGGTCTCTGGCGGGGATGCTGACGGGCCTGTCCAGCAGTGTGGCGATGCTGTCCAGCTTTCGCTTCCTCCTCGGCGTTGGCGAGGCTTTCAACTGGCCCTGCGCGCTGAAGGTGACGCAGAGCCTCCTGCCACCGAAAGACCGTCCACTTGCGAATGGCATCTTTAATAGCGGTGCCGCGGTTGGGGCGCTGCTGGCTCCATTGATCGTCACACTCGTGACGGTTTATTACGGTTGGAGAGCAGCTTTTGTGATCACGGGAGCCTTGGGGGGTCTCTGGGTTGTCGGATGGCTCTGGTACACGCGCAACTCGGGGGACGAGCTTAAAGGGATCCCCCTCCCATTAGGGACCGCACTGCGCCTAACGGGTCGCATACTCAGCATGCGCGCTTTCTGGATGCTTGCCGTCTCGGCGATCGTCATCAATAGCGCGAATTTCTACCTCGCCGATTGGATTCCCCTGTATCTGAAGTCCTCAAGGGGATTCGCCTTTGCTGCCGGAAATATTCTTTCGATTGCGGTCTACGCAGGAATTTCAAGCGGTAACATTCTCGTTGGCCTGTTTGTCCGCAAACTGGTGGGTAATGGGCTCCCGGTGTATTTGGCAAAGAGACGCGCGCTGCTGGTCAGCTGCGTTTTCATGAGCATGGCGGTGCCGGCGGGCTTTACTCCTTACCGATACTTCGCCTTGGTATGTCTCGTATTGACGGGCGCCGGCGTGGCAGGCTTTCTGGTCCTTTATTTGACCTTCGTGCAGGATCTCGACCCTGCGCATGTGGGCGTGACTTCTGGGCTTTTGGGTGGGCTGGGAAACCTTGCCTACGGTGTCTGCAGCCCTTACATTGGGCGGCTGTCTGATATTCACGAAACTTCTCTCATATTCATGTTTATTGGGCTGCTTCCATGGCTGGCGTTTTTCGCGATCCTCTGGGGAATCAGGGAGATGAAGCCGTGATGGACGCCTATACGCACCTGGACATGTCCGCCCCGGATCCCATCGCGGAATTTCAACTGCGGCTGAGCTCCAGCGGAATCGAACGAGCCCTGGTTGTAGAAAAATGGAGCGGAGACAACCGTCCCTGCCTCGAACGAATCGTCAATTCGCCTCTGCCCGAGTTCCGGGTCGCGCCGTGCTTTCGTCCAGAGGCGGGCCTTCCGTCTGCAGACTTTCTCAGCGAGGGCGCAGTAATCGCGTTGCGCGTCAAGACGGCGGATCTGCCGCTCCTGGGAGAGATTGGGAACTTGCTTGAGTCTTCGAAAAAGTGGCTGGTAGTACATGCCGAAAACGGTATTGCGGCGCTGGCGAGAGAGTTGATTTCCATTCGGAAACGGTATCAGCAACTGCGTGTCTACGTACCGCACATGGGCTGGCCCCGGCAGGAGGGGGTGGACGACAAGGACTGGGAACGAGCGATCACTGACCTGAGTCAGATTCGCGGGATCGTTGTAGGTATTTCTGCGATCGCCCATTTTTCACGTGAGCCATTCCCGCATAACGATGTTGCTGCATTTGCATCACGCTTGCTGCAGCTATTCTCATCGGAATGTATCGCAGTGGGCAGTGACTATCCCATGTTTGAGAAGGACCGATATGCAGAGTATATGGGACTCGCAATCAAATGGGTTTACCGGACCGCGCCGAAATGGTTGCCAATACTTGATCATTTCTGATTTTTGCGTGCCAAAACGGGGCTTGGATGTTGCGACGGGGACAAACTCTGGAGTTGCGGGTTTCCAAACCCTTTTCAGGCCATTTGGAATCAACAACTTAGACTGGTCAAAAAGAGGTTTAGAAATAGCTTCTAGTATAGAAACAGCTTGTCTAAGAATTCTAATTGATCGAACAATCCGAGGGATGTAAGCACAACGCGACTAACTGAGCCTTCAAGGATATGGGGCAAACAATACAATTTGCCATTGTGGGCGCCGGCGCCTTCGGATCGCCGTATATCAACTCTTTGCCAGCACTGCCGGGCGTGGAACTTCGGTGGATCTGCGATGTCAACGAGGAGCTGTGCCGGAGTGTGGTTGAGACTCACAGACTCGCGAAAACGAAGACTACGTCGGACTTTCGCGATGCATGCCGGGATTCCTCTGTTGATGCTCTCATCGTTGTTACGCCGGAAAGCGCTCACCGTATAATTGTGGTTACCGCGCTTGAGCATGGAAAAAATGTGTCGTCGAAAAACCTCTCGCCACGAATGATGAGGACGGGTTGGCCATGCTCGATGTCGCCCGCCGCTCGGGACGGTTGCTCATGACCAGCTTTTTCCCCCGGTTTGACTATCGGTACGCGCGCCTACAGCAGCGGTTTGGCTGGATTGGGCGCAACATTCTCAGGCTTGCGAATGCTGATGTTAATTGTGGAGTTCTGGAGTTCGAGGACGGTACTATCGCTGGGTCGCAAACTTCCTGGTTGTGTCCTGCGCAACCCCACGATCAATTGCAATGGAATGCCGGGATTCAGGTCATGGGCGACAATGGCGTGCTCGAAGCTTGCTTCGATCAGGGCGGCTTTCGCTCGAACACAGAAGGGCAGGGAATAACCCTGCTTGATCAAACCGGATGGGCCGAAATCCACGATGAACCGAGAGGCGCCTTCGGCGCCATGTTGCGTCACTTCATGTACTGCCTGCGCGGCTCCGCGCAGTACCGCGGAACGACATCGGAGGAAGCGATCGAGTCCATGCGAATCACCTGCCTGCAGTTCGAAGCCTCGGCCCGAGGTCGCGGAGGTATGGCGTGACACCCCGCATCCGCTTCACGTTTCCCGCAGAACAAGTCAGCGCAGATGCTGAACTTCTCTGGTACCAAGTACCGAAAACCTCTGCCGCGATCACGGAGGCTCCGCCGTGCCGTGGTACGGCCCACCACGGCATTTACTCCGGAAACGAATGCGTCCTGCTTCTGGAGGAGGTGCGGCGTCTCGCGCGTGAGAACGCTACCGCTAAGGTCACACGCGGCGAAGTTGCGTTTACCTGGATGGCGGCAGGTTCCTCGTACGGAGTAAATAGCGATTTCGCGGAGATCTGCTGGTTCTACGATATTGATGCCGAGCCGCGCATGTGGGAGGGGCCAAATCCCGTTAACGTGTTCGCCCGGGTTATAGCACCGGATGATTTTTATGGACTATGCCTGCGTATGCGGCGTGAGGGAGTCAAGCCCTGTCATCTCGATGTGGCACGGAGATAACCGCAATGTCTGCCCCGCTGACAGAACGATGGTTGCAGCAGGCCTTGGACCGGTACGAATTGGGCTCCGTTTCCCTTGTGAAGATTCTCCCGGGTGGAATGTTCCTCAAACCGGTACACGTCATTACGGAAACTGGAGAATGGGTTCTACGCGGACATCGCTTTCGCAATTCAGAGGAGGGATTTCGGTTTCAGGCGTCGACGCTAGAGGCGCTCCGCCAGAAGGGTGTGCGCTGTCCACGAGTTTTGCCTGACCGTTTCGGGAAGCTGGGTTTTGAGTGGGGAGATGCATTTTGGGCGGTGTACGAATACATTCCCGGACGCAAGTACTCCTGGACGGAGTGGGAGTTGGCCAAGACGGGGACCGGTTTTTTGGAACGTCTTGGGGA
>WNFP01002647.1_pt1 | contig 14278 bp, 13 predicted proteins | sample 5400201 | NCBI WGS metagenome assembly WNFP01 (sample SAMN13153355, study PRJNA577476) | soil metagenome | isolation source: 115 cm saprolite under Madrone tree | place: USA:California | collected 2016-06-14
CCGTCACCGACTTCGCGAATGACCCCCACGTTCTGCCTGGCAGTCGCTGTCTTCACTCCTGCGATTTGGGCTTCAAGTTCCTTTAGTAGATCAGCCATATAGCTTTCACCCTAGTTCTGCTAAACGCGAAGGTTGCGGAAATGGTGATCAGGTCTCTGCGTTCCTTCCGCTCACACTTGTAATTCCAAAGCCTTTCTCTAACGCAGCTAGGCCAGACCGCACGCTACCGTCATAAACATCGCTGCCTACCTGAATGCGCATCCCTCCGATCAGCGCTGGGTTACGAGCGAACAGGGTAGTTATCCCTGGACCGTATACGCCTGTTAATTCAGCCCGGACGGTAGCCTGCAATTCGGGCGGCAATGGTAGTGCGCTCTCGACTCTGGCCGTGAACCGGTCATATTCAAGCTCCAACAACCGCTTGAAATGTCCGAGCAAAGTCAAGTAACCGCGATGTTTTGATTGAACGACCCTCTGCACGACCAAACGGGCACGGCTCTCATCCAACCTGCCATCGACAAGACATACTCGAAAAAGCTGTTTCGCCTCCCGCATGACTTGTTTAGTCGTTTTCATCTTCGGTTAGTTTCTTTCTGGGCTAGGCTGCCAATTGCCTGGTGGTCTCCTCGGCCATGCGCCGCTGGTCATCTGGCGTCAGAATCTTGCCAGTGATCGTGGCGGTCGCCCGCACAACCAATCCGCCGACCTCACGCTTAAGTTCCGCGAGCATGACGGCGCGCTGGTAGGCAGCGGCCTCGCGCGCCTTTTCTATAATCTGGTCAGCAGTGGCGATGGCCTTTATCGCTTCCTGCTGCTGCACCCGCTCTGCCGCAGCGCGTGCTTCCTCGATCAGTTTGGTCGCCTGCGCGTTGGCGAGGATCATGATTTCGTGGCGCTGAGCCTCGGTCTGGGCTAGTTCCGCTTTGATCTTCTCCGTGTCAGCAAGACCCTGTGCGATTTGCCGCTGCCGCTCTTCCAGCATCTTGAGAATGGGCTTGTAGGCGAACCGATGGAGAAGAAAGCAAACGATGCAAAAGCTGATGATCTGTGCGATCAGATGAGGCCAGTCCACGCCGAAGGTGTTGGCAATCTGTTGGACCTGGCCTCCGGTCTCTGCTTGCGGCAGCAAAACTAGAGCATTCATGGTTGCCTCTTAATGTTGTGCTAGAGCCATGTTGTGCTAGAGCCGGCCCGTTTTTCCGTTTGGGACTCGGTTTCTTCCTACTTGACGAGAAACAGCGCGTAGAACACGATCGCTTCTGCGAACGCAATCGCCAGGATCGACTGAACCAGTATCTTTGTGGAGGCTACCGGATTGCGTCCTACCGCGTCCGAAGCTTTCATACCAATTAAACCCACCGCAATGGAGGCACCCAGCGCCGCCAGACCAACATGCAGGCTTCCGTTCATATGATTTTGTCCTTTTCCTTCCCGTCGGCTGCCGCGGTTGAACACGGCTAGGCCGTCGAAACTGGATAATTCAACCGTGCGCGGCCACGGGTCCCTCTGTTTCATGCTGGCAAATCAACATCGTGAACACCGCCGTTAACAACATGAAGACCAGCGCTTGAACCAGGCCCATCACGAGCTCCAGGAAATAAAATGGAATCGGTACGAGCCACCCAAAGCCCGGGACCAGCTTGGACATGGCCTCCAAGAGGTTCTCGCCCGCAAAAATGTTGCCGTAGAGACGAAAACTGAGGGAAACGGGGCGAAACAAAATCGAGACGACCTCTAAGCAGCCCGCTGCGAAGAACACCACCACCATCAGCAGTCTTAAGACACCCGTGCTCTCACCTTTGGGCGCAAACAACTCCTTCAGGAGTCCCATCACCCCGACTTCCCGAACGGCCCATACGATCCAGGAGGCAAAGAAGACTAGAGCCATGGCAAGCGTCATGTTGACATCCGCGTTGGCGCCGCGGAACAAGGGCTGGTCGATGACGAAGCCATGGTCGGTCCGATGTCCCCACCCCATAGCGCCTACGCCGGGAACAAGCGCAATCCAATTGGCGGAAAGAATGAAGATGAAAATAGTGGCAAAGAACCAGAAGGTCCTCTTGGCCAGGTGGGGGCCAATGATTCCGACCATGAAATCGTACAGGGCCTCTACAAGCCATTCCAGAAAGTTTTGGGCGCCCGTGGGAACTTGCTTCATTCTTCGTGTGGCGAGCTGAGCAAATAGAATCAGGCCCACAGCCACGATCCAGCTGACAGCCATCGAATTGGTAATCGGAAAATTGAAGGGGCGGGCGATCTCTACTGCCTTTGTAGAAAGGCCGTGTTCCTTCGTCTCAGGGGAGGCTGGAACTGCTGCCTGTGCCGATATCGCCGGGGTCATCTGGGATTCTGCCGTCACTGCCCAAATCAAACCGGCACTTACGCTGATGAGCACAGCGACAAGGAAGAACGGCACCGCGATGGTTTTCAGTTTGAATACGTCCCGTCCACGGTGCGAGGTCAGAACCTGCGCAAGACCCAACTTCGGGATGTCGGTCATGGACGTACCGGTGTCACTCACGGTTGCTGAAAGCAAGTGTTCTGCCAGATTCACTTCGTTTCGTTGGTGAACAGACACTCTCATGCCCACAACCTTAGGGTTAATGTGGCGTGCGAACCAGGAGTTCGTCTGTCGCCCGCTTTCCGGTCGAGTGCTCTCGGGCAACAAATCCGGCCTAATCCGATGTACTTGACGAGCACAGCCTAGTGACTGTGTCGGTATCTGCATACTGGCAAAATCTACAGTGCGTCTCTTTGCCAGTGTGATAAACAATTGCGGAATCTGGAATGCGCCTGCACGCAACGCCAGCAACCTGCGTAAGTACTGGGAAACATTTTGGACTGGTATAAGTGGCAGTGGCCGCTGAAAGCGAGCAGCTGTAGCGTGATGAGACGGTCAGGAACGTAGGCCCGCTGAATTGTAATGCGATGAATTTGCCGCAACAGGCCGGCTCGCAGCGGTCAACTTGTAGAACCAGGTTCGGCCTGGCGCGGAGAACAGCCGAGATTGGGAACACATAGGCCTGATCGCAGTTCAAATTGGCTGAACTATCGCGAAGTGACAGATGGAAGCAAAGATGGGGTCTCGCCGAACGCCCGTCACCATCCCTAGGCTGAATCTCTCGGGTCTGTGGGTTGTTCGGGCCACGCTGGCAGCTTGCCTTTTGTTCGCTATATTGGCCGTCGCGCAAGAGCAACATCAACGCGCGGGTACCGGAGGGGCCGACGATCCCGTACCGGATTCGCAGGGCAGCTTATCGGCGCAGCTGCCGGCAGGCTCCGAAACCAAAGCGATACCTGAACAGAAGAAACCGCCTGGCCGACGGGGTTCCTTCATCGTAGCTCCTCTCCCGATTTCCAGCCCCGCCTTGGGCACGGGTATCGTGCCGGTGCTGGGCTACATTTTCCCGCTTCAGAAGAGTGACAACGTGTCTCCGCCCTCCGTGGTCGGTGTGGCCGGCCTGGTCACGAACAACGGAAGTCGCGCTTTCGGAACTTACGCAGATTTGTTCATCAAACAAGACACCTACCGAATCACTGCTCTGTATGTTCAGGGTAATCTCAATTACGATTTGTTCGGGATCGGAGTTGTCGCTGGCGATGCGGGGCGCAAGTTGCCGCTCGAACAGTCGGGCCACGCCTTGCGCGTTGAAGCGTTGCGGCGATTGGGATGGGATTTCTTTCTCGGAGTGCGGTTCTGGACCGGAAGTTCGGAAATTGTAGTGAGATCCGGAACTAACGTACCTCCTGGGCCCGAGCCCCCACCCGACATCGGGCTTCACACAACTCTGAGAGCTCTCGGCCTCCGGCTGAACCGCGACACCAGGCCTAATCGCTTCTACCCAACCACGGGAACCCTGCTCGAATTCACATCCGACTCTTTCTCCGAAGGACTGGGCAGCAAGTATTCCTTCCAAGCATACAGATTCACATTTAACAAATACGGAAGCCTGAGCAAGAACCAAGTCCTTGCTTACAATTTGTTTGTCTGCGGAACCGGCGGGGATCCGCCATTTTACGGCAATTGCATTTATGGAACGAACAATGAGTTGCGGGGATACACGGCCGGTCGATACCTCGATCGTTATATGATCGCAACGCAATTGGAATATCGGCTTGAGTTGCCGAAAAGATTCGGAGTTGTTGGGTTTGGAGGTGTTGGTGAAGTAGTACCGAGTGGCTCGCAACTGTTCAGGGTCAACAATTTCCTGCCCGGCGGCGGAGGAGGAGTGAGATTCCAGCTGAGCAAGAAGTACCACGTCAATCTTCGTGCCGACATCGCTGGAGGCAAGAACACATGGACCTGGACCATGGGCGTGGGTGAAGCGTTTTAGAATCTATGGAATCGTCGTTAACCCGCGCATCATCCACAGCCGCTTTGTCGAGATCGATTCGGGCATCGAGGTACTGCTGAAGAAGCTGTTGCGAATGGTCGCGGTAATGTGAGCTAGCGTGCCTGCGCGGAGAATGTCGTGCCCATAGACACGGCTTCGTCGACGAGCAAGACATTCCGCTCCGGAGACAGAACACGTCTCCAGTCGTTTCGATTCGGGTCCTATTTGCTCGGTGGGGGATAATTCTTCAAGAGCTTTCTCACTGCCTTTGCCAGGTTCTTCTCTTGCTTTTCGGGTTTTGCTTTTGGACTAATAGTCTTGCTGGCCAGGCCGCGCCAGACCAAATCATGGTTTGCTGAATCGTACATGTCCAACGCCAGTTGGCCGACGTAGATGGTAGAAGTTTGCCCTGTAGTCGTGCTCATTCCGCCCATCCCACCATACCACCCTCCGCGATACCAGCCTCCTCCATATCCCCAGTCGCTGCTGAAAGAGGTGAACTGTTTTTCCTGACCAATTCCTGCCTGATAGCCGATATACAGATTCGCGCTGTCATCACTAGTCTTGGTCAGCCCTTTTGTCGCCAGTTCTGTGTCCACAGCGGCGATGATCTGTTTGTCGGTCAGATCGTTGACCTTCGCGGCATCCTTGATGGTCACCCATTTGTAGGTCTTGAATTTCGAAAAATCCGCATTCTTATCAAAGTTGTACCGAACATCTTGGCCGAGTGCGGCGACTGCTGCAAGCAGGAGTCCCACCATTGTGATAAACAGAGCCTTCTTCATTTCTAGTCTCCAATCTGCGAGTCGGTATCAAGATCTGGATCGTGAACTACGCACCAACATCCGGGTACGCACGGCTCTCCGCCGAGTACACAAGTCTTTAGCTCTCCAAGAGAAGGTGCCTGGACTGATGCTAGTGACGGGTTACACACCCAGGAACTGTCATTACTGGCAGATCGCAAAACACTAAACTTCAGAGTTGTTGGCGACACATCCGTACAAGGTCCAAAAAGTGACAGGGGGAGCGACCGCATTATTCTCCTGACCTAGACACACGCGCTCCGCTGGCATCGAGGGACTCCAGACGACGGTGGAAAATCCGCATGAGAAGCAGCACAGTCAGCACCATTACTGTGTTGAAAATCAATTGCGCCCACGCGACTGCCATTCCGGGGTCACCCGCCAGGTCCACAGCGGTTACCGCAAACGCTCCCAGAAACGGCAGGAACAGCAGGACGCCAAAGGTATTGAAGCAGAGGTTCGCCACGGCCACGTGCCGCGCCGTCTTTTGCATCTTGAGGCTGGCGACCAGAGCAGTCGCCGTCGTCCCAATGTTTGCCCCAATCACGATCGGAATCGCTGCCGTTGCCGGCATGAGATTCTGTTGCACCAAAAGAATGCAGAGGCCCGTTGTAATACTGCTCGATTGAACGATTGCCGTGATCAACACTCCCGCAACCGTTCCCGTCAGCGGTGTGCTCGATCGGGTCAGCATTTCGCTAAACACGGGGCTCTGGGCCAGCGGTCTAAGGGTAAAACTCACCAGGTTAAGACTAAAAAAGATGAACCCGAAATAAAACGCGGCTTTCCCTAGCATTCTGAAGCGAATTGGAAGCGCGCTCAGCACGGCGCCGAGAACGATGAAGAATGGCCCAAACGATGTCAGCTTGAGCGAGACGAGCCACGCTGTCGACGTCGTACCGATGTTCGCCCCGAGCAAAACGCCCAAGCTCGACTGAAACGACATCGTCCCGGCATCTACCAGCGCCACCGTAAGCGACGTGATCGCGCTGCTAGACTGAACAATCGCTGTCGCGACCGCGCCCAACATTACGCCCCGCCAACGGCTTTCGGTCAACCGTCTGAGCAAATTGCTGAATGCCGCCCCGCCCACCCGCTGAATTTCTTGGCTGAAGCCCTCCAAGCCATACAGGAACAGTACTATCGCAGAGATGGCCGTGAGGAGAATCTTGAAACTTGACATCTCCGCTCCTTGTCAGCTGCCAGACCCACGGTCGACGTTAATGGCTAATGATGGACATTGTGTTCGTGGAGCGCCTCAGCGTCCCGTCCTGCGCCGCGGGCACGAGTCGGGTGGGTCAGCTTGTCGGACGAATCCGCTGCGACATACATGGTCTGCGACGGGAAGGCGATCTCCGCTCCTGCCCTCTGGACGATATCCATGACACTCAACAGCATTTCTTCTTGGATCTCGAGAAAGTGGTTCCAGTCACGGGCAAATACATAAGCGAAAATATCCAAGTCAAGTGAGAACACACCTAGACGAATAAAACTGACGCGCACCGACGAGGAGTCAAGACTAGCGTGCTGGGTAAGTAGTTTGCGAACGTCAGTCATGATTGAGCGAATCTGAACCGGCGTGGTTTCATAGCGCAAGCCCACCACTGGATGAAACCAGAATTTGTCGCGCGCGGACAGGGTTTCGAGGCTCATCATCGCAATCTGACCGTTGGGCACACAGACCAGCGTGCGGTCCAGCGTGCGGATGCGCGTTGAGCGGAGGCCGATTTCCTCAACTGTTCCCACAGTATCTCCCAGCTTCAATGTGTCTCCGACGTGCACGGCTTGGTCGGCAATCAGCGAGATACCCGCGATGAGATTTTCAAGGGTCTTCTGGGCCGCGAGTGCCACCGCAATGCCTCCTACACCAAGTCCAGCTAGTGCGGCGGTTGGGTTTATGCCGAAATGGTGAAGAGTGAACAACAAGCCAGCTAAGAGGACGAGTCCGTCAATCACCCGACGAGCGAGGCGCAGCACAGCAGGAGATGATCCTGTTATGCCACGACGATGCTCAACCAGGTAACGCTCGCCCCAGCCGTTCACGAGTATCAGTAGCCACACGCAGGCGGCGATAACAAGAATCAGCGCCGTGGTGGACCAGAATTGCCGTGCCAACAGTGGCAAGCCAACACGCAATAACAACTCTCGAATTGCAAGGGCAAGGAGCAGAAGGCGAATCGGTGGCGGCAAGATTTGAGGATTCTGCTGATGAGCATGTCCTTGGAAGTGGCGCCGCAACGCACCGAAACCCAAGCTGAGAATGCGGTTCAGCAACCCCGTCAGCCCATAGAGGAGCGGCATGCCCACAAAGAATGCCAGCCATTGAAACAACGGGATGGTCGCCAGTCGAGTCTTGACCAGGAATTCTGGGAGAAATTTCTCCACCGAGGGCGCACTCAGTTCCCGAAAAACACCCGGAATCGACCCAAGGGTCTTCGCGGAAAAAAGCCAGACTTTTCCCGACTTTCCGCGATCTACGCGTTCGATCAAAATGTCGAGATCGCCTTCGGCAGTGCCGATTGTTCCGACTATGTCTTCATCAGGCCTGAGTGGGTCTGGCAGTGAACCCTCAGGATTGTCGCTGAGTTCGTTTAGCCGAGCAGGCAGGCGACGGTCCAGGACAACGGCAAGTTGACGTGCCAGTTGCTGGGCATCCGCCCCTCGCAGTGGAGTATTCAAGTACAGGGCAGCGATTTCAGAGTTGCCTTTCCGTGCAGCACTAAGAAAACCCAGGACTGCCCCGCGAGGTGTGTTACGGCCGAGCGTGTCCCTCGGGGGCTCGGCCTGCGCGTCAGGGGCCGCAGGTTTGGGAGCGGCAACTTGTGGCCAGACGACTGGACAGCACAGCAAGACCAGAAAAAGTACGGCGGTCCTTCCTAGGTGATTCATGCAGTTGTCTGACGCGTACATAGAAATGCGCTTTACACCCTCATCGGCGGCTCGTAACACTCGACGTTTGCCCTGCAAAACGGTTTGATGGAATCTTCCTTGGGGATGCAACTTCCGAGAACTGACAGAATTGCCAGTTACCGTACTGGATGATGGCTCCCAAACTACTCCCGTCATTCCAGATATGCCGTTGCACACGATACGCATGCGGAGGCGTCAGTGCCGAACAAGCAGAAAGGAAAAGAAACGACTCAGAAGATGGCCAACCTCACGAAGAAGAACTACGAGGGTGAACTACGCAAACTCCAGACCAAGCTGGTCGAAATGCAGGAATGGGTCACAGCAACGCGGGCCAGGGTCGTGGTTGTGTTCGAGGGCCGTGACGCCGCGGGCAAGGGAGGTATGATTCACCGCATCATGGAGCGCGTCAGCCCCCGTGTCTTCCGGCATGTAGCCTTGCCAGCACCCACGGAGCGGGAGAAGTCGCAGTTGTATGCACAGCGCTACATGAAGCAGATGCCGGCCGGGGGCGAGGTCATTCTATTCGACCGCAGCTGGTACAACCGTGCGCTGGTGGAGCACGTGATGGGGTTTTGCACGGAGAAGCAATATGCGGACTTTCTCCGTTTGTGTCCAGGATTTGAATCGCTGGTGATGAAAGACGGTATCATCCTGGTCAAGTACTGGTTTGAGGTCAGTGAGAAAGAACAGCATAGACGCTTCCTCAGACGCATCGAAGATCGCATGCGAAGGTGGAAACTCAGCCCTATGGACCTGGAATCCCATCGCCGCTGGTATGACTACTCACGCGCTCGCGACGCAATGTTCGCAGCTACGGACACCGCGCAGTCTCCCTGGTATGTAGTCCAAACCGACGACAAAGAGCGAGCTCGCCTCAACTGCATTTCCCATTTGCTCAGCGTGGTGCCATGGAAGGAGATCGTGCAGCAAAAGGTCAAACTACCGAAGCGACAGAAGCCGAAAGGCTACAAGGATCCGGACTGGAACTATCGCTACATTCCCGAGAAGTATTGAAAACGACAGTCAAGGTTCAGGCGAAGTTTGCCGCACCTCAACTGAGGAGCGCACTTGAGGAAGGTACGGACTGACCGACTAATGGCGTGGAGACGCTCTCTTGCGATGGTCCTGGACGCAGCCATTCCGCTATGGCTACTCGAGATGATCTTCAAAGTGATAAGAGGCGATTAACTTCATTAATCGAGTACTTCGAGAAGTTCGCCTGTCGGGAGATCTGAAGAGGCCAGCGACGCGGGGAATGTCTCGCGCACGTTGCGCCGTGGTTGCTCGAAGCCCTCTATGATAGGGCGACTCGGTCACAATCTGGTCGCTAGAACTTTCGGTGGCTGCTGTAGCGCTTCTGTCGGGCAACTCGCTTGATCCAATCCTCGAATTGGAATGTTTGGTGCCTACTGCCAGTTGATTGTGGGCCAGCGCACTTCAGCGTAGGTGGGGTGGCCAAGCGTCGGCTCAATCGCGGTCGGTGCCATCTGATGCCTTGGCGTCCCGACTACGATTGGCGGTACAAGACATAGACCAGAAGTGGTTGCCCGTTCGTGCCATTGTCCAGTCATTGTCATTTCTGTACGTTCGCCTAGGTGAAAATCTCGGGAGTGCATCAGATTTCGCGAAGTCTGGAACATTGTGATGACGCTGCCCACAGAAGACTGGCGCGAATCTAGTGAAACCGGCGACTGAACCGCTCCGCCCTAGCCAACGAAAGCGTTCCATATCCTCATCAAACTATCCGGAGCAGCCGGACGTGTGTGCGGTGAGGGGACGTGCTCTTAACACTTGAATGTTGCATTTTGTGGGGGTTAGCGAGATGGGAGTTCTTGCCAGGGGTGGGCGCTCATTGAAATACGATGATTTAAGCCTGCAAGTCCGCGTTCTCGTAGTGGATGATCATGAACCGTTTCGGCGCTTCGTCTCTTCAACACTGGGGAAGCAACCGAATCTGCAGATCATCGGCGAGGCACAGGATGGAATAGATGCCATCCACCAAGCGGAGGCACTGCAACCCGACTTAATTCTTCTGGATATCGGTCTGCCGGGACTGAATGGAATCGAAGCTGCTCGCCGAATCGGGCAAACTTCTTCCGCTTCACGAATTATTTTCCTGACTCAAGAATCCTCTGCCGATATGGTACAAGAAGCCTTCAACTCGGGCGCATGGGGTTACGTGATTAAGACACAAGCCGGAAGGGAACTGCTAATTGCGGTGGAAACGGTCCTGCAAGGCAAGCGGTTTCTAAGCAGCGGATTAGACGGGCACGGCGTCCCCAACACGCCTTAGCGGCAGGCTTGTGACAAAGCCAGAAAAATTGCTGGCGCATCCCTGTAGTCATCTCCGTAACCACGAGACTGGCCTCAGCACTAGAAACCAAACCTCAGCGCTAGCTGTGCGACCCGCGGATTCACAGCCGTGCTGGTGATGAAACCGAATGTCGGGGACGTGCGGTTGGTTTCGGGGTTCGAAAACTGCGGATGGTTCAGCGCATTGTAAAACTCGCCACGAAATTGAAGGCTACTCTTCTCAACGGGCCAGTTGATCGGTACAGTCTTTGAAAACGCGAGGTCAATGTTGGCTTGCCCGGGACCGTTGACGATCCCTGTTTGGCTGTCTCCAAACGCTGTTCCGATGCCATCCGCGCCGATTACTGGTGGAGTTGTAAAACAGGATGCGTTGAAGTAGTTGTTCAGCTTGGACTCCGCCGCCCCGCCCCTCACCAACTGGCTCTTCGTGCATTGGCCGCTGAGTTGTGCCCGATCTTGGCTGATGCCAAAGACGTTGTTGGAATTTGTGTCGGCAATGGTAAGAGCGGTTCCAGACTGAAGGGTCGCGATTGCAGCTAGAGACCAGCCACCCAGAACGGCGCGCGGCACGCCACGAGGTGGGCTTGGCAGCGCCCACGTCGTGCTGAAAACGAGCCGATGAGTGCGATCGAAACTCGCCCGACCCCATCGCTGTCTGGGAGAGTTTTGGTCTCCCAGTGTCAGTGCATTTCCACTGGATGTTGAGTTAATGTCAGCGCCATCCGTGTCCAAGGTCTTGGAGTAGGTGTAGGAGGTGAGGAATTGAAAGCCGTGGCTTAGACGTTTTGTCAGGCTCACCTCAAGGCCGTTGTACCAAGAACTGCCGGCGGACTCGAGTTGCAGAAGAGAGTCTGGAGGCACGCCGATTACGGGCACTCGGAGCGAGATATTGTCCCGCGTGTTCTCGGTGATGTTCCTTATCGGGTGGCTCTCGGAAGCCGACAACGCCTGATTCAGAGAGCGTTGACGAACCAGGTGAGTGCCGCGAGTGCCGACGTATCCTACCTCTAGCAGCCACCCCTCGTGTAGTTCAGCCTGAACGTTCAATGAATACTGCTGAATCATGGCAGGCCGAAAGCCGGGCGCGACCGAGTAGATCGTCGTGGTGGTGGTTGGGGAGTAGGCAGGGAACTGAGGAAAAGACTCCGGCGTAGGGAACGGCTGCGGAAAGGGTGCTTGAAATGTCGCATTAGCGTTTGCCAGCCCGGCATTTAACCGAACCACGGAGAACGGAGCGCCAAAAACATTCTGGTAAAAGGCTTGACCGGTGGGTCGAGAATAGTAAATGCCATATCCGGCTCTAAGCACCGAGCGGCCGGAGTTTGGCAAGACCTGCCAGGTGAATCCAATTCGCGGCGCGATCGTGTTCTGTCCCGCGCCTTCGTTCCCAAAAGCGTTATTCGCACGCAGAACTCCAGGTGGGGGAATGCCCGGGAAATTTGAAGCCACGATGTAACCGGCGACACTACCTCCCGGCGGAGGGTTGGGATCCGCTTTCGTGATGTCGAAACTTGCATTCCTGCCCAATTGGTCGGCGAACTGTCCCAGATGCTCGTAGCGTGCGCCAATATTGAACGTGAGCGACTTATGGATCCTGTAATCATCCTGTACGAAAGCTGCCCCCTCCCACATCCGGTAGTCACGAACGGCTAGGCCGAAGTCATCGAACGAAGCAAAAACATTGCTGAATGCGGTGCCATTGTCGCCTGCGCTAAGGCCCAGCAGAAAATCCGGCCAGCTCAGAAACTGAGTGAAGGACCCGAGTCCCACGAGGTTGGTGTAGTCTTGAAACGTCGTAACCGATCCTCCTAAACGGACGGCATGGGCCCCACGGATGAAGCTGACGGCGTCACTGAAGACAAAGCTGTTCTGGGTAATGATTCGCGGAAATCCCGAGGCGATGCTGACGGAGCCTAGAATATCCAGGCTGGGGAGTTCATTGTTTCTACTCATTTCACCTTCAGCAACCCCAAGATCGGACCATTTGAACGGAGTGCTGGCCTCCGTGCCGGCCCTCGTGCGCACGTACCCGATTCGCGCTTCGTTGAGCAATGCACTGCTGAATGCGTAGCAGTGAGCAAGAGAGAACACACTGAAATCAGAGTCACCAGGACTCGGAAACCCGGGGATGTTGCCGGATGCATTCAGACCATTGCCGGGAAATGTGACAGTCTGTTCATCATGCGCCAGGAAGAAGCGGGCTGTGATTTTGCTGTTTGGCCGAGCGAGGTAGTCGACATTGGTTGCGAACTGGTCTTCATTGAAATGGCAGGGTTCTGTGAAAACTGAAAAGCCCTGCTCTTCGACGAGTTTCTTGGTCGGGTCAACAGTTTGTGGCGTGGAGATCAGAAAGGTTCCGTCGGGCAGCTTGAAGTTCAAGAGAGCGAGTGCCGCGGGATTGATGTTGGAGCCGTCGGAGTTGATCGCTGTGCCGCCGTGCGCCCCGGTCCTGCCGGCAAACATTTCGCCGAGTGCAGTGGATGTCCGATCACTGGTGAGTGGCGGCTCGGTCAAGCTCGCCGCACAGGCAGTCCTCGACTGGCCCGCAGCGAGAGCATTAACCTGGCGCGTTCCCTGATACGACCCAAAGAAGAGCAGCTTCTCCTTCTTGATTGGCCCGCCCAACGCCAACCCAAATTGGTTCTGCTTGAGCACAGGGCGCGGCTGGCCGGCCAGCTTCAGAAAAAAGTCATTGGCATTAAGCACTTCGTTACGGAGGAACTCAAAAGCCGTCCCGTGAAAGCTGTTGCTGCCCGTTTTTGTAATCAGGCTGACGTTGGCGCCGCCGTAGCGTCCATAGCCTGCATCGTAAAGGCCGGTTTGAACCTTGAACTCCTGAATGCTGTCAGGGTTTGGAATTGGAATTCCGCCACTCCCGGCCGCACTGCCCTGCACGTCATTCACGCTGATTCCGTCCAATTGAAAGTTGTTGTCATAGGAGCGTGCCCCGTGCACATAAATTCCGTCGTTGGAGTTGGCTATCTGGGAAAGAGCCGTCCCTCCGACCCCCAGCTCGCCTGCGTTGTACACCCCCGTAACCACCCCTGGCGAGAGACCGGTGATTTGAGCAAAGTTCCTAGTGACCAGCGGAAGGTTGCCTACCGCTGTCTCGTAGACGACTTGGCCGAGTGCGGAACTGTCGGTCTGGACCATTGACGATTCTGCTGACACTTTTATGTTCTGGATCACGGTTGCGAGTCGAAGATGGAGTTCGAGGTGAAGAGTTTCGGTTACGTTGATCTTTATGTTTGCACCGCTGATGAGAGCGCTGGAGCCTGGCGTGCTGGCTTGTATCTCATAATCTCCGGGTTGCAGCAGGGGGAAGCCGAACCTTCCCTCTGCGTCCGTCGTGGCAGACGCAGTTGCGGCAGTGACTTCGTTGACGAGACGGATGGCGACCCCGGGTAAAACGGCTCCGGAAGGGTCAAGCGCCACTCCGATCAGGGCGCCGGTGGAAGTTGTCTGGCCATGTAAGTTGCCGAAGAACAACACCGCAATCGCTATGGTTACTCGGAGCGCAGAACAGCGGCAGCACCCACGAAGATGCCCCTGTGAACCTTCGATGGTTGATCTCCGCATGCTGGGGCCTGCTAGCACACACGAGAAAGTTGATACTCTTAAACACCTTGCAAGGGCACTGGTAGTTTTACCAGTGCAGCGCCAATACTTTTGCAGGCAGAATCTGAGGTAGGATAGCTCGCGACGACGATCGCGGTCGAACCTGGGGTTCCGGGGACTCCCTATGGCTGGCCACTCTCACCGCATTAGTCAACACCTCATCGAGCAAAACGCAACGGTAGAATACCGGTGCGATCTACTTGCAAAGCTCATGCTAGTCCTGATTGCCGCAATCGCCGCTTTTCTCCTACCGCAGTCGGCTGCCGCTCGGCCCGTAAAAGAAGTTCGGCGCGTTCTCAT